>Ga0315553_10004154_pt1 | contig 11022 bp, 7 predicted proteins | sample SalMarSW160140MG_FD_203099 | JGI IMG/M metagenome (GOLD analysis project Ga0315553, IMG submission 203099) | Salt marsh sediment microbial communities from the Plum Island Ecosystem LTER, Massachusetts, United States - Salt Marsh Sediment SW1601-40 ... | reverse complement strand
CGATCCTCTCTTTCGGCTGCGGCGCCGGCGTGCAGGCGATCGCCGAGCGCTTCCCCGAGAAGCCGGTCTATGCCGCGCTCGACACGCAGTTCCTGGGAATCCTTGAAGAGCAGGCCGTGTGGACGGAGAAGTGCCTCGGCTGCGGCTCCTGCGTCCTGTCGCAGTTCGGCGGCATCTGCCCGATCACCCGCTGCGCCAAGCGCCTCCTCAACGGCCCCTGCGCGGGCTCGAGCGAGGAGGGGTGTGAGGTCGACCCCGACCGGCCCTGCGCCTGGCAGCTCATCTACCACCGGTTGGAGGCCATCGGCCAGCTCGAGAATCTGGACGAGATCGTGCCGCCGCGGGACTGGCGGACGAGCTGGCACGCCGGCGCGCGCAGGGTTGTTCGTGAGGAGCATCGGATATAGCTCAGAACCCCGGTCGGATCTGAAGCCGCAGACGGTCTCAGCAGATGCAACGATTGCTCATTGTCAGCGACAGCGAAAACGCTGAGGCTGTGAGGTGCCAATATTGCATCCGTATCTGTGGGGCTCACACTCTGAGCCGTCCCCACGCGTGGTGAGCAGCACAGACTACCGATCCCCAACCCCTAGCCAGGCGACCATCTGCGTGCCAGGCAGATGCTCCGCCTCGTCACGGCTAGGAGCCATGGGCACACTAACATAGAGTGTGGTAGCGTTCATGGGGGCAGGTCACTTTCATATCCCGTTCCTCGATGGCGTCATTGAAAGGTGAGAGCCCGTCAGGCACGTGCGCCCGCTGCAGTACGCGCTGGGCCAATCGTGGAGAAAGGCCGGGGCAGACTGATGGGACGGCACGCTAGCAGAAAGGAAGGAAGGAAGGCGATGTTGCGTGAATCAGGAGATATGTTTGGCATCGCCGTTATGGCGACGGATGGTGAGATCGGGAGGGTACACGATTTCTACTTCGATGACCACACTTGGTGTATCCGGTACATGATCGTAGACACGGGAGGCTGGCTGCATGGACGGCTCGTCCTGATATCGCCCGTCGCGTTGCAGCCACCAGACTGGCATGCGCGAGCCTTCCCTGTCTCGCTGACGAGGCAGCAAATAGAAGACAGCCCTACCATCTATAGCGATATGCCTGTGTCACGCCAGCATGAGGTCCAACTCCATGAGTACTATGGCTGGCCCCCATACTGGGGCGCAGCGATGGTGATGGGCGGCACCCTAGGTGTGTACCCCGAACCTGTCGTCCAGCCGGAGCCACACAAGGAGGAGACGCCAGCCCGAGGCAAGCATAGAGTTGGTCAAAAGCAGGACGACCCCCACCTGCGAAGCACACGGGAGGTGACCGGATACCACATCCAGGCCGTCGATGGGGGCATCGGTCACGTGAAGGACTTCATCGTCGACGACGAGGACTGGGCCATTCAGTATATGCTGGTGGACACCCTCAACTGGCTGCCGGGGAAGGCTGTCCTCGTGTCGCCTCAATCAATCGGCCACGTGAGTTGGGAGGATCGCAAGGTTTACGTGGATTTGCCTCGCCAAAGTCTCAAAGAGGCAGCCGGGTTCCATGCCTCGACCCTCGCAAGCCGCCGGTACGAGTCCACCAGTTCGGCGATCGCTGACCTGGCTGGAGACGACCCACTCGTGCGTGTGAACGCACGCCACTGGCTGGTGGGCATCGGAGGGCCGGCCGTGCCCGCCTTGATCGAAGCGCTGGCGGATCCGCATAGAGAGGTGAGGTGGGAGGCAGCCAAAGCCCTGGGCCAGATAACCGATCCGGTGGCAGCCCCCGCGCTGGTTCGAGCTCTGCAAGACAGAGGCTTTGGTGTCCGCTGGCTGGCGGCCGACGGGTTGATAGACCTGGGGCGTGAGGGTGTCGTGCCGTTGCTTCAGGCGCTGATCAAGCGGTCGGGTTCGGCCTGGCTGCGGCAAGGCGCCCACCGGGTGCTGCACGAGCTAGCCCGAGGGCAGCTCAAGAATGTGCTGCAACCGGTAGTGGCCGCGCTGGAGGGCATGGAGCGATCGCTGACCGTGCCGCTGGCGGCACAAACCGCGCTGGAGGCGCTGACGGGAGCAGGGAGCCAACACCACCACGATCAGTGAGATCCGCACCGATTCAGGAAGAGAAGTGGGTGGCCGGACCTTACGGCGGACCGATTCGGCATTCAGCGATCCGAATTTCAACTATGTCGTACAGTCGGCCCCGGTGAGTGAAGGAGGCGACGAGATATGTTGCAGCGAGTCGATGTTGCGACTATTCCCCTGAATAGATACGCTTCTTTTTTTGGCGCCGACGAGATCGAGAAGTTGCGCGTGATGGCCGCCCCCCTTCGGGGGCTCCGAGTTGCCCATATCAACGCTACTGCCTATGGAGGAGGCGTGTCTGAGCTCCTCCAGTCCTTGGTTCCTTTTTGCCGGGCCCTGGGGATCGACGCCGAATGGCACATCATCCCCGGTGACGACTCCTTTTTCCGGGTGACTAAGTCCTTCCACAACGCCCTGCAAGGGATGGAGTTGGAACTGACACAGAACACCAAAGACACTTACCTCAGCTACAACCGGAAGTTCGCCGATCTTCTCGGGCCTGACTACGACATCGTGATGATCCATGATCCCCAACCCGCGGCGATGCGAAGTCTCCACGGACGTGGCAAAGGGAAATGGGTGTGGCGCTGTCACATCGATACCTCTCATCCCAACCCTCAAGTCCTCGGGTTCTTGCGACCTTTTCTGGCGGAGTACGATGCCCGGGTATTCACAATGGAGGAGTTCGTTCCGCTCGATTTGCGGAATGAACAGTACGCCATTATTCCTCCGTCCATAGATCCCCTAAGCCCCAAGAACATGCCTCTGACCAAAGATATATCCAGGCAGATTATCGAGTGGACCGGACTGCAACCCGATCGTCTCCTCATCACCCAGGTCTCACGCTTCGATCCCTGGAAAGACCCTCTGGGCGTCATCAAGGTGTACAGGCGTGTGAGACAGGAGGTTCCAGGTACGCAGTTGGCCCTCCTCGGTCAGATGGCCCTCGATGACCCGCAGGGTTGGGACATGTACCGCGAAATCAACGAGGAAACGAAAGACGACGCTGATATTCATGTCAGGACCAATTTCACCGGCATAGGAAATCTCGAGGTCAACGCCTTCCAGTCCTGCTCAGATGTCGTGCTGCAGAAGTCCATTCGCGAGGGCTTCGGCCTGGTCGTGTCAGAGACATTGTGGAAGGGTACCGCGATGGTATCAGGTCGGGCCGGCGGCATCCCGATGCAAATGCCGGAGGGAGTGGGCGGATTCCTGGTCGGCAGCGACGACGAATACGTGGAGAAGACCGTAGAGCTACTTCGCGACCACCGGAAAGCCCAGGAGCTGGGTGCCAAGGGACGCGAGCATGTGCGGAAACACTTTCTGATCAACCGACATGTCGCTGATCACCTCCAGCTCTGGGCTTCCTTGATATAGGGTCGGAGAGTGAGGTAGGACCCCATATGACACAACCGTCGTCCGGTGTCAGGGCAGGCTCAAGTCAGCTTGGGGCTGCGCCATTCATGGCTCGGGGACTGGCTGTCCACGAAACACAACCCGTAGCATCTGGCCGTCTGTCTCCCGCGCATGGCGACAGGCGAGAATTGACCGGGACAGAGTCCCGACCCCCGAAGAGTAGACCCAGGACATGCTGGTCCCAGTTTGCGCTTGGCGAGGTGAAAGGACATGACCGGCACAGCTGAGTCCAAGCAGCAGAGCACTTCCGCAAAAGGGCAGGACCTGGGTGCCATGCCGTTGGCTGAGTTGCAGGAGCGGCTCAAGTCCTCCAGCGATGGGCTCAGCGCTGGAGAGGCGCGAACGCGCCTGGCCCAGTACGGCTACAATGAGCTCACAGAGAAGAAGGTCAACCCTGTTCTGAAGTTCCTCTCCCACTTCTGGGGACCGATTCCCGTAATGATCATGATCGCGGTTGCTCTGTCCGCAGTGCTCCGGCACTGGCCGGACGCGGGCGTCATCCTGGCTCTCCTGATGCTGAATGCGATTGTGGGCTTCCGCGAAGAGTATCAGGCGGGAAACGTCATCGCCGCCCTGAAGGCAAAGCTGGCGCTTCAGGCTAGGGTAAAGCGGGATGGTGCCTGGAGCACCATACCCGCGCGTGAACTCGTGCCGGGCGACGTGATCCGCTTGCGCATAGGTGAGATCGTGCCAGCAGACGCCCGCTTGCTGGAGGGAGATCCGGTGGAGGTGGACCAGTCGGCCCTGACTGGTGAGTCCCTGCCAGTAGAGCACAAGTCGGGCGACGCCGTATACTCCGGGTCCATCATCAGACAGGGAGAAATTGATGGGCTGGTCTATGGTACTGGCAAAGGCACGTATTACGGCAAGACCGCCGAGCTGGTCGAGACGGCCCAAGCCCGCAGCCATTTCCAGCGTGCTGTCATCAGGATCGCCGATTACCTTATCGTCATCGCCGTGGCCCTGGCCATTGTGATCCTGGCGGTGGCCCTTTTCCGCGGTGACAAGCCGCACACCGTGCTCCAGTTCGTGCTGGTTCTAACCATCGCTGCCGTTCCCGTGGCCATGCCGGCGGTGCTATCGGTGACCATGGCGTTGGGGGCGCGGGTGCTGGCCCGAAAGGAGGCAATTGTCACCCGCCTGGCCGCGGTAGAGGAGTTGGCGGGTATTGATGTGCTTTGTTCTGACAAGACTGGCACGCTCACCCAAAACAAGTTGACCATGGGAGACCCTTTCACCGCAGGGGACACTAGCCCGGAGCAGATGATCCTCAGTGCAGCGCTGGCTTCTCGAGCCGAGGATCAGGACCCCATTGACCTGGCCGTGCTCAGCGGCGTGACGGACGACAAGGAGCTAAAGTCGTATCAAGTGATCCACTTCCAGCCCTTCGATCCCGTCCATAAGCGCACCGAAGCCTTGGTGAAAGGAAGGGAGGGGCACGAATTCAAGGTCACCAAGGGTGCGCCTCAGGTGATCCTGGCGTTGGACGCCAACGCAGGCAAGATTCAAGCCCAAGTTGACAAGGCCGTGAATGAATTCGCGGCCCGGGGCTTTCGTTCCCTGGGCGTGGCCCGCGCCGGCGAACAAGGCCAATGGCAGTTTCTCGGCGTGATACCTCTCTCTGACCCACTGCGGGAAGATTCCAAGGTCACCGTTGAGACCGCGGAACAGATGGGCGTGGAAGTAAAGATGGTCACCGGTGACCAGATTGCTATCGCCAAGGAAATCGCTCAGCAGTTGGACATGGGGACAAACATACTGGATGCCAGCCTCCTGGCTGAGGGCGGAGATCCAACCGGTCAGCTGGCCGACGCCGTCGAGCAGGCTGACGGTTTTGCCCAGGTCTTCCCCGAGCACAAGTATCACATCGTGGAGGTGCTGCAAGGGCGGGGCCACATCGTGGGCATGACCGGGGACGGCGTGAACGACGCACCGGCGCTGAAAAGAGCCGATGCCGGCATTGCCGTCTCTGGCGCTACCGATGCTGCCCGGGCAGCGGCCGATATCGTGTTGCTGCTCCCCGGCCTCTCGGTGATCATTGACGCCATCAAAGAGAGCCGCAAGACGTTTCAGCGCATGACCAATTATGCCATCTACCGAATTGCTGAGACCGTCGCCCTGCTCGGGTTCTTAACGTTGGCCATCGTGTTCTTCAACGTCTACCCAGTGACGGCCATCATGATAGTCCTACTGGCGATACTCAACGATGGCGCCATTCTGTCCATCGCCTATGACAACGTTCATTACTCCAACCGGCCAGAAGCCTGGAACATGCGGCTAGTGTTGGGCGTCGCCACGACGCTGGGCGTGTTTGCGCTGATACGATCCTTTGGCATCTTCTCCCTGGGCGAAGGTGTCTTCAATCTCAGCCGGGATCAGATTCAGACCCTGGTATACCTAAACCTCTCCGTAGGAGGGCACCTGACGCTCTTCGTGGCGCGAACGCGTGGACCGTTCTGGTCGGTGAAGCCGGCGCCGGTCCTGCTGGCCGCGGTGGTGGGAACGCAGATCCTGGCCACTCTCATTGCCGCGTTCGGATTCCTGATGACGCCGCTCCCCCTGAAGTACGTCGCTCTCGTCTGGGGCTACTGCCTGGTCATGTTCCCGCTTCAGGACGCGGTCAAACTTCTGGCCTATCGAGTGTTCGGCGAGCGCCTCGGTGCCAGGGGACAAGCGTCTTCTGCTGAACCTGAGCGCGCATTGCTGAATCCGTAGGTAGATCCGCATATCCGATAATCTGCCCAGTCGAATCTGCGGCCTCAGCGACTCGGAAGGCGGACTGCGGTCTGTGGCATCTCCGGCTGCGCGAATGAAAGTGCTATTATTCGCGGGAGCCCTTTTGGCGCCCAGTAATCTCTCCCAAAGACCGAAAGGAACGCCTCTTGCCCGACACGGCTGTCGCGGCGACGATTCTGGGGCTGACCTACCTAGCCATCGCGTCGGAGCGCGTGAACCGGACTGCGGCCGCGCTTGCCGGGGCCGTGGCGATGATCGTCGTCAAGCTCGACGGCTTCGACCAGGCGGCCGCGTTCTCTTCCATCGACTTCAACGTCATCTTCCTGCTGGCCGGCATGATGATCCAGGTCAGCGTCCTTTCGCGCACGGGCGTCTTCGAGTGGCTGGCGACGAACGCGGTCCTGCTAAAGCGCGCCGAACGCGACCTACTGCAGGTTTGAGGACACGGAGAGAGGGCGTTCATGGCTGACCTCAATGCGACACGGAGCGTGCAGAGGCGGTACAGGCGGATCGCCGGTGTATACGATAAGCAGGAAGCGCTGCTGGAGAGGCAATGGCAAGCTCAGGGAAGAGCTTGTGAACGGGGAGCTGTTCGACACGCTTCTTGAGGCGCAGGTGCTTGTCGAGCGCTGGCGGCGGCACTACAATGCTTGTCCGGCCGCACAGTGCGCTGGGGTACCGGCCACCACCGGCGCCGGAGGCAGCGCTGCCATGGGCAGGGAGCACGGCTCTCTCACACCAGACGGTACCTGTACGAGTAACATAGAGGGTGGGCCCGTTTTCGGGGGCAGGCCAACCATTACGCAGCAGCTTGAGGACGAAGGCGTCGAGAAACTCAACAAGCCGTTTGACAAGCTGATGGAGACCTTGGCGCAAAGGTCACCACGGCATTTGACGAGAGAGTCATGAAAGTAAGTCCTTGTGCAGGAAAGCCGGCCGAAGCATCGATGCTGGTGAACGTACCCAGACTCGTCACGGCCTACTATACGGAGGCGCCTGACCCTTTGGTTCCGGCGCAAAGGGTTGCATTCGGCACCTCAGGGCATCGGGGTTCAGCCTTTGAAAAGGCTTTTAATGAGTGGCATATCCTCGCCATCAGTCAGGCCATTTGCCTGTACCGGGAGCAGAAGAAGATCGATGGCCCGCTGTTTCTCGGCATGGACACGCATGCCCTTTCCGTGCCGGCTCTTGCCAGCGCGCTTGAGGTGCTGGCGGCAAACAGGGTGGAGGTCATGATCGCGCAGGGTGATGAATATACCCCAACCCCTGCCGTTTCCCACGCGATTCTCACGTACAACCGCGGGCGCAAGGCAGGACTCGCCGACGGCATCGTCATCACGCCGTCACACAATCCGCCACATGACGGCGGGTTCAAATACAATCCCCCAAACGGCGGGCCGGCGGAATCCGCCGCCACCGCCTGGATCGAGGCGAAGGCAAACGAGTTTCTCGAGAATGGCCTTCTGGGTTTGAAAAGGATTCCTTTCGAGAAAGCTCGTGGCGCCCCCACGACGCACCGGCACGACTATCTCAATGCTTACATTACTGATCTCGCCAATGTGATCGACATAGACGCCATTCGCGGCGCGAAGATCAACCTGGGGGTTGATCCCCTCGGCGGCGCAGGGGTCCACTACTGGGGGTCGATTGCCGAGCGCTACGGGTTGAACCTCACGGTCGTGAACGAGGCCGTCGACCCGACCTTCCGTTTTATGACTGTGGATTGGGATGGCCAGATCCGCATGGACCCGTCCTCACCTTATGCGATGGAGAGCTTGATCGGACTGAAGGATCGCTTCGATATCGCCTTCGCTTGTGACACCGACCATGACCGGCACGGAATCGTCACCCGAAGCGCGGGATTGCTACCGCCCAATCATTACCTTTCCGTTGCTGTTTTTTATCTTTTCCAACACCGGCCGAAATGGCGCAAGGGGGCGGCTGTAGGCAAGACGGTGGTGAGCAGCCAGATGATCGATCGTGTCACCGCGAAGCTTGGCCGCAAGCTCTACGAGGCCCCGGTCGGATTCAAGTGGTTCGTCGATGGCCTGCTCGACGGCTCACTTGGCTTCGGGGGCGAAGAGAGCGCGGGTGCGTCTTTCGTCCGTCTGGATGGCAGCGTCTGGACGACGGACAAAGACGGAATCGTCTCGGCTTTGCTCGCGGCGGAGATCACGGCGCGGATGGACCGCGATCCCGGCGAGATCTACCGCGAACTCACGCGCGAGTTCGGTGAGCCGCTTTACGACCGCGTTGAGGCGCCGGCCACCCCGGCGCAAAAGGAATTGCTGGAGAGACTCTCGCCGCAGCAGGTTCGGCTCACAGACTTGGCTGGCGAAAAAATCCAGACCATCCTCACCCGCGCGCCGGGCAACGGCGCACCCATCGGCGGATTGAAGGTGGCGGCGGAGAGCGGATGGTTCGCGGCGCGTCCATCAGGGACTGAAGACATCTACAAGATCTATGCGGAAAGCTTCCGGGGAGCGGATCATTTGCGCCGTATCCTGCAGGAAGCACAGGCAATCGTCAACGCCGCTCTCGCGGAGACCAGGTGAAACCATGACCGGCAGGAAACTAATCGCCGACGCTGAGCTGGAAATGCTTCAGCACGAATCATTCAGCTACTTTCTGCATGAGATGAATCCAGACAACGGGCTGGTGATCGACAAGACCGCAGCGGATTGGCCTGCCAGTATTGCCGCTACCGGCCTCGCGTTGGCGGCTTACCCGGTGGCTGTCGAGCGCGGATTTATGCCGCGTGCCGCGGCGGTAGAACGAACGCTGACCACGCTGCGTTTTTTCTGGAACAGCCCGCAAGGCCCCGAACCCGACGCCACCGGCTACCAGGGCCTTTATTATCATTTTCTTGATATGCGGACCGGCCGGCGCGCCTGGCAATGCGAACTGTCAACGATAGATAGCGCTTTTCTGCTGGCGGGTGCGTTGACGGCGGGGGTTTATTTTGACGCCGATACGGCCGACGAGCATGAAATCCGCACCCTCGCCGACACGCTCTATGGCCGCGCGGATTGGCAATGGGCGCAAAACCGTGGCGCACTAGTTACGCACGGCTGGAAGCCCGAAAGCGGATTTCTAAAATACCGTTGGGAAGGCTACGATGAGGCGATGCTGCTGTATATCCTGGGGCTGGGCTCGCCCGCTCATCCGCTGCCCGAGAGCTGCTACGCCGCGTGGACTTCGACTTACCGGTGGGAACACTGTTACGGATATGAATATCTTTACGCCGGGCCGTTGTTCACGCACCAGCTCTCGCATGTCTGGATTGATTTTCGCGGCATTCAGGACGCGTTCATGAGTGTCAAGGGCATCGACTATTTCGAGAACAGCCGTCGCGCGACTTATGTGCAACAACAGTACGCGATGGACAACCCGCTCAAGTTCGCCGGCTATGGCCGCCATTGCTGGGGAATTACCGCGAGCGACGGCCCCGGCCCCGACACGATCAAGGTGAACGGCATCGAGCGCCAATTCTTCGATTACCTGGGACGAGGGGTGCCCTATGGGCCCGACGACGGCACCGTCGCGCCGTGGGCGGTGGTGACATCGCTGCCGTTCGCGCCCGAGATCGTGCTGCCCGCGATAGACTATTTAATTAACCGGGTTAAATTAAAAGAGTCCAACCCCTACGGCTTCAAGGCGACTTTTAACCCGACCTACCCAGTGAGATCCAGCAATCCCTATGGCTGGGTATCACCATGGCATTACGGGCTTAATCAAGGGCCGATTATTTTGATGATCGAAAACTATCGTACCGGCTTATTGTGGCGATTGATGCGAGACTGCCCTTACATCGCCAGCGGCTTGCAGCGAGCGGGTTTTGGCGGGGGTTGGTTATGAACCCTTCCCTACTCATGTACTGGTTGAAAATGCCAGATAAATCCATAACAACGAAGCCTCCTGCAAAAGTCTATTTGTAACCAATCACTGATCCGCTCAGGATCAGAAACGGTGGGGAGAGGGCATCGTTCCGGTAAACAGGAGACGACCGGCACATGAGCAAAGCAGGCGACGGCAAGATCGGGTTGTGGGCGGTGGTTGCCATCGGCGTCGGCGGGATGGTCGGGGGCGGGATTTTTGCGGTGCTGGGGTTGGCCGTGCAACTGGCGCACGGCGGCACGCCAGTGGCCTTTGCGCTGGCGGGCGGAGTGGCGCTGCTGACGACGTATTCGTACGCCAAGCTTTCGGTGGCTTATCCGAGTCGCGGTGGAACGGTTACCTTTCTGGACCGCGCGTTCGGTGCCGGTATGTTCACCGGTAGCCTGAACGTGTTGTTGTGGCTGAGTTACGTGGTGATGCTGTCGCTGTATGCGCTCGCGTTTGGCAGTTACGGTGCGACGTTTTTGCCGGAGGCGTGGCAGGCGACCGGCAAGCATGCGCTGATTAGTCTCAGCGTGGTGATGATTACCGGCCTGAACCTGCTCAGCGCCGAGTTGATCGGCAAAGCGGAGGCCTGGATCGTGGGATTAAAAGTGGCGATCCTGTTGTTGTTCGTCGGCACCGGCATTGCCGGTGTCAAGACCTCCCAAGTCGCGCCAGGCTCGTGGTCGCCGCCGCTGCAGTTGGCGGCGGGCGGGATGATCATCTTTCTGGCCTACGAAGGGTTTGAGTTGATTGCCAACACCGCGCACGATGTGCGGGATGTGGCGCGGACGCTGCCGCGCGCCTACTACACAGCGGTCGGGTTCGTGATCGCGTTGTACGTGCTGGTCGCGCTAGTCACAGTGGGCAATCTCCCAGTGGACAAGATTGTGGCGGCCAAGGATTACGCGTTGGCGGAAGCGGCTCGACC
>Ga0315553_10004151_pt1 | contig 11024 bp, 9 predicted proteins | sample SalMarSW160140MG_FD_203099 | JGI IMG/M metagenome (GOLD analysis project Ga0315553, IMG submission 203099) | Salt marsh sediment microbial communities from the Plum Island Ecosystem LTER, Massachusetts, United States - Salt Marsh Sediment SW1601-40 ... | reverse complement strand
GGGTACATTGTTTGAGGAAGAAGATAAAAGTTATCCTATTGAATTGGTAGCTGATTTTTTAGGAGTAAACAGCAGGACTCTTTACTATTATGAGAGATTTAGCCTGGTAAGACCTTTAAGAAGAGGCAGAAAAAGATACTATTCAAAAGTGGATGTCAGATGGCTGGAGTATGTCAGGGAACTTATGTATAAACAGGGTATGAATTTGAGATCAATAATCATACTTATAAAGAGGAGAGATAACATAATTTTAGGGAAGTGTCCTGAAGATGTGGTTGAGTGTTTTAAAAATTACTTAATGCGGATCAGCAAAGAAGAAAAGTGATTTGCTGATACAGCTGAAAAAGGAGACTTTAGATTTAATTAATTTATAAAGATAAATTAAAGGGAAAGGATGAATATAATATGACGAAAGCAGTAGGAATTGATTTGGGAACAACTAATTCATGTATTGCTGTTATGGAAGGCGGAAAGCCTACGGTTATAACCAACAGCGAGGGCAACAGGACTACGCCTTCTGTAGTAAGCTTGACAAAAAAGGGTGAGCGGCTGGTAGGGCAGCTGGCTAAAAGGCAGGCAGCTTTAAACCCGGAAAATACTATTTATTCTATAAAGAGATTTATAGGTAGAAAGTATAGTGAGGTTGAAAGTGAGAGAAAGATAGTATCATACGAAGTAGAGAAAGGAAGAAATGGTCTGGCGGAAGTAGAAATAGGAGGTAAGAGCCATACGCCGGAGGAGATATCGGCAATGATACTTCAGAAATTAAAAAGGGATGCAGAAAGTTATCTCGGAACCAGTATTACAGATGCTGTAATTACTGTTCCCGCTTATTTTAATGACTCCCAGAGACAGGCGACCAAGAACGCAGGAAAAATTGCAGGGCTTAATGTGTTGCGAATAATCAATGAGCCAACAGCAGCATCGCTGGCTTACGGGCTTGATAAGAAAAAAGAAGAAAAGATATTGGTATTTGACCTGGGAGGAGGGACATTTGATGTTTCCCTTCTGGAAGTCGGAGAAGGCGTATTTGAAGTAAAGGCAAGTCACGGTGATATGCATCTTGGTGGAGATGATTATGATGACAGGATCATGAACTATGTTGCTGATGAATTTAAGAAGGACCAGGGGATTGATTTAAGAAAGGACAAACAGGCACTGCAGAGATTGATAGAGGCATCAGAGAAGGCAAAGACAGAATTGTCTACGGTAATGGAAACTAATATAAGTCTCCCTTTTATAACCGCTGATGCTGACGGTCCCAAGCATCTTGATGTAAAGATAACCAGGGCTAAATTTGAACAGCTGACAGCAGATCTCACAGATAGGTGTAAAGGACCTCTGGAGAAAGCCCTAAGAGATTCTGGATTAAAAAAAGCTGATATTGATGAGGTTATACTTGTAGGTGGAGCGACCAGAATGCCGGTTATACAGAAGCTGGTCAAGGATTATACCGGCAAGGAACCCAATAAAAGTGTAAATCCCGATGAAGTGGTCGCAGTAGGTGCAGCTATCCAGGCAGGGATATTAAAAGGAGATGTTAAGGATGTGGTACTTCTGGATGTGACGCCGCTTTCTCTTGGTATTGAGACTCTGGGAGGTGTAATGACCAGGTTGATTGAAAAGAACACCACCATTCCTACTAAAAAAAGTGAGATATTTACCACCGCAGCTGATAACCAGACCAGCGTTGATATTCATGTTCTACAGGGGGAGCGTGATATGGCAGGGGATAATAAGACAATAGGAAGATTTAGGCTGGATGGGATTCCACCTGCTCCCAGGGGTGTTCCGCAGATAGAGGTTACATTTGATATTGATGCAAACGGAATTGTAAATGTTTCTGCTAAGGACACTGCTACCGGGAAAGAACAGAAAATTACCATTACTGCGACATCACACTTAACTGATGAAGAAATAGAGAAGATGGTCAATGAAGCGAAAGAACATGCAGAAGAAGATAAGAAAAAGCGGACGATCGTGGATGTTAGAAATAATGCTGACAGCTTGATTTATGCTAGTGAAAAGTTGATTAGAGATATTGGCAGCAAGGCTCCTGAAGATTTGAAAAAGAGCATTGAGGATCAGGTAAAAGTTTTAAGAAAGAGTATGGAATCCGACAATGCTGAAGAGATAAAGAAAGAGACAGAGAAATTACAGAACCTGCAGAATGAGCTGTCGCAGAAGCTGTATGCACAGGCCGGTTCGGGAGCAGGTGCTGGGCCGGGAGGTTCCGGAGCAGGAGGCCAAAAAGCTGAAGGTAAGCATGCAGGCAATGAAGAAGAAGATGTAATTGATGCTGAATTTGAAGAAAAAGATGATGAAAAAAAATAATGAATTGATTTATGGATAAGTTTTTAAGGAGGTGACATAGATGCCGATAGTAAGATGGGATCCGTTTAGTGATATGATCCAGTTACGTGACGAGATAGGTAGATGGTTTGAAGGAGTATCAGAGAGAGGAAAAGATAGGAAATCTGTAGTGTGGGCTCCTGATGTGGACATCAAAGAGACTGATAAAGAAGTGCAGATAAAAGCGGATTTACCAGGTATGAAATTGGAGGATATCGATGTCTCTGTAGATGATAACCAGCTGGTGATCAAGGGAGAAAGAAAAACAGAAAGAGAAGAAAAAGAAAAAGACTATATTAGAGTGGAAAGAAGTTACGGATCATTCTACAGGTCATTTAATATTGGAGTTCCGGTAAATTCAGATGAAATCAAGGCCTCTTATAAAAACGGTGTACTGGAAATTAATCTACCTAAAGCTGAGGTTAAGAAACCGAAGAAGATAGAGATAAGTTCCAAATAGCAGGGTCTCTTAATCGGTAAAATGTATACTACAATGCTTGCCCATAGCTTGATTTTAGAAGTTATGGGCAGGCGTGTTTATAGAATAATTATAGGCGAATACAAATGGTTGAATATAAGGATTATTACAAAATATTAGGTGTAAGCAAAAACACATCACAGGATGAAATAAAAAAGGCTTTCAGGAAGCTGGCGAGAAAATACCACCCTGATGCCAATCCAAACAATCCGGAAGCTGAAGAAAAATTTAAGGAAATAGGGGAAGCGTATGAGGTGTTGGGAGATCCTCAGAAGAGGTCCAAATATGATCAGCTTGGTGCAAACTGGAAACAATATTCGCGTGCTGGTGCAGGATGGCCAGGCGGAGGCGGAAGGACATATACCTATGACTTCGGAGGAAGAGGTTTCAGCTTTGATGATCTTGGAAGCGGGTTTTCCGATTTCTTTGAAATGTTTTTTGGAAGAGGCGCTGATGAAAGATTTTCTGGCTTTGGCCGGAGTGATAGTTCACAATATGGTAGAAGTACCCGCACCAATATACAGAAAGGCCAGGACATGCAGTCAGAACTTAGTATAACCCTGAGGGAAGCTTATACCGGCACCCAGAGGTCACTGAGATTACAGAAGGAGGGTAGAACCAGAGCAGTAAATGTGAAAATACCAAAAGGAATTAAAGATGGTGGAAAGATAAGACTGGCCGGGGAAGGTGCAGGCAGTCCTACTGGCGGTCCGGCTGGAGACCTGTATCTTTTGGTAAATATTGCCGGTCATAGCTTTTTTATCAGGAAAGAGGACGATCTGTACTGTGAAGTACCTGTTACCATAAAGGAAGCCTACTACGGCTCAAAGATAGATGTGCCAACTTTTGACGGCAAGGTAATGGTAAAAGTCCCGTCAAAGACCCAGGGAGGGAAGACGTTAAGACTCAAGGGAAAAGGTATGCCGAAGTTAAGAAAAGGCGGTTATGGAGATCTTTATCTAAAGATAAGGCTGGTACTGCCGGAAAAATTAAGTGGTGAGCAAAAAAAGAATTTTGAAAAATTTGCCGAGAGTTTGGATGAGAACCCAAGGGATAGCATTATTGTATGATTTTTAATATAAACGGGAGTGATTTAAAAGTATGCAGATAGATAAATTTACTATAAAGGCACAGGAACTTCTGTCACAGGCCCAGAGAATTGTATCTGAAAATGGGCATCAGGCTATCGATGATATTCATCTGATGTCTGCCATGCTGGAGCAGAAGGATGGAATAGTCATACCTATTTTTAAAAAACTGGAGGTCAGTATCGATGAGTTTACCGCCAAAATAAACAGTGAGCTGGCAGAACAGGCAAAAGTATCCGGGCAGACAGCTCAGGTTTATATGAGTCCCCAGTTAAATAATATATTAAACGGCGCCTTCAGCGAGGCGGAACAATTAAATGATGAATACGTTTCGACTGAGCACATTTTGATATCTCTGGCCCAGAGTGATGGGAAAGTGGGGCAGTTGCTGAAGCAGTATGGTGTCACCAAAGATAAAATATATGAGATACTGGTAAGCATAAGAGGAAGCCAGAGAGTTACTGATCAGAATCCTGAAGATAAATATCAGCCGCTCAAGAAGTTTGGAAAGGATATAACTTCCCTGGCAGCAAAAGGAAAACTTGATCCGGTCATAGGAAGAGATGATGAAATAAGAAGAGTGATACAGGTGCTTTCCAGGAGGACTAAAAATAATCCTGTACTTATAGGTGACCCCGGTGTGGGGAAGACGGCTATTGTAGAAGGTCTGGCAAATAGAATAGTGTTGGGAGATGTTCCCGAGAGCCTAAAAGATAAAAAAGTAATAGCGCTTGATATGGGAGCTCTGGTAGCCGGGTCTAAATACAGGGGTGAGTTTGAAGACAGGTTGAAGGCGGTTCTGAAAGAAATATCAAAGTCCCAGGGACGTATAATACTGTTTTTAGATGAACTCCATACAATAGTAGGAGCAGGAGCAGCAGAAGGTGCTGTGGATGCTTCAAATATGTTAAAGCCTATGCTTGCACGAGGTGAACTGCATGCTATTGGAGCGACTACCATTGACGAGTACAGAAAGTACATCGAAAAGGATGCTGCGCTTGAAAGGAGATTTCAGCCAATCCAGATAAACGAGCCTTCGGTAGAAGATACCATTTCAATACTTAGGGGGCTCAGGGAAAAGTATGAAGTGCATCACGGGGTCAGAATAAAAGATGCTGCGCTGGTATCTGCAGCAATTCTTTCAGATAGATATATATCTGACAGGTTTCTGCCTGATAAGGCCATTGACCTGATTGATGAAGCTGCTTCAAGATTAAGAATTGAAATAGACAGTATGCCCACTGAGATCGATGAAGTTGAAAGAAAAATAAAACAGCTTGAGATCGAGATACAGGCATTAAAGAAGGAAAAAGACAAGGCTTCTGCAGCCAGGATGGAAAAAATAAAAAAAGAGCTTTCTGGTCTCAGGGAAAAAAGCAGTACAATGAAAATCCACTGGGAGCAGGAAAAGGAGATAATTGAAAATATAAGAAATATAAAAGAAGAGATTGAAAAAGCCAAGACAGATGCAGAACAGGCGGAAAGGGAAGCAGACCTTCAGAAAGCGGCAGAATTAAAGTATGGAAAACTGCTGGAGCTTAAGAAAAAGTTAGATAAGGAGAATAAAAAACTGGAACAGCTGCAAAAGGGCCAGAAGATGCTGAAAGAAGAAGTGGATGAAGAAGATATAGCAGAAACGGTTTCCAAGTGGACGGGAATCCCGGTCACAAGACTGGTTGAAGCGGAAATCGATAAACTGATTCATATGGAAGAAAGATTAAAGCAGAGAGTAGTGGGGCAGGATGAAGCCATATCTGTGATCTCCAATGCCATAAGAAGAGCAAGAGCAGGCCTTCAGGATCCCAACCGTCCTATTGGTTCCTTTATATTCCTGGGTCCGACCGGAGTAGGCAAGACCGAACTTTCAAAAGCTCTGGCGGAGTTCCTGTTCGATAGTGAGAAAGCAATGGTAAGAATAGATATGTCCGAATTTATGGAAAAACATACCGTATCAAGACTCATCGGTGCTCCGCCGGGGTACGTCGGCTATGAAGAAGGGGGATATCTTACTGAAGCAGTGAGAAGGAGACCTTACAGTGTCATACTTTTAGATGAGATAGAAAAAGCGCACAGCGATGTGTTTAATATATTGCTTCAGATAATGGATGACGGTAGGCTGACAGACGGGCATGGAAGGACAGTTGATTTTAAAAACACGGTCATCATTATGACTTCAAACATCGGGAGCCAGTGGATAACAGAGCTTGGAGACAAGGATGAGGAGGAAATGAGAAAGAGGATTACTGAAGCAATGAAGAACAATTTCAAACCGGAATTTTTAAACAGGGTTGATGACACAGTCATATTCCACAGGCTTGGAGTAGATGAGATAGCAAAAATAGTAGAGATCCAGATCAAAGACCTAAAAAAGATCTTAAAAAACAAGAAGTTAAGCATAAGTATAACGGATAAGGCAAAAAAACTGCTGGCTAAGGAAGGATTTGATCCCGTCTACGGGGCAAGGCCGCTGAAAAGGGTAATACAGAATAAAGTTCAGAATGTGCTGGCTATGAAGCTATTGAGCGGTGAAGTAAAAGAGGGAGATAAGGTAACAGTCGATGTGACCGGACCGGAAGGAAGGCTGCTGGATTTTAAGGTAGCTAAGTAGATACTAAATTTAAAATAAAGTGAGGCTTTGCATGAGTAAGAGAGACATTGATATGATAAGGGGAATTGGTGGAAGTGTAGAGAAATTTGCCGGAAAGGCTATAAGGGATAGAGTGATGGAGGGTAGTGAAAAGATATCTTCGAATACCGATAAAGTCCAAGTAGCTGAATGGGTCAAAGATGCTGTGGACAGGTTAGACAAAATTACCGATAAAAAGGTAAGAATGCAAATAATGGAGAGATGCGGTTATAATTGTTCAGCTATAAATAAAGGAATGATAGAAAAAGCGAAAGCAAGACGAAAAAAATATAAGACCACAGACGAATTTCTGAAGGCCGAACAGTTGAATCCTATGACTGGAACGAGGCTTGAAAGGAAGGGCGATGTTCTGTATCAATTTTATACCCCAAGATTATATACTAGGCCTATGAGGTGTTACTGCAGCTTATTGAGGAGTTTGCCGGACGACCGGAAGGTCTCGCTTACCTACTGTCAGTGTTCAAAAGGATTTGTTAAAAAATACTGGGAAAATGTTCTTGAAAGAGAAATCAAAGTCGAACTTATAAAATCGGCTGTTTCAGGAGCACAGGAATGTGAATTTGCTATTTATTTATAAATCTATGATGATAAAAATCAAACAGTAGAGGTCGTTTAACATTCTTCTTTAGATGCTGCAGCATCCTGTGGCAATTCTTTCCCTTCGATTCCAAATAGGTCGTCGGCTTCATCTACGAGTTCCAGGAACTCTTTTTTCAGAGCTTCATTTATACTATTGATGACCTTCTTACGGACTCCTGGATCCGTAAAATCTTTAAATTCCTGCATCACGCTTTCTGCAATGGGGTCTATGGGATTTCCTATAAATATATGTATTTTTCTAAAAGAATTGATGATAATTGAGATTATCCCCCTGCTTATCCTATTTTTCCAGACCCATTTTTTACTTTCAGGGCTTATATTTGTATTATGCATATAGACAGGGATTATGGGGAGCTTTGTCTTGTAACTGAAATAAGCAGCTCCTTTGTAAAACTCTTTAAAACCGCCTTTTTTATTAAGCATTCCTTCAGGGAATATTCCAAAAAAGACATTTTTATTTTTGGATATGTTAAAAAGTTCCTTAAAGCTTTTTATATTTTTAAAAGACTGTTTTTTAAAGACAGGTACACAGTTTGCAAATTTTCTCATAAAGAAACTTGATATCCAGTTACCGAAGTTTTCGCTTTCTGCTATAAAAAATATTTTTTTCCTGATTGCAGAAAGAAGTATTATAGGGTCTGCATCTACAGTATGATTTATGGCCAGTATTACAGATTTATCACTGGGCAGCTTTTTAGGGTTGATAACCCTGGCCCTGGAAAAAATTTTATATAAGTTTATAAATAATATCCTGGGGATACTGTAGAAGAAATCAGATATTTTTTTGATTAGATTGTGTATCATCTTTATGAAAAAATAATTATAACAGACAGATTTTAAATACTTATAGTGAATTATATAGTTTTAATTTAAAAAATTCTACTTTATTGACAAACTCTTTCATTATAGATTCGTAAAAGTGTTCTTGATATTAAGATAGTGAGTACCTCTCCAGTAATATTTATCGCATTTTTTACAATACATAAAATTTTTCTGTGTCTTGTATACATAAGGCGGAACCTTATTTTTAACATCTTCCTTTTTTACTTCGGCCAGCCTGCAGTTGCATTCTATACATCTTATAAGATTGGGTTTTAAGGAAAGACCAAGTTCTGACCGGATCTGTTCCAGCTGATTTTTTAGTTTGTCGTCCCTGACGAGCAAATATTTTATGGTGCCATTCTTAAATTCTTTTCTGGTAAGCATTAAAGAATCCCTGGTCAGGACAGCCCTGCCGGTTTTTACTGCTTTTTTTATTATTTCATCATCTGTGGCGGTATTTTTATAGAGTACGTCATAACCTGCCATGCGCAGGTATCTGGCAAGTTTTCCCACCATTATGTCTGCTATAAATTTCATATTTAAGCTGTGGCTATATCCAATGAGTTGACCTCAGCACCGACCAGAAAGATATAACTTGATATGTAGATCCAGAGTAAAAAACCGATTATGGAGCCTACTGATCCATAAGCCAGTTCAAAGTTTGCAAATCTGTTTATGAAAAAGATAAAAATATGCTTTGATATTTCCCATAAAAATGCTGCGATCAGGGCCCCTTTGTATATATGATGTTTAAAGTGGGTCTTCCTATTGGTCCCAAAGAAATAAACAATACCAAAAATCGCGAAATTAAGTAAAAGCCCCAGAAAAATAGATATATATCTTAACAGAAAAGTTGATAAGGATTCACTTAAATCAAATAAACCTATGACTGTATTTGTAAGATAGAAAAGGGCTGTAGATAAAAGAAAAGATAAAAATATTATTATAAAGGTCAGAGTGATTATTAGAAATCCGAAGATCTTTTGTTTCCAGTACCTTCGCTGCGATTTTGTCCTGTAAACCCTGTTGAGTGAAAATTGTATTGAGTCAAAAACATATGTGGCTATTATTGCCAGAAAAATAAAACCTATAATACCAATACTGGCCCTGTTTTCTATAATTTTTTCAATATTTGACTCCGTAAAACTATATATAATGGGGATTCTTTCTTCTACAAAACCAAGTATTGTAGTTTGGATATCGAGTCTGTCAATAAAGATACCGGATAAAGAGATAAATATTAAAATAAGAGGGAAGACAGAAAATAGGAAATAAAAGGCGATTGATGAGGCCATAATAGGACAGCCGTCTGATATAAACTTTTTTGACAGTCTCTTCAGATACCTGAAAGTGTTTATAAAAAAAAGTCTTATTTTACTCATCCGGCCCAAATTATAAGATAAATCATCAGTTAATAGTAATTTTTTTAATCTCTTTAAACTTACTGAGTTCTTTAATTATATGAGAGGGAAGTTCGGAATCCTTGCTTAACAGATTGAAAGTATAAATTTTTTTATTATTTTCATCATCAAATTCATATTTTTTGCTTTTTATATACACGGATATTCTTTTAAAAAGACTTAACATTTTATTTAGATCTTTAAAATTTTCTGAAACGGTTATTCTCACTATATAATTTGGCAGCTTTATAACTTTATCTTCGATGTATTTTAAAATGCTCAAAGTAACAAAACCAAGGATAGTTGCCAGTACTGCAAGGTAATACAGCTTGGTACCAAGTGCTATACCTATTGAAGCCACTATCCATATACTGGCAGCGGTGGTCACCCCTTTTATAAGTGTGCCCTGCCTGAAGATGACTCCTGCTCCTATGAATCCGATCCCGGCTACAATACCTGCAGCTACTCTGGAAGGGTCGACACCTGCAAGTGACGAAAACCCTAAATAGGATACTATAGTAAAGACTGTTGAGCCCAGGCATACCAGAGCGTGGGTCCTAAGACCTGCCGGTCTTTCTGCTTTTTCCCTCTGAAAACCTATTAATCCTCCAAAAATCAGAGCGAGAAAGCAGGGCATCAGAATATCAGAGATGAAAAAAATATAGTCAAATTGTATTTCTGATAGAAGCTTTTGGCCAAGTCCCATTTTTTATATTTTTTTTATTTTTAATTGAACATATATTTTATCATATTTTACTGCAGCAATGTTAATACCCATGATCTAAATAATTATTGTGCAGTTTAAAATATACTGATATGATTTGCCTTTGCCTTATGTTTTTAGTTTTTTATTTTTATTAAGATATAATATAAGTGCTGCCGGTGCTGCAAGGAAGCAGGTTTTAAAGATATGATATTTAAGGAGAGATGATTGAGTGTTTAGATCGTCAATAAAATTATTTAAGATATTTGGAATAGAAATAAGGCTTGATTACAGCTGGTTTATAATATTTGCGTTGTTTGCCTATTTCTTTGGGTTTTATTATTTTCCCTCATACCTGCCGGAGTTAAACAAGGGCCTGCTGGCATTGATTACAATTGTAACTGTTATAGTCTTCTTCATATCGGTGTTGATACATGAGATAAGCCATTCTCTGGTCGCCAGAAGAAAGGGTACGCCTGTGGAGAGGATAACACTTTTTCTGTTTGGCGGAATGGCACAGATAGAGAAAGAACCTGAAACTCCCTATAGTGAATTTATTATGGCTATTGCCGGGCCTGTTGCAAGTTTCGTACTTGCTGGAGTATTTGGAGCAATATGGTTCTTTACCAGAGATATCAGGCCTATAGCGATACCGGTCGGGTATCTTGCAGTTATTAATCTGGTACTTGGGGTTTTTAATATGCTTCCCGGCTATCCGCTTGACGGCGGCAGGGTCCTGAGGTCAATAATATGGAAGGTTACGGGAAACCTGAAGCGCGCGACCTTTGTAGCTTCTACTGCAGGCAGAGTGCTGGGATTTATGATTATAGCAGCCGGCATATACTTTATTTTCACCGGAAATTTTTTAAATGGGATATGGCTTTCTTTTATAGGATGGTTTTTACAGTCATCTGCGCAGATGGGTTACCGGCAG
>Ga0315553_10004148_pt1 | contig 11030 bp, 8 predicted proteins | sample SalMarSW160140MG_FD_203099 | JGI IMG/M metagenome (GOLD analysis project Ga0315553, IMG submission 203099) | Salt marsh sediment microbial communities from the Plum Island Ecosystem LTER, Massachusetts, United States - Salt Marsh Sediment SW1601-40 ... | reverse complement strand
GCGGCGGACTTCGACCTCGACGCGCTCGCGGCCGCGGCGCAGGGGTTCTCGGGCTCCGAGATCGAGCAGGTCGTCGTCGCCGCGCTGTACACCGCGTTCTCCGACGGGGGCGACCTCTCGACCGAGGCCCTGCTGGCCGAGGCGGCCTCCACCCGGCCGCTCTCCCGCATGATGGAGGAGAAGGTATCGGCCCTCCGCGCCTGGGCGGAGGGCCGCACCGTGCGCGCGAACTGAGGTTCAGTTGCCGATGTCGTGCAAGGCGATGTCGTCGGCGAGGACCCGGAAGTTGCCGTCCTTGTCCCAGCGGTACTGCAGGACCTCGTTGAGATGCACGGCCTCGCCCGAGACATCCGTGAGGGTGCCCTGCCAGTTCCCGCTCAGCAGAGTGGGCCCGTTCTCATCCCAATGGAGGTGCCCCGTGAACCCCGCCGTTCCTTCGGCCACCAGCCGCGTCGAGTAGAAGGCGCACGGGTCCGCCGCGAAGAACTCCGCAGCCGTGCCGCCGTACACGGAGACGGGGGATTCCCGGTCCTTGAACAACTCCAAGATGCGATCCACTTCGGAGGGCGTGGTGACTCGTTGCCAGGCCACCGTTTCGTCCGGCGACGTGTCGTCCCCACAACCGTCGAACGGATGATTCGGCGGATCCAGGTAGTGAAAAGAGAGCAGCGGCCTCTGGTTACCGGCATTCGGCACACTCAGTTCGTCAGCCGCGGCATTCCAGTGCAAGAAGATCCCCGAGATGAATGGCACGGCGGGGTCGCGCAGGACGATCAGGTTCGGGGCGGCGGGCCCGTTCGTGAAGTCGAGCCGCGGCTCCGGGATGTTCTCCGGACCGACCGGCGGATGGCGGTCGCACGCACCGAGGACCGCGACTGCGAAGAGGGATACCACCCCTGCGAGGGCGCAACGCGCCCGGCACTGTCCGGTATGTCTCGTCCGTACTGGGTTCATCTGTCCACTCCTTGAGGGGCCACCCTGGCCACCATCCGACCCTGAACGGAGGCTCCGGGCGGGAAGACAGCCACGAGCTGACCGCGTGACACACGCTCGCGCGGTCACGGCGGTGGCCGGCCTGCGCGACCGTGTGCCACGCGTGTTCAGCACCAGGGCTGATCGAAGAGCACGGTCACGTCGCCCTGGGCGTTGAGAGTGATGTGGAACTTCCGGCGCGTGCGGATGTGATCCCCGTTCACGGGGTTGACGTAGTCTTCGACCTGGACGACGGTGGCCTGTCCACCGCCCTTGTTGAGGACCTGCGTGAATTCGAACACGCCTCTCGCGATCCCATCCGGCCCGCGCGTCGCCGTGTAGTACACGTCGCCGGTGGTCAATCCGATGGCGCGGAAGTCCGCCTCGGCGTCGCTCCGGACCTTCACCTTCACGGTGCCGCCGGCGGACTCTGTGACGCTCGTCGTGGTGATCACCGTGCCCTCGAAGATCATGTCCTCCCCGAGGCCGCCGTTTGCGCACGCGATGAACAGCGGGCCGTTCTGGACGTACTCGGTGATGGTCGACCGGCTCACCACGGCGGAGGCGGAGATCGGGGGCGGCTCGGTGGGGCTGTCGGCGGCCTCGCACGCCGCCAGGAAGAGGGCGGCCACCCCGATCGCAAGAGTCCCGCAGGCGGTGTGTCGGGTAGGGCGTGATTGTCTTCCAGCCGTGGTGTCGTGGTAGGGAGTTCTCCTGATGACCCGCGGGATCACCGGGAGCTCGGTGGTAGGTATGCGCCTCATCTCTGCACCTCCGGTGCTGGCGACCCGCGTTCACCATCCGACCCCCGGACGGAAGAGATGCGGGCCCTTGATCATCCTCTGACGTTGACCCCGCGACGTAGGCTGGCCGTCAGCCAGCCGTTGAGAATCGCACGGGCGCCGTCCTAGGTTGGTTTGGAGGTGTCCGACGTGACTCCCTTACGCTTCCAGACCCTGGGATCCATCGACCTGCGCGACGACGCGGGCCGGCCCTTGCATTCGGTCCTCGCCCAACCGAAGCGCCTCGCCTTCCTCGCCTACCTCGCGGTCGAGGCCCACGGGGGCTACGTGCGGCGGGATTCGGTCATCGGCCTGTTCTGGCCCGAGCTGGACGAACGGCACGCGAGGCAGAACCTGCGACAGACCCTGCACGAGCTCCGCCGCGGCCTCGGCTCGACGGTCTTCCTCGCCCGCGGGAACCAAGAGGTCGGGCTGTCGCCGCAGGCGATCGATTGCGACGCGACGGAGTTCCTGGCCGACCTCGAGGCGGATCGGCTGGAGGATGCGCTGGACGTCTACGGTGGGGAGCTCCTGCCCGGATTCCACCTCTCCGAGGCGCGCGAGTTCAGCGGGTGGCTCGACAGGGCACGGGAGCACTTCGGCCGCCTGGCCGTGCAAGCCGCGTCCGATCTGGCCGAGCTGGAATGGAGCCGAGGGCACGTCGAGGCCGCACTGTCGAGGGCCCGACGGGCGCTGGACCTTTCGCCGTACGACGAGGCATGCCTCCGCCGCCTCCTCGGGTGGCTGGCCGAGCGGGGGCGTCGGGCACAGGCGATCGTGGAGTACGATCGATTCGCCGACCGCCTGAGGCGCGAGCTGGAGATCGAGCCTTCGCCCGAGACGCAGGCGTACGTGCGCTCGCTCGCCCCCGAGGAATCGACCGAGGAGGTCTTCAATGGACCACGAGTGCAGGGGTCACCCGGCGAGGAGCGAAGGGCGGACGGCGAGTCGGCCGAGACGCCGGATCACGAGCCCCCGCCGCTCTCCCCACCCGGGCACGACGCACGAGACCGCGACACCAAGTCGCGCCGGGAACGACCCGAGGCGGGAGAACGGCGGCGTCTGAAACGGGCGGTCGCCGCGGCCGTCGGGCTGACGGCGGGCATCATGGCGACCCTCTCCCTGCTGCCGACCACCGTACCGGATGCGGAGCCGGCGCTCGATTCCGGGCTGATCGCGGCGCTTCCCTTCGAGACGCCGGCGGCGAGCCCGGAGCTCGAGCCGTTGGGCGAGGGGCTCGTGCTATTGCTGTATCACGCCCTGTCCAGCAGTCCGGGCACCCGCCTCACCTACCCTCCGACCTCGTTCGATCTGTGGGCCGACGGCCGAAGCGAGGCCCCGGAGGTGCGCGATGCAGCCGCCATCCGGGTGGCGACCCGGCTCGGAGCCGGCCGTCTGCTGCGCGGCACGCTGGTGGGCTCGGAGACGGGTGTCACCGTCCACGCCGAGCTGCGGAGGGTCCCGGATGGGAAGGTGCTCGCGAGCCCCAGCGTTCGAGGGTCGCTCGACGACCTGTCGGGGCTGGTCGATGCCCTCGCGACGCAGCTCATGGTCGCCGGAGAGAGCTTCGCGCCCGAAGATGCGCTCGGCGACGTCTCGAGCGAAGCGCTCGAGCAGTACGTCGCCGGGCTTCAAGCCTCTCGCCGGGGGGATTGGCTCGAAGCGGTCCGCCACCACCGGGCTGCGATGGCAATCGACAGCACGTTCGGAGCCCCCGCGCTCCAGATGCTCCTCGCGGCGTGGCAGGACGATCGCGAGCCGGAAGTGGTCGACCACGAGGCGGAACAGTTGGCCTGGGCGCTCAGGAACCGGATGAGCGAGGGCGACCGGGCGCACGTGATGGCCCTCGTGGGGCCCGTGGAGTCGCAACCGAAGCTGTCGGCGCGAGACTGGGTCCGTGCCGCGGAAGGGGCGCTGGACGACGTCCCCGATCGACCGCAAATGTACGAGACGCTCGCTCGCTGGCTGCTCAACTACGGGCCCGCCCTGAGGATCGAGGATTGGGCCGATCGGGTCACCGAGTCCGTGGACCGATCGCTTCGACTCACGGATCGCCCCTCCAGGGTTCTCGTCAGGATGGGGCTGGCGGCGACCCGCCACGGATCGCTCTCGGACGACGCGCGCAGGACGCGGGCGCGAATGCTGGTCAACCGGTTCGGCGGGGCCGACGGGCTCGCTTCCCTGTTCGCCTACGTCGCCACCGGGGATACGGCGTACTTCCATACCTTCGAGACCGAGGAGCTCCCCCGACTGAAGCCGGACGAGGTCGTCACGGTCGCCAACTACACCACGCACGAGGGACTGGCGACGACGGCCTGGCGAGCGGCGGTCGACTCGCTCGCGCGTCGGGCCCTCCTCCCACGCGAGAGACTCGCCGCCCGATATCATCGATCCGTTCTCGCCGCCGCCGAGGGTCGTCCCTCGGAGGCGGGCCCGATCCTCCGACAGCTGGTCGAGGACGGGTACGAAGAATTCCACGGCGTCTGGTGGTTCCTTCGCACGGGGATCGATCGAGCGCTGATCGAGCCCGGGTGGGAGGAGACGGCCGCCTGGGCCGCGACGCGTATCGTGGACCTGCCGGACAGCCTGATTCAGGCGGCTCGCCCAGACTTGCGGGAGTGCTACCTGGGGCTCGCCGCGGTGGTGGCGGACGATCTCGTCTCCGCCAGGGACCTGCTGGCCGGGATCCGTGATCGCTCGGGGGACTTCCTTCTGTGTGCGAAGCTGCTCGACACGCTGATCGAGGTCGGAGGCACGACCGTATCCATCGGGGGGACGCCGGCACCCGACCGAAGCGACGACGCGTGGACGGCGGTCGCCGAGCTGGATCGGGCGATGGTCGACCTTCCGCTCGAGCCGACCGTGTGGATCACGAGCGCCGTCCTCGCCCGTCTGTGGTGGGCGCGGGGGGATGCCACTCGGGCACTGGTCGCGGCACGCCGCCGTGGACGCCACTGGCCGTGGCTCGCGGCGGGGGGCGTGCCGGCACAGATGCTCATCGAGGCGCGTGCGTCGGCCGCGCTCGGGGATACGGCGACGGCGATCCGGGCCTACGGGCAGTACCTGCGACTGCGGCGCGAGCCGGACGAGTGGATGCGTGCCCGCGTGGACAGCGCCCGGAACGAGCTCGCGGCCTTGAAGGGCTGATTCCGCGAGCGGAATCTGTCCCGGGGGCTCGGAGCCCCGCGGACCGGAATCCGGGAGCCCCCGAGCGCCCTCCGGCATGCCTGACGACCCGTCGATCCGCGACCGTCAGGCGTACGTGGCAATCTCTTCGAGCGGCTTCTTCGGGATGTCGGGGACCACCGCGTCCGCGGCCGGATAGCCCACCACGAGGAGCAGGAAGGGCCGCTCGTTCGGCGGCCGGCCGAGGATGTCGTTGAGGAAGCCCATGGGGCTCGGCGTGTGCGTGAGGGTGGCGAGCCCCGCGTGGTGGAGGCTCGTGACGAGGATCCCCGTCGCGATGCCCACGGACTCCTGGACGTAGTAGTTCTTGATCTTCTTCCCGTCCCCGCCGAGCTCGTAGCTCTCCGCGAAGATGGCGATCAGCAGGGGGGCGGTGTCGAGGAAGGGCTTGTGCTCGTCGGTCCCCAGGGCGGCCAGCGCCTCGAGCCACTCCGGCGGCGCCCGGTTCCGGTAGAAATCCCGCTCCTCCTCCTCGGCCGCGGCGCGGATCTGCCGCTTGATCTCCGGATCGCCGACCACCACGAAGTGCCACGGCTGCCGGTTGGCGCCGTTGGGGGCCGTGCCGGCCGCCTCGAGACAGGCCTCGATCACCCCGGCCGGAACGGGCTCCGGCGAGAACTGCCGCACGGTGCGGCGTCGGCGCATCTCGTCCCGGAACGCCCGCGCCCGCGCCAGCATCTCGGGCTCCGGCAGGCGCCGGTAGGTGGTGAGCGGAATGGGCCGGTACGCCTCCCGGGTCATGACTCCGGCGCCGGGGCGTCCGGTCCGGCCGGGGCCCCGGGAGCGGCCGGCGGTGCGTCGGAACCGGTCTCCAGCGCGTCCCGGATGCGGCGGATCTGGTCCAGGTGCACCCCGTCGTGGCCGGCCACGAGCTGGAGCACGGTGCGCAGCGACTCGAAGCCGCGCTCGGGATGGTACGCCGTGCGCTCGAGCTCCGCGTCCGAGAGGCGCTCCACCAACCGCAGGTTGGCCAGGCGGAGCGCCCTGAGCTGATCGAGCGCCTCCCCCAGGTCCCGCCCCTCGTAGCCGAGGCGCGCCGCCCACACGTCCTGGTCCATGGGCTCGAGGGTGGGCTCCTCCTCGGTGAGGATGCGGCGCATCCGCCACCCCTGCACCCACTCCGTGTCCGCCAGGTGGCAGATGACCTCCAGGATCGACCACTTGCCCGCCGCCTCCTGCCGTCGCAGATCCGCGTCGGACAGGCCCTCGAGGGCGGCGGGCAGCCGCTCGAACAGCGCCGTCAGCTCTTCGATGGGGTCACGGCCCCCGAGCCGGGCGATGAGGGCCTCCCGGTAAGCCACGTCGGCCCCGCGGGTGAGCGTCGGGTCGCTCATCGGATTCCGACCTGCCCCTTCACGGAGGCGATCAGCTTGGCCGAGTCGTACCCCACACCGTCCTTGAACACGATCGTGACCCTCTCGATGACCTCCGGATCAGCCTCGAGGTCGCCGTCCAGGACGACGAGGTCGGCCAGCTTCCCCGCCTCGATCGTCCCCAGCTCATCGTCCACGCCGAGGATCCGGGCCCCGTTGGCGCTCATGATGCGGACGATCATCGGCGGGCTGAACCCGGCCTCGCTGAGGAGCTCGTAGTTCCTCTGATCGCCGAACCCGGCGATCGCGCCCCCGATGCCCGTCGGGTCGACGCCGGCGGCCAGGATGCCCCCCGCCTCGACGAACCCGCGCTCGAACTCCATCCCCTTCTTGAGGTGGTCCTCGGTGAACGGCCAGTCCGGGTTGGCCTCGATCTGATCGACCGTCTCCACGTAGGCCTCGCGCACCTCGGGCGCCATGGCCTCGAGGGTGCGCTCGTCCATCACCCGGCGACCCTTCACGAACGGCTCGATGACGGCCAGGGTCGAGGTCATCCCCACCCCCGCCTCCACCATCTCGAGGATCACGGCGCGCGCCGTCTCGCCGGAGGGGTCGCCCTGCTGCCCGACGACGACCATCGAGTTGGGCGGGCACTCGTCCGGCTGCTTGCGCGGATCGAAGTCGGTCGCCGTGTCGAACCCGTGCTCGATGTTGTCGATCCCCAGGTCGACCGCCTCCCGGAAGGTGATGGAGCACAGGTGCCCGGTGACCTTGAGCCCCTGCCTGTGCGCCTCGTCGATCACGGCCGCCAGCTCCGCCCGGCGGATCGTCGTGTACGCCTTGATCCACGTGGCACCCTCGTCGGCCCAGTAGCGCACGAAGCGGCGCGCCTCCTCCGGCGTGTCCACCTGCGCCATGTCGGACAGCGCGGGATCTGGGCCGGTGACGTACGGGGCCGTGATGTGCATACGGGGTCCGGGCTCGCGACCGCGCTCGATGTTCGCCTTGACGTTCAGATCCGCGTACGGCGACACGCTGCCGGTCGTGCGGATCGTGGTCACGCCGGCGGCCAGGTAGAGACGTGGCGAGGTGTAGCTCCCCTGCGCCTGCCGGCCGCCGGCGCCCATGAAGAACATGTGGTTGTGGAGGCCCACCATCCCGGGAATCAGCGTGTGGCCGGTCATGTCCATGACCCGGGCGCCCGCGGGGATCGCCACGCTGCCGTCGTCCCCCACCGCCGCGATGCGGCCGTCGCGGATGACCACGGTCTGGGCGCGGCGCGCCGGGCCTCCGGTCCCGTCGAGGATCTTCGCGCCCGTGAGCGCGACGACGGGCGCGTCCACGCTCACGAACGGCCGGACGCCGCTCGCGAGCTGGGCGACCGATTGCGCCGACGCACCGGCGACCGCGAGCAGGCCCGCCGCCAGCGACACGAGGCTCGAACGCGCGAGCCTGCGAACGTGCTTCTGCATCTCGAATCCTCCAGGGTTGTGAGCCGGTTCGCCGAGCGCCCCACGGTCGTAGCGGCCAAAGCTACCGCGGCACGCCTCGCTCCTCCACGGTGAACACCATCTTCATCCCGGCCTCGAGGTGCTCGGCGATGTGGCAATGGAGCATCCAGCGGCCGGGATTGGAGAGCTCGAGCAACAGGTCCACGGTGGCTCCCACGGGCACGAGCACGGTGTCCTTCCAGGCCAGGTTGTCGTTCGGTACGCCGTTCACGGCCAGCACGAGAAAGCGCTGGCCGTGGATGTGGATCGGGTGCTGCATCTGGTGCAGCGTCCGCCGTCGGTTCCGGAGCCGGAGGCGGACGACGTCGCCCACCCGGAATCGCCAGTCGATCGCCTCGTTCTCGGCCCCCGTGTCGGCGTCTCGCAGAATCCAGCGCACCTCGTCGCCGGTGGACATGAGGTTCATCATCGGCATCGTGCCGGTCGCCTCCAGCGGGTGGAAGTACGCCGAGTCCACCTGCATGAGGCGATCGACCACCAGCGGCAGATCGCGCGTCCGCATGTCGAGCTCGAGCTCGTGCTCGACCGGGTCGTCGAACCGGGTCCGGTAGCGGTCGATGCCGCGCCGGACGGCATCGTGCGCGCCGAGGCGTCCGAACGCGCGGGCGGTTGAGTCGTTCATGGGAACCCCCGCGATGCGCACGAGGCCGAGCGTGTCCTGCTCGGTGACGAACCGCCCCGCCACGTGGTCGACGCCTCGCACGCGGTTCAACAGCGGGACGGTCCCGGCCTCCGGAAACTGCACGTGCACCACGTAGCGCTCGGCGGGCGCGATCGGCAGGCTCTCGATCCATGCCTCGCGCTCGAAGTTGCCCACGTCGGTGCCCACGACCTTCATCCGGGCGCCCGGAAGGGAGACGTTGAAGGTGCGCGTGTTCGACACGTTGGTGAACAGGAAGCGCACGACCTCGTGCGGGCGCACCTGGAGTCGATACCCCGGGGCGCCGTTCACCAGCATCGTGTTCCCGAATCGACCCATGAGCGCGTGCGTGGCGCGCTCGAGCCCGTACGGCACGGCCCCGTCGCGGCCGATGAGGAGATCGTCCAGCATGAGGATCTCCTCGCGGTGCGCCGCACCGTAGTAGCGGGGATCGGACGACTCGACCACGACGTTGCCCGCCAGCCCCATGTCCTGCTGCACGTCCTCCCGGTGGTGCGGGTGGTACCAGTAGATGCCGGGATCGGGAAAATGGACCCGGTACGTGAACCGCTCTCCGGGGAGCACCGCTTCCTGGGTCACGCCGGGCACCCCGTCGAAGCGGTTGTCGAGACGGATCCCGTGCCAGTGGATGGACGTGGGCCACTCGATCCGATTCGTGAACCGCACCGTCACGGTGGCGTCCTCCCGCACCCACAGCAGCGGACCGGGGATCTGACCGTTGAACCCGTACCCGAGAATCGTCCGGTCGCCGATGCGCCGCCTCACGAGCACCGCCTCGAGATCGACGGAATCGCCGTCGGCCAGCGGGACGAGCTCGCGGGGGCGGGCATCCACCACGGTGCCCGCGCTCGACGGCCGCCACGGAGTCACGCGCGGTCGGAGCGCCATCAGCGCGGGCAGCATCGTGATCCCCGCGGGCATCGGGATGGCGCCCCAGCCATCCGCCGCGGGCGCGGCGGGCATGACCATCCCCGACTCGCCGGCCGCGACGCTCGACGCGCCCAGGACGAACTCGAGGAAATCGGCCGGTTGCATCCGGGACGACGGCGACTGGGCCCGCAGCACGAACGGACCGGTGGGCTGCGCGACGTCGGGGCCGGCCTCGGCCGACACGAGCAGCAGGAACTTGTCGAGCGACACCTCGCCCAGCACGGCAGTGCCGGAGGAGGGCACCTCGCCCAGCCGCTCGACGGAGGACAGGAGGGGCGCCGCCACCCACGCCACGTAGGTCGTGTACGCGCCCAGCTCGGCCGGTGCCGGCAGACCGTGCGTGGTGAGCACCACGCGGTAGCGGATCCCTCCTTCCGCCGTGAGGGCGAGGCTGAACGGGCCGGGGGGGCGGCGCAGCTCGGCGACGCCGCCCGCATCGAGGACACGTGGCGCCGGGAGGAGCGCCATGCAGTACAGGTCCGGCTCGGCGACCGACTCCGGAGGCGGGGACCGGAGATCGCCGGCACACGGTGAGGCCTGCCGCGCGCGCCACGGGACGAGGGGCCAGACGAGCGCCGCCGCCGCGACGGGGAGCACCAGCCACACGGGCATTGCCGCATGGCGGCGCGGCTCAGACACGACGGGCGGCCGCCATGCGCGCGGAGATCCAGGAGAGGAGATCGCCCGTCGGATCGCACCCGTCGGCATCGTTGTGGGGCTCGTGGCGCACGTGCGGATAGAGGTGGAGCTCGGCCCCCGCCACCTCGCCCGCCAGCCACCGGGCGCCCTCCGGATCCGACAACGGATCCTCCGCGCCGTGCAGGATGAGGAGGGGGCCGCGGATGCGGTGCGCCCCGCGCTCGACGCGCCCGATCGCCTCGAGGGCCTCTGCGCCCCAGCGCACGGTGGCCCGCCCGATGACCAGCGGATCGTCACGATAGTCGCGCGCCACGGCGGGATCCCGTGACAGGGCTTCGGGAGGGATGCCGAGACCCAGCGTGAGCCGCGGGAGGACGCTGGACAGCAGGCGGGCGACGGCCACCTTGACCGGCGTCGCCACGCCCGCCGGCCGGATCCCCACGCCGGAGACGATCCACCCCGCGACGGGTCCATGTCCCGCGGCCGGGTCGGCATCGGCGCTCCGGATCGCGAGCTCGAGGACGATCAGCGAGCCCATGCTGTGCCCGAAGGCGAACAGCGGCACGCCGGGCGTGTCCCGGGCGAGCTCCGACAGCAGCTCTCCGGCGTCGGCCACATAGCGCGACCAGCCGCTCACGTGCCCGCGCGGTCCCTCGGAGCGGCCGTGACCGCGCTGGTCGGGCACCCGCACCGCGATGCCCGATCCGGCCAGGCGCCGTGCGAAGCGCGCGTACCGCCCGCCGTGCTCGCCCACGCCGTGCACCACCAGCAGAGCCCCTCGCGCGGTCCGCGGACGCCAGTCGCGGACGAACAGCCGCGTGCCGTCGGACGTCGTCCGGAACCCCTCCACGACGCGCCCGCCGTCGGCATCGGTCCCGACCGCTGGCGAGCTCGAGCTGAGCATGGGGTTCCGTCGATTCGAGACAGGCCCGAGCCGTCTGCCGCCCGGATCGCGCCCGCATCATGCCGGCCCGTGCGGGCGGCTGCAACGCCGGGTCTTGCAAGCCGTCGCGGCCGGTCTACGTTGCCATGGGCA
>Ga0315553_10004147_pt1 | contig 11032 bp, 12 predicted proteins | sample SalMarSW160140MG_FD_203099 | JGI IMG/M metagenome (GOLD analysis project Ga0315553, IMG submission 203099) | Salt marsh sediment microbial communities from the Plum Island Ecosystem LTER, Massachusetts, United States - Salt Marsh Sediment SW1601-40 ... | reverse complement strand
CGGAACCGCGAGCACACCGATGGTCGCTGAAGCTCCCCCCTCGAAGACCGACGAAAGCCCGGGTCCTGATCGCTCGAATCGCTTCGATGGGCCGCCGGACCAGGAGCTCAAACGTAGTGGGGAATCGGACCGCGCTGCGGCGTGGTGTCGCCGGCAAGGTCGAACAGGACCTCGTCGATGTAGCACCAGCCCCACCCTTCGGGCGGGTCGTAGCCCTCGACGATCGGGTGGCGGGTCTTGTGGAAGTGCTTGGTGGCATGACGGTTCGGCGAGCTGTCGCAGCAGCCGACGTGACCGCACGTCCGGCAGAGCCGCAGGTGCACCCAGATCGAATCGATCTTCAGGCACTCCTCGCAGCCGCGTGCGCTGGGCTCGACTCTCCGAATCCCCGCGCGGTGTGTGCACTCGTCAGCCACCTCCGCTCGTGCCACCGGCGGCAACCGGCTCGTCGCTCTCCAGGCGGTGGGGTCCGACGGAGATCTGCTGCGCGCATCCGCTGGCGGGTCCGCCGACCACCCCCCATTCCCCGAGATCCTGCGGCTCAGCCGTCATTCGGACGCTCCCTTCGACACGTCGCCCATCGCCTCGACGAGTCTGGGGCAGCGCCCGCACGGAGCCCAGTGAATCACGGTGAATTCGCGTGAAGCACCTCGCGGCGACCGATGCGGCTCGGATCGGGCCGCACGGAGCTCGTTCGCAGCCGGCCGGTGGATGAGCGAAGATCGCTGTCCGGAGAGGAGAGCCTCGTCGTCGACGAATCACCCATGAAGACCGAGCCGATCCACGTGCCCGAGACCCCGCGTCTGGTCCGGGAGGCCCGGCGCTGGAGCCGGCACGGGAGAACTCCGGAGTCGATCGTCGAACCCGGCCCCGGACAGCGCTCGGTCTGGCGCTTTCCGCGTCCACCGGCTGCGGAGCGCGTGCTCGAGCGCGTGACGGTGGAATTCGGCGGAGCTCTCGTGGCCGACACGCGGGGCGCGATCCGGATCTGCGAGACGGCCAGCCCCCCGACCTACTACCTGCCCGACGCGGACGTGCACCGCGAGCGGCTCCGTCCGGGTGCGGGTAGCTCGATGTGCGAGTGGAAGGGCTCCGCCGTGTACTACGACGTCTGCGTCGGCGAACGCGTCGCAGCACAGGCCGCGTGGTCGTATCCGAGTCCATTTCCGGAGTATGGCTTCCTCGAAGGGCACATCGCCTTCTACGCGTCGCGGGTCGACCGCTGCACCGTGGCCGGAGACGCGGTCACGCCGCAGGCCGGCGCGTTCTACGCGGGCTGGATCACGCCGGAGCTGGCCGGACCCTTCAAGGGAGGACCGGGCTCCGAGGGCTGGTGAGGACGGGCCCGTTCCCCTCGCGCGGACGACCGGCGCGCCGATCCTGCGCATCGCGGCCCGTCGCGCGCCCGCGGCTAGAGCCCGCTCACATCCCCGCGGCCCCGCACCCGGGCCACGATGCGGCCGTCCGCGGGAGGGCAGCCGGGGATCTTCCGAGCGCGCCGGCGAGGCACCGAACGACCCGCCTGGGCGGGGCGATTCAGTAGCTGTGCTCGTCGAGTTCGACCTTGCCGCGGAAGGTCCAGTAGACCATCCCCGAATACGAGATCACGAGCGGCATCCCGATGAGGGCGATGACCAGCATGATGCCGAGCGTCTTGGGACTCGACGCCGCGTTCCACAGTGTCAGGCTTCGATCAGCGTACGGGCTCGAGATGACGAGATTCGGATAGAGCGCTGCCCCGAGCAAGAAGACGAGCGCCACGACCGTGCAGCAAGAGCTTGCGAACGCGTAACCCGGTCGCTCCAAGAAGAGTGCTCGAGGAATGTTCGCGATCGCCAGCACGTTCAAGACCGGTACGGCCCACAGCACGGGATGGTGCTGGAAGTTCGCGACAGCGCCCGGCACCTCGACCAGCGTGTAGATGGTGGTAAGCATGAAGCATACGAGGAAGATCCCGAAGCTCCGCCACATCCAGCGGTGGGTACGCTCCTGGAGGTCACCCTCGGTCTTCAGGTAGAGATAGATCGCGCCGTGCATGGCAAAGAGCGTGACGGTCAGAACCCCGACGAGGATCGGGTAGGTGCCGAGCTGGTCCTGGAGACGCCCGGCATAATCACCGCCCGACGCGATCGGTACTCCTTGGATGACGTTTCCCACGGCGATGCCGGCCAACAACGCCACCTGGAATGACCCGAGAGCCAACCCCACGTCCCAGGCCCGCCGCCACCAGCGGGTGTGACGTTTGCTGCGGAACTCGATCGAGACGGCACGGAAGATCAGAGCGAAGATCAACAGCATCAAGGCGTCATAGAATCCCGAGAAGACCGTCGCGTAGGCCTCTGGAAATGCCGCGAACAAGGCACCACCGAACGTCACGAGCCAGACTTCGTTGCCGTCCCAAAGAGGACCGATCGAGTTGATCACCATCCGTCGCTCGAGATCGTCGCGCGCAACGAACAGGTGCATCATGCCGACGCCGAGGTCGAAACCGTCTAGCACGGCGTAGCCCGCGAGCAACAGCCCCAGCAGGCCGAACCACACGACCGGCAGCAACTCACTCACGCCTGGTCCTGTCCCTTTGCAGCGGTCCCGGTGAGCGACTCCGCGTGCCCCGTTCGCGTAACCGCGGCTCCAAGGAATCCCGGTCGCCGGCGATCGGCGTCGCGATCGAGGAGTTCCGGGCCGCGCTGGATCTTGTCGTTCAATACGAAGATCCACACGCCGAGCAATAGCGCGTAGATGAGTCCGAAGAGCGCGATGGAGCGACGCACCTGCGCAGCGGAGACGACCGGGCTGACGGCGTCCGCGGTGCGGAGCCCCTGCTGCGACTCGTAGGTCACGAAGCCGTGGGCATCCAGCAGCGGATTCCCGGCGGAGTCGACTGGAAGCGGCGGGTACACGATCCAAGGCTGGCGGCCTACCTCGGCCGCCACCCAGCCGGCCTGGTTTGCAGCCACCGCGCCCAGCACGGCGAATACGAAGATCCACAGCAGCCAGCGTTGGCGAAACAGCGATCCCCGCCAGAGGAAGAAGGTCGCCGTGAGAGTGAGCGCAACGAACCCCATCCCCAGTGCGATCATCAGGTGGTAGGACGCGAAGGGGATCGTGACCGGTGGGCGGTCTCGAGGCCGAAACCGATCGAGCCCCATCACCGGCGTGTCGCGATCGCCGAATAGCAGGAACGAGAGGCCGCCCGGGATCGCGATCTCGTCGCGGACCTCTGCGGCCTCCGAATCCGGAATGCCGAAGAGCGAAAGATCGCCCGGGCCGGTGTGGAAGTGACCCTCGAAGGCCGCCAGCTTCGCCGGCTGGTGCTGATAGACGCCGCGAGCCTGGAAGTGTCCCGAGATTGGCGCCGCTAGCGACGCGAGGGTGCCGAGCAGGAGGGCGCCCCGGAAGGAGCGCTCGGCAAAGGCCCGGTGCCGGTCACGCAGCAGGTACCAGGCGGAGATACTCATCACGAAGAAGGCTCCCATGATGAGGCAGCCGATCCAGACGTGCACGAGGCGCTGGATGGAGGAGGGGTTCAGCACCATCGCCCAGAAGTCGACGATCTCCGCCCGCATGACGGGCTCGCCGCGCACGATCCAGGGAGCTCCATCTCGCAAGACCGGAACGATGTGGTGACCGGCGGGCGTCTGTTGCCAGGAGTTGGCGACCACGATCCAGATGGACGAGAAGATCGAGCCGAGCGCCACCATGCACGTCGAGAAGAAGTGCATGCGCGGGCCTACACGGCTCCATCCAAAGACGAGAACGGCGAGGAATCCCGACTCGAGGAAGAAGGCGAAGATACCCTCGGCAGCGAGCGCCGAACCGAAGACATCGCCCACGAAGCGCGAATAGGTGGACCAGTTCGTCCCGAACTCGAACTCCATCACGATACCCGTGGCGACACCGATCGCGAAGTTCAGGGCAAAGATGCGCGTCCAGAAGCGCGCGGCGCTCGCGTACAAGGAGTCGCCCGTGCGGAGCGACATCCCATCCAGATAGACGAGCACCAGACTCAACCCGATCGTGAGCGGCGGGAACAGGTAATGAAACATGATCGTGAACGCGAACTGGATCCGGGACAGGAGCAGCGGATCATCCACGAGGCTCTCTCGCCTGTTTCTCCCGCGAGCCCTCTGCTCGCTGGCGCCCTGCCCTGGCTCGACGGGCGCGCTCGTCCTGATCCGGCGACACGACCGCTCGGGCCGCCGGACGTACGAGCGCCGGCGGCAGTGCCGGGGAAGGATACCGAGGTACGACATGGCCCGGAACGCGACGGCCGGACTCGAGCCCACGCCGTGATGGCCGACTTCTCGAGGTCCCGGCAGTCGACACGCCCACTGCCGCGCTGACCGCGCTCGCCTCCGCTCGAGACAGCGGGGCTCCGGCCCCGTCCCGACGCGCTCGAGAGCGCGGCGGTAGCAGCGGGCGGCCTCGGCCTGGCGACCGAGGCGGCGAGGCCTGTCGATCTCGGGCCCGCCCGTTCGTCAGAGAAGGAGAAGCGACGCGCCCAACCCTTCCGAGCGAGGAGCCAGATCATGATCACGGTCTACGTGTTCGGCAATGCACCCCCTCCGGTTCACGGCGTCAGCCGGGACCTGCGTATCCTCTGGGCCCTGGAGGAGTGTGGCCTCCCCTATCGGCTACACCCACTGGACTTCGCACGGGGCGAGCTCAAGAGCCCGGACTACACGCGCATCCAGCCCTTCGGCCAGATCCCGGCACTCGACGACGACGGCTTCGAGCTCTTCGAGTCGGCGGCGATGGTGCTCTACCTCGCCGGGAAGGCCGGCCGACTGCTGCCCGAGTCGCCGGCGGACCGCGCTCTCGCACAGCAATGGGCGTTCGCCGCCGTCAACACGGTGGAGCCGCCGCTGGTGCAGCTGTTCGCGATGGACGCGTTCTCCGCCGACGAGGCGTGGGCGAAGGAGCGGCGACCCGCCCTCGTGAATCAGGCGGAGGCGCGTCTGGCGACCCTGGACGCGGAGTTCGCGAAGCGTCCCTACGTTCTCGGCGACGCGTTCAGCGCGCCGGACATCCTCATGTCGGCCGTGCTCCGGCTGATCCAGGACACCCCGCTCCTCGACTCCGCGCCGCACGTCGCCGCCTACAAAGCGCGCTGCGAGGGTCGTCCCGCCTGGCGGAAGGTCTTCGCGGAGCATCAGCGGCGTCTGGCAGCGTAACGAGAAGCGCTGCACCGAGCGGCCGGCCCGCACTTGGCGCCCCACTCGATCCGATTGCGCGCGGGCGCTTTGGTGAGATGGCTCACAGGCTCCGCGGCGGAGACGCCGATTCAAGGGGCGGTCGCCGAGCCGAGTGCGAGCCCCACTCCGGGCCCGATCCCGGTTGGGCCGGATCGCGAGGGGAACACATGAGCTGCGGGCAACCCAGAACGCGCTGCCGTCTTCCGTGCACCATCCGAGCCGGGCGCAAGCGCATTCACGCGCGGGTGCTCGACGTCTCGTCGGGAGGGCTGTGCATCGTGGCGCCGGTGCGCTTCAAGTCCCGTGCCCGCATGCACATCGAGATCGTCGTGCCCCGTTGCGGTCCGGTCGCGGTCGAGGCGGAGGTGCGGCACCAGCGGCCCTTCCGCCAGCCCTCGTCGGGCCGCCGGGGCTGGGCCACCGGGCTGATGCTCGCGACGGCAGGTCCCGAGTTCCTGGCCCTCACGCGCCCCGGGACCCTGGCGGGGCTCGGGGATGGCGAGGACATCGGCGAGGCGCTGCGGCGCGCATCCAGAAGTGGAGCGCTCGCTGCGGCACTCGAGGAGCGACCCGGTACGGCGGATGGAGCGCCCCGAGGTGCGCGCGCCCCAGCGCGCGGGATCTCGGCGGACCTCCTCGTCGAGGAGCAGCCGCTCTACCGCGTCCGCTTGAGGGCCGTGGGCTCACCGCACGCACGCACGCGCACGATGACGCTCCGCGCCGTGTCGGAGGCGGCCGTCTGCGAGGCGGTGCTCCGCGACCTCCCCGGCGACTGGGAGGTGCTCGGCGTCGATGTGGATCCCATCGACTGAGGACCCCTCGTCGCCACCGGCGTGGCGCCGAGGGGTGTGCCGGGAGATCGGGCTGCGACCCTGCACTCCGAGGCCGGCCTGCTCTACGGCGGCACAGACCGCTGTCAGGTGACGGACGGCGGGAGCCCGACTCTCGACTTCTGAGCCGCGGGGTGTGCCGGCGGTCGAGGGCTGGCTGGGGCCGTCACCCCCAGAGGCCGAGCGGGCCCCGTCCTCCGTGCTTCACCAGCCGACGCCGCTCCTTCTCAGAGCTCCGCCGCTCGCGCAGGCGCGACAGGAGCGAGGCGCGCTTCTTCTCGGTCGCCTCCTGGCTCCCCTCGAAGGCGCGGAACTTCTCGTAGGCCTCGATCTCGAGCCGGAACTCCTGGAGGACCAGGGAGACCATGATCGCGTCGTCCAGGTAGCCGATGCCCGGCATGCTGTCGGGGATCATGTCGTCGGGGTCCACGAAGTAGGCCAGCGCGTTGAGGATCCGGCTGCGCTCCGCGCCGGTCAGGCGCCAGCGCGGGTCCTCGACCATGTCCACCAACCGGGAGAAGGCCTCCATCCGGTTGCGCACGAACTCGGGCGCGCCGGCGTCGTTCACCTCGGCGATCAGCTTGCGGGCGGCCTGGAGCACGACCGGCTCGTTCGAGGCGAGACGGCCGTCCTTCACCTTCTGGAGGCTCTTGCGGAAGTAGCGGATGTCGTTGTCGGAGAGGTCGAGGACGATACGCATGGCAGCCATTCTATTCCCGGCGCGGCCGCATTTGAAGCGGATTCCGCCGGGGGCCCCGAGAACCTCGTCCATCCGGGACGGCATGGGGATGGACTCGAGGAGGAGATCAGACGTAGTGGGGAAGCGGGCCGCGCTGCGGCGTCGTGTCGCCGGCGAGGTCGAACAGGACCTCGTCGACGTAGCACCAGCCCCACCTTTCGGGCGGGTCGTAGCCCTCGACGATCGGATGGCCGGTGGTGTGGAAGTGCTTGGTGGCGTGACGATTCGGCGAGCTGTCGCAGCAGCCGACATGGCCGCAGGTCCGGCACAGCCGCAAGTGCACCCAGATCGAGTCGATGTTCAGGCACTCCTCGCAGCCGCGTGCGCTGGGCACGACGCTGCGGATCTCCGCCCGGTGGAGGCACGAGTCAGGCACGGCTGCCGCTGAATCTAGCGGCGGAAAAGGGGCGCGCGAGGGCGGCCGCTGGCGATGCGCCGTCGTCGTCGCTACTCGAGCACGGTCGGGAAGCCGTGGTCGCTGGACACGAGGACGACGGCCGGCCCCGGAACCGGCGGCGCCCCAGGGCGTCTGCGTGTCGAAGCGCCAGAGCTCTTCGCCGCTCTCCCGGTCGAGCGCGTAGACGTGCCCGTCGCGGCTGCGGAGCAGAACCACGTCGCCCGCGACACGAACCGCGCGCTCGATCATGCGCGAAGACGTGGAAATCGGCAGAGAGTCGCGGCAGTCGATCCCTGCCATTGCGGTCCGCGGTCGCTTCGAGAAGTGGGTCCCGAACGAGCCGGTGCTCCGCAGTCAGAAGAAGACCCTCACGTGCCGGGTGTCTCGGGTGTAGGAGGGCGGATGGCCATAGGTGCGCTGCCAGGTTCGTGCGAGGTGGGCCGAGTCCGTGAATCCGGCCTCGAGAGCGAGATCCGTCAAGCGAATGTCCGCCATCAGCCGACCCGCAGCCCGCTCGCACTTCCGTCCGAACTGGTAGGCGCGGAGGGGCAGCCCGATCTCGCGCGAGAAGAGCTCGGACGCGGCTGTGTAGGAAACCCCCAGCTTCCCGGCGAGGTCGCTGAGGGTGCAAGAGGGGTTCTCGCGCAGATACGAGTGGAGAAAGCCGGAGCGTGCGTCCCGTCGCCCCGGCGCCGGTAGCTGCTCGACGACTGCCTCCACCAGCTCCTCGAAGAGTGGCTTCGCCTGGCGAAGGCTCAGGCGGCCCTGGTAGGCCCGCACGAGATCGCGATCGAAGCGCCGGAATACCCTCCGATCCAGCCCCAACGCTTCCCGTCGGCCAATCCGGCGAAAGGCATGGAAGAGGGGATGCTGGATCCCGATGTGGACGCTGATGTGGCCGACGTCCATGGAGCACAAGCCACGTCGCGTCATCGGCGCGATCGCGGCGGCCTGGTAGCGAGTCGTTCGGCCCCCCACGTTCAGCTCGAACGGCTTGCCGCTCGCCGTCAGCAGGAGCACCGCCTGGTATCGGGATGTGCTCTGTGTAACGACCCACGGACTGGTGAAGAAGAACCCCCGCTCGGCGAACGAGTAGATGTGGTCCTTCTCGATCGAGGAGAGGACGCCGTAGGCGCGGACACCGCGGGGCCGCGCGACCGCGCCGCATGGACGGGCGGGCTCCAACGAGCGACGGTCCGCGAGGAGCGACAAGCGCGTCAGCCTCCGATCGCCGCCGCCCCCCTTTCGTCGCGACGCAGCAATCTACCACGGGCAAGGCCCGGGGTGGGGTCCGATGAGTCGCGGCGACGCCCTTCGCCGGTGGAGCCCCGCGGCTCGTCCCGACCGCATGTCCCCGAGGGCGGCGAACTCGGTACAAGTGGCGCCGATGCGGCGGGGAGTAGGATGCGGGTGGAGGCACAGCGAGCGGCCGCCCCGGCCTCTCGTGGGCCCTTCGCCGAACAGATTCCACCGACCCGTCCGATCGAAGAGGAGATCATCGCGATGACGAGAACTTTCGCACTTGGATCGGCGGTGATCGCCGCCGCCGCTCTCTTCGCCTCTTCCTTTGCCGCGCCGGCGCGGGCCGTCGTCCCCAACCCGACGGTCACCGGGCCCATCCCCGAGAACGCGCCGCCGGGCGATCCGTCGCACGACTACATCTTCTTCACGAGCGACCTCGTGGAGCAGTTTGGCTACGTCGAGGAGGAGTTCTTCATCGAGGGGACCGCGAACCAGTACGCCACCCCGCCGCTCGCGACCGGCACCGTCACGAGCAGCGGCCACCCCTACAAGACGCGGATCGTCGTGCGGCGCCCGAGGTTCAAGTCCAAGTTCAACGGCACCGTGATCCTCGAGTGGCAGAACGTCACCGCCGGCTACGACATCGACGCGAGCTGGGTGGGCGGCAACGCCGAGCACTTCATGCGCGAGGGCTACGTCTGGGTGGGCGTCTCGGCCCAGCGCGTCGGCGTCCATCAGGCGGATACGGGTCTCCGGGACTGGAGCCCGGCCCGCTACGGAACCTTGGACGTAACCGACGGAGGCACGATCCTGAACGACGCTCTCTCCTACGACATCTTCTCCCAGGCGGGACAGGCGATCATGCATCCCGTCGGCGTGGATCCGCTGAACGGTCTGAAGCCCAAGCGGATCCTGGCGAGCGGCGCGTCGCAGTCGGCGAGTCGGCTCACGACCTACTACAACTCGATCCACCCGCTGGCGAACCTCTTCGACGGCTACTTTCTGCTGGTCGGCGGCGGTACGGTGCGCACGGACCTCGGCGTTCCAGTCTTCAAGGTCTTCAGCGAGACGGAGATCGGGTTCGTCACGGTGGGATTCGTGACGCTTCAGCCCGACAGCGACATCCACCGGACCTGGCAGGTGGCAGGCGCTGCGCACGCCGACCGGACGTTCCTCGACAACGTGCAAGCCAACGCGATGCGGGATGGGATCCCCACCACTCCGCCCGGCCTCTGCACCTTCCCGGAGGGGAGCGAGCTGCGCTTCTATCACGTGGTCAACGCGGCGCACGACCTCCTGGTCCGCTGGGTGAAGTTCGGAATTCCTCCCCCCACGGCGCCGGCCATCGAGCTCGATCCCGGTCCGCCGATCACCATCGCTCGAGACGACCGGGGTCTCGCGCTCGGCGGGATCCGGCTCGCCGACATCGAGGCGCCCACCGCGCTCAACACGGGGGCCAACGGCGGGCCGTCGTTCTGCCTCCTCTTCGGGACCCACGTCCCCTTCGACCAGGCAACGCTCGACGAGCTCTACCCCAGCCACGGGAAATACGTGCTGAAGGTCTGGGCCGCCACGATCGACAATCTCGTCAAGGGCTACATCACCCTGCGCGACGCGCTCACGACGATCGTGGACGCGGCGCGGTCCGAGGTGGGCACGTAGCGATACGCAACGCGGTCGGTGCGAGGGACGGTTCGAACTCCCCGACGCGGTCAGTCGCGCGCGACGACGAGCTTGATCGTGTCCTCGAGCCACGCCTCCGACGCCCGCTCCCAGGGAACGACCCGCGTCGTCACCTCTTCGGGGCGCAGGCGGCGAGCGGCGATCAGCGGCATCACTTCCGGCAGCAGTGAAGCCGCGTGGGCGCGGCCGATGAAGAAGCGGATGCCGAGGGTGTAGAGCTTTCCGAGCGGGAGTCCGACCGTCGGCTGGGGGAGGAACGTCGCGCTGTGGCAGATGCCCTCTGGCTCCGTCGAGGAGATCGCGTAGCGGAGACCCTCCTCCCGGGTGCCGCAATCGGCCACGATCGGGTAACGGGTCTGACGCCGCGCGAAGTCCGTAGCGACGGGTCTCGCGCCCAGCTTCTCGGCGAGGACGAGTGCAGCGTCGTCGTCGCACGCGAAGTCGACATCCCCGGCGCCGAGCGCCAACGCGGCCTGGACGGCGTAGAGCGCGATGCTCCGCGGGCCGTGGCAGACCACCAGCACCGGGGCTCCGGGCCGCTCGGCGAGATGCGGGGCCACGGTGCGATAGCCGTCGAGGACGTTGTCGGAGACGCTTGCCAGCGCGACCGGATCGATGCCCTCCGGAACCGGACACAGCATCGCCTCCGCGTGCGGCACGCGCAGGATGTCGGAGAGCATGCCTCCGTAATCCACGCCCGACAGCGGCTGCATGCCGTAGTCGGAGAGGACCGGGTACTCGCTGCAGTTGGCCGAATGGCCCGCACGTCAGGTCCCGCAGCGCCCGCAGCTCAGCTGGAACGCTACCACGACGCGTTGACCGATCGCGAGCCCGCGAACGTCGTCGCCGAGGCCGACGATCTCGGCGACGGACTCGTGTCCGACGGCGAAGGACCCGTTCGAGGGCAGGATCCCCGACGTGAGGAAGGGATCGATCTCGCAGCGCG
>Ga0315553_10004145_pt1 | contig 11033 bp, 9 predicted proteins | sample SalMarSW160140MG_FD_203099 | JGI IMG/M metagenome (GOLD analysis project Ga0315553, IMG submission 203099) | Salt marsh sediment microbial communities from the Plum Island Ecosystem LTER, Massachusetts, United States - Salt Marsh Sediment SW1601-40 ... | reverse complement strand
CTTCAGCCGCGGTCACCGGTGACTTTTCCAGGGTGGTCGGTTACGCCGCCGCAGTCATAACCCGGGAGAAAGCCGACCGTAGCTAATCCCACCGTTCTATCGACAGGCCAGGCTTAACCGCATGCCCACTTATCTCGAGATCGCCGTCAACGTGCCGCAAGTGAGCGGCGTTTTTCATTATCACCTGCCCCCCGAGCTGGAGGGGCGGGTGGGCGCCGGCCATCTCGTCGAGGTGCCCTTCGGCAAACAACAAGTACAGGGCGTCGTTCTGCGCGCCGTCTCCGAACCGGCCGTCGCCCGGACCAAGCCCGTCCTGCAGCTGCTCGACCCCGAGGTGGTGCTAACCCGCGCCCAGCTCTCCCTGGCCGAGCACCTCACCGAAAGCACCCTGGCGCCGCTGTCGGCCTGCATCAGCCTGATGATCCCGCCCGGCTTGAGCCAGCTGGCGGACAGCCTGTACACCCCCGTGGAGCGGGCGCCCGGAGGCGATCTGGAGGAACTGGCCCGCCGCTTCGAGCTCAGCCCCGCCCAGCGCCGCCTGATGGCGCTGCTAGAAAAGCGCGGACCGCTGCGCGGCCGGCAGATCGCCCGCGCCTTGCCGCGCCGCAACTGGCGCGCCACCGCTCAGGCCTTGGTGAGAATGGGCCTGATCAGCGGCGAGTCGATCCTGCCCGCTCCCTCTGTCCAGCCCAAGTCAGTGCGCACCGCCCAGCTGGCCATCACCCCGAAGCAGGCTGCGGCCGAGCTCCCGGAGCTGGGACGGGCTGGCAGCAAAGCCCTGGCGCGCCGCCAGGCCATGCTGCGTTTTTTGATGCGCGAACCCGGGCCGGTGAACGTAAGCTGGGTGTACGCTGAGAGCGGCGGCAGCCTGGCCGACCTGCGCAAGCTCGCCGAGCGTGGTCTGGTCATCTTGGGCGAGGATGAGGTCTGGCGCGACCCGCTGGAAAACATGGATTTCACCCCCTCGGAGCCGCCTCCGCTGACCCACGACCAGCGCGCAGCCTGGGAGCCGGTTCGCGCCGCCCTGGCTTTGGCTGCTGAGGGGCAGGAGTCGCCGCCCTTCTTGCTGCATGGTGTGACCGGTTCCGGCAAGACCGAGATCTACCTGCACGCCGTACAGGCGGCCCTGGGTTACGGCAAACAGGCCATCGTGTTGGTGCCTGAAATCGCCCTGACCCCGCAGACCGTGCGCCGCTTCCAGTCTCGCTTCCCCGGTCGAGTCGGGTTGATGCACTCCGGTCTGTCCGCCGGCGAGCGATACGATACCTGGCGGCGCGCTCGCCAGGGCGAGCTGGACGTGATCGTTGGGCCGCGCAGCGCCTTGTTCGCGCCCTTGCCTAGGCTCGGGCTGATCGTCGTTGACGAGAGCCACGACGACTCCTATTACCAGGGAGAAAGCCTGCCCTATTACCATGCCCGCTCGGCGGCGGTCGCCTATGCCCGTTTGATCAGCGGTGTGTGCCTGCTGGGTTCCGCCACGCCGGACGTCGTCAGCCAGTTCCAGGCCAGGCAAGGCAGGTGGCGTTATGTGCACCTGCCGGCCCGCATCCTGGCCCACCGCCAGGCAGTCGAAGCCCAGCTCAAGCGCCTGGCCCTGAACCCTCAGGTTTCCCGTTACCGCCCACTGGAACTGGAAGCCGAAAGCGCCGACCTGCCCGAGGTGCGGGTTGTGGACATGCGGGGCGAGCTCAAAGCGGGCAACACCTCCATTTTCTCCCGCGCCCTGCACGCCGCCCTGGAAGAGGTGTTGCAAAATGAGCAGCAGGCCATCCTGTTCCTCAACCGGCGCGGCTCGGCGACCTATGTGTTCTGCCGCGATTGCGGCTACACCCTGAAATGCCCGCGCTGCGGGAACCCCCTCATCTTTCACCGCTCGGCGGAAGCGCTGACCTGCCATCACTGCGGCTACCAGCGGCGCATGCCCGGGCGCTGCCCCAACTGCCGGAGCCAGCGCATCCGCCAGTACGGCATGGGCACCGAACGGGTCGAGGCTGAGATCCGCGCCCGCTTCCCCGGCGTGCGCACCTTGCGCTGGGATTACGACACCACCCGCAAAAAGGACGCCCACGACGCCATCCTGCGCAACTTCTCCGCCCACGGAGCCGATTTGTTGATCGGCACGCAGATGCTGGCTAAAGGCCTGGACCTGCCGCTGGTGACCCTGGTGGGGGTCGTGCTGGCCGACGTCGGGCTCAACCTGCCCGATTACCGCGCCGCCGAGCGCACCTTCCAGGTGCTCACCCAGGTGGCGGGGCGCGCCGGGCGCAGCCCTCTGGGCGGGCAGGTGATCCTGCAGACCTTCGACCCGGATCATTACGTCATCCAGGCCGCCTCCCGCCACGCCTACCGGGACTTCTACCGCCAGGAAATTGGTTACCGCCGCGAGTTGGGCTACCCACCTTTCAACCAGCTGGTGCGCCTGGAATATCGCCACACCCAAAACGATCAGGCCGAAGGGGCTTCCATGCGGCTCGCGGCGCAGCTGCGCGCCTGGATCGAAGGGGCCGGCCGCCGCGCCACCTCCCTGATCGGGCCGGTTCCTTGTTTCTTTTCCCGGCTGGCGGGCGAATTTCGCTGGCAGATCATCCTGCGCGGCCCGGACCCCGCCGGTTTGCTGCGCGGCCGCCTGCCGGATGGCTGGCGTGTCGAGGTCAACCCGCCCTCGCTGCTGTGATGAATTTTGGGCTATTCGGCCCCGCACTTGAGGGTAGAAAAGGGCTTTTTGGGGGTTGAGGGTGGGGCTAATCGTCTAAATGCGATTGGCTTACAACCACGGCAACTACCCAGGGGCCTAGCGGCATTGTTGCGGTAAAATGAAAGGACGACCGCCAATTTCCCGTAGGAGAGAGATCAGTATGGAACAAATGAGGCGAGAAATCCTCACCTGGGAGGATGTGGATAAATTAATCGATCACCTGCTGCCCCAGTTCGAAACCGAATTTGAGGCTATGATCGTGATCACCCGGGGAGGCATCGTTCCCGCCGGTTTGCTGGCTGAGGCTATGGACATCAAGCACATCCTCACCGCTGCGGTGGACTTCCCGGCCGAACTGGAACGGGAACGCTCCGGACTCTTCGCCTGGCCCCGCTTCCTGCAGTTCCCGGAAGACGAGCTGCTGGGCGAGCGTACCACCCTGGTGGTGGACGACGTCTGGGGTTCGGGTCGCACCATCACCACCGTCAAGAACCGGGTGATGGCAGCCGGCGGCGTTCCGTACACCTGCGTGCTGCACTTCAATCCCTACCGCAACCTGTTCGGCACCGCCCGTCCGAACTACTTCGCCGCTATCACCGACGCGTTTATCATCTATCCCTGGGAGATCGACCGCGGGCCGGACCTGGCGTTGATCGACGATCGCCCGCATCCCTCTTCTTAAAATCGATGAAGATCGCCCTGGTGGGGGATGTACACGCCAATTTGCCCGCGCTGGAAAGCGTGCTGGAGCACGCCCGTCAGCAAGAGGTCGAGGCGATCTGGAACATCGGCGATTTCGTGGGGTATGGCCCCTTCCCGGACGAGGTGATCAAGCGCCTGAGAAAATCCGGCGCGGTAAGCATCGCCGGCAATTATGACCTCAAAGTCCTGCGCTTTCCCAAGAAGAAGAAAAAGTGGCGTAAAAGCAAAATGCCGCGCAAGTGGCTGGCGTTCAAATGGGCTTACGAAAACCTGTCGAAAAAAAGCCGTAAATACCTGCGTTCGCTCCCCCGGGAAAGACGCCTGGAGCAGGACGGCAAATCCGTCTTGCTTACCCACGGCAGCCCGGCTTCTAACGAAGAGCCTCTGACCCCGGACACCCCGGAGGAACGCCTGGTTGAGCTGGCCGAGATCGCCCAGGCGGACATCATCGTCTGCGGGCATTCACACAAGGCGTTCACCCACCGGGCCGCGGGCGCGACATTCATCAATACCGGCAGCGTAGGCCGCCCGGACGACGGCGACCCGCGCGCCGCCTACGCTATTCTGGCGTTCGACGCCGGGGGCTTTGCCGTCGAGCACTTCCGTCTGGAGTACGACATCGACCGCGCCGTTGCCGCCGTTCGAGAAGCGGGGCTGCCGGAAGCCTTCGCCCAGATGCTCATCGCCGGGGTGGATCTGGTCACCATCCTGGAACGCCAATCCGTAGAGGATCGCAGTCAATGACCGCTCAATTCACCTTCCCCAGCGGGCGTGTGGTCGCCTTTATGGATATCGGCGCCAACTCCATGCGCCTGCTGCTGGAGCGCATCAATCCCAACCTGTCATACACCTCCCAGAGCAAACACGCCTATCTGGTAGTTGGCAAGTCGGTCCGGGAGCGCAGCGTCCTGCAGTTAGGCCGGGCCTGCGGGTTCGATGAACCCCACGCCCGTACTGTTGGCCGGCTGGCCCTGACGCTGTATGACAGCGCCCGGGAGAGCGAGCTGCACAATTACGGCGATGCGGAGCGCGAGCTGCTAGAATACGCCGCCCTGGATAAGCGCTCCCGGAGACTGGTGGGCCTGTTCGCCGTGCTGCTGCGCATCGCCGAAAGCCTGGACCGCAGCCACACCGGGGTCGTGCACAACGCCAGTTTGCGCGCCCTTGATAAAAAGAACGTTGTGCTCGAGATCTTCGCCAGCCAGGATTGCCAGCTGGAGATCTGGGGCGCGTTGAATCACAAAAAGGCCTTCAAGAAGACCTTTGGGCGCAGACTACAGCTAGAAGTTGCCATCGACGAGCTCGCCGTTCAAAGCGATGAGCTTACTCCGGCGCGAAAGGAGGGTTGACCATGCTTCCCGATTTGGTAGCTTATCTTCAGTTCAGCGGGGAGGCGATCGTACGGATCATGCTGGCCGCAGTTTTAGGGGCGATGCTTGGCTTGGAACGCGAACTCAATGGACACGAAGCTGGCCTGCGCACTAATATTATCATTACGGTCAGTTCCTGTTTGTTCACCTACCTGGGCCTGGAAGCATTTCCCCTGGTCGGCGCAGCCCGCGACCCGGCGCGCGTGGCCGCCCAGATCGTCAGCGGGGTCGGTTTCCTGGGCGCGGGTGCCTTGCTGCAAACCCGCAACAAAATCCGCGGGATGACGACCGCGGCCGCCATCTGGCTGGCAGCCGCCATCGGCATGGGCGTCGGCGCCGGGGCCTACTTCGCGGCAGCCTTTACCACGCTGGTTGCTCTGGGGGTGTTGAGCCTGCTCCACCCGGTCAGCAAGCGTTTAGAAGCGCGCGCCCACCGGCTCAAGGCGCAGGAAGAGGCCCTGCAGAAGATCAAAAACGCACCCAAGAAGGAATCTGAAACTGAGGCAGGTTCCGACGATCTCCCCGAATGGAGAGAAGAAGATTACGATTAGGGGGCGTGCTGCCCGGCGCGGCTGATCTGCGGATCTGAATCACAACACCGAGATAGCCCGCGCCAGGTTTTCCCGGAATTCAGGTCTGTCGAAATGCGCCCAGGCCTCCTGGAAAGTCACGATCAGGTGGTGGCGCTCAGCATGCTTGGCTGCCAGGTAGGCGACCAGCGGTTCGGGGTTGCTCCGTTCGCTCAGCGGCACCTGCGTTTCCCTGTTCTCCCAGTTATCCAAAAATTCCCGCAAGATCTGGCAGGCCACATCTGCGTCGTTCAGATCCCCCAAATGATCTTGCAGTCCTTTGATGTCGGCGATCACGGCGCCTGCCTCAACCCCCATTACTTCCTTAAAAAATTCGACCGTGTAGCGCAGCTTTTTGAACTCGATGCGCAGCGCATGCAGCTGGTCGATCGAAGCGGAAGCCAACTTGGGTTCGTAAGCGCGCACGGCCGCCAGCCGGGTGTAGACCAATACCGGGACCACGTGCCTGACCAGCTCAGGTTCGATTTGATCCGCGGGAGGCTGCCGCGCGCCCGCGCCGGGTGTGTTGAGGAAGGCGGCGAACTTGCGCTTGAAGTTCAGGTAATCCGGACTGTCCAGGTGAGCTACCATCTCGGCGCGGTCCGCATCGCGTTCTTCCGACCAGGCTTTCAGCAGCTGGTCAAGCCCGTGGCGCTGGTCCGGCGGCAAGGAATCCAGATAGCGCTGGGCTTTCTCCAAGAACACGTCCAGGTCGCGTACGCGGCCCAGAGCGCGCCCGGCGGCGCGCAGCCCCTTGAGGTGCGGTTTGATGACCTTTTTGTCGAAGGCGTCCTTGAAGATCTCGAAAGCGGCCCGCATGCGGCGGGTGGCCACCCGCATGTCGTGCAGTTCCTCGATATCCTCTCCCAGGCGCGTGCCAGCCTCATGGCGCAGCATCTCGGCGAAGTGGTAGCGCAGCACCTTGCGCCCGGCCTCGCTCAACGGATCGCCCGGCTCCACGCCGGGTCTTTCCAGTTTCAATAGCGAATCCAGATCCTCTGGGTCGATCGGCGCGGCGTTTACGTCCACCGGCGCGAAGACTTCGACCTTTTGCTGAAAGAGCTGCTCCCACATCCTGGCTTCTTTCTGCGCGGCGCGCGCATCGCCGAGAGCGTGTGGTCCGCGCACCCGCACGCGCAGGTGATCGGGTCTGTGTTCAACTGCTTCGATCGTCGTTGTTTGGGTGCGAGACTGATCCAGACCCAGCGCCATGCGCAGCAATGCCGCCATCGCAAGCGCTTCTTGCTCCAGCGCCGGGCGTAAACTGAGCTTCGCCGGCATGCGCCGCCCCTTCTTGTCCCTTAACCTGCCGGTGACCGCGCCGATCAGTTCCTGCTGCTGCGCGGAGAGGCCGGCCACAGGGTGGTCCAGCCATGGACTCGGGTCGAACTCTTCTGCGCCGTCTTCCCCGCTCCTATCGGTTAGCTCGTGAAGGCGGGCGGCGATCTCCAGCAGCTTGCGCCGGTCGGCAGCCAGATGGTGGGTAGCCTGGGTGGCGTCAAAGAGCGTCAGCGCCTGCTCGATCAGGTAATCGGCGCGCCCCACCTCCGTCGCATAGCGGCGGTAGAACTCCTCTACGGTTAGTGTTTCCGGGATGCTCTCCGCTTGTACCGGTTCGGCTTCGCTGGTCTGGCCTTCACCGGGCGCTGGCTCAGGGACCACCGCGGCTTCTCCGGCCGGCTCCGGGAAGATCTCCAACCCCTGGGCCTGGAAGGCCTGGCGCCAGTAGCGCGTGCGGCTGGGGGATAGTTTCACCCGCTCGGTGATTGCCTTGGTTTGCAGTCCCTCGTCATACAGCAGCAGCACCCGTGCACGCCGGCGGATGGTTTGAGTTGCCCCGCGCCTGGCTTGCGCCTCCACTTCCTGGCGTTCTTCCGGCTTTAGCAGACCGCCCATGCGTCTAATCTCCCCCTCTCGACCGGTTGTAGTGTTCATCCATCAACCAGGTCTGGATGTTCAACGGCTTCTCATCGGGGTCGCGCGGCATGCGTTCGTATGTGCCATCCGGCAGCATGCGGCGCGCCTTGGTATTGTCGTGCAGGTAATGTTCCAGCACCTGATCGCGCAGGAAACGCACCAGGCTGGCGTCTTCCAGCGGGAAGAGCACTTCCACCCGGCGGTTGATGTTGCGGGGCATCAGGTCGGCGCTGCCTAGATAAATCTCTTCATTGCCGCCATTCTGGAAATAATAGACGCGGCTGTGCTCCAGGAAACGACCGACCACGCTGATCACGTTGATGTTCTCGCTGACGCCCTCCACACCGGGACGCAGACAGCAGATGCTGCGTACGATCAGATCGATCTTTACCCCGGCCATCGAGGCGCGGTACATACACTGGATCATGCGCTTATCCACCAGGGCGTTCATCTTGAAAATCAGATAGCCTTCCCTGCCCTGGCGCACGTGATCGATCTCCCGTTCGATCAACTCCTCCATGCGGCGGCGCAGGTTGATCGGCGCCACCAGCAGCTTGCGGTATTCGGTCTTGGCGGAGTACCCGGTCAGGTAGTTGAACAGGTCGGTCGCGTCAGCGCAGATCTCCTCATCACAGGTGAACAGGCCGATATCCTCGTAGACCTGCGCCGTGATGGCGTTGTAATTGCCGGTCGCCAGGTGAATGTAACGGCGGATGTGTTCGCCCTCTTTACGCACCACCAGGGCGACCTTCGAGTGGGTCTTCAGCCCGAGCAGCCCGTAGATCACGTGTACGCCCTCGCGCTCCAGCGCCTTGGCCCAGCCGATGTTGCTCTCCTCATCGAAGCGCGCTTTCAGCTCGACCAGCACGGCGACTTGCTTGGCGTTCTCCCGGGCTTCCAACAAGGACCGCACCACTGGAGAGTTGCGCCCGACGCGGTACAGGGTCTGCTTGATCGCCAGCACACCCGGGTCTTTCGCCGCCGAGTGCAAGAAATCAACTACGGGCGTAAACGAATCGTAGGGGTGGTGCAGCAAGATATCCTGGCGGCGGATAACGCCGAAGATGTTTCCGTCGTAGGATTCGACCTTCAGCGGGTCGGGAATGCTCGCCGGGAATGGCTGGTCCTTCAAGTCGAATCGGTCGATAGAGGTCAGGCCCATCAGGCTGCTCATACCGAGGGGCGCCTCCACCGTATATATGTCGTTGCGGTCCATTTCCAGATTCTCGATCAGGATCTCGCGAATGTGGGAGGGCATCTCGTTATAAACAGTCACCCGAACGACGGAACCAAAGCGGCGGCGGCGTACCCCCTCCTCGATCGTCTCCAGCAGGTCCGAGGCTTCCAGCTCCTGGATCTCGACGTCGGCGTCGCGCGTAACCCGGAAGGGGTGGGCCTCGACCACCTCGACGCCCGGAAAGAGCCGGTACAGGTTGGCGACGATCAGCTGCTCCAGCCAGATGAAGTAATGGTGATGCGGCACCGTGCCGTCTTTGCGCACGCTGCCCGAAGACCGTTTCAGCGGCACCAGGCGCGGCAGCGTGCCGGGCACCTTGATGCGGGCGAAGTGATCCCCCCCGTCGCGAATGAGCACCGCCAGGTTCAGGCTCAGGTTGGAGATATGGGGGAAAGGATGCCCTGGATCGAAAGCCAGGGGGGTGAGTACCGGGAAGATCACTTCATCGAAATAAGCGTTGACGCCCTCTTGTTGTTTTTCGTTCGGGCAGCAGTTCGTCTTGTAATAACTCCCGTGACTGGGTCATCAGCTGTAAGGCTACCTTGCGAATGGCTGCGATCTGCTCTGCGGGCGTCATGCCATCCGGAGGCACCTCGGTCACGCCGGCGTCCACCTGTTTCTTCAAACCGGCGACGCGCACCATGAAAAATTCGTCCAGGTTCGAGCCCAGGATGGCCAAGAATTTCACCCGCTCTAACAGCGGGTTGGTCTCGTCCTGACCCTCTTCCAACACCCGCCGCTGGAATTCCAGCATGCTGAGCTCGCGGTTGAGAAAATAAATAGGGTCGTCTAAATCGATCAAGACCTGGGGGTCTTCTTTGGTTTTCTTGGCGGTTTTCGGCATCGTTTACTTCCCTTTTTTCTTCTTTGCCTTCCCCGAGGTTGCCTGCGGGGTAACCTTTTCGGCAAAGGGATCGAAGTTCAATTCCTGGCTGAGTCTGTCGGTCATCGTGCTCAGCACTTGTACGCGGGCGTGCCACTTGCAGTTCCCCTCGATGATAGTCCACGGCGCGCTGACGGTGCTGGTCTTCAAGATCATTTCGTTGACGGCCTTTTCATACTGATCCCATTTTTCCCGGTTGCGCCAGTCCTCATCGGTGAGCTTCCAGCTGCGCAGCGGGTCCTCCTCGCGGGCTTCGAAGCGGCGCAGCTGTTCCTCCTTGCTGATGTGGATCCAGAATTTGAATAGGATCGCCCCGAAATCAACCAGCTGGCGTTCGAATTGGTTGATCTCCCGGTAAGCACGCTTCCACGCAGGTTCGCTGCAGAAGCCTTCGATGCGCTCGACCATCACCCGTCCGTACCAGCTGCGGTCGAAGATGGCTATCTGGCCTCGTTCGGGCAGGCGGCGCCAGAAGCGATAGAGATAATGGCGGTCGGCGTCTTCTCCCTTGGGTGCTGCGATGGAATAGACCACGTAACCACGCGGGTCGAGTTTTTCCGTCAGCCGCTTGATCGCTCCCCCTTTTCCGGAAGCGTCCCAACCCTCAAAGACGACCAACACCGGGCGGCGCTGAACGTAGACCTGGTAGCCCAGGGCATGCATGGCGACTTGTTGGCTGATCAGCTGGCGTCGGTATTCCGCCTTATCCTCGATGGCAAGGGAAAGATCGACAGTATCTAACATCGCTCGAAACTATCCACGCCTTCCGTGTTTCAATCGGCCGGTTGTTCGACGCCCGCGGCAGGTTCTGCGTCCGCCGGACGTTCTGAGTCCGCCGGGCGTTCTGCGTCCGCTGGACGTTCTGCGTCCGCCAATCCAATCTCCGGCTGGTCCGGCAGACGTTCATCGAGCCCCAGCTCCTCCGCGGCGGCCTCGCCACTGTTGTCTGCACCGCTGTCGTCTGCGCTGCGGCGCTCCCACAGCGCCGGGTCGGGCAGGGCATCCACCTCCCCCAGGCGTTCTTCCAGCGCGGCGATCAAAGTCTGGAAGATCTTCAAGTGCGTGGAGCGCCTGTCGGTGGCTTCTACCAGCGTCCAGGGCCCCCACTCGGAGTCGGTGCGCTCGAACATCTCCTCGTAAGCCAGCAGCCAGGTATCGTACTGGCGGTGGTGTTCCCAGTCCTCCGGGACGACGTGCCAGGCATCGAGCGGGTTCTGGCTCAGTTTTTCAAACCGGCGGCGCTGTTCCTCGCGGCTGATGTGCAAGAAAAATTTGGCGATCAAATAGCCGTCATCGGCCAGCACGCGCTCGAAATCGACGATATCCCGGTAAGCCCGCCGCCACTCACTCTCCGGGATCAGTTTCTCGACCCTCTCCACCAGTACGCGCCCGTACCAAGAGCGGTCGAATATCGACCACTCACCGCGCCCGGGCAGCTTCATCCAGAAGCGCCACAACCACGGACGGTTCTTCTCGAAGGTGCGCGCGGCCCGGATGGGGTAGAGTTTGAAACCGCGCGGATCCAGCCGCGCGGTCAGCTTTTGTATGGAGGTTCCTTTACCGGACGCGTCCCAACCCTCAAAGAGGATTATCACCGGGACTTGGGCGTCCCAACAAGCCTTTTGGTAGGCATACAGCTGATCGCGCAGGACTGGCATCA
>Ga0315553_10004143_pt1 | contig 11036 bp, 8 predicted proteins | sample SalMarSW160140MG_FD_203099 | JGI IMG/M metagenome (GOLD analysis project Ga0315553, IMG submission 203099) | Salt marsh sediment microbial communities from the Plum Island Ecosystem LTER, Massachusetts, United States - Salt Marsh Sediment SW1601-40 ... | reverse complement strand
ATACACCGGGGTGGAACCATGCTCGAAACATCACGCTGTCCTGAATTCACGACTCTTAAGGGCAGGGCCAAGGCGATAAAGGTACTGGAAGAAGCAGGGATTGAGGGTCTAATTTTATTGGGCGGTGATGGCACTTTCCATGGTGGCATGCTCCTGGCTAATGAGTGTAATGTTAGCATTATCGGCGTACCAACGACCATAGATAACGATGTGTACGGCACCGATTACACCATAGGTTTTGATACGGCGGTGAATACGGCACTCGAGGCTATTGATCGCATTCGTGATACCTCCGTGTCACATGAACGGCTCTTCTTTGTAGAAGTGATGGGACACCACACGGGGTTCATCGCCCTGGAAAGCGGTATCGCTGGTGGTGCTGAAGAGACGATCATTCCAGAAGTAATGACGAGTACCGACGTTCTCTGGACAAGATTGCGGGAAAGCTTTGAGCATGGAAAAAAAGGCGCCATTGTGATAGTAGCCGAAGGCGGCTAACCTGGCCATACCTTCACGATTGCTAAGGAGGCAAAAGATAAACTGAAGATTGAATCCAGAGTATGTATCCTGGGCCACGTCCAGCGCGGTGGTTCGCCCACGGCACGTGACCGGGTCCTTGCCAGCAATCTGGGTTCTGCCGCAGTCAGCGCTCTATTGAAGGGCAAAAGCGGTCACATGGTTGGCGAGGTAAAGAACGAAATAGCCTATACCGCGTTAGCGGATACCTGGGAAAAGAAAAAAGCACTTAGCCCACGGCTTGAGGAATTGGCCAGCCTTCTTTCTGCATAAGAAAAGAATACCTGTGGGCCTTTATATGAAGGGAGGACTTAATGTCGAGATTATCGTCTGGTAAACTGAGGGGACTCCAGCAATTAGCCAACGCTAAAGGCATTTTAACAGTGTGTGCCATTGACCATAGAGAATCATTGCGGCGGGGGCTCAATGAGAAAAACCCTGAGGCTGTAAGCTACCGGCAAATGGTTGATTTCAAGCTCGATCTGGTAGGTGTTGTCGCACCCTTCGCCAGCGCCGTCTTGCTTGACCCAATCTATGGCGCTGGTCAGGCTATAGCTTTAGGTATCTTGCCCGGACACACCGGACTTCTCGTTAGCGCGGAAAAGACCGGGTATTCTGGCGCTGGTACGGCAAGAATCACCGAATTGCTGCCTGATTGGAGCGTAAGGAAAATCAAAAAGCTGGGTGCTTCCGCCGTCAAGCTTCTACTCTATTTCCGAGCCGACCTTAAGGAGATAGCCTCAAAACAGTTGGACCTGGTAAGCAAGTTGGCTGAGCAATGCATCGAAGAGGACATACCCTTGCTGGTCGAATCAGTAAGCTACCCCACGGAAGAAGAAAAGGATGATCCTGAAAAGTTTTCCAAGAAGAAACCTGAGTTGGTCGTCGAAGCGGCCAGTAGACTTACTGCATTACCAATAGACATCTTAAAGTCCGAGTTCCCTGCCGACATAGATTACGAGAAGGACGAAGCTAAGCTAAAGTCTTACTGCCAGGAACTGAGTCAGGTTTCCCGACTACCCTGGGTACTCCTCAGTGCTGGCACTGACTTTGAGCGTTTCAGGAAAGAGGTAGAGATAGCCTGCAAGACCGGAGCTTCGGGTTTTATGGCAGGACGCGCCCTTTGGCAGGAAGCCACTCGAATTAGTTCCAGGGAGGAAAGACTAAATTTTTTCAAAAGGCGAACCATATCGAGGCTGAAAAGGCTTACCCGGGTAGCTGAAGAATGGGCTACGCCTTGGTATGTCAAGATGGGCTCTAAGGATGGCCGGTTCCCAGACTTGGCTGAAGGATGGTACAGGAGCTACTAATGCAGGAATATTTTCAAAGCAGGGATAAGCAATGAGACGATCAAGACTACATGGCAGGCGCACCAAGATTGTGTGCACCATCGGCCCAGCTACTGGATCAGTTGGGATGATCGAAAAGCTAATTAAAGCCGGTATGAACGTGGCGCGGCTCAATTTGTCTCACGGCACACTAATTGAGCACGCAGGGTATGTCCATACTATCAGGAACCTGAGTCAGCGTTTGGGAGTAGATATTGCCATTCTTATAGACTTGCCCGGTCCCAAATACCGTACCGGAAAGCTGAGGGGTGACCGAGCTATATTGAAAAAAGGTGCTCAACTGGTGTTCACCACAGAGCAGATAGAAGGGGATGCGGCAAGGGTGTCAATAAACCTGCCCAATTTCCCAAAAGATGTAAAACTCGGGGATAACGTTCTTCTCGCTGACGGCGCTATGCAGCTTAAGGTACAGCAAATAGATGGCAGCGAGGTGAAGTGCCTGATCACTATTGGTGGTATTCTCACCGAAGGGCGAGGTCTTGTGGTGCCAGGAATGCGTACTTCTGGACCGTTTGTTACCGAGGTTTTACGAGAAAAGCTCCTTTTTGCTATTACCCAGCAGCCTGATTATGTAGCACTGTCGTTTGTCACGAGTACGCAAGATATAGCTGATGTGAAATCCATTCTGCGGGAGAATAACGTTGATATACCTATTGTCGCCAAAATCGAGCGCGGCGAGGCGGTAAGTAATTTCAGCACCATTTTGGCCATTAGTGACGGTGTTATGGTGGCTCGGGGAGACCTTGGAGTCGATATTCCGCTGGAGAAGGTGCCCTTGGTGCAAAAGGAGATAATCAGGAAGTGTAACCACGCTGAAAAACCGGTAATTACCGCCACTGAGATGCTCGAGTCGATGGTGAAATCAATGCGGCCGACTCGGGCTGAGGCTACAGATGTGGCCAACGCCATATTCGATGGTACGGACGCTACTATGCTCTCGGAAGAGACTTCGATTGGGGAACATCCGCTAGAGACAGTAAAGATGATGGACAGGATTGCCCGCGAAACCGAAAAGAATTTACCTTACGAGTTGGCCTTGTCGGAAAAAGGAACCTGGCTTAAGCAAAGAGCCGAGGAACTGATAAGTTATAATGCTTGCCTTACTGCTCATAGCCTGGGTGCCCGCACAATCGTCGCCTTTACAGGGTCAGGGAGCACCGCGGCCCGGGTATCAAAATACCGGCCCCGCATGAACATTCTGGCGATGACTCCCAATGAGGCCATTTGCAGGAGGCTGGTACTGTACTGGGGTGTTCTGCCTATTCATGTGACCACACCATCTTCTATATCTGACCTGTTTAATGAGGCGTCAATGCTTGCCAAGAACCTTGGTCTAGCTAATCCGGGAGATCTGATAGTAATCACAGGTGGCATACCACTTGGAGTGAAAGGCACTACCAATATGCTCAAGGTAGAGACTATAAGCTAGGTAGTAAAGATAAGTTCCTGCCATTAAGAGGTTCTGATATGACAATAAACCTCGTGCTCCTTAGACATGGAGAAAGTATCTGGAATAAGGAAGACAGATTTACAGGATGGACTGATGTTGACCTGTCCGATAAGGGAATTGCCGAAGCTAAAGAGACAGGAAGAACACTAAGAGAAAAGCAGTACGTTTTTGATGTTGCCTTTACCTCCGTACTTAAGAGAGCCATAAGGACCCTCTGGCTGGTTCTGGATGAGATGGACCTGATGTGGATACCCGTGTATCGCTCCTGGCGCTTGAACGAAAGGCACTACGGTGCATTGCAGGGGTTGAATAAAGCGGAAATGGCTGTGAAAGTGGGTGAGGCTCAGGTGCATGTGTGGAGAAGGGCTTATGACGTTCGGCCGCCGGCCCTTGATAACACAGACAAACGATATCCGGGAAATGATCCTAAATACAGAGAGCTTGGTGAAAGTGAGCTTCCGCTCACAGAAAGCCTGAAAGACACTATCGCCAGATGTATTCCTTACTGGCATGAAGTTATTGCGCCGACACTGAAGTCAGGAAAACATGTGATTGTGTCGGCTCACGGCAATAGCCTGCGGGCACTGGTCAAATATCTTGATAATATCGGTGACGATGAAATAGTCAATTTGAACATTCCTACTGGGATACCACTTGTCTACGAGCTTGATGAGCAACTGAAACCGCTAAATCATTACTATCTGGGAGACGCCGATGAGGTCGAAAAAGCTATAAATGAGGTGGCCGGACAGGGGAAAGTAAGCTAGTGTCAAGTTTCAAGAACATCGGTTATCTTTATACTTACGGAGAGGCATATTATTTGACGCGTCAGTACGAGGAATTGGGGCGTATATCTATTTTCAAGAGGGCAGATTGGGATAAACCAAAAACCAAGCGATAAGGGGGTGTCAATATGAAAAAAAATAAATATACCTGTAAGCACTGTAATCACACGTGGGTGCCAAGGAAAGCAAAACCAAAAAGATGTCCACATTGCCGGCGTAGCGGTTGGAGTCCAATATCAGGGCAACCATTGACTTTACCTGGCAGTGATAATAGCGTATTTCCCGGTCTATTCAGTAAGTAGAGCGATGAGGAAATGATTGACTGTTATGCACGGCTAATTTGGAGTTGTCCGATAATCAGTATCGAAGAAGCCGGCATCGGGAGGGTGAAACATGGTAAACATCAAAAACATCAGAGCCATAGAAATATTAGACTCAAGAGGTAACCCCACTCTCGAGGTAAAGATAGAACTTGATGGTGGTTGCTTTGGCGTGGCCGCAGTACCTTCGGGAGCGAGCCGGGGTAAGCACGAGGCGGTGGAGCTACGAGATGGTGACAGCTCTAGATTCAATGGAATGGGCGTTCTCACGGCGGTGTCTAACGTAAACGAAAAGATTGGGCCAGTCTTAGTTGGCTTGTCAGCACTCGACCAGGTTTCAATTGACCACAAGCTGATTGAGCTTGACGGTACGAAGAACAAATCCAACCTTGGTGCTAATGCTATTTTAGGGGTTTCCTTGGCCACCGCCCATGCAGCAGCAAGTTATGTGGGGATTCCGCTTTATCGGTATCTGGGTGGGGTAGCCGCGTATACTCTGCCAGTACCCATGATGAATATTTTGAATGGCGGTAAACACGCCGCTAATTCCACAGACTTCCAAGAGTTTATGATAGTACCGGTTGGTGCGAGCAGCTTCAGACAAGCCATACAAATGGGAAGCGAAATCTATCACAACCTGAATGCGGTGCTCAAGGACAGAGGATTGAATACCAATGTCGGCGACGAGGGGGGTTTTGCGCCTTGCCTGAACACCAGTAGGGAAGCGGTCGAAGTGGTGCTGTCCGCTATTGAAAAGGCAGGTTACAGGCCAGGCAAAGACTGCTTTATCGCCTTAGATCTTGCAGCCAGCGAGTTCTATCGCGATGGTAAATACGTCCTCGCTAAAGAAGGCATCTCTTTGAGTACGGAGGAAATGGTTAAGTATTGTGCCGATTTAGTTACTAATTATCCGATAATCAGCATTGAAGACGGTCTGGCTGAGGATGACTGTGATGGCTGGCAGATGATGAATAAGAAGTTGGGCATGAAAATACAACTGGTCGGGGACGATCTGTATGTCACTAACATAGAACGTCTCGGCAAAGGTGTTAGAATAGGAGCATCTAACTCTATCCTAATAAAAGTCAACCAGATAGGCACTTTGAGTGAGACTATTGCTGCAGTCCAAATGGCGCAAAAAGCCGGTTGGACAGCAATTGTTAGCCACCGATCCGGTGAGACTGAAGATACTACGATAGCCGACCTGGCTGTCGGGCTTGGTAGCGGCCTGATAAAGGCTGGAGCCCCATGCCGCTCGGAGCGTACAGCCAAGTACAATCGCCTTCTTGTGATAGAACAGGAATTAGCTTCAAGCGCCAGTTTTCCCGGGATGCAGGCCTTCTATAACATAGACAGAAATCTCGGTGTAGACTTGCAAAGTGAGCAATAGAAATAGGTTTGAGTATTTGAGAGGAGAAAAATGGCCATAAGCCGCCCAAAGACGGATATTGGCATATATGAGGCTGACGTGAGGGCAACTCTCGCCAGGCTTAGTGATGCCGATATTGTCCGGCGCATCTGGAGAGAAGACTACACTGTTTGGAAGCCAGAGCCAAACGAGATTACGAATCGTCTCGGTTGGTTAGCCGTAACTGATTTGATGAATGAAAAGGTGCCCATGTTACAGTCTTTTGCCCACGATGTGTGGGACGTTGGTTTTCGCCACATTGTTGTTCTGGGTATGGGCGGTAGCAGTCTTGGCGCAGAGGTATTGGGCCGGGTCTTCGGTAGTGGTAACCAATACCCTGAACTAATTGTCCTAGATTCTACGCTTCCCGAGTCAGTACAGGCAGTAGTAGAAGCTATAAATCCAGCCCTTACTCTGTTTTTGGTATCTTCAAAGTCTGGCACGACCACTGAGCCGCTAATTCTTCATGCATACTTCCGAGACCTATTAAAAAAGGCGGTGGGCAAAGAGAAAAGGGGGCATAATTTCATTGCCATCACAGATGCTGGAACACCATTGGCTACTCTCGCCCAAGAGAAGGGATTTCGACAAATATTCTTGAATCCGCCAGATATAGGCGGCAGGTACTCAGTATTGTCCTATTTTGCTTTGGTACCGGCAGCCCTAATAGGAATTGATATTACAACACTGCTGCAGCAAGCTAATCGCATGCGGTTAACCTGTGCCTCCAATATATCTCAGCATGAGAACCCTGGATTCTGGCTAGGTGCCTGCATGGGCACTCTAGCGCTAAAGGGTCATGATAAGCTAACCTTGGTGACGTCGCCATCTATAGGCACTTTTGGCCTTTGGGTAGAGCAGCTTATTGCTGAAAGCACTGGTAAAGACGGTAAAGGTATTATACCGGTAGCGAATGAGCCCCTGATGCAGCCCATCTTTTATGGTAATGATCGCCTGTTCGTCTATCTGCGTGTTGAAGGAGACCAGAACCAGGCTACAGATACTGCAATTGACCACTTGATTTCTTCAGGACACCCTGTGGTCGTCCTGGAAATGCGAAACAAGTATGACATGGGGGCTGAGTTTTTCCGGTGGGAATTTGCTACCGCTGTAGCTGGAGCCATACTGGGCATAAACCCGTTTGATCAACCCGATGTCCAAAAAGCTAAAGATACTACTGCCCGTCTTCTGCAGGGATATGACACTTCCGGTCGCCTCCCAAACTTGGAGACCACCGGCTCTCTCTCAGACTTGCTGAGGAATAGTGGTAGAGGAAGGTATCTAGCCATAATGGCTTATCTTCGCCAGACGTCGGAAATGGACGAGGTATTAGCCGAACTCCGCAGGGAAGTAGAGGAGCACTACCATATTGCCACCACGCTGGGCTATGGTCCACGTTTTCTACATTCTACAGGGCAGCTCTATAAGGGCGGGCAAAACACGGGACTGTTCTTGCAGTTCACTGCGAATCATGAGAAAGATCTACCTATCCCAGGAAAGTCTTACACTTTTGGCACAGTAGCTGACGCCCAGGCTTTGGGAGACTTTCAGGCACTGCAGGCGGCAGGACGGCAGGTTATCAGGATACAGGTGTCCCGAGGCGAGGTATCAGTCATCAAAAGCCTCGTTGCCCAAATTGAATAGAATTGGGACATTCAGAGTTTCCTAGTAGGTGAAAAGATGGCAACAGAGATTAATTTCATGGTTGGTGGAGAAGCGGGTCAGGGGGTGCAAACGGTCGGGTTCGCCTTAGCGAAGACTGCCTATTGTGTAGAGCTCTACGTCTTTGCTGACCGGGACCGACATGGCTGCCAGAGAGATGGTCGAATCCATCAAAATGGCAAAGCTATTGGAAGGATACAGAGATTTGATCGAATTCTTCACGGACAGGGCTAATATGCGCCGTTATCCTCACCTCTATGAAGCCAATGCATGTTTGTTCCTGAGGCGAATATCCGATAAATACAATCGCCCTATTTCCCTAGCAAAGATCCCGGAAGAGGAATGGCAGTTGTTCTCTCACCTTGGCATCAACCTAGTGTGGCTCATGGGGGTATGGCAACGCAGCCCTAATTCACGGCAGAAAGCGTTACTTGACCTTGCACTCCACCAGGAATACAAGCGAGCCTTACCCGACTGGTCTGCTGAAGACATTGCAGGGTCTCCGTATGCGATCTATGCGTATAGCCTTGAGCCTTCACTGGGTAAGGCAGAGGAACTCGCTCAACTGAAATCAAACCTGAATCGTCACGGTATGGCCCTGATTTTAGACTTCGTCCCAAATCATGTGGCCATTGACCATCAGTGGACGATTTCTCATCCCGAGTGGTTTGTTCAGGGGAAAGACGCAGATGTCGATGATCATCCAGAATGGTTCTTTCGTACCAAAACAGGTTTCTATCTGGCACACGGTAGGGATCCTAACTTTCCCCCATGGGCTGATACTGCCCAGCTTAACATTTATTCAGCTGATTTGAGAGAGGCTCTTATCAGTGAGCTACTGCGAATTATCGAAGTGGCTGATGGGGTGCGCTGTGATATGGCAATGCTCGCGCTAAATGATGTCTTTAGCAATATATGGGGAGAAATCATTAAGAGCTATTCTAGACCAGAAAATGAATTCTGGGCTGAAGCTATCAGACAGGTGAGAAAAAACAGATCCGATTTTCTGTTCATAGCTGAGGTCTATTGGGGACTAGAGAAAAGGCTTCAGGAGTTGGGGTTTGATTTCACCTACAATAAGCAGCTTTACGAAAAGTTGCGGTACTCAAACTCAGAGGGAATATACAATTATCTAGAATCGGATGCCCAACAACCGAAACGTTCGGTGTACTTTGTTGAGAATCATGATGAGCCTCGCGCTATTACGGCATTTGGTCGCGAACGTTCACTCATGGCAGCCACTATCATAGCTACTCTCCCCGGTCTTCGCCTGTTCTATGATGGTCAGTTTGAGGGCCGACACATCCAAATACCGGTCCAACTGCTTCGGGAACCGAAGGACAATGTTGACTCCGAGATTAAGCAATTCTACAATCGCCTGCTTGGGTTTAGTAACAATTCGGCACTCCACGAAGGGGAGTGGAAGTTAATGGAAGCAGACCGGGCATGGGACGGGAATGAAAGTTATGAAAACCTACTAGCTTGGACTTGGCATCTTGACACACATACCAAGGTAGTGATTGTTAATTACTCTCCAAATCCGGCACAAGGTCGGTTCAAGGTACCGGTGCCTGAGGCAAATGTAAGAAGTATAAAATTACTTGACGAGCTAACAAGCATAACCTACATTAGAGATCCTGATGAGGTCAGGAGTCAAGGACTTTATGTTGCCCTCGAACCATATCATGCCCACCTCTTTAACATGAAGACAGATTGAGTACTATATTATGATTAAATGATTATTTAAGAGAATCCAATAAAAGCCAATTTAGCAGTCAAAAACACATCTGAATATAAGGTTATTTCTACCGAAGAGACTTTCAGGTTACTTGAGACTTCCGCGGATGGTCTGACCAACTCTGAGGTGCGGCGACGGGTCCAAATATTTGGTTTCAATGAAGTCGCTGAAAAAAGAGGAAACGCGGTGATCGCTTTCCTTTCGCGCTACTGGGGCCCAATGCCGTGGCTCTTGGAACTGGCTATCGTGCTTTCTATTGTCCTGAAGCACTATTTAGAGGCCGGAATAATATTTGTCCTCCTCACGATAAAACCGTCATCGGCCAAGTACAGTCGCACGGCTCGCAGAGAGCGCTGGACGCCCTCAAGAAGCGATTAGCTATTAAAGCGCGGGTGTTACGGGATGGCAACTGGGTAACAATAGAGGCTTTTGTTGAGTAACAATTGCCTGTTTTGTTCAATCGGCAATAAAAAAGATGGCCCGACAGGGGAAAGTAAGCTAGTGGCAAGCTTTAAAATTCCAGCCATTCGGTAGCACAAGTTTCGCTGGTTATGCTGAAAGAGAATAGTATTATCAATGATTGGCAAGATATAATTCCTGTATTACCGACTCTAAAAAGGTTACAATAAAGGCGGTGAGAATATGTCTGAGATAAGACTGGACCCCACAACCGAAGAGTGGGTTATCATAGCCAGGGAAAGGGCCAAGAGGCCGCACGACTTTGTACGTCAACAGGCCAAGCCTGAGTTGCTTGCCTTCTCGCCTTCCTGCCCTTTCTGCCCCGGTAACGAGGCCGTGACACCCCCCGAGACCCTCTCATACCCGGGTGAAAAGGGACAAAGCTGGCGAGTGAGGGGCTTCATCAACAGGTTCGCTGCTCTCACACCCGGGGGCAACACTATGAGGAGAGAAGAGGAAGGTTTCTTCTTGGATATGGACGGTGTAGGGATTCACGAAGTAATTGTAGAAACCCCAGCACATAACCAACCTCTCGCACTGCAGGAAGATGGTGGTGTGGAGGACGTTCTGCGAGCCTATCAGGAAAGATATAATGCCATTAGCCGAATACCCTCTGTAAGATTGGTCATCATCTTTAAGAACCAGGGAGCGTCAGCGGGTACTTCACTGGAGCATCCCCATTCACAATTAGTAGCTGCGCCCGTGGTGCCAAAGCATATCAGAACGAAATACGAAGTGGCCATCCGTCATTATGATAATACTGGCCGATGTCTTTATGCTGACTTAATAGAACGCGAACTGAAGATAGGCAGGCGGGTAGTGAAGGAGGCAGAAAAATTTGTAGTATTTCATCCCTTTGCCTCCCACCAGCCGTTTGAAACCTGGGTCGTGCCAAAGACACATCAAGCCTCCTTTGGCAATGCTTCGGCAGAAGACCTGGAGAACCTGGCCCATGTCCTGCGAATAGTCCTGCTCAAGCTGTATCGGGGGCTTAATAACCCTGATTTCAACTATGTCATTGACACCGCCCCTGTGGGGGACGAGAACAAGAATTACTACCTGTGGCACTTGAGAATCATTCCTCGGCTTACTGAGGCGGCGGGATTCGAGATCGGATCTGGCATCAACATCAATACCGCATTGCCTGAGGAAACAGCTAAATTCATAAGGGAACTTAAAGTCGAATAGATACTCGGAGTTGCGAAAGGAGATAAATAATTATGGAAGATGACAGAATCGTTCAGGTCGAAGACTATGAGAAGTTCGTGGGGGCGGAAACAATCGAGCGCATTAGAGAAAAGGCCAGGCTGCTGAAAGATTTGCATGTGGTCAATGTGAATTCGACATAT
>Ga0315553_10004139_pt1 | contig 11042 bp, 7 predicted proteins | sample SalMarSW160140MG_FD_203099 | JGI IMG/M metagenome (GOLD analysis project Ga0315553, IMG submission 203099) | Salt marsh sediment microbial communities from the Plum Island Ecosystem LTER, Massachusetts, United States - Salt Marsh Sediment SW1601-40 ... | reverse complement strand
AGCAGCTACCCGGCATCGGGGCGTCGCTGGGGCTCGACCGCCTGCTGGCGGCCATGGAAGAGCTGGAAATGATCGAGCCGGTCCGCACACCGGCCCCGGTTCTCATCGCCTACTTCGAAGAGAGCGCGCTGGACCAGTACCTGCGACTGGCGGCATCCGTCCGCGCGGCGGGCATCGGCTGCGAGGTCTACCCGGAAGCGAAGCGGCTCGGCCAGCAGCTCAAATACGCCGACCGCCGGGGTTTTCGCGCGGCGCTGATCGCCGGCAGCGACGAACTGGCCCAGCAGCAATGCCAGGTAAAAAACCTGGCCAGCGGCGAAAGCACCCTGGTGAGCGTCCGCGGCAACGCGAGCGAACTCGTCGACGAGCTGAGAAAAGTATTGAACGCATGATCACATCTGCGTTACAATGTCTCGGCTGGCATGACAATTCAGCCATCAGAAGTGAATCGCTACGAAAGAAACCATAGAGACGAAGAGTCGAAAAGTCACGGAGTCGAAGAGAGGAAACCTGGCCATCGCGTCTCTTGGACTCTTCGGCTCTTTGACTTTTATACCTCATGAAACGCAGAGGACGCCAAGCACGCCGAGGACCGCAGAGAGAAGATCTTGCTTCCGACATACTCTCCGTGCCCTCCGTGACTCCGTGGTGAATGCCTCTCTAATTCGTGTGGATTCGTGGTCTTGTTCCTCCAAACGTCAGACGCACTCTTAGATGGCCAATCGCGATAACCATTACGAAGCCGCCTTCGAGGCCTATCTCCGCCAGCACCGGGTGCCGTACGTGGCCGTCGACGAAAGCCGGCGGGCGCTGATGTCGGGCGGCTCGCTGAAGAGTCTCGATTTCATCGTATCGCCGCCCGGCGAGTGCACCTGGCTGGTCGACGTCAAGGGTCGCCGCTTTCCCTCCGGCGATGAACAAAAGCAGTACTGGAAGAACTGGTCAACCCGCGACGACCTCCGCAGTCTGGCCCGCTGGGAAAGACTCTTCGGAGCGGGCTTCAGCGGCATGCTGGTGTTTGCCTACCATCTGGTGGCCGACCGCGCGCCGCTGCCGGTCGAAGAACTGTTCGCCTGCCGCAATCGGCTTTACGGATTCGTGGCCATCGGGCTGCACGATTACGCGCCGCATGCTCGCCCAATCTCCGAGAGTTGGGACACGGTGGCCATGCCGACAGCCCGCTTTCGCGAGACCGCCCGCTCGATGGCCGAACTGCTGACCGCTGCGACGCCCACGTCGCCCTGAGCTATCCGGGTGCCGCGACGGCGCGATGCGAAGTCGGTCCGCAGGATGATTTCAGCGGCCTTTCGTGTCCAAGAGATGTCGTAGAGCCTCTTCCAGCTCCACGTGATCGAAGCGATAGCCCGATTCGTCGAGTCGCGACGGTCGCACCCGCGTGCTGGCCAGCAGCAGCTCGTCGCCCATCTGTCCGAAGGCGATCCGTGCCGCCAGCGCCGGCATGGGAAAGATCGTGGGCCGCGAGAGCACTCGTCCCAGGGTCTTCGTGAACTGCCTGTTGGTCACCGGGTGCGGCGCCACGGCGTTGACCGGTCCCGACAGGAACTCGTTGGCCAGTACGTGGCGAATCGCGCCTACCAAGTCGTCCAATGTGATCCAGCTCATGTATTGATTGCCTCGACCGATCACGCCGCCCAGACCCAAGCGGAAAGGTGTGAGCACTTTGTGCAGCGCTCCACCTTGGGCACTCAGCGCCACGCCGATCCGCAGGTTCACGGTGCGGATGCCGGCATCGCGCGCCGCTGCCGTGGCCTCCTCCCAATCGCGGCACACTTCTGCCAGGAAACCCTGGCCCGGCGGCGAGCTTTCGTCCAGCCATTGGTCGCCCCGATCGCCGTAGTAACCGATGGCCGAAGCACAGATCAACGTGCTCGCTCGACGCTCGCGGCGGGCCAGTGCTTCACAGAGCAGCCGCGTTCCCTCCACACGACTGTTGCGGATCCGCGTTTTCTGTGCGGCGCTCCAGCGGCGAGCGGCGATGTTTTCTCCCGCCAGATGAACGACCACGTCCACCTCAGCCAGCCGGTCGGCGTCCACTCTTCCTGTGGCCGGGTCCCAACAGATTCCGCTCTCCGCGTCTTCTGGTTCGTGCCGCACCAGCCGCAGAACCTTGTAACCGTCTGAAGTCAGGCTCGCCACGAGCTCGCTGCCCACCAGGCCGGTCGAGCCGCTCACGGCGATGACGGACGCAGGATCGACGGCGGAGGCATCTGTCTCGATCATCGTTTTCACCCTCCCGGCAGGTGAGACGAGTGACTTATCTTGTCCGCTGCTTCGTCGATCGCTCCCGATACATGGGCGACTGGCCCAGCCACACCAGGAGCGGCAGGACCACTGCACCGATGATCGCAAAAAGGAGCAGGGCGAAACCGAGTTCCGGCAGGACGCGGATGGTACCGGTCCAGTAGGCCGCTCCGTAGGCCGTCGGCGCCCCCAGCGCGCCGGCGACACTTGCCCAAAAAGGATGTCCACGCAGCCAAGCCAGCCATCCATACACGGCCATGCCCAGGTTGACCCAGAGCGCGGTCACCCACAGCGGACAAAGCGGCGTCACGCGTATCTGTCCCTCGCTGATCGAATAAACGCCGGTGGCTATCAAGCTGCTGTCGATCACGGTTCCCACGATTCCTACGACCGCGATCAAGCCCAGGGCCCGCGCAGGATCGGCCATGAGCAATGACTGGGCGATCAATAGCACTCCCACCACCAACGGGCCGAGAAGAGAGTGCCCCGTGGCCGCGCCCCATAAACACGCGGCCCAGCCGACCACGAACATCATTAGACTGAGCGGCCGATTCATCGGATTGATCCATGTGAGCGGCGTCGGATCCGTCGCACAGAGTACCATTTTGTTAGTCGTCGGTTGTGACTATCGCTGGCGTTGCTGGTAGCGTCGGCTTGCTTCTTCGAGGATGCGGCGCTCCTGTCGGGTCAGGCTCTCCTGACCCTGCTGTTTGATCTTTCGCAGAATCTCGTCCACTCGTCGGCTATCCGTTTCTTCGCGATCGTCGGGCGTGTGCACTCGGAGCTTGGGACCCGAGCGGAACCATCTTTTGACCCCTCCGGCGGGCACAAACCGCACCAGGCTCCACCGCGTGCGGAAAAAGATGTAGGCGTACAACGCCCCGCCCAGGTGCGCGGTAAAGGCAACGTTCGAATCGCTGGCACCGGTTGCCCCGAACAAGTTGTAGGCAATGATTAATACGCCGACGACCCAGGCCGGGATAGGTATCACAAACCACAGCAGCAGCATCCGCCGGGGAAAGTTCAAGATGAACAGGAGAATCACCGCCACCACACCGCCCGAGGCACCCAGCATGGTATTGAGATTCGACGCCTGGCCCGTTGCGGTCTCGACGAGAACCCAGGTGAAGCCGGAGAACAGGATCGCCGTCAGATAGAGCCAGAGAAACTCGCGGCGGCCGTAGTAGAATTCCACTTCGCGGCCCAAAAACCAGAGCCCCAGCATGTTGAAGAGGATGTGCCCGATCGAACGAGGATCGTGTAAGAATCCGTAGGTGAGCAACTCGAAAAAGAGCCAGGGTTTTCGAAAAAGATCTCCGTGCAGACTCAATAGGTTGGTAAACTGGCCTCCGTCCGGCGCACGCGTGAGCAATTGGAGGAGATAGACCGCCACGTTCACCAGGATGATCGTGGTGACGATCGTCCGCGGCCCACCCAGGTTTAGCCCCGGCTGTTCCTCTCGAACGTAATCGCGATCGTAAATGCCCATGTCGGTATTTAGCGCTTCTGAGAGGGTGCCGCAGCAATAACGGGGCGATTACTCTCAATGTAATACGTATGGACGAAGCACGAACTCGAAGCGAGTGCTCGTCGCTGACTAAATCACCCTGCTAAGACGCAAGCGACGGTTTCGCAGTACGCGAAGTGCACCAATCGCACTGATGCGTTTCCTGCCTTTCACCAACCGGCTGCCAGCAGTTCTAGCTGATAGCCGAAAGCTGATAGCTGACGGCTACCAGCACCTCACCTAAGAATATCGTAGGTCGGCTGTTGTCGAAAGTGCAGTGACCCCTCGCGGCGGAATGACTGCCGGATCGCCTGGTGCTGGCACAGGGCCGTTCTCAAGGGGTGGTCGGCGGAGCGGTAGCCGCGTCGATCTCATCGGCGGCGCGGAGTTGCCAGTGGGTCAATTTGCCTGCCAGTTGGCGATTCTCCTGCCGGACGTCGGCGATCATCGTCTCCAGCAACCGGCGCTGCTCTTGGAGCGCAGCCAGATGTCCGTCCAGGGTGTTCGACTCCATCTGAAACTTGGTCAAGTCCTGTTGCAGCTTGTCGCGCTCTTCTTCGCGTGACTTGACGTCGGCCTCCACGCGGGTGAGGGTCTCTTGCATGGCCGCTAGGTCCCCTTCTTCGCTGGCGATTAGCGATTGGAGGTCGGTCGTCTGGTCGCGCAGATTCATGAATTGCAGCGCATAATCGCGCAGCCGCCGCACGTACAATTCCTTGACGACCTGGTCTTGTTCCTCGGGCAGCGCCCGCGTGCCGTCCTGCTTGTAGCCGATCTTTCGCTCGGGCGGATCGGCTGGAGCCGCCGGTTTCTCATCCTTGACGTACTCCTCGACCGACTCGGCCGGCAGCGTGGCCCGCAGTTCCTCCTCGGACAACGAGGTCAGAAGATCGTGGCGATCCGAGGGCATAATCTCGTAGAGTCGCCACAGGAAATTACGCTGCGTCAGGGCTTGAAACCACTCACGGCTCTGTTGCGGCACCGGTTCGAGCGTCACCGTGCCCTGATCCGGGTTGACCTCGACCGCCTTGAATTTGCCGACGTACCTGGCACCATCCTGAATCGACCCTTCCTCGAACGCGTAGAGCAGAGTGCCGACTTCCAGGCCGTGCGGCGAGGGACTCTCAATGTGCAGTGTCAGACGCCCGGTTTGATCGTCTACTCCCACCGGTTGGCAGTTGCTCCAAACGCGTCCGCGATCGTGCGTCAACCTGTGCAACTCGTGCTGCAAGGCCCGCCGGCCTAGGGGATTCTCTTCCGTGCCAAACTCGACCTCCTCCAACTGCTTGCGTACGTCGACTAGTTGTCTTTGAAAATCGTTTGCAGCCTTGCGCCACTTGTTCTGAATCTGCATCTCGTTGCTGGCCAGATAGAGAAACTCAAAACCTGCCCAGAACACGAAGAACAGGAGCACGGCATTGGCCACCACCCAGCTTCGGCCGCCGTAGTAGGCCGTTACCAGCGTGAGCACCAGCAGCACAAAGAGAACGATCAAATAGATCATGGTTTCACCGCGCCAGGACACTTGCACAGGCCAGATCGGCCACGTCGGGCAGCCAGCGCTATCCACCGCCTCCCAGTGGAGAATCGCCACCGTATCAGCGGAGCAGGGGACTGCCACAACATCCGGCAGGCACGTAATTTAGGCAAAATCCGACAACTTGATAATAAATGCCTTCCTTGCTTCCGTCAAGTTTCTTCACCCTGGGTCCACGTGGCACAAGTATCGACTCTCAAAAGGGTTGCCGTCGGTTTGCCCGTTCAGGGCGGACAACCCAATCGGCACAATCGTTCAACTTCGATCCATTTGCTACCGAATCTTTCCGTATCGAACCGTTCGGGCCCGAAGGACATCGCTGTCTTCATCGCCAGAACTGTCTTTCCGTGCCTACAGACTGCCGGGTGAGCTGCCCCAGCGAGTAAATACATGGATCGATACCCGGTTTCCAAAATCGGTACAGGCACACAGCGCTCCAATCTCGTTGATGGGCGTGCGGCCCATGTTTCCCACTGGCTGCACCAATCGATCGAGCTGACGCGGGCCGCGCACCAATTTCGCAGCCAATTGAAGCGGCATACCGAGCGGTACGGACTGGGAGATCGTCCGTTTCTGGTACTTTGGATGTTGTCGTCCACCTCGGACGAGTCGCGTACTGATTGCAACGCGCAGGAGCTCAATCAAGTGACCCTGGCCACGGCACTGGGCATGTCGCCGGCCCAGCTCTCAGCCGTCTTGGAGCAGCTTCGCCGTCGACAGTTGGTCGAGAGCCGCCGCTCGACCGCCGACCGTCGACGTCAGCACTGGCAACTTACCCCGGCCGGCAGCTCCTTGCGGAGAGCCATCCTCAATGATCTAACCGGCGTTGTTTCCGACCTCCGGCACAAGGAGGCGGCATGAACGCACGCATCACATCGCCTCCCGCTGCTCACTATCGTCAGTGGACTTTACGAGGAAAGCGCGCTTTCTCCGCTGTGGTGTTGCTCGCGCTTGCCGCAGGTGGTGGCTGCAGTCGTGCCTATTACCGCACTCAGGCCGATGCCGAGGACTATAGCCTGATTCAGCAGAAGGCCTCCGACCCGCGGTGGGAGTTGCCCAACTTCAGCATCGAACCTTCGCCCGAGTCGCGATTCGCCGATCCGTACAATCCCGACTATCAGCCCATGCCACCGGACGATCCCACGGCCCACGAGCTGATGCACTACGTCGACGGCATGAAGAACTCGAAACATTGGCACGACAACGGTGACACGCCCTACGTCGACAATCCCGACTGGCAAGCCTTTCTCCCGCGCAACGACAAGGGACAGGTGGTGCTCGATCTGCAGGGAGCCGTGGCCACGTCGCTCATCAATTCCCGCGAGTACCAGACGGAGAACGAGAATCTGTACCTTGCCGCGCTGGACGTTTCACTCGAACGATTCGCCTTCGACACCCAGTTCTACGGCGGTACGTCGATGTTCTTCACCTCCGACGGCATGGGCGACTCGCCCGCTTCCAGCCAGTTGGAACTCAACGTTTTCGACCCGGCCAACCGGCTCCGCGCCACGCGGCTGTACGCCACGGGCGGGCAACTGCTGGTCGGTCTGGCCAACTCGTTCGTTTGGGAGTTTTCCGGTCCCAATTCGGAAAGCACTTTCACGATCCTCGACCTGGGCTTCATCCAGCCGCTGTTGCGGGGTGCCGGCCGGGCCGTGGTGCTCAACAATCTGACCACTTCGGAACGCGAGCTCTTGGCCCAGGTCCGCGCACTGGTTCGCTTCCGCCACGAGTTCTACGCGCAAATCGCCACCGGACGCGGCAGCTCCGCCGGCGGCTATCTAGGCCTCTTGGAGAGCATTCAGCAAATCCGCAACCAGGAAGCCACCGTGGCCTCGCTCCGTCAAAGCCTCACGCAACTCAAGGTGCTATTCTACGATCTGGGACGCATTGACCGGCTGCAGGTTGATCAGGCGCAGAGTCGCCTCTACGAAGAAGAAAGCAGGCTGCTCGCCCAACGCGCAGCGCTGCAAAGTTCCCTCGACCAATACAAGTTCGAACTTGGTCTGCCACCGGACCTGCCGCTCGAGTTGGACGACTCTCTCATTGCCCAGTTCGATCTGATCGACCCGGCGTTGCGGACTCAACAGGAAGAGATCGATCGCTTGCTCAATCGTGTTCGTGAGTCGGGGCCGACGATTTCGCCCCAGGTTTTTCAGGAGGCGAAAAAGCAGGCCGCCGAGCTGGCCGAGCGCCGAGCGGCGCTTATTCAGATGGTTGAAGCTGACTATCAGCGTCTTCTGGATAGTCTGCCACAACGTCGAGAGGCGCTCGAGCGGCTGGTGCAACGGCCCGAGGTCCGGCGTGGTGATTTGACCAAGGACCCCTTCAGGATCACGGACCTGGAAGAACGCGTGAAAAAGTTGCACGTCGACCTCGATCTCCTCCTCCCCAAACTCAACCAGCAGTGGAGCGAACTCGATCGCATCGAGCGGATTGACCCGGCCACGCTTGAGGAAAACGAGCAGCAGCCGCTGGTCGACGGGCTGACAAAAATCTCGCGCAGCTGGCTCGAGCTTTCGCTCCTCCAGGCCCGCGCCCGGCTCGACACGGTGGTGATTCGCCCGGTCGAATTGGATGATCGCCGCGCCTTCGAAATCGCCTTGGAAAACCGCCTCGATCTGATGAACCAGCGCTCACAACTGGTCGACGTCTGGCGCCAAATCCGAGTGACGGCTAATGCCCTGAAAAGCGGTTTGGACGTTACCTTCGATGGAGACATCAGCACCACCGGAAACAATCCACTACGGTTTCGCGACAAGACGGGCCGCATGCGCGTAGGCTTCCAGTTCGATGCCCCGCTCACTCGCCTCATCGAACGCAACGATTACCGCGCAGCGCTGATTGAGTATCAGCAGGCCCGTCGCCAGTTCATGGCCTATGTCGACGGCATCGATCAGAGTCTCCGCGACAGCTTGCGGTCGCTCAATTTCAACGAGTTGAATCTCGAGGTGAGCCGCGCCGGAGTGCTAAGCGCCATCGCGCAGGTTGAAATCACACAGCTCCAACTTGAGGAGCCTCCCCGAGACGTAGAGCGGCAACCAACCAGCAATACCACGTCGCGTGACCTGACCGACGCCCTCCGCTCCCTGCTCGTTGCACAGAACACCTTTCTGGCCGACTGGATCAATCACGAGACCGAGAGGGTCAATCTCGACGTCGACCTGGGCACCATGCGACTCGACGGCCGGGGAATGTGGATCGACCCGGGCGCCGACATCGGTCAGGTGTCAACCGACGAATCCTTGTGGCAGCATGGCCAGGGGGAACTCGTGCCCGCGCCCCACGGGCAGCCCACGCCCCACGGAGAACTCGTCCCCCGCGGAGACGAGCACGAGAACACGGGCGAAGAGCTGCCGCCGCTGAGCGAAGACACACAGCGTCCCGCAGTCGAACCCAGCGAAGAACTGCGCCCCAAAACGACTTCTTTGCCGTCGTCAGTGCTCGTCTCACCGTCGGACGATCCGTCCGAAGTGCGCCGGCTGCCGCCTGTGATTCTGACCAGCGGCGAAGTCACCGCATTGGAAAAGCACGATGAGGCTCCCTAACCGTGTGTCAAGCGACCGTTCTCAGACGACGTTTGTGTTTAACGGGGCTGCTCGCGGCCCGCGTCCGCGTGTGTTATCCGGACATTTTGCTTGACGCACCACTGGTGTGAGTCGCACGCACGTGAGGTCAATGTTCGCCTCGTACCGGGCGGTCGGCCCGTTACTCGGCAACTGCCAACGGCTTACGAGCCCAGCCACGATACTGGCAGTGATGAGAACCCTCAGGCCGGCGGTGTGCCAGCGGCCCCGTGATGGAATATAATGACATTTGACGAGCCGGCCCGACTCGCATATGAACCTGTTGCTTCTGCCACACGACTCAGGTTTGGGTTCGACAGGCGGAAAACCCGATCTGTCGATCGACGTACCAAGCGGCTCGAACCGAGAACGCAAGAACCAACATTCCTCCCTCTCCCGCGATTGTCATGGCTGCACTTCGCCGCGTCACAGTTTCCCCCTTTGCGACATCTCTGCACCGCCAGGCCGCTTCCGCGCTGGGCCTTGTCGGTGTGCTGGCGCTCACCGCGCTGGCGCTCGGTGGCACCGCTGCCTGGTGGTGGAAAGCCCGCGGCACCGGTGACGTAGAGGACGAACTGGTTTACACCGTCTCTCGCGGCGAGTTTGTGCTCAACGTGACCGAACGGGGCGACCTGGAGAGCGCCAATAACGTCGACATCCGCTGCGAAGTATCCGGGCGCTCCGGACGTGGCGTCAAGATTTTGCAGATCGTCCCCGAGGGCACCCGGGTCGAGGAGGGGGATTTTCTGCTGCGGCTCGACTCGGCGGAACTCGAACTCGAGCTTATTCAGGAGCAGATCGAGATTGCCAACAAAGAGGCCGCCCTGGCCGAGGCAAAAAACTCGTTTGACGCCGCCGAGATTGCTCTCAACGAGTATCGGTACGGCACTTTCGAACAAGAGAAGAAACAGATAAACATCGATATTTTCAAGGCAAAAGAAAATGCAACGCTTGCCGAACAATACTTGGACTACAGCAAGCGAGCCTATGCCAAGGGAGTGATCTCCAAGCAACAACTCGATGCCGACAAGTTGAAACGAGATACGGCCAAGAATGAAATGGAAATGGCCGCCAAAAAGCTCGAAGTGTTGGAAAAATACACGAAAGAGAAAACCATCAAGGAACTCGAAAGCAAAGTAAAGACCACCGAAGCCAAGACAAGTGCAGCCCAAGCCGATCTCGACTACGAGAAGAAGAAGCTTCAAGACTTGGAAGAAGAACTGAAGAAATGCGTCATCTACTCGCCCGCTGCCGGCGTGATTAAGTATGCCACGCAGGGTGGCGGTCGTTGGAGCAACGACACGGACGTCGTCGAAGAAGGGCGCGAAGTTCACGAGCGACAGCTACTCTTGCAACTGCCCGACGCCGAGCAGATGCAGGTGCGTCTGTTGGTCAACGAATCGGTCGTTAACCGCATCGACGTCGGCATGCCGGCCAAGATCAAAATGATCGGCCTGCGGGGCGACGTCTTAGACGGCATGGTGACCAACGTCGCCCAGTACAGCGAACGGGAAAACTGGCGACGCGGCGGTGTAAAGGAGTTCGCCGTCCTCGTGCGGATCGAGAAGCCCGACGAGTCGCTTCGCACCGGCATGTCGGCCCACGTTACTATCGAGTGTCAGCGATTGGCCGATGTGCTGAAGATTCCGGTCCAGGCCCTCATCGCCCACGGCACCGAACATTTTTGCATCGTTCTTGACAGAGACCGGCCCGAGCTCCGCAAAGTGAAGCCCGGAGTGACCAATGACAAGTTCGTCATCATCACGGAAGGGCTGAAGGAGGGCGAAGTTGTCTCCATGAACCCGCGAGAATATCTTGAAGAACTAAAGCTCCCCAAGCTGCCCGAGCAAGACGAACAACGGGCGTCCGCTAAAGAGGCTGGCGAAGAAGAGCCAGTAGAGACAGACCAGCAAACCGGCCCGCCGCGCACGGGACGACCGGGTCCCAACGGTCGAGCTGGTGATCGACAACGCGGCGGCCGGTCGGGCGCAGACGGTTCACCAGATCGCAACGGTCCCCGCGGCGCCGGCGATTCACCACGAGGGAATCGACGGCGTGGGCCGGGCGGCAGGCGCCCGCCGGCCGGAGCCGGACAAGGAAACGCCCCACCGCGATCGCAATCCGGAGCTGAGAGCACACCATCCGCAACTTTCAACTCACCATCGGGGTC
>Ga0315553_10004136_pt1 | contig 11048 bp, 10 predicted proteins | sample SalMarSW160140MG_FD_203099 | JGI IMG/M metagenome (GOLD analysis project Ga0315553, IMG submission 203099) | Salt marsh sediment microbial communities from the Plum Island Ecosystem LTER, Massachusetts, United States - Salt Marsh Sediment SW1601-40 ... | reverse complement strand
CAGTATCTCGCCAGAATACACCAGGTCAGGTATGAAGTACTCGCTGCTGGCAAACCGGTTGCCCACGATTTCCATGCCCTTTCTGGCATCTCCCAGGATCTTCAGTGGATTTTCACTGGCGCTCAGCCTGTCCTTCACAATCTTAATAGTCTCTTGTTCTTTCAAATCAGCCAAGGCATTCACCAGGTCTTCAGCCATTTTTACTCCCTCCTTTACGTGTATTGAACTCTATGTTCTACTAGTGTCAATGTTATTTGAAAACGAATTATAACAACCACACAAGAATTCCTCTACCTATTGGTCGCAAACTGACACAAATTGGCAGTAGGTCGTTTACCAATGATACAATGCGGGCAATATTGAGTGCTTGAATCAAAGCAGCTCTAGGCTCCTATCGCTTATATCATCACGGTTCCGCCATCAATGTAGATAATCTGTCCGGAGATCATATCCGAGGCAGCTGAGGCTAAAAACAGGACTGCCCCCACCGGATCAGTTCGCTTCAGACGCTGATGAATAGATTGTTCCCCGGTGGCAATCTCGAATATTTTATCACTATCCGGCTGGGCTAGACTGGCTTCAGTAGCTACATATCCCGGGGCAACAGCGTTGACATTAATGCCCGAGGGGCCCAGAGCCCTAGCTAGGGCGTGAGTTAGTATGTAAACCGCCCCTTTGGTACAGGAATATGGTAAAAATAGTTGGGCTGCGGGAACTCTGGCAACATTAGATGCGATATTGATAATCTTGCCCTTTTTCTGTTTTACCATCAAGGGAGCTATGGCCTTGCATACCACCCATGTTCCTCTTACATTCACTACAAACATCTGGTCCCACTCCTTCACCGACCAGGAATCCCAGGGTTGGGCGCTAACTCCATACCATATAGCAGCATTATTGACGAGGATATCGACTCGGCCATATTGCTTTATGACCTTCTCGGCTATCTTTTCCCCGGCATCCTCGTGCGAGATATCAGCCTCCATGATTGCTACCTCCCCGCCTTTTGCCTTTACCTCGCCGACCGTGCCCTCAGCCCTCTTTAAGTTAGTAGTAGTTAATAATAGCTTGGCTCCTTCCTCGGCAAACGTTAAGGCGAAAGTTTTTCCCATACCACGACTCGCCCCTGTTATAATGGCAACTTTGTCCTTTAATACTCCTGACATATCTCCCTCCTTTTAATTTTTCAGTCTGCTCATAGTAAACAGCGCAATGTGGCAAACTCAAGCTTGATAATGCGAACTACCCACATAACCTTTGACGTTCCCTTTTTCAAATTCATCCAGGATAATTTCGGTGGCTAGCGTAGCTGTTTCCATAATAACACAGCCTTCTGTGATTCCCAGGAATTCCGCACCCGTGTCAGCGCGTGTTAAATCCCACGCTTTTCCAAAAATTTTCCTCTGGACATCCTTGCAGAGCAGGGAATGATACTTGTGGTAATACTCAGTCAAAAGAGTATTTCGAACTGTAGCGCAATTCTCGCGGAAACCGGCTTCATCGAAGATCTCCCGTTGAATTCCCAAAGCCAAGCCAAGCACCAGGGCAGCGCTTGCTATGGCGGCACAGGTACCATCTCCACTCAAGCCGACACCGCCGGTGAGAACACATACTCCGGGGAAAAACCTGTCTTCCATATCCTTGGGAATAATCTCCAGGCCACCCCACCTCAGTGCATCAATTATTGCTAGAAATGTACACTGGCCACAGCCCTTGTATTTTGCCTCATATTCTACGGCCAGTTCATTGGATTTCCGGATAATCTCGTCCTTCTTCTTTGTCAGCTTGACCATAGTCACCGTGCCTCCCTTTCGATTGTGAATAGCCAGCACGAATTCTCGCCTGAATTATCCCTGCTAAGGCCAGAGCTCCCGAGCAACGTCTTCCAGCCCCAGTTCAAGCAGTTTCTTTTTGCTTGGCCTGGCTGTCTTGAGGTCCCAATCCATGGCAGTCAAATATTCTTTAATCATAGTATCTTCATCAACGGTTACTCCAGCCACGGGGCCCTCTTTCAGGGATGGTTTGCCCAGCACTCTGTCGGGGAGTTTAAACTCCAGCGGGTTCAACCCCTCTCGAATATTGAAAGCCTGCCGGAGGTTAGAGATTCTCTCCCCCGTTTTAATCAATTCGTCATCGGTTACTTCCCAGCCGGTAACCGCCCTCATAAAATCAGCGATAGGGTCAACATTGGGAAAAGCCCAGAACACGAACAGGCACGTCCCGGTACAAACCACGGCCTGGTGGAAATTGCTGCCTCTCTTGCGCGCTTCTCCCCTGCCGGAAAAGGACTTTAAGTCGAATTTGGGGAGCAGTCCTGAAGGATATGCGGGTGCATCCGACAACTCTGAGCCCACAAAATGACGGCCCGGAGTTGGGTCCAGCCGGTAGCTGGTGGCAAAGTAAAACGCGTGCTTGGGATCATGTGCCGGAAGTTCCTGCCCCCCGACATGTATGGCATACTCGTCGGCACCTTTGCCAATCTTCTCCGCTGCCACCTCCACCCCATCGGCTAACACATCACCAAAACCTTCCCTCTTAGCCAATTTTTCGGTCATGGCAACGATGGCCTTATCGTTGCCCCAGGTCATTTCGATGCCATCGGTATCTTTCTTGGTAATTAGCCCATTCTCAAAGCATTCGATAGCCAGGGCGATGGCAGCCCCGGCCGAGATGGTGTCAATTCCATAGCGGTCGCAAATGTCACCTGCCTTGATTATCGATTCCAGGTTATTATTAAGACAATTGGTACCAAACATGGCAGTCGTTTCATATTCGGGCCTGCGGGCACCGGCGGCATATTTATACTCTCCGGTCCCTGCCTTCATGTATCCTCCACATCCGATGGGGCACATATAACAGGCAAACCTCTTATCTGTACGCTCAATGACAGCCTCTTTTGCTAAGGGTTGAAAATCTGGAAAGTCAATAACCCCTACTCCCGTCCAGTTTTTGACCGGTGAATCACCACTCTGAACGCCGATATCAACGAGGAAAGGCGTGCCGAACGGCTTTAACCAGACGATATGTCCTCCTAGCTCAGCCTGCCACTTTTTTCTTAATTCCCTGGTTTTTTCTTCATGGGCCAGAGGGACCTTCATGTTACCCTTCACAGCCACTGCCTTGAGCTTCTTTGAGCCCATCACGGCACCCAGACCGGAACGGGCCGCAGTTCTGTTTTTGCTCAGCACTGCTGCGATGTGAGAGAGTTTCTCCCCTGATGGTCCGATGCAAGCTACCTCCACATCTTTGCCCAGTTCAGATTTGAGTATCTCCTCCGTCTGGCGAGTATCCTTCCCCCACACATGTGCGGCATCCCTCAGCTCGGCTTTACCATTATTTATAAAAAGGTAGACCGGCTTTGCCGATATGCCGGTAAAGAACACGGCATCGTAGCCGGCGAACTTCAAGAAGGCACCGAAGTAACCACCGGAGTTGGCGTCGCCCCAGCCCCCGGTCAATGGTGATTTTCCCACCACAGTAAACCTTGTGCCCGAAATCGCCGGGGTGCCGGTAAATGGGCCGGTAAGGATGCCCAGGGTGTTATCCGGTCCCAGTGGGTCAACGCCAGCCTTTTGTCGGCTAAACAGGATTCTGGCGCCGATGCCATAGCCTCCAATGTACTGGCGGCAAAGCTTTTCGTCGAGAACTTCATCCCTTAGCTTATTTTTGGAAAGGTCCACAAACAGAACCTTCCCCATATAACCTCGTGCCATACCTTACCTCCTGTTTTAAAATCCTAAATCCCAAGCACCAAATCCTAAACAGATCCTGATTTCTAAATTCAAAATCGTTTAGTCCTTGGGGTTTGGTCATTTAACATTGTTTAGGATTTGGTGCTTGGGATTTATCCCTTCGTTACATTTTCATCAGCCCGCAGGTCGGCGCTTCACGTCAGTTAAGCTATGCCCCCAGATAGGCTGTCTTCACACGCTCATTTTGTAGTAGGTCTTTACCTTTTCCTTCTAAGATAATCTGCCCATTTTCCAGTACGTATGCCCGGTCGGCTACCTCAAGTGTCTGTCGCACATTTTGCTCAACCAGAAAGACGGTAATCCCACGTTCACGCAGGCGCTTTATGACCTGCAGAACTTCTGAGAATAATTTCGGTGCCAGCCCGTACGATGGCTCATCAAACATACACAGCCTGGGATTGGACATTAAGCCCCGCCCTATGGCTACCATTTGCCGTTCACCGCCACTCAATTTCTTAGCCGATTGCTTTCGTCTTTCTTTTAGCACCGGAAAAATTTGATAGACCTGCTCCAGCGTTTCTTTCCTCTGCTTCCAGGCCGCAGAGCTATACGCCCCCATCTCCAGATTATCCCCCACTGTCATGTCGCTGAAAAGCTTTCTGCCCTCGGGTATCTGGCAAATACCCAGGTTCATAATTTTGTGAGGTGCCAGCCTATCCATTTTCTGACCAAGAAACTCCACACTACCTGAGGCTGGACGTATTAAGCCGGATATGGTATTGAGCAGTGTCGTTTTGCCGGAGCCATTAACGCCCACCAGAGCCACTATTTCTTTCTCCTCAACTTTTAGAGAGACATCATGCAGGGCCTGGGACTTGCCATAAAAGACATTCAGCTTGCTAACTTCCAGCATGGGTCTCCTCCCCCAGGTATATGTCGATGACTTGCCTGTTGCTGCTGACCTCGTCGCATGTTCCTTCAGCAATCTTTTCACCATGATTGAGCACCATAACCCGTGAAGATATGCCCATGATTGCCTTCATGACATGTTCAACCATTACAATCGTAATCCCCATATCTCGAATTCTGGTAACCAGCTCCATTGCTTCGCTTACCTCTGTAGAGGTCAGACCGGCCATAAGCTCATCGAGCAGCAGCAGCTCCGGTTTGGTGGCCAGCGCTCTGGCTACTTCAACCCGCTTCTGGTTGACCAGAGTCAGGTCGTTAATTGGAGTTGCGCCCATTTTCGATAGCCCCACAAACTCTAATGCCTGGTTGGCTTCGCTGGCGGCAGCCGCCCCTGATACATGGGCCGGCGTACCGAAAAATGCTCCCAACAGTACGTTCTGAAGGACCGGTATATTGGGAAAAACTTTAGTCTCCTGGAAAGTTCTGCTCACTCCCATCCGGCAAATTTGATGTGGCCTTAAACCGTTGATCTTCTGGCCCTTAAACTTTATTTCCCCTGAACTGAGAGGTAGAGCCGCCGATATCAAATTGAACAACGTTGTCTTACCCGCCCCATTGGGACCGATGAGACCCAGGATTTCGCCCTGGTCTACATGAAAGTCAACATCGGATACCGCTGCTAACCCTCCAAAAAGCTTAGTTACGCCCTGCCCTTCAAGTATTGGCATGTGGCTCCCCTTCGTTTGCTTTTTGCAACTTCGAAATCACCCCTTTCAGCTTATCTCTCAAAATTGGCAGTAGCCCTGTTATTCCACTGGGCAGGAACAGGATGATTAACACCATTATAATGCCAAAAACGAGCATAAAATAGTTAAATAGTGAAGACCTCAGGGTCGTATCTAAGTAGCCTAAAATAACGGCGCCCACTACCGGACCATAGACGATCCCCGTACCCCCAAGTATGGCCATGAAAATCGGCAGGAAAGAATAATATAGGCTGAATGCAATGTTGGAGTTAACATAAATAAGGACAGGCGCCGCAATTACCCCGGCCGCCCCCATGAACGCGGCACTGATAGCGAAGGTGAAGACTTTTACCATAATGGTGTTGACGCCCATGTGTTCCGCCGCTTCCTCGTTGCCGCCGATGCTCATCATGGATAATCCCCACCTGGAACGCCTGATAAGATAAGTAATGAGCACCGTCACCACTGCCAGGCCGATCATTGTATAAAAAAGAGTGTCGTTATCTATGGGAATAATAGATTGACCGTGCCTACCTAATAGTCTGGTCTCCAGATACTGAACAATTTCGGTCATAAATACTACGAGCCCAAAGGTGAAGATAGCAAAGTACATGCCCCGCAGCCTCAGGGTCAGCAGGCCGACCAGAACAGCAAGGGCAAAGGATAAGGCACCCCCGATAGCTATAATGAGGGGGAAAGGCAATTCTTTCTGCAACAGGGCCATAGCATATATGCCCAGACCAAAAAATGCCGCCGGTGCTAAAGACATGTAACCGGTAGTGCCGGAAAACATCGCCCAGCTCACCGCTAATACGACATAGATGAGTATGAAAGTCAGCACGCGGACATCATATTTCCCAGCATATAAAGGAAACGTAGCCAGGAAGATCAAGATTAGAAGGAGGAATCCCACCAGTAGCAGCTTTTTGTGGGTTGACACGAATCGAGTTATGTTCATTTCTGCTTATTTCTTCCCTAAAATGCCCGTTGGTCTGACCAGCAGCAGGACCATGAGCATCGCGTAGTAAACAGGCACGGTAAGAATAGGCTGCCAAAGGCCCGCCACCAGCTGGGATACGATACCAATTGCGATTCCGGCAACAAAGCTGCCCGGAATGCTGCCCAGTCCCCCTAGAACGACCACAATGAGGGCGATTACGGTGTTTGAAAATCCCATGCTTGTGTTCACCGCCGTCTTTGTGCTTATCAGCGTGCCGGCAACGGCCGCCAGCAATGCGCCCAGCCCGAAGGAGAAAGAGAGAATCATATTGGTATTCACTCCCATCAGTCCCGCCGTGGCCGGGTCCTCCGCCGTGGCTCTAATCGCTTTTCCCATGCGGGAACGGTTCAGAAAAAGATAAACGGCAACGCCCAGGGCCAGAGCGATTCCAAAGGTTACGAATTGATTAAGGGTAAAGTCCATCCCCAGAAATGACACTCTCTCGGCTAGATAATAAGACGGCATTAACGTGGAGCCGAACGATATTCGGGCTATATGCTCGATGATATACAACACACCAAAGGCGGCCAACAGGGCATTGCCCTCAAAGGCAACCGGCGAGGGTGCCCGTGCTTTAAGAGCTCTGAACAAAGTCCCTTGAAGCAAAAAACCGAGCCCAAACAGAAGGGGGCCGAGAATAACCGGCGCCAACAGCGGATTAAGGCCGAGGCCAGTACCAAGCATATAGGTGAGCACAGCCCCCAGCATAACAAATTCGCCATGAGTAATATTCAGCACCCGGCAAACCCCGTACTGCATACTTAACCCCATGGCCAGCAAGCCGTATACGCTGCCCTGCAATATCCCAACTATGATTAGCTGTAGAACTCTGTCACCCATAAAGCCAATTTCTTATCCCTAGATTTGTGTTCACATACAAAGGCAAGCTGCCCGAAAAAACATCTCTTCCAGACAGCCTGCCTTCTATTTCTAGACTCCTTGCATCTCTATCTATTTTTCTAGTCTAGTTTAGTTCTCCTACTTACGGTATCCAGTACCATAGGTCAGTCATTGGGAATATGGTGGAGGCGGTAGTGTCGTGGTTCGGGATTTCCGTGTTGACACCCGGGTAGCCGATAGTCTCCATAATTCCGGACTGCCACTGGCCAATCTCACCCGTGTGGCACTTATAGCTAAGGACTCCGCCACCGGTGCCTACAGTCCCGGGCGCACCAAATTGTGGGAACACTTCAAACCAGGTATCACCGAAGCAGGTTTGGGCCGGATTTGTGGAATTATACGAGGCCAGGACATTCCTTATGGCCACGTTATCGAGGTCCCCAACATCCTCTACGGCAGCCTTCCACATCTCCAGTCCGGCCATGAAGCAGGGCTGGCCCCAGTAGTCCAGCATTTGAGACCCGTAGGTCGCATATCCTGGCTGCGGACATACCGAGTAGTTCGCCCAGTCGTACTCTATTTGAGCTGCCACTCCGTTATACAGCTCAGCCATCGTCATCGTCGGCGTCCCCACCTGGGCCTCTGTTCCCTCGTTGGCCATAGTGAAGGACATTATTCCCTCTACCGTCGAATTGCCCCATTGCGCATTGAAGTATCCCTGGCTGGAGCCCGGTCCGAATAGCATAGCCGGCGGGTTGAAGTCGTAGGTTTGGGCCGCTGTGAACAGGGCCGCCACATTCCATGGATAGGTGTACGCGCAGAAGATGTCATAGGGCGTGCTGTTCAGAGCAATTATGGCGTTCTGGATTATCGAGTTTGCTTGTTCCTGGTCTATAAAACCCATGTCAAACGTGTGTTCAACCCCAGGCGGATCACCCGCAGGAAGGACATTCGATTCACCAAATTCATCAATGGTTGCCTGGAGATATTCTAGGCCGTGCTCGGCACCTAACCCTCCAATGTAGGTTACGTATGCCTTCGGGTCATGTCCGGTAACTACATCGTCCATTATGCCTTTCAGGACTGGTATCTCGTACCAGTTGGCAAAGCTCAGGGTGCACCATACGTACGGCCAGTCATCGAGATAATCTTCGTGCTCCCAGACCATCTTGCTGGCGCCGCCCTCGAGAGCTATGAGGATGACAGCATTTGCGTTGCATACAGGGGCCAGCGTGTAGATAGTGTCGGTACTCGGTCCGCCCCATATGACGTCAGCCCCATCATCTATCAATCCCTGTACTACGGTTCCTACGTCCCATGTAGCAACACTGAAGTCTCTTACCAGGAGTTCCAGGGGCACATCCTCGTCATACTCGCTCAGATAAATACCACCAGCGTCATTGACTTCCTCGACAAAGGACCGGTAAAGTGGTCCGGCATGGTAGCATTCAAAGATTTCCATACCTTCGTTTATGTCCCTGGCCAGACCAACCACGATGCTCTCCGGTGCTACCTCGCCTTCGCCTTCGCCCTCACAGCCGATTAGGCCGATGCTGAGAGCCAGTACCATCGCTAGTAAGATAAAAAGTATTCTTTTCACTTTCTTTCCTCCTTTCTAAAATTTTTTACAATTATATCGCATCTTTCCATCATACAACCATACAAATTCCTCCTTTTCATTCATTATTTGGTCTTCCTATCCTTAGATAAGCTTCTCCTCCTAAAACTGCGCCTCATCACCTCCTTTCGTTCAATTTACCTTAATAATACACTATTAATATTAAAATCCTGTTAATTTTCGTATATTACAATAATCTGATTTTTCGTGCAATTTTAGGCACTTCTGGTTATTCTGTGAGATCTCAGGTGCCCTCATAATCCGAGTGTATTCACTCCCCCGCGGATGAAAGGATCCCAATGAAGGCACTATTTTCTTTGGTTTTATGCCATCCTTCCGCTAATCTGGAGTTTGTTAGTGCGCATAATATTGAAATTTTTGGTGCGCTCAGGTATTATACAGTTATATATACAAGTTGTCAATACCTTATACGAAATATCTAGGGATTTCAGAATCTATAACGTTTTATATGAGGCAAATGCATAAAGTAGATCATAATTCTTATGAGCCAATTTATGCTCAATTGGTACGAATTCTGCAGGAGCAGATTGCAGCGGGAAAACTAAGACCTGGAGACCGACTGCCTTCCGAATCCCAGCTCTGTGAGCATCACGGTGTTAGCCGCATGACAGTACGCCGGGCAATCAACATTCTGGTCGAACAGGGCTTAGTAATCACTAAACAGGGGCAGGGCACCTTCATTAAACCTATGCAATTTTGGGCTGCCACTTTCAGCCTCGGTCAATTACAGAATCTACTTTCTGATGAGAGAGTGATAAGGATTAAGATACTGGAGGCTTCCATCAATTTAGCCAGAGGAAGAGTCATGCATAAGATGGCTATAAAAAGAGGGCAACGCATGCTTTTCATTCGCCGACTGATATTGTCACTGAATAAACCAATCATGTATCATCGTGAATATCTTGTATATGACCCCTCACGACCCATAGTTGAATCCGAATTAGAAGTGACTTCGCTCAGGGGCCTATTCGAGGGGACAGGTAACTCCTTTATAAAACGCAGTATGCTTTCTATAGAGGCGACGGCATTAAAAAATGAAGAAGCTCAGCTGCTACAAGCACCAGTCGCTAGTGCCGCTTTCAATATAGAACACCTATTTTACGATTTTGAAGATCGACCAGTTAGCTGGGGATGGTTCATCTGCCCAGGAGCCAACTTACGTTTTACAACGATAGTCGGAGCTCATAATAAGGAGTTGTCTAGGGTATGAGTAGAATGAAAACACAGTCCCAGCTGGTATCAGCCATCGCTAATCTGAATGAAGGATTAGCCCTGAACTTGATCCGAGAGCGCCTAGCTGAAAATGACGATCCGCTAACTCTCATCGCAAATTGCCAGAAGGGTTTGCAGCGAGTGGGTGAACGCTATGCTCAACATAAATACTATCTATCTGGCCTGATTATGGGAGGGGAAATCTTTTACGAGGTTATGGAATTAATCCAGCCAGCTATGGAAAATCGCATTTCGGGTACTGGCTCAGGTAAGATATTGCTGGGGACTGTAGCAAGCGATATACATGATTTGGGCAAGAACATGGTTAAATTATTGCTCAGTTGCTATAAGTTAACAGTTTATGATCTGGGTGTAGATGTACCACCGGAAGAATTTCTGCGTCAGGCTAAAAAGTTGCAACCTGACATTTTGGGGTTATCCGGATTAATAACCAAAGCTTACGATTCAATGCGGGAGACGATTAGACTATTTCGTCAAGAAGGGTATCAAATTCCAATAGTAATTGGTGGTAGCCAGCTTAGCAAAGAGGTATTCCAGTACACGGGTGCCGATTATTGGGTGAATGAGGCAGATGTAGGTGTGAAATTATGCCTGCGTTTACTAAAATAGGCATGATTAACGGTTTACCATCTACTGTCCCGCCATGTTGCTACGTTCCTTACTCCTCTTAATCTGTTTAAATATGAAAACAAATGCTGCATTGAGGCTTTCTGGCAGTAATTCTATCCTAACAAATTGAAAATGTATGTGTAATCAGCTAACATCTAGCTATGGAGTGCCGCAGGACCAGTATGAACCAAGTTAATCTTGAACGCTGCAAGTTGATCGCTTGTGCTACGGTTATTGAAGAAATGTTACCCTTTATACCACCGCACATGAGCTATGAAGTTCTGGACTTTGGTCTCCATACTGACCCCAAGTCATTGAAAATAGCACTCCAGAATACGATTAATTCCTCGGCTCCCGATATCGAGACTATCCTATTAGGT
>Ga0315553_10004133_pt1 | contig 11058 bp, 6 predicted proteins | sample SalMarSW160140MG_FD_203099 | JGI IMG/M metagenome (GOLD analysis project Ga0315553, IMG submission 203099) | Salt marsh sediment microbial communities from the Plum Island Ecosystem LTER, Massachusetts, United States - Salt Marsh Sediment SW1601-40 ... | reverse complement strand
CGCTCGCATCGTTCCGCGAATACCAGCGCACCGAGGCGTGGACTTGGGAGCATATGGCGCTGACGCGCGCGCGCGTCGTCTCTGCATCGCCGGCGTTCGCCGCGGAGGTGGAGCAGGCAATCCATGAGATACTCTGCCTACCGCGCGATGCCGCGGCCATCGCCGGCGACGTGGTCGAAATGCGCGCAGCGATCGCGACCGAAAAGGGCGATCAGGAGCGTTGGAACCTGAAATATGCCGCCGGCGGCCTTATCGACATCGAATTCATCGCCCAGTACCTGCAGCTTGCCTATGCTTCTGAAACTCCCGCCATTCTTGACACGTCGACGATCCGCGCGCTGGACAAGGCGGCGCGGCACGGCGTGCTAAAGACAGAAGATGCGGAAGTGCTGCGCCCTGCGGCGCGGCTCTATCACGACCTGACGCAGATCCTGCGCCTATGTCTCACCGGACCGTTCGACCCGGACGCGGCCGGACAAGGCCTCCTCGGCCTGCTCATCCGCGCCGCCGACGTGCCCGACATGGCGACACTCGAAGCGCATCTCGTCGACACGCAGGAGCGCGTGCGCCAGAGCTTCATCCGTATTCTCGGCGCCGCGCCGTGAAGCCGTCTTCCTGCGCGGCGACAGGAAGATCGGGGGCTTCCCGAAGTCAATGGCGTAGGGCGCTCTCCTCCGTCGTGTGAAGGCGCACCGACGAGCCCCTTTTGTAGTCGATCGGCTTAAGCGCACGTTCCCTGTTGGGGATACGCAGCATGACGATGGTTCCCCTATTCGAGGTCGAGCGGATGCGCATGGTGCCGTGATGCAGCTCGACCAGGGATTTCGATATGGCGAGGCCAAGTCCAGAGCCCTGGTGGCTCTTGGTGAAATGGTCCTCGACCTGCTCGAACGGCCGGCACAATTTCGACAGCGCCTCGCGCGGGATGCCAATCCCTGTATCGGCGATGGCGACGATCAGGCTGCGCCCGGATTTGCGCGCATGCACCCGTACTTCGCCGCCTTCGCCGGTGAACTTGACCGCATTCGACAGCAGATTGAGCACGACCTGCTTCAAGGCGCGCCGGTCTGCGGCGACCACGATGCCGGGCGCGATGCGCGACGTGACGGTGAGCGATTTGTCCTGGGCGCGCTTAGCGACCACGCGGATTGCCTCGCCCAAAATGCGGTCGACCTCCACCTCCTCGAGGTCGAGCCGCATCCGTCCCGCCTCGATGCGCGACATGTCGAGAATGTCATTGATCACTTCCAAGAGGTACTGACCGCTCTCGCGGATGTCGCGGCAGTATTCGTCGTAGCGGTCGACGCCAAGCGGCCCGAACAGCCGCGCCTCCATGATTTCGGAAAATCCGATGATGGCGTTGAGCGGCGTGCGCAGCTCGTGGCTCATATTGGCGAGGAATTTCGATTTTGCCTGATTAGCTTCCTCGGCCCGGGTCTTTTCCACGGAGTATTTTTCCGCGAGCTCGGCAAGCTCGCGCGCCTGCGCCCGCAAGGCCTGCTGCGAGGCGCGCAGGTCGGCGATCGTCGCCATCAGCCTGCGCTCGCCCTGGACGAGTTGCGCCTCGTGACGCTTGATGGCGGTGATGTCGGTGCCGACCGAGACGTAGCCGCCATCCTTGGTGCGACGTTCGCTGATCTGCAGCCAGCGGCCGTCGTCGAGCTGCGTTTCAAAGGTGCGCGCCCCGAGTATCGCCGAGCCGCGCTCGTTCACGATGGTGCGCGCAACGTGCTGTCGTCCCGCCGCGAGCACCGCCTCGTATGAGGTTCCGGCGGCGATGGCCTCATCGGACAAGTTGTGCAGCTCCTGGAAATTGGAGTTGCACAGCACCAGCCGGTTCTCTGCGTTCCATAGCACGAACGCCTCGGGAATGGTCTCGATCGCATCGCGCAGCCGCAGGTCCGCAGCCACAGTCTTTTCGACCAGCGACTTCTGCTCGGTGATGTCGACCGCGATGCCGATCAGGTGCAATCCGGCCTCGTGCGGCTGTCGGATGAGCTCGCAGCGCAGACGAAGCCACACCCAGTTTCCGTGGGCGTGGCGCATGCGGAAGGCCCGGTCAATCGACTGGGTGTTTCCATCGGCGAGTTCCGCAGCCAAGGCATAGAAATCGGCGTCCTGCGGATGCACGAGCTTGTTGACGTCGCCAAAGGCGAGGAGATCGTCGCGCATCTCTACGCCAAGTATCGCGAACATTGACTGCGACCAGAAAATGCGGCCGCTAGCGAGATCCCAGTCCCACAGCCCGCAACGCCCGCGATTGAGCGCCGTATCGATGCGGCGACGCACCGTGTCATGGATCAGATCGGCCTCGCGGGCGCGCGCGGCCTGCCAGTGGAAGGCAAAGCCGAGAATCAAGACGACGAAGCCGGTTGTGGCGGAAAGCGTGACCGTGAGCGTCGTATCGGAGCGCCAGCGGGCGAGCGCCCGGGCGCTGGGTTCGATGATCGCGAGGTGACCGAGCGGCGCCCTGAGGGGGTGGATGATCGCGAACGCCCGAGTGCCGTCGGCAAGCTCGATTTCCCGGGCAGTAGCGCTGTGAGCAAAGGTGGAAAGCAGATGGTCGGGTCCGAAAATATCGACGAGCTGGCGGCCCGGGCCGTTTCTCACCGATGTTGCGGCCAGCACGATGCCGCCCGTATCGGAGACGATGATGTCCCGATTCCTGAATTGCGCGCGCCCGGCAAACGGAGCCAAGGCGTCCTGAAGCCGGCGCGCATCTGCCCGCTGCTCCCGCGGCGTACGATCAAGCCGCTCGGCCAACTGGCTCGCCAGCAAATCGATCTCGTTGAGCACCGACGCAACGACCTGCCGCCGGTTATCATGGACCTGCACGCCGGCGCCGATGGCGACCGTGACCAGGAACGTGATGATCAGGACCGGCACCGCGCGGCGCAGCGCGGTCTCGGCGCCGAGCAGACGCCGATACGCCGGCTTGGCAACCGATTGAGCCAAGCCCCTGATGGAATCGGTACTTGTTGACGCGCTCGCTACGTGCGCGGGCGCCATCGGCTTGCCTCCTCAGGGTCCGTCTCTCTCCGGATTGACGTGCCGCATCGCTCCGAATGCGTCGCATTGGAATCGAATCGTCTGATTCTGTCGAGAGACCCCGATTCACTTTCGCGGATCAACCACGTCTGCGACGGTTACTTGTGTAAATAGCGGCGGTTAACGCCTCCCCCGCACGGGATAAGGGCGCGGACCCAGCGTCGACTTGCTTCGGTTTCCGACTGTAGATCGGCGGCTGTAGCCTGCGGCTCAGCGCGCAAGAAAGCATTTTCCGGCGAAGTGAGAATCGGCTCGCCGCGGAAAATGCGGCTGCAATCGAAAAATCAGAGCGAATTCCAGCTCCGCCAGAACGGAATTTGCCCTACGCGGCTGCGAGCGAGCGGTCCACAATATCCTTGAGGTCGCGCGACAGTGCGGAGGCGGCTGCAACACGCCGAAGCTCGCTTTCCGCTCTTGTGCGCCGCGCCGGCTCGAGCGCGCGCCAGCTGCGGAATGCGGTCATCAGGCGCGCGGCGACTTGCGGATTTCTGCCGTCGAGCGCGAGCACCGTGTCGGCAATGAAAGCGTAGCCCGCTCCATCGGCGCGGTTGAATTGAGTCTGGTTCATTTGGGCGAACGTGCCGATAAGCGCCCGCACCCGGTTTGGATTGGCAAGCGAGAACGCCCGGTGCGCCGTGAGCTCCTGGATTCGGGTCAGGGTTTCCGCCTCGGGAATCATGGCCTGCAGGGCGAGCCACTTGTCGACGACAAGGGGATCGGCCTCGTAGCGATGATAGAATTCCTCAAGGGCCGCTTTTCGTTCCGGCGTCTCATGGAGGCTCAAGGTGGACAGCGCCGCCATTCGGTCCGTCATGTTGTTGGCGCCGTAGTATTGCTGCTCGGCAAGTGCAATTCCCGCGGCATCGCCGCCGGCGGCCAGCAGATCGAGACAGACGTTTTTCAGCACCCGGCGTCCAGCGCTCGCCGCGTCCGGGCTGTAGGGACCGTCATCATGCAAATCGATATAGGCGGATCGCAAGTTCGCCCGGAGCTCGACGCCGATTGCGCACCGCAATGCTTGCCGCGCGAGGAAAATCGCGTTCGGATCGACGTCACGGATAAGATCGCGCGCGATGTCGCCTTCGGAGGGCATGGTGAGCGCCTGCGCGATAAAAGCCGGCTCAAGCCGCGTGTCGGCGAGAATCGCCGCGAGAGCATCGATCAACCCGCCGTCCCGCCGTAATGCGCCGCCCGCGCGCACCGCCCCGACATTTTCGATGAGGAGCGCGGACGCGAGCGTCTGCACCGCCTGCCATCGATTGAACGGATCGCCGTCGCGGGCGGCGAGAAAGCGCAATTCATCGTGCGATAAATCGGCGCTGATCTTCACCGGCGCGGAGAAGTTGCGGTTGAGCGAGAGTCCGGGGCGCGCGGGAATTCCTGCGAACGTGAAGGTCTCCGCCGCTTGCGTGAGGGTCAGCACTCCGCGCGGCAGGGCGCGCCCATCGCTCAGAACAAGCGGCAGATCGTCTCCCTCCGGCCCGACAAGCCCGATCGAAAGCGGTACGACCATCGGCGTCTTGATCGGCTGGCCGGGCGTCGGCGGAACGACTTGAGCGATCTCGAGCGAGAAGGTTTGCGCCTGCGCGTCATGGCCGGTCGTGACAACGAGTTCCGGCGTGCCCGCCTGGCTGTACCACAGCATGAATTGCCGCAGATCGACGGACGCCGCTTCCGCGAAGCAGGCGACGAAGTCTTCGACGGTTGCGGCCCTTCCATCGTTGCGGGCGAAATACTGATCCATGCCGGCGCGGAACGACTCAGGACCCAGGAGGGTCTTGAGCATGCGCACGACCTCGGCCCCTTTCTCATACACGGTCGCCGTATAGAAGTTGTTGATCTCGCGATAGATCTCCGGCCGCACGGGATGCGCGAGCGGGCCTGCATCCTCGGCGAATTGCTGGCTGCGCAATGCGCGCACATCGGCGATGCGCTTGACCGGGCGCGAGCGCATGGCGGCGGTGAATTCCTGATCGCGAAAGACGGTCAGGCCTTCCTTGAGGCAGAGCTGGAACCAGTCGCGGCAAGTAATGCGATTGCCGGTCCAGTTGTGGAAGTATTCGTGGGCGATGATCGCCTCGATCGCCGCAAAATCCGCATCGGTCGCGGTGTCGGGCGACGCGAGAACGTATTTGTCATTGAAGATGTTAAGGCCCTTGTTCTCCATCGCCCCCATGTTGAAGTCGGACACGGCGACGATCATGAACACATCGAGGTCGTATTCGCGCCCGAACGCCTCTTCGTCCCAGCGCATGGCGCGCTTTAGCGCCTCCATCGCATAGGCGGCACGCTCCTCCTTGCCCGCCTCGACATAGATCCGCAGCGCGACTTCGCGCCCCGACATGGTCGTGAAGGTGTCTTCGCGCAGGGCGAGCGGACCGCCTACGAGCGCGAACAAATAACAGGGTTTTGGATACGGATCGCGCCACACCGCGAAGTGGCGGGTCGTATCTTCGATGTCGCCGGCTGCGATGAGATTGCCGTTGGCGAGCAGCACCGGCGCTTCAGTCCGGTCGGCTTCGATGCGGGTGGTGTACACGGCCATCACGTCGGGCCGGTCAGGGAAGTAGGTGATGCGGCGGAAGCCCTCGGCCTCGCATTGGGTGCAGTAGCTGCCGCCCGAACGATACAGCCCCATCAATTTGGTGTTCGCGGATGGATCGAGAATGGTCTCGATCTCCAGCTCGAACGGCCGCGGCGGCGGCTGAGTGATGGTGAGGCCGTCGGCGGTTGCAACGAACGAGTCGGGCGATACATCTTCGCCATCGATCCGGATGGTGATCGGCGCGATCTCGTCGCCGTCGAGAAAAACGGGCGCAGGCGCTGCGGCTTGCGGGTTCGGCCGAAGCGCTAACCGTGCCCGCACGCGCGTCCGGGTTGGGTGCAGCGCGACATCAAGGTCGACCGTATCGACCAGCCAGTCCGGCGGGCGGTAGTCCGCAAGACGGACCGGGAGGCCCTGTTCGGTGCGCATTATCTGACCTCGAAAGGAAAATTTGGGAAAGACGCCATCGCCGCGCGCTGCCGCGAGCGTCATTTATGTCGTCTGTAAGCTGAATGCAAAGCCGCCTGCGCCAGCCACGCGGGTGCGCGGATGCAAACGATGGCCCTTTCCGCGCAGGCGATTGCCCGTCTCGGCTTGTCCTGTTTGCGACACTATGCGCGTATCGATCTCGCGAAGCGGACAGCAGGATGAAATCCGCGTCCCGCACGTGCAGCAGATGTCTGCGCAGGATCGGTGGACAGCAACAAAAGCGACCGATAAAGACCGCGGCGTTGATCGGGGCTGCGCTCGCGGCGTTGGCGCGAGGAACGTCATGGCGCTGATGCGCGCAATGGTGCTGGATCGGCCTGGCGTCCCGCTGGCGATGCGCGAGCGGGAAACGCCGGCGCCCGGTCGCGGCGAGTTGCTGATCGAGATTGCGGCCTGTGGCGTCTGCCGCACCGACCTGCATGTCGTCGACGGCGAGTTGCCGCGGCCGAAGCTGCCCATCGTGCCCGGCCACGAAATCGTCGGACGCGTCGCTGCGGTCGGCGAGGGCGTGACGGGGTTCGCATTAGGCGAACGCGTCGGCGTGCCCTGGCTCGGATGGACCTGCGGGGTGTGTCCCTATTGCCGGGCGGACCGGGAGAACCTATGCGACGCGCCGCTCTTCACCGGCTATACGCGCGATGGCGGCTACGCCACCCACGCGATCGCCGACGAGCGTTATTGTTTCCCGCTGCCCGAAGGCTTGGGCGACACCGAGGCCGCGCCGTTGCTTTGCGCCGGGCTGATCGGCTGGCGCAGCTACCGCATGGCGGGGGATGGACCTGCGCTCGGCCTGTACGGGTTCGGCGCCGCCGCCCACATTCTCGCGCAGGTCGCGACCTGGCAGGGACGCCGGGTGTACGCCTTTACGCGCGCAGGCGACACCGCAGCGCAGAACTTCGCCCGCAGCCTCGGCGCGTGCTGGGCGGGCAGCGCCGAGGAGGCGCCGCCCGAGCGGCTCGACGCCGCCATCATCTTTGCCCCAGTGGGCGCCCTCGTACCCGCCGCCTTGCGCGTGGTGAAGAAGGGTGGGCGGGTTGTGTGCGGCGGCATCCACATGTCCGACATACCGAGCTTCCCCTACGCGATCCTGTGGGAGGAGCGGCAGATCGTTTCGGTCGCCAACCTCACGCGCGCCGATGCGCGTGAATTCCTCGCGCTTGTCCCCCGGATCGGGCTGCGCGTCGAGGTAACACCTTACCTGCTCGCCGAGGCGAACACGGCGCTGGACGATCTGCGCGCCGGGCGTTTGCAAGGCGCCGCCGTGTTGCGGCTAGGTTGACGACAATATCGCTACGCCACGGAATCCAACGTTCCGTACTCGCCGATGGCGCAGCCCATCCCGCTTTAAGCGCGCTAAGATGGTCCGGGACCTCTTGGCTTGGGCAAATTAAACCTCAGCAATCTCCAGAGAATCCCGTTCCGATTGTAGCGCATTCACACTACATTCTTGCTCTCGCATCTGCGGCAGCGGATCGGCACCTACAACGAACCGGTTCCTACTCCGCCGCACCCAAGATCAGCGCCCAGGCGCCCCGATACTAGCGGCGGAAAGAGATCATGGCCGACATGCTGGTTCGTTTCTGGGGGGTCCGGGGCAGTGTCGTCTGTCCGGGACCTGCAACCGTGCGTTATGGCGGCAATACGGCCTGCGTCGAGGTGCGTTGCGGCGAGCGGCTGGTCATCTTCGACGCGGGCTCCGGCCTGCGGCAGCTCGGCCATTCGCTCGCCGGCAAGTCGGTCGACGCCGATCTTTTCCTCAGCCATTGCCATTTGGATCATGTCTGGGGCTTGCCGTTTTTTGAGCCATGCTATGTCCCCGATACGCGGTTGCGTCTGTGGGCTGGCAACCTGCTGCCGAAATTCACCCTTCGCGAGGTGCTCGCACGATTGATGGGCGATCCGCTGTTTCCACACGGGCTTGACCTGTTCAAGGCGGAGGTCGAATTTCATGACTTCAAGTGCGGGGAAACACTGCAGCCGCATCCCGAATTGACGCTGCGGACCGCGCCGCTCAACCATCCGAACCACGCGACCGGCTATCGGCTCGACTATGCCGGACGTTCCATCGCCTACCTTACCGACACCGAGCACGTGGCGGGAGCGCTAGACGACAACGTGCTGGCGCTGGCTCAGGGCGTCGATCTGATGATCTACGACTGCACCTATACCGAGGAGGAGTACCCGCCCAACGCCGGTCGGGGCCACTCCACCTGGCAGCAGGGCGTGCGCCTCGCCGACGCCGCCGGCGCCAAGCGCCTCGCTATTTTCCATCACGATCCCGCGCATGACGACGCGACGCTCGACCGGCTAGCGCGCGAAGCCAAGGCGGCGTGGCCCGGCGCCATCGTCGCCGCAGAAGGCCTGACTCTGCGGCTTCCGTTGCGCTGACGCTTCGCCTCCCTCCCATCAGGTCCACCCCACCTCCACCCCCCTCTCCTACGCAAAGACGCGCTTGTCCGACCGGCGCGGCGCGTCCGTCGGACCTTGTGTGATCCTGCGCACATGAATCTGCGGGCTAGCGGTCTATGGCTCGGTGAAGTCAGCCAGTGGAGGTGTGCCGATGCTCGCCGAACAAGCACTGCCGAGAGTGACCGGGACGAACGCCCGGCCCGTTCAAGGCGCCAAAGCGCCGACCGACATGGCGTTGCTCGTCCGCATGGCGGACGGCGACCATCTCGCGATGCAGGTCTTCTACGCCCGCCACCATATCCGCGTCTTTCGCTTTGCGCTGCGGATCATCGGTGACCACAGCCTCGCGGAGGACGTGATCAGCGAGGTCTTCCTCGACGTTTGGCGGCAGGCCGACCGCTTCGAAGGCCGCTCCGCGGTCTCCACGTGGCTGCTCGCCATTACGCGCCATAAGGCCTATGCCGCGCTGCGCCGTCGCACCACCGAGTTCGTCAAGGGCGACGTGATGGAGGCGATGGAGGATTCCGCCGACACGCCGGATGCGACGCTCGAAAAGGAGACTCGCGGCCGTATCCTTCGCCGTTGCCTCGACGAATTGACGCCCAACCATCGCGAGATCATCGACCTCGTCTATTATCACGAGAAGTCGGTCGCGGAGGTCGCGCAGATATTCGCCATTCCGGAGAACACGGTGAAGACGCGGCTGTTTTACGCGCGGAAGCGTCTGGGTGCGCTTGCCCGCAACGCCGGCATCGATCGCGAATGGCTGTGACGCGGTCTCCAAGTCCATAAGGCGAGCCTCAAAGGGCCGGCCATCGCCGGCCCTCATCGCTTCAGCGCGGCGCTCGCTCTCGCCGATGTGGCTGTGGTAAGCACGGGGCGCGCTTGTTGCGTGGCCTCGGATATTTCGATTGAGGGCAGCCGCAGGCTGTAGGGAGTGCATGCGAAAAAGCGACGTGAAAAAGGTGGTGCTGGCCTATTCGGGCGGGCTCGATACCTCCATCATCCTGAAATGGCTGCAGACCACTTACGGCTGCGAAGTCGTCACCTTCACCGCCGATCTCGGCCAGGGCGAAGAGCTTGGCCCCGCGCGCGACAAGGCGCTGCTGCTCGGCATCAAACCCGAAAACATCTTCATCGAAGATTTGCGCGAAGATTTTGTCCGCGACTACGTGTTTCCGATGTTCCGCGCCAATGCGCTCTACGAGGGCCAGTACTTGCTCGGCACTTCGATTGCGCGGCCTTTGATCGGCAAACGCCAGATCGAGATTGCGGAGATGGTCGGCGCCGACGCGGTCGCTCATGGGGCGACCGGCAAAGGCAACGACCAGGTGCGCTTCGAACTCGCCTATTACGCGCTCAAGCCCGACGTGAAGGTGATCGCCCCCTGGCGCGAGTGGGACATGCGTTCGCGCGAAGCGCTGATCGCATTTGCCGAGGCGCACCAGATTCCCATCGCCAAGGACAAGCGCGGCGAAGCCCCGTTTTCGACCGACGCCAACCTCCTGCACACCTCCTCCGAGGGCAAGGTGCTGGAAGACCCTGCGCAAGACGTGCCCGACTATGTGTACAGCCGCACGGTCAATCCGGAGGACGCGCCCGACCGCCCAAGCTATATCACCATCGACTTCGAGCGCGGCGATGCGGTCGCCCTGGACGGTGAGAAGCTGTCGCCGGCGACGCTGCTGACCCGGCTCAACGAACTCGGCCGCGTCAACGGCATCGGCCGCGTCGATCTGGTCGAGAACCGCTTCGTCGGCATGAAATCACGCGGCATGTACGAGACCCCGGGCGGCACCATCCTGCTCGCCGCGCATCGCGGGATCGAACAGATCACGCTCGACCGCGGCGCAGCCCATCTCAAGGATGAGCTGATGCCGCGCTATGCCGAGCTCGTCTATTACGGCTTCTGGTTCGCGCCCGAGCGCGAGATGCTGCAGGCGGCGATCGACAAGAGCCAGGAATTCGTCACCGGCCGCGTGCGGCTCAAGCTTTACAAGGGCAATGTCGGCGTGGTCGGCCGCGAGAGCCCCTACTCGCTCTACAACCAGGACCTCGTCACCTTCGAGGAGGGCGCGGCCGCCTACGACCAGCACGACGCCGAGGGCTTCATCAAGCTCAACGCGCTGCGCCTGCGCACGCTCGGCCAGCGGAAGCGGAAGATGGGGGCGTAGGCAAGCCCCGTAAGATATATTCTTCGATAGATACCTTCTCCGATAGATATCTTTGCGACGGCTCCAAAACGCCGATGGCCGGGGCGAAGCCCGGCCATCGGAGCGAAATTGGATTGCCGCGTAGCGGTGGAGGTGACTAAACCTTCTGCCGCTCGACCGTCAGCTTCTTCAATTCGGCGATGGCTTTCGCCGGATTGAGGCTCTTGGGGCAGGCCTTCGAGCAGTTGAGAATGGTCACGCAACGGAACAGGCGGAACGGGTCTTCGAGCTGATCGAGCCGCTCGCCGGTTGCCTCGTCGCGCGAGTCGATCACCCAGCGATAGGCGTGCAGCAGCGCGGCCGGGCCGAGATAGCGGTCCGGGTTCCACCAGTATTCCGGACAGGAGGTGGAGC
>Ga0315553_10004130_pt1 | contig 11065 bp, 10 predicted proteins | sample SalMarSW160140MG_FD_203099 | JGI IMG/M metagenome (GOLD analysis project Ga0315553, IMG submission 203099) | Salt marsh sediment microbial communities from the Plum Island Ecosystem LTER, Massachusetts, United States - Salt Marsh Sediment SW1601-40 ... | reverse complement strand
GATTTTCCTTATTCTTTCAGCTATATCCTTTTGCTCTTCACTTGCTTTAATGATGGCTTGAGATTTCAAATGTTCAAGTCCCACCACAATGGTACCGATATCTGTCATGTACCTCTTCCTATATGCTTTTTCTGAATCACTGCGAATAAGATGCGTTTCGAGAAGGCTCTTGATAACCCGATGAACCCATGTCTTTGTAATCTCGGTATCTGTTTGTTCTGTAATTATGGCTTCATGAATCTGTGTCGACGTTGCCGGTTGTGAGGTTTCTTCAGCTAGTCTGAGAATCACTCCGAGAACATTCAATGCTCTAGAGTCGTAAGGTAAACCTATACTAGCTAGGCTAACAGCCGCATCTTGGTCATCGGTCATTTTACTATCACCCTCAATAGCTCCAAGTTCGCAGTACTTTCAAGATAGATAAATTCATCGCCTTACACAAGTTTACTTGAAATGTATGAATGCGGAATTGAGATAACCAAACTTGATAACTCACTTCCAACATACTAACTTTATATCACTTCACGATATGACATATTTTTATATGCTTTGTGTCAACTGTATACTTGCCCTTCTATCCTGAGGGGCTTATTCGTGATAACGTTCTGAACGTTTCTACGAAGACAGCCGGGCATATGCATCGAATATAGATGCACGAAGCAGGAATAGGGTGGGGGCGGACCCTATTCCTTGCTTCATACACATACTCACTTCTACAGTCCACTCACTGCGAGACTCTTCAGATAGCCCTTACCGATTCTCAGAACCATTGGTAAAAAGTCAGTTAGCAGTGTCATGATGTCAGACACCCCTGCTTCACCTTGAATAAGAGCATTCAATGTTCTAGCATCTAATTGGTCCAGCACAATCTCCGCAGCTTCCATTGGATCATTGAACATTGCATACTTGGAGATGCTCCAGAATCCTTTCCCCGTATTCACAATGTTGTGAGCAAGTTTGCTCTTTCTGTAGTCCTTTTCGTACATCTGGATACTTTTCTTCGAGTAGTCATTCTCATCAGCTGCTCGTGCGGCGTGTTTCGCTAGAACAGTTCCTGCATGGAAGCATGTAGTAACACCACCGCCAACAATACTTGAGACCTGCCCCGCAGAATTACCACATAATGCAACTCCTGCGTCACTGAACCTGGGAATCAATCCTGCACAGGGAACAACACCCCCATTTATTGAAGCAATCTTGGAATTTTTTAAACCAGGTAATATCTCCTTATACTTTGCAAGAACGTCTTTCATCGGTGGAAGTTTTTCCCATATCTCTCTAGAGGATGGTACACGGCCAATTCCTAGATTTACTTCAGTTTCACTCCTCGGGTACAGCCAGAGATAACCGAGGCCGACATCTTTTCCTACATAGAAATACGCCACTCCCGGATCAATATCTTTGCATCCTTCAAGCTTCCAACGAATACCATAACTCAGTAACCACTTAGGATGTGTGAAGCCTGAAGTTTCTGAAACCCTGCTGAACGAGCCATCCGCTCCTACAGTAAGTCCTGCTCTTACAGCTTCATCATTATTGTACTTTACACCTACAACAACACCGTCGTCTTTTATTACTGATTTAACACGGGATTTGTACCTGATCTCCGCACCATCTGCAAGTGCTCTATCACGCATCAGCTCTTGACATTTATCTTCGCCAAGAATGTATGAATTTCCAAGAAGTCCTTTTCCTACAGAAATACTTGCGCCAGTATCGAGACTCTCTCCAACAATAGATGTGTATTTGTTTCCAACGTATTCTGAAGTAGGTTGCACTCGCAAGAATCTAAGTGCTTTATCAGTGACAAGTTCCCCCATAAGGGAATCTGTAACTGATGCTCTCTTTTCTAAAACTAATGTCTTCAATCCCTTTGCTGCAGCGCGTTCTGCTGTCATCAATCCGGCTGGGCCTGTACCCGCTATAATAAGGTCATAGTTCATAAAATGGACTCCTTGCACGTGCTTTCAATCAATGTCTGGCGTTAGCCATCATCAAGCCTCTATATCTGTTTCTAAAGCGAACGTTCTATGACTTGGTCCAGACTTAAAAGGCACAACTGAGATGATGAATTGAATTGGAGGATATCAATTGCGGCTCCTGATGTTCCATGTTGAGGAATTCTGGTTCCAACCTCATCTCGATGACTCAGAGAAGAGTCCGAAGTCTAGGAAATTCAGCGAATCCATTCTCGTTTGGATTCAGTCAGAGAAGAAGGACGAAACAGACGAGATTGCTGTGTTACGAAAGATGGTAAAGAACATAAAGTGGATGAGCAAGAAGGTGGGCTGCAATTCGATAATTCTCCACTCTTTTGCGCATCTTGGTGACAGCAAGGCGGATTCTGAGTTTGCCGACTCGATAATCGAAGAGACCGCTCAAAGGTTAAGAGACCGTGATTTTGATGTACACATCGTACCATTCGGCATGTTCAACGAGTTTAAGATGCATGTTAAAGGGCCCTCTTTAGCTAAGGTTTTCAAGGCATTCTAGATGTGTTATTATAGTGCAATCCTAACGAGCTGATAAGATGACTGAAGCAAATCCCAAATATACTCCACGTGGATACCAAGAGTATATCCTGGATAAAGTTGCATCACTAAAAGGAACCAACCTTCTCATCGAATTGGATTGTGGGCTTGGAAAACGATTCATCACTCATCAGCTGGTTACAGAGAAGTTTCCTGAAGCTCGATTCATCATTGTGGTTCATTCATCATCATCACTTGCAGAAACTGTCGATTACTTGAAAGGGGAATATGGAGGTCTCGATGATGATCTTGGTGAGATATCCTCTCGCATTCCATCTGGTTACAGGAAAGTCATGCTCCAAGAAAAAAGAGTCATAGTTGCGACTTCACAAACTTTGGAACGCGTTTTGCAGAAAAATCCCGAATTAATTGAGCATATTGATGCTATACTCATCAACGAAGTGGACACTCTAATTAAAAGGACGAGTGTTAGAACTGCTCTGGTATTTCCTTGGTCTACCCTGTTGACACTTCTGTCAGGGAAGTGGCTTATTGGAATGAGTGGGACACTACGGGATGACCATGCAGTCTTCTCTAATGAACAACTAGAGATTCGCAAAGAAATCAAGACTCTTCAGAGATTCATCCCAGGTTCCCAAGTGCTATCGATGGAGGATTTGTACGATACAGATGTTGACGATTACCTTGAGCCTACATTCCTCTCGATTGAAACAGTTTTTGATGCCAAGATACAGTCAATATCCAAAGTAATAGATGAACTCATCAGAAATGTTCGAAGTGAAATCGTTAGAGAATTAAAAGAAAGTGACAATCTTGACATTATAGAAGGTGATACAAGAAGAATTCACTTGCTTTTAGAGCGACTACCTGTTGATGACGAGCTAAAAGGGCAGTACTCAGGTCTCTTGATGATTCGAAAATATGTATACGCAATGCCCCCAAAACAGTTTCTGAAGATGTTTTATAATGATTATCTCAAACATTACTTCAATGTAAGTGAACTACGTCGAGTGTTACCTGACATTTCATCAAAGGCTGTTAAGGTGTTAGACATTGCAGTAAGGCATGAGAAAACACTTGTCCTCACATCATATTTAGAAATGGTATCACAAATCAAGTCTCTTTTGGAAAAAGCAGGTCTTGCAACTCTTGAAATAACCGGACAGACACAAGACAAAGGGGATATCTTGAGACAATTCCGAGAAGACTCAGATAAGCGGGTCTTAGTGATGTCACCTGTTGGTGAGAGAGACCTCGATATACCACAAGCTGAAGTAATGGTTGTATGCGATACTATTAACACGACCAAGACTATGTATCAGAAATTTAAACGAACTCGCGGGGGATTGGTTTTATTATTAGCTTATTCTGGTACATCTGAACAGTTCAAGGTTAAGCGTCTATTGAATAGAATTCTTGAACGTTACTCATGGTCCACTGCAGTTCTTGAGCCATCTGAAAAGATGGGCTAGTTACTGATTCGACTAGGTTTTTATAGTGGCTTGTTGAATTTTATTGCCTAGTGGTGGTTAATATGAGGCGAATCTCAGTTCTAGGAATCTTACTCTTTGGTTTATTCTTATCCACGTCTGTAGGTTTAGCACTTGCTGATGAACCAGAATCAAACATTATTGTGTTTGATTACTCTCATGGTCAGAAGAACGATTTAGTTAGTGATATTGATTTAGCTCTAGAAACAACTCTCATTAATTTGGGATACCAAGTCGTTTGGGCACGAGGTGGGTTGAACTCATCAATCCTTTCAGATGCAAAAGCACTGATTGTAAGTTCGGTTTATCCTGCGACTAATGCATTCGATCAATCTGAGATTGATGCAATAACTGAATGGTTCAATAATGGTAGTAAGTTCATGTGGATAGGCTGCGATAATGATTATGATGGACCATTTATCAACGGGAATATGAGTCGAATACTGGAAGGTGTTGGCTCACATGTTTATCCAGAGTCCGCATCTATTCTGGATCCAATTTCAAATGCAGGTGCAGCATATCGCACTATCGCTACAGGGACAAGCAGCAATCCGTTAGTATCTGGTACGGGGATGAATGTTGAAGCCATTCTAATGCATGCTGGAACTCTTCTTTACGGTAGTTCTTCAAATAGTCCTGGTGAAGGTGTGAATCCGATTGCAATGGAAGATACTACTCTTGAGAATGTTTATCCGATACTATACTATAATGAGTCTGCAGTCATAACTGACAATGAACCGGACCCCCCAATAGCTCATGACATCGATGATACGGGTGCATTTGTTGCCGCAACGATCGAATTTGGTCTCTGTGATGATAACTCTAGTGTATTGGTAGTTTCAGGTGCAAGTCCTTATGGTGACTACAGACCGATGTGTGATGATTTGTATTATGATAAGGTACTTCAAGGAAATACCTTCGTTTCGCAGACAATCGACTTAGGTATCAAATCTGCACATGAAACCAATCCTCCGTCAGTTACACTTGAGAGTAGCTCATTAATTGCAAATACTGCCTTCTTTGTGAATGCAACAGTTATGGATGAGAATAGTCTTTCCATGGTTGTACTATTGTATTCTTACAATGATACATTGGTTGCTCCGAGTATGATCAATATGACTCAGTTTGGACCAGATTTGTGGACCGGAACAATCCCCTGGCCCGGATTTGAAACTCCAATTACTTATGTTGTCTACGCCTTTGATTTGTATGGGAATTTTGGTATATCTGAAATATACACAGTGATGGGTATTGAAGCGACTACGACGACTTCGACATCTACTACAACAACATCTGAAACATCTTCAACACCACCACCTCCATTCGATTTGAGTTTAGTATTGATCATAGGTGGAATTGTTGTAGCAATTGTTATAGTTGCAGTTGTGGTATATATCCGTGGTAGATCACGAGGAGGATAAATTCTCTCCAAGAGCATTACTTTATGTACTCATAAATAGTACAATTAATATATTAAGAAAAGCAGAAAAGTTAGATTGAGGTGGGCTGTTGCGGTACCGTCTTAGCCTGATATTAATTGGTTCACTTTTGATAATTGGGATTCTTCCAGAATGCGTGATAGCTCCTGATATTGAACAGAAAACTATTGTCTTTGATTATTCTCATGGCCAATATAGCTCCTATGTAGCCAATCTTGATGCTCAGCTTGCCGATCAGCTCACCTCTCTTGGCCATACCGTGATCTTCGCGAAAGGTGGACTTAATACTAGTATACTCTCAGTTGCTGATGGTTTAATCATAGGCTCCATCTATGGTATTGAGAATGGGTTTACTTTAGATGAGATTGCTGCTATATCTGTATGGTATAATTTTGGTGGAAAATTCATGTGGATAGGGTATGACTCGGACTATGGTGGTTATACTTACATCAATGATAACATGACAACGATTCTTGAAACAATCGGTTCACATGTCTATGGGGAACCAACCTCTGTATATGATCCAATATCAAACTGCGTAGCCTCATATCGTGTTGTTGCAACCGGTACTAGTTCGAATCCTGTGGTGGTTCAAATCGGAGAAGGTGTAAACAAAATACTACTTCATGGACCCACACTTCTTTATGGTAGTAATAGTGCCTCTCCTGGAGAGAATGCAAATGCAGTCCCTCTCGAAACTACAACAATATCCAATGTCTATCCGATTCTATATTATAACCAGTCTGCGGCAATTTTAGACTCTGATTTTCTTCCTCCTTTTGCGCACGATGATGGCGATGAAGGCGCATTTGTTGGTTGTACTATTGAATTTGGAATGGGTTTAGATGGCGACAGTGTTCTCGTGGTTTCAGGTGCTTCACCTTATGCTGACTATATGCCGATGTGTACAGAAGAATACTATGATGTTACGCTCGATGGAATGAACTATGTAGCAAATGTTATTGAATTTGGATTTTCTCATATTCATGAATCTAATGCACCAGTTATTACTGCACAGAATAGTCCACTTCAAGCTGGGGGTTCCATTACTGTCAGTGCCACAATTGAGGATGAAAGTGCGATTCAGGAAGTTTTACTATTCTATTCATTCGATGAATGGGCAACGACCCCCTTCAATAAATCCATGACTTACCTTTCAGACACTCTTTGGCAAGCAGTAATTCCATGGCCTGGGTACAATACGTCTGTGCAATATCTGGTTGTCGCGATTGATGAATTTGGTAACTATGGTACCACATCAATTCAAACGGTCGATAGTATTAATGCTCCAATCTATGTAATGGAAAGTACTATGATTATCATCAGTGGAATTGGTTCGCTCATAATTATTGTCGGAGTCATTTTCTACCTAGTCAAGTCCAATGTTAAACAAACTTGGCGATGATTCACTAGCATTATAAGAAGAGCTCCACTGTGATATCCCGACAACAGGTGAATGAAATCCCATCTCATCCAAAATTCAGTATTGGTGCAGACCTTACCGAAATAAAGCGATTTAGAGGATTATCTAAAGGTTCACAATTCGTTACGCGGGTCTTCTCCGAACGTGAAATAGACTATTGTTACAGATATAGTGATCCTGCACCTCATCTTGCCGTGACTTTCGCTGGTAAAGAAGCAGTAGTTAAAGCTTTGAACGCAGAAACGCCACTCGGAATGCAGATGATTGAGGTGCTTCGTGATGAAATAGGAGCACCTCAGATTCACCTACCAGATTCGTCCAAACTTAAAATATCACTTAGTCTTTCCCACACCTCTGAATATGCAGCAGCAGTAGTTCTCATATTTGATGAGAATGATTTGGATGTTTCAATGTCAACACAGAAACTACTAAACGAAGTTGTGCGTGAAATACTGCCAGACGAGTGAGCGTTATGGAAGAGATTGATTCCAAACTTCAGAGGATACTAGCGGCTGTACGAGAGAATCCTACATATCTTAGCCATTGGAGTGCCTTCAAGAAGATTGAGCAGTTATCCCCTGCCGCCTCCACGGATGAGAAACAGAGTATGCGTTTAGCTGTCATTGGTTCATCAACTCTTGAGCCCCTTGCTGCCTGTATTTCAATCAAGTCCCGTTTGGAGAATTTATCTCCTGAAACTTGGATTGGTGGGTTCAATACATTTCGACAAGAAGGACTTGACAAGAACTCAGAACTCTTCAGATTTGCACCTGATATTGTTATACTCTCAGTTGATGGTTGGTCAGTCCTTGAAGACTCATTCATTTCAAATTATCCTAGAATGAACGAAAAGGAGCGCGAGGCGAAGCTAAAACACATGGTAAATGAAGTAGTATCAGTGGTGAAGAATCTTGAGAAAGAATCCAAGGCATTGATTCTTGTGAATAATTTTGTGATACCTCATTTCAGTCCGTTTGGTATTGTTGACGGAAAACAGAGTTTAGGCATAAGGGAGTTCTTTAGAACAGCAAATCAATTTCTTGAAGATACATTCCTCAAGTCAGATAGAGTGCAAGTTGTTGATGTAGATACAGTAGCCTCCTCATTTGGAAAATCGAAGATGGTGAACTGGAATACTTACTATCGAGGATCTGTTTCATTCAGCGAGGATTTCACACTGCAACTAGCTGATGAATATATGCGCTACATCCGTGCTCTGAAAGGGCTCACGAAGAAATGCATAGTGCTTGATTTGGATAATACACTATGGGGTGGTGTCATTGGTGAGGATGGCATGGACGGAATTAAACTTGGTACTACATCTCCCGGTGTTGAATATCTTGACTTTCAGAGAGTTCTCTTAAGCTTGTACAATCGAGGAGTCATTCTAGCTATTAATAGTAAGAATAATTTCAATGATGCAATTGAGGTCATTCACGATCATCCCTACCAGGTTCTTCGTGAGAATCATTTTGCAGCTTTCAGAATAAATTGGCAGACAAAGGTCCAAAACCTGATTGAGCTAGCAAATGAAATCAATATTGGTCTTGACTCTATTGTATTCCTTGATGATAATCCTCATGAACGCGAGCAAGTTCGACAGGCACTTCCTGATGTAATGGTTGTTGATTTACCAAAGAATCCAAATCTCTATAGACAAACACTTGAGAACCTGAATGTATTCGATGTCCTTTCTCTTACTAAAGAAGACATAGAACGTGGTGATATGTACGTTGGCAAGAGAATGCGTTTGGAACTAGAACAGAGTGCTGGGTCTTTAGAAGACTTCCTTCGAACGCTTGATTTAGAAGTTACCGTACGTGAGGCGACAGATTTTGATTTACCACGGGTTGTTCAATTGATTGGGAAGACGAATCAATTCAATCTGACAACCCGTCGATATACTGAAGCAGAAACGAGAAACCTTAGAGATGCTGAAGATTCAGCAGTTTATTGCATGTCCGTAAAGGACAAATTTGGTGACGAGGGTATAGTTGGTGTTGCAATAGTCCGCAAAAATGATGGTCAATGGACCATTGATTCTTTCTTAATGAGTTGTAGGGTAATAGGACGGTCAGTTGAAACCTCTTTCTTATCAAAGATAATATCTGATGCTCGTGATGCTAAAGTTCAAGCAATAGAGGGTGAATTCATTCCAACAAAGAAAAACGCGCCTGCTCAAGATTTTTATTCTAAAAACAAATTTGGTCGTCCTGTTCAGACAGGTGAAGACCAGATGGTCACATCATGGATGTTTATTCTTGACGAGCAGGACTTAGAAGTTCCAGAATGGATCAAACTCATTGAGGAATAATTATGACCGAAGATACCGAACGTCTAATCTCAATAGTGTCCCAAGTTCTATTATTGGATATTGAAGAAATCTCGGACTCACTCAGAAGAAAAGACTATGAACCCTGGGATTCAATGGCACATCTCATACTCATTAGTGAAATTGAGAATCAGTTTGGTATATTCTTTGAGGACGAAGAGATTGTTGAGATATGGACTGTAGGTGACTTGAAAAAAGTACTAGCTTCTAAAATTGCTTAGGCTTTTTTTCGCTCGAGTTTTTGCACAGCTCGTGCTGGGTTCCCTGCTACTAAGGTCATGGGTGGTACGTCTCGTCCCACAACTGCTCCTGCCGCCACAATCGCGCCTTCTCCAATTGTTACTCCTGGAAGCACTATGGCACCACTAGCTACCCATGCACCCCTCTCAATAACTACCTTTTTGGGTCCCTCATGATAGATTTTCAGTTTCTGGTGATATTGACTCGCACCAGAGTGTGTCATAATCATAGCCCCTGGACCGATTGCTGCCCAATCGCCAATCTCGACATATTCAGGATATTCACTATCAATGATTACATTTGCACCAATGAAAACTCCCTTTCCAATCTTTACTCCACATTTCCGATGCATTGCTACCCTAAATTGATAAACAGGAGCTAGCCATGCTAATATTCGCCATATGCGTCCCATGAATTTTCCCATAAGATTCCCTCAGTATGTACCCTTGTTCATATATCGCTTTAGAAGAGTTCGTCTCAAGTAATCTGAGAATCCCCAATTGTCTATATCTCCGGTGAGTAACAAACAAAATCTGTAGTCATTTTTCCATTTTCTATGTTTCTTCCAGTATGTGATTGCTTCTGTTGGTGTTGTTGACCATCCATTGAGATTTTTGGTATGCTCCAATACATCTCTCAAACAACCTACGAATTTCTTCTGCCCAATTCTAATGGGGTGAAGGTCAAACATGATGACGCCTCCCCGTAATGATTCTTTCTCAACTTCAATTCTGAGTCTTTTACTCACTTGCTCAGGATTCATTCCCATTGTGTCAATCATTTTATCATCACTCCATTGATTGAGCGGAATGAATGTGATTGATGATGGTACTCCTTCGACTTCTTTGGTGAAGAATGTATTACTCTCACGATATTCAGGTCGATACCCGTATCCTCCGTCCCAAATGAGGCTCGTCTTATCGAGCAACCCCACCATGTCGTCTGTATAGTTGTCATAAGGCGCTCTAAATCCATTGATTTTAACACCAATTTTTCTAAAGATTTGGAGACTAAGACTGAGATCGCGTTCACGTTCCTGATACGTAATAGTTGGATATCTCACATGATTATATCCATGGCTAGCAACTTCATGCCCTTCGCGTTCAATCTCCCTCACCAATTGAGGTTTTGTTCTAGCGATTGATGCAATCGTGGGATAGGTGAATTTTCCTTCATACTCTTCGAGAATTTCATACATGTTTTCAAGTATCTGATTAAATGGTGTACGATGCAATTTTAGCATCTTGTAGAATTGGCCCGGTCCTCTTCTTCCCCATCTTCTAGCAAGTTGAGTTAGATATCCTGACCCTGACACTAATTTTACCATCCATTGCTGATTGATTTTGAAAGCACAATGACTCAATCATAAGGCTTACCGTTGCAAAGATAGATGCTCGTTCTAGCCAGGAACAAATACGGTCGAGAATAATTTGAAGAGTGGATCCCTGAACTTTGGATCAACCGACTTGTGAACAAATTGACACATCTTGACGAATTCTTGCACTCTCATATCTGCGTCCATACTTGTTCCAAGTATCTTCTTCGTGCGTTTTGTAAGTTCTCTTACAACATTTCCAGCATTCTTATATTCTTCCAGAGCTTTCGCTGTGTCTTGTTCCATTCTCTGAATGTGACTCTTCACTCTAATA
>Ga0315553_10004127_pt1 | contig 11069 bp, 11 predicted proteins | sample SalMarSW160140MG_FD_203099 | JGI IMG/M metagenome (GOLD analysis project Ga0315553, IMG submission 203099) | Salt marsh sediment microbial communities from the Plum Island Ecosystem LTER, Massachusetts, United States - Salt Marsh Sediment SW1601-40 ... | reverse complement strand
TCGAGCAGGTCGCCCGGCACAGCCTGATCGACATCACCATCAAGGCGAAGGGCGACCTTCACATCGACCAGCATCATACGGTCGAGGATGTCGGCATTGCGTTCGGGGCGGCGATCCGCCAGGCGCTCGGCGACATGAAGGGCATCACCCGTTACGCCGACGTCCACCTGCCGATGGACGAAGCGCTGACGCGGGCGGCGATAGACATCTCCGGGCGCGCGCACTTGGTATGGAAAGTGGCGTTCACACGCGTCAAGGTGGGCGAATTCGAGACGGAGCTCTTCCGCGAGTTCTTCCAGGCGTTCGCGCAGAACGCCGGGGTGACGTTGCACGTTGAGAACCTCTACGGACGCAACAACCACCACGTCGCGGAGACCTGCTTCAAGGCGCTGGCGCGGGTTTTGAAGACCGCGGTGGCGCTCGATCCACGTCAGAAGACACGGGTGCCCTCGACCAAGGGGCGCCTCTCCGGCTGAGGCGTAACCGGATGCCGCTCTACACCGTGCTCGCGCCACCGGCCAGCGCCGCGGAAGGCGCGCCCGATCCCATGAGTTACGTCTTCGTCAAGGAGGGCTTCTCGTGGCCGGCGCTTATCATTCCAGAGCTGTGGCTGCTGTTCCGGCGCATGTGGCTGGTGTTCTTCATCTTCGTCGCGGTCTCGTTGGTCGTGTTGGCGATCGACCGCCAGGCGGGCGGGCCGCTGCCGGGGTTATTCCTGGTGCTCGCGCACATTCTGTTCGCGCTCGAGGGCAACGGGTTGAGACGCTGGACGCTGATCCGCCGCGGCTACCGGATCGTCGACGTCGTCGGGGGCAGACGGGTGGCGGACGCGGAGATTCGGTTCTTCTACGAACAGGAAACGCCGCGGATCGATCCGAGCCAACCGACGCCGGAAAGGCTGCGCACGACACTGCGGCAGCGGCCCGAGCAGACGGCACAAGAGCCCTCCGAGGCGGCGAAGCCAGACACGGCCAAGCTGCCAGAGGCGAAACCGGCGTCGGCAACACCGCCCGCGCCGCCAAGCGCGCCGGTGACTTCGCAGCCGCTCCGCGACAAGCCGGAACCGCCACTGCCGGGCGAGCCCAGGGAAGTGATCGGTCTGTTCCCGCAGCGTGGGGGCGGTTCGTGACCGTCGCCATCATCGACTACGGCGCGGGGAACCTCAGATCGGCGGAGAAGGCGTTCCAGCATGCCATCGCCGAGACCAGGCGCGACGAGGACGTGACGATCACCTCCAATCCCGACATCGTCGCGCGCGCCGAGCGGGTGGTGCTTCCAGGCGACGGCGCCTTCGCCGATTGCCGGCGTAACCTCGACGCGATCGACGGCATGATAGAGGCGATCGAAGAGGCGATCGACACGCGCGGGCGGCCGTTCCTCGGCATCTGCGTCGGCATGCAGCTGCTGGCCACCCGCGGCATCGAGCACGCGGTGACCGTAGGGCTCGACCGCATACCGGGGACGGTCGGGCCGATCCAGCCGAGCGACGCGGCCCTCAAGGTGCCGCACATGGGCTGGAACACCATGACGGCGCGTCGCGACCATGCCTTGTTCGACGGCATCGCGCTCGGGCCTGAAGGCTGGCACGCCTACTTCCTGCACGGCTACCACCTCGTCGCCGACGACGACGAGGATGTTGCCGCGGTCGCCGACTACGGCGGGCCGGTGACGGCGATCGTCGTCCGCGGCAACGTCGCCGGCACCCAGTTCCACCCGGAGAAGAGCCAGAAGCTGGGGCTGAGGCTGGTGGCGAATTTTCTCGGGTGGTCGCCGTGATCCTCTACCCGGCCATCGACCTGAAGGACGGCGCGTGCGTGCGGCTCGTGCAGGGCGACCTCGCGCGTTCGACCACGTTCAACACCAACCCGGCGGCGCAGGCGAGGGCCTTTAGCGACGAGGGCTTCGAGCGGCTGCACGTGGTCGACCTCAACGGCGCCTTCGAAGGCCGCTCGGTCAACGGTGCCGCGGTCGAGGCGATCCTCGACGCCGTCGACATGCCCGTCCAGCTCGGCGGCGGCATTCGCGACATGGCAGCCATCGAAGTCTGGCTCGAAAAGGGCGTGGCCCGCGTCGTGCTGGGTACCGCTGCGGTCCGTGATCCGGCCCTCGTGCGCAAGGCAGCTTCGGCCTTTCCAGGGCGGGTCGCCGTTGGCATCGACGCGCGCGGCAGCAAAGTGGCGGTCAGCGGCTGGGCGGAGGCGACGGAAATCGACACCATCGATCTCGCCCGGCGCTTCGAGGACGCGGGCGTGGCGGCGATCATCTACACCGACATCGAACGCGACGGGGTGCTGAGAGGCCTCAACCTCCGCGCCACGCTGGAACTCGCCGAGGCGGTCACCATTCCGGTGATCGCCTCGGGCGGCCTGTCGACACTCGCCGACGTCGAGCGCCTGCTGGAGCCCGACTGCGCGATCCTCGAAGGCGCGATCGTCGGGCGGGCGCTTTACGACGGGCGCCTCGATGGGCGGGCGGCGCTGGAGCTGATCCTCTCGGCACGGGAGAAGGCGTGATGCTCAAAGTTCGCGTCATTCCCTGCCTCGACGTCAAGGACGGCCGCGTCGTCAAAGGCGTCAAGTTCGTCGACCTGACCGACGCCGGCGACCCGGTGGAGGCGGCGCGCGCCTACGACGACGCCGGCGCGGACGAGCTCTGCTTTCTCGACATCACCGCCAGCCACGAGGAGCGCGACATCCTCATCGACGTGGTGGCGCGCACCGCCGAGCAGTGCTTCATGCCGGTGACGGTCGGCGGCGGGGTGAGGAGCGTCGACGACGTGCGGGCGTTGATGCTCGCCGGCGCTGACAAGGTGGCGATCAACACGGCCGCCGTCCGCGACCGACGGATCGTCGCCGAAGCCTCGGAGAAGTTCGGCGCCCAGGCGATCGTGGTCGCGGTCGACGCCAAACGCGTGAGCCCGCCCGGCGCGCCCGGCCGCTGGGAAATCTTCACCCACGGGGGGCGCAATCCCACCGGCATCGACGCCGTCGCCTACGCCGAAGAGGTCGCCCGTCTCGGCGCCGGCGAGATCCTGCTCACCTCCATGGACCGCGACGGCACCGGCGACGGCTTCGACCTGGTGCTGACACGGACGGTCGCCGACGCGGTTCCCGTGCCCGTCGTCGCCTCCGGCGGGGTTGGCAGCCTCGACCACCTGGTCGAGGGCGTCGTCGAAGGGCACGCCTCGGCGGTGCTCGCCGCCTCGATCTTCCACTTCGGAACCTATACGATCCGCGCCGCCAAGGAGCACATGGTGGCCCACGGGGTGCCGGTGCGCCTCGGCGGCTGACAGACAGACGATGAGCGATTTCACCCTCGCCGACCTCGCCCGGATCATCGCCGAGCGCGCCCGCGCCGGCGACACGGCCAACTCGTACACGGCGCAGCTCATTGCCGACGGCATCGAGCGCTGCGCCAAGAAGCTCGGCGAGGAGGGGGTCGAGGCGGCGATCGCCGCCGTCGCCGGCGACAAGGCGGCGTTGACCGAGGAAGCCGCCGACGTGCTCTACCACCTGCTGGTCACGCTTCAGGCGAGCGGTGTGGCGATCGCCGACGTGATGGCCGCGCTCGAGCGGCGCACGAGCCAGAGCGGTCTGACCGAGAAGGCGTCGCGCCCGGTGAAAGGATCGTGATGGACCTCCCGCACCGCCAGGCAGTGTCGCCGCACCGGGTGTTCAGCCGAGCCGAGTGGGCGAAGCTCAGGGCCGATACGCCGCTGACGCTCGACGACGACGACCTGGTGAGGCTGAGGAGCCTCAACGATCCGACGTCACTTGACGAGGTGGTTGAGATCTACCTGCCGCTGTCGCGCCTGCTCAGCCTCTACGTCGCGGCGACACAGGAACTGCATGACGCCACCCGCACGTTCCTGGGAACGCGCGACGGGGTGACGCCGTTCATCATCGGTCTCGCCGGCTCGGTCGCCGTCGGCAAATCGACGACGGCCCGGGTCTTGCGCGCGCTCCTCAGGCGCTGGCCGAACACACCCAAGGTCGAACTGATCGCCACCGACGGGTTCCTGCTGCCGAACGGCGTGCTCTCGAGCGAAGGCCTGATGGAGCGCAAGGGCTTCCCGGAGAGCTACGACCTGCCGGCGCTGCTCGGCTTCCTTAACGACATCAAAGCGGGTCAGCGCAACGTCAAGGCGCCGGTCTATTCCCACCTCACCTACGACATCGTTCCTGGCGAGACGGTCGCTATCGACCGGCCGGACATCCTCATCGTCGAGGGGCTGAACGTCTTGCAGACTTCGCGGCTGCCGCGCGACGGACGCGCGGTGCCGTTCGTCTCGGATTTCTTCGACTTCTCGATCTACCTCGACGCCGAGGAACCCGACGTGCGCCAGTGGTACGTCGAACGCTTCCAGCGGCTGCGCGAGACCGCCTTCCAGGATCCCGCGTCGTACTTTCACCGCTACGCCAACGTCGGCGACGCGGAGGCCGAGCGCATCGCAACGGATATCTGGACGCGCATCAACCTCACCAACCTCGTCGAGAATATCCTGCCGACGCGCCCGCGGGCCGACCTGATCCTGAGGAAGGACGCGAGCCACGCGATCGTGGAAGTGGCGCTCAGACGAATCTGAGCCGGGCGTGGCCCTGCCCCAACGCTTGATTTTTGCGTCCCAACACCTGATATCCCGCCCGCGAAGGACGTGCCCAGAAACCAGCCGGATAAACGGACGATGGCCGACGAGAAGGAGACCAGCGCCGACACAACCGCTGGCACGCAGACGACCGCTGGAGGCGAAGTGCCGCGAAGCGAGGCGACGCCGGCCGCGGAGGCGGCGCCGGAGCAGGCAACGTCGCCCCAGGAACCGCCGCCGAGCGCGGAGGCATTTGCCGAGATGAAGGACAAGCTTCTGCGGACGCTCGCCGAGATGGAGAACCTGCGCCGGCGGACAACGCGCGAGATCGCCGACACCCGCCAGTATGCGGTCGCCAATTTCGCCCGCGAGATGCTGGCGGTCGGGGACAATCTGCGGCGGGCGATCGAAGCGGTGCCCGCGGAAATGCGCGACGGCGGCGACAAGGCCCTCGCGGCGCTGATCGAGGGGGTCGAGGTCACGGAGCGGAGCTTGGCGCAATCGCTCGCCAAGTTCGGCGTTAAGCGCATCGAGGCCAGGGGCGAGAAGTTCGACCCGTCGATGCACCAGGCGATGTTGGAGGTCGAGACCGATGCGGTCGAACCAGGGAAGGTGGCCGACGAGATCCAGACCGGCTACGTCATCGGCGAGCGTGTGCTGAGGCCCGCACTGGTCGCGGTCGCCAAAAAAACTGCTCCGCCGGCGCAGGAAACGCCCGCCGGCGAAGACTCCACCGAAGCTCCGGCGTCGTCCGGCACCAGCGGCTAGCTGAGCGCGATCAGGCGGCCGCGGCGATATCGGCGAGCGCGCGCCGGAGCGTTTCCGGAGTCATCGGCTTTTCCAGAACGGCGTCGATGCCGACGGCTTCGGCCGCGGCTCGGGTCTCGGCAAGAACGTCGGCGGTCACCGCCAGGATCGCCGCACGCGGTGCTCCCGACTCGACCTCGAAGGCGCGGATCGCACGGGCAGCGGCTAGACCGTCAACGCCCGGCATGTGGAGGTCCATGAGCACCGCGGCGAAGCGGCCCGGATGTTCGGTGGCGGCGGCAATGGCCGCGGCCCCGTCATGCACTTCGCTCACCGAATGGCCGAGCCCCTCGAGCACGGCGCGGGCAAGCAGCGCATTGATTTCATTGTCCTCGGCGAGCAGGATCTCGAGGCTGGACGACGTCCGGCGCGGACTCTGCGGACGACGACGACGGGCGTCGCCCGGATCGATATGGAACCCACCCGTGGCGGCGACGATCTCACCGACGATCCGTATCAGAGACGAGCGTCGCACGGGCCGCACGAGGTAAGCATCGAAGCCGGCTTCGCGGAGCGCCTCGACCTCGCCGCGGCGGCCGGGCTCTATCAACACCGCCGCGGGGACGTGGCGCCCCGCGGCTTCGCGAATCCTGGCGAGTGCCATCGCGGGATCCGGCGAGAGGCGGGCATCGAGAAGCACTGCGTCATGCACCTCGCCTGCCGCCGTGGCGGCGCCGATCAGCCCTGCACCTTCGTTAAGGGTCGTCGCCACCCGGACCGTGACACCGGCACCGGCAAGCTGGCGGGCTAAGACAGGCGGCTCGGCGCCGTCCGGCGCGACAATAAGGATACTTCGGCCGCCGAGGTCGACGATAGGCTCGGTCGCGCCCGGTGCCACGGCCAACTCCAACCGGAAGGCGAACACGGAACCGCCGCCAGCGCGCGGCTTCAGCGTTATGTCGCCGCCCATGCGCCGGACGATTCGGCGCGAGATCGCCAGTCCCAGCCCGGCCCCGCCGTGGCGGCGGCTGAGCGCGGAGTCGACCTGCTCGAACTCACCGAACAGGCGATCGACTTCCTCGGCCGCGATGCCCGGACCGCTGTCGGAGACCGAGAAGACCAGGCTGACGCGATCTTTGGCCGGGCGGCCGGCGACGTGCGCAGACAGGACCACGCCGCCGGTCTCGGTGAACTTGACACCGTTGCCGGCGAGATTGATCAGCACCTGACGGAGACGCGTGGCGTCGACGATCACGGCCCGCGGCACGTCGCCGCCGACCTCGGCGGCGATGTCGATGCCCTTGACGTGGGCGCGGGCGGCGAGCAGCTCGGCGATTTCCTGCAGAAGGGCTTCGAGATCGGCCGGCTCGGGGCGCAAGTCAAGGCGACCGGCCTCGATCTTGGAGAAATCGAGCATGTCGTCGACGAGCGCGAGCAGCGCCTCGCCGGAAGAGTGAACGGCGCGGGCATATGTCTCCTGATCCGGGGTCAGCTCGGTCTCGAGCAGCAGCCCGGTGAGGCCGAGGATGCCGTTCAGGGGCGTGCGGAACTCGTGGCTGACGGTGGCAAGCACCCGTGACTTCGCCCGGCTCGCGGCTTCGGCCTTCTGGCGGGCGTCGACCAATGCCTGTTCGACCTCCTTGCGGGCGGTGATGTCACGGGCGACGGAATAGACTGAGCCCAGCCTTCCCTGGTCGTCGCGCATGCGGATGTCGACCCAAGAGTACCAACGCGAACCGGACGCGGTTTCGAGCCGCACGTCGCGGGTGGCGACCTCGGGGCCGCTCGCGCCCGCGGTCGCTGCACCGGCGAGCGGCGTGAGCAGCGGCACCATGGTCAGGGGCTTGCCAATCAAGATCGAGGGTTGCAGCGCAAAGGCGTTGGTAAAGGCCGGGTTGACGAAGGTGACGTTGCCGGCGGCATCGCGGCGAACGACGAGATCGCCCTGGGCGTCGATTAGGCTGCGATAGCGCTCCTCCCCTTCACGGAGTTCCCAGGCGGTGTCGGCGAGGCTCTCGAGGCTCGCCGCCAGCCGGTGATTCTCGCCGGCGAGGCGCTGGAGATCGGCGCCGAGCTTGAGATGGTCGACGCGGGCGGCGCCCCACATTGCCGCGGCGCCGACCAGAACGACGACGGGGACCAGCGCCGGCGCGAGTTCCGGCCTGAGGTAGACGGCGACCAGGGCGACGAGTGCGCCCAGCCCGGCGGCGACAGCGAAGAGGGCCGCCGACACATGGCGGGCCGGCGATCGCCGCGGCGGCGGCGCGGCTGACTCTGGTCGCTGTGGCTCCCGGGGCGGCGCGAGGGGCGCGGAATCGTTGGAGTACGCGGGCAGTTCGACCATGACTCTTGACCCTTGAACGCCCCCGCCGACAAAGGCCGGCACGGTGGGCCAAGGATGTCAAATCATGCTTTCGGAATTCTTGACGGCGGTTAACCGATCACGCCGCCACCGCTAGCCGGTCGCCGACGGCCCGGTATGAGAGCGCCTCGGCCAGGTGAATGCGGCCGACGCAATCGGCGCCGTCGAGGTCGGCGAGCGTGCGCGCGACCTTGAGCACGCGATGGTAACCGCGGGCGGAGAGTTGCATGGCCTCGGCGGCGGAGCGCAGGAGCGACACGGCAGCGTTTTCGGGTGCGGCGACCTCCTCGATCAATGACGAGGAACACTGGGCGTTGGTGCCGACGCCCGGGACGCCGAGGGCGGCGTAGCGCTCGCGCTGGATGACCCGCGCCGCGGCCACCCGGTCGGCGACGGTGCGCGACGGTTCGGCGGGTGCGGGCACGATCAGGTCGGCGGCGGACACCGCCGGGACCTCAATGCGGATGTCGATCCGGTCGAGCAGGGGGCCGGAGATGCGCGCCTGATAGTCGGCGACACAGCGCTGCCCGCGCCGGCAGACGTGACCGGGCTCGCCAGCCATGCCGCAACGGCACGGGTTCATCGCGGCGACGAGCTGGATGCGCGCCGGGTAGCTGATCCGGTAGTTGACGCGGGCGATGACGGTCTCTCCGCTCTCCAGCGGCTGGCGGAGCGAGTCGAGCACCTGGGGGGTAAACTCGGGGAATTCGTCGAGGAAGAGCACACCATGGTGGGCGAGCGAGGCCTCGCCGGGGCGGGCACGGATGCCGCCGCCGACCATCGCCGCCATGGAGGCGGAATGATGGGGCGAGCGGAACGGACGGTTGCGGGTGAGCTTGCCGTTGGAAATCTCGCCCGCCAGCGAGGCGACCATGGAAACTTCGAGCAACTCCGACGGCGACAACGGCGGCAGGATCGACGGCAGGCGGCTGGCGAGCATCGACTTGCCGGCGCCGGGCGGGCCGACCATGAGGAGGTTGTGACCGCCGGCGGCGGCCACCTCGAGCGCCCGCTTGGCGGTCTCCTGGCCTTTGATGTCGGCGAGGTCGGGGAGCGCGCCCGCGGCCTCGGTCACCCCGGCCTCGGGGCGCGAGAGCACCTGGGTGCCGCGGAAATGGTTGGCGATGGCGATCAGGCTGCGTGGGGCGAGGATGGTCATGTCGCCGCTCGCCCACGCGGCCTCGGGACCCGAAGCGGCCGGGCAGATAAGCCCGCGGCCGAGGGAATTGGCGGCGATGGCGGCGGGGAGCACGCCGGCGACCGGCGTCAAGGTGCCGTCGAGGGCAAGCTCGCCCAGGGCAACGTGGTCGCCAAGCTGGTCACCGGGAACGGCGCCGAGCGCCGCCATCAAGGCGAGCGCGATCGGCAGGTCGTAGTGGCTGCCTTCCTTGGGCAGGTCGGCTGGGGCAAGGTTGACGATGACGCGCTTTGGCGGCAGCGACAGGCCGGACGCGTGCAGCGCGCTCCGCACGCGCTCGCCGCTCTCGGCCACCGCCTTGTCGGGCAGCCCGACAATGATGAGCCGCGGTAGGCCCGGTACAATTTGTACCTGGACGTCGACGGGAACCGCCTCGATGCCTTGAAAGGCGACAGTAGTGACGTGAGAGACCATGCGCCCTCCCCGGTCATGAGGACCTTAAGCCACGTTACCCCAACGCGCAAGAACATTCCGTGAACGCGTGTGGAGAGTGCTCAGCTGACTTCGGCTACGAGGTCGGTCAATTCGCCGAGGTGGGCCAGCCGCCGGAAGCGCGGCGCGCCGGCCGGCTCCCGGTCGCGCTCCACCGCCCAGGTGAGGTCATGGGGGACATAGACGCCCCAGCTCCCCGCCTCGATCGCCGGAATGACGTCCGACTTGAGCGAGTTGCCGACCATCATGGCGCGGGCTGGGCCGTCGGCGTAGCGACTGAAGATGCGCTCGTAGGTCGATGCAGTCTTGTCGCTGACGATCTCCACGGCGTCGAACAACTCGCCCAGGCCCGACTGAGCTAGCTTGCGCTCCTGGTCGAAGAGGTCGCCCTTGGTGATCAGGATCAGCGCGTAGGACGGCGCCAGCCGCTCCAGCGTTTCGCGCGCGTGCGGCAGCGTTTCGACCGGATGGGAGAGCAGCTCGCGCCCGACCTTCAAGATGTCGCCGATCACCGAAGCCGGAACGCGGCCGTCGGTGACCTCGATCGCCGTCTCGATCATCGACAGCGTAAAGCCTTTGATGCCGAAGCCATAGTGCTTGAGGTTGCGGCGCTCGGCCGCCAGAAGCCGCTCCAGCAGGTGATTGGCCTCGGCGTGGCCAGCAAGCAGGCCGGCGAAGCGCTCCTCGGTCAGCCGGAAGAACTGCTCGTTTTGCCAGAGCGTGTCGTCGGCATCGAAACCGATGGCGGAGAGGCCGAAGCCCGACGTGGCCATCTCACTCTTTCAGCAGTTTGAACGCCTGGCGCCAATTGCCGGTGGCTGAACAGGCGAGCACCCAGGCGATGCACATCGCCTCCAGCCAGCGCGACGAGGCGATGCCGCCCATGTCGATGACGTTTGGCCAGCCGAAGTCGCCGAGGATCTTGGTCACCGTCGCCTTGGCGCCGGCATCGTCGCCGGCGATGAACATATCGGGCGGGCCGCCGGGAAGCTCCGGGCGGAACATGAGTGCGTTGCCGACGATGTTGAAGGCCTTGACGACCTTCCCCGCCGGGATCAGCCGCTGCAGCGTCTCGCCGCCGGAATCGTCACCCTTGATGGCAAGGTCGGGCGGGAAGCCTTTGGAGAAGTCCAAGGGATTGGTGACGTCGATCACCACCTTGCCGGCGACGCTTTCGGGTCCGATCGCCTTGACCACGTCCGGGTTGGCGACGCCGAGGGTAGCGAAGACGACGACCTCGCCGAAGCCGGCCGCGTCGGCGAAGGTGCTCTGCGAGGCGTGCGCGCCCATCTCGCCCACCCACTCGAGCGCCTTTTCGTGATTTGCGCTGCGCGCGCCGATCCTGACCTCGTGGCCGAGCGCAACGAAGCCCGTGCCGAGGGCGCGGCCGACGTCGCCGGTGCCAAGAATGCCGATCTTCACGAGGAGACCTCCGCTCTTCTGCGTTTCTCAATCGCGTCCCAGATCAGCGCAGCGATGTCGGCGCCGCCGAAGCGCCTGACCTCGCGGATGCCGGTCGGCGAGGTGATGTTGATCTCGGTCAGGTAGTCGCCGATCACGTCGATGCCGACGAAGATCAGGCCGCGCGCCTTCAGGTCCGGGCCGATGGCGGCGCAGATCTCGCGGTCGCGGGCACTCATCTCGGCGGGCTCGGCCTTGCCGCCGACGTGCATGTTGGAGCGCGCCTCGCCGGGCGCGGGGATGCGGTTGATGATGCCCGCCGGCTCGCCGTCGACCAGGATGAT
>Ga0315553_10004121_pt1 | contig 11079 bp, 10 predicted proteins | sample SalMarSW160140MG_FD_203099 | JGI IMG/M metagenome (GOLD analysis project Ga0315553, IMG submission 203099) | Salt marsh sediment microbial communities from the Plum Island Ecosystem LTER, Massachusetts, United States - Salt Marsh Sediment SW1601-40 ... | reverse complement strand
GTTCGTGCATCCATCCCCGTGACTCCCATAGACACCCTTATACGTAATATTCAGAACGAAATAGCGCTTGGAGGGCTCATCATAGCGGTCTTCGCTTCTATCCTGAGCCTTATAATCTCCCGGAGGATCACCCGCCCTATCGAACAGATCAAAAGGACTGCTGAGTCCATCGCCCGTGGTAATTTTCAAGCCAGATCTCAGGTTGATCAATCAGATGAAATAGGCAGCCTCTCTGATGCAATAAATAATATGGCCACTCAGCTTCGTGATCGCATCAATACCGTCATGAGACAGAAAAACGAAATCAAGGCTATGCTCTCAAGCATGATCGAGGGAGTTATTGCCGTGGATGAGGAAGAACACATAATAAGCATGAATCAGGCCGCGGCAACAATGTTCTCGTGTGATATTAATAATGCACAAGGCCGAAGTATCCAGGAGGTTATTAGAAATACTGTCCTGCATGAATTCGTGAAGAGCGCACTCGCCAGCCAAGAGCCAGTTGAAAAGGATATCCTTCTCTACACGGATGTTGAGAGGATTATTAATGCTCACGGCACGGTCCTTCGAGATGCTGACAAACATCGAGTCGGTGCGCTTATCGTTCTAAACGATGTAACACGCCTTTGGAGGCTCGAGAATATCCGGCGTGATTTTGTAGCCAACGTTTCGCATGAAATCAGGACACCAATCACGGCCGTTAAGGGATTCGTGGAAACCCTTCGCGACGGTTCAGTAAAAGACCCCAAGGATAGCAAGCGGTTTCTGGGAATCATTGAAAAGCACGTGGATCGTCTTGATGCCATTATCGAAGATCTTCTCAGCCTTTCCAGAATCGAGAAGGAGGTTGAAAGAGAAGAGATCATTCTTCATGAAGACCATATAAAGGACGTGCTCCAGAGTGCTGTCCAGGTCTGCGAGGTTAAAGCAACTCCGAAAAAAATCCGTGTTGAGCTTTCTTGCAGTAAAAACCTTATGGCAAAAATCAATGCCGCACTCCTTGAACAGGCTATCGTAAACCTGCTTGACAATGCCATTAAATACAGTGATGAGGGGAGCATTGTCCAGGTCCAGGCCACTCAAAATGAAAGCGAAATCATTATCAGCGTCCGTGATCAGGGCTGCGGCTTAGATAAGGAACATTTGTCTCGTATATTCGAGCGTTTTTACCGGGTTGACAAGGCCCGAAGCAGGCAAATGGGTGGCACAGGGCTGGGGCTTGCAATTGTCAAACACATCACTCAGGCTCATGGCGGTCAGGTATCGGTCGAAAGTTCTCTGGGAGAGGGAAGTACATTTTCAATCCACATCCCGAGCATATAGTCATGGAATAGCGTAAGCCTCGTTGATCTTTCCTTCCATCACATGTAGCCATCTATTTTGTGCGTGACTTTATAGCACATCATCACTGGGCTTTTTAAAACTCATTGAACACAACCTTAACAGCCCTTCCGTTTAACCTATGAGCAGCTTCATTTTATAACCCTTTTTCCCATATACGATTTCCAATGATCCATTTCATTCATTGTGTTCCAGCCATCAAGAGCTGATTGTATTCTATGATATCAAAGTTGTCTCTATAGAGGTATGCAGAAATTGCAAGGAAGTAGTACCTCAAGTGCTACAAAAGAAAAATCAATGCCCTCGCAAGGAGTTACAATCCAAAATAAAAGGAACTAACATAACTTTCATTTGTTTTTAATAAGAACCTAACAATCAGTGCGTAATATAGTGTGTATGAGTATCTTAAAGAATTGATCTTAACGAAAAGGAGGTGAGAATGGGTAAATGCTAACAATATAGTAACGAAAATCTAACAGAAATCTAACAATTGGTATTTATTAATTATCAAATAGGAAATTGGAGGAAAAAATGAGATTAAAAGGTTCTATAATATTTGCACTAGCTATAACGCTTTGTTTTGTTGCTAATCTGGTTTGGGCGGGAAACATCGTAATCAAAGGCTCCACTACCGTGCTTCCTATTGCACAGAAGGTGGCGGAGGTGTATATGAAGGCGAACCCGGATGTGAGAATTTCCATCTCAGGCGGTGGATCAGGTAATGGCATGAAGGCCCTTATTGACGGATCGACTGACATTGCAGACAGCTCCCGCTTCATAAAAGCCAAGGAAGTAAATCTGGCCGTTGACAAGGGGAGATTTCCGGTACCCTTTGCAGTTGCGTACGACTGCATCGTGCCAGTCGTGCATCCCAGTAATTCAATGACCAATCTCACCCTGACCCAGCTCAAAGCCATCTACAAGGGAGAGGTCAAAAACTGGAAGGACTTGGGCGGCCCTGATAGGAAAATTGTGGTTGTCTCAAGGGATACCTCCTCCGGTACGTATGAAGTATGGGAAACGAAGGTGATGAAAAAGGAGAGAGTCTATCCAGGCGCGCTCCTTCAAGCCTCAAACGGTGCCGTGGTACAGGTCGTTTCAAAGAATAAAAATGCCATAGGCTATATTGGGCTCGGGTATCTGGATGCAAGCGCAAAAGCCTTATCGGTAAATGGAATTACCGGTTCAGCGGAAACTACCCTTAACGGTACATACCCAATCAGCCGGCCCCTCTATATGTTTACCGCTGGTTGGCCAAAGGGTGATACCCTCAACTTCATTAATTTCGTTATACATCCACAAAAAGGACAAAAATACGTGGCAGATGCAGGGTACGTGCCACTGTATTAAGGAAAACGAAATGGCGGAAACGCATCGAGGAGGAAAGGGTCGCCAAAAAAGAGAAAAGGTGATCCGTATTGTTTTTTTCTGCATTGCACTGGCTTCCATAACTACGCTGGCACTCATCGTGGTGTTTCTCTTTATGGAAGGTCTTCCCATCTTTGCCAAGGTCTCGGTCAATGATTTCATCTTCGGAAAATACTGGTACCCTACTGCCGAGCCTCCTGATTTCGGCATCTTTCCGCTGATTATGGCATCCCTGTCCGTTACTGCCGTGGCCTCCCTGATCTCAATCCCCTTAGGGGTCCTCACTGCACTCTACCTCGCGGAGGTTGCCTCAGCGAGAGTGCGCGAGTGGGTAAAGCCGATTGTTGAGTTGCTCGCAGCCCTCCCCTCTGTGGTCATCGGATTTTTCGGCATGGTAATAGTTGCTCCTTTTCTTCAGGAAATCCTGGATATTCCCACTGGGTTAAACCTCTTTAACGCAGCATTGATGCTTGCCTTTATGTCGATACCGACCATTTGTAGTATTTCCGAGGATGCCATCTTTAGCGTACCCACAGAACTCAAGGAAGCATCGCTTGCTTTGGGTGCTACCCATTGGGAGACAATCGCCCGGGTGATCATTCCAGCATCCATCTCCGGTATCAGCACGGCTGTCATCCTTGGCATGTCCAGGGCGATAGGTGAAACCATGGTGGTCCTCATGGTAGCGGGAGGCGCAACGCTTATTCCCACCTCATTATTCGACCCGGTACGGCCCATGCCGGCGAGCATCGTCGCTGAGATGGCAGAAGCACCATTTCGAAGCGATCACTACTACGCGCTTTTCGCCACAGGCATTGTGCTGTTTGCCTTTACGCTTCTCTTTAACCTGGTAGCAGATCACATTGCGCATAAATACAGACAGGTGGGGGCTGCAACACTGTAATGAGTTACATGATTCTAACTTCTCACAGGCAATTGATTGTTACGGAGCTATGAGCAAGACAAATACACTCAATATAAAGCGGGCCTCGGAACCCCTCGATAAATCCGAGATCGTTCAGGGCAAAACGGGCATCAGCATAAAATCCTCTCACACACCGAAAAGACGACGCACGTTCTTTCAGAGATGTATGTTCTGGCTCTTTCGCATCGCCGCGGCTACCAATGGAATTGCATTGGTGATCATCGTGTATTTTCTCGTGACAAGAGGTTGGCGGGCTATTAACTGGACCTTCCTATCCCAAGCTCCAAGGGAGTCCATGACCGAAGGAGGAATCTTTCCCTGTATCGTGGGAACCCTTTATCTTAGCTTGGGTGCCATAGCAGTAGCGCTACCCATTGGGGTTTCCTCCGCTATCTATCTCAACGAGTACGCAAAACCCGGTAAGGTAATCAGGATAATCCGCCTTGGAATTAATAACCTCGCGGGGGTTCCTTCTATTGTATTCGGCCTCTTTGGGCTTGCATTCTTTGTGGTCTGGCTACAATTCGGGGTGAGTATCCTTGCCGGAGCGTTGACCCTGGGAGCTATGAGCCTGCCCGTAATCATCGGCTCTTCTGAAGAGGCACTCAGAGCGGTTCCTGATACCTATCGTGAGGCATCCCTTGGTCTCGGGGCCACCAAATGGCAGACGATCTATCGTGTGGTGCTTCCGGCTTCACTTCCAGGCATCCTCACCGGGGCCATCTTAGGGATCAGTCGGGCTGCCGGTGAAACGGCTCCGATCATGTTCACTGCAGCGGTGTTCTTTACACCCTCTATGCCAAAATCTATCTTCGATGAAATCATGGCCCTTCCCTATCACGTCTATGTCCTGGCCACAGCCGGCACGGAGATAGAAAAAACTCGACACCTTCAGTATGGAACGGCCCTGGTTTTGATCGCGATAGTACTTGGCTTGAATCTTGTGGCGATTTTCTACCGAGCACGGCTCCGGAGAAAGATGTGAAATTTCATCGATTATGATATGAGCTTTATGATTTATTCATTGTAACAATGCATTGGAGTTTAGGATTTTCCATGAAAAATCAATTAAAAATGTCAACAAAAAATCTCCATTTTTATTACGCTGACTTTCTTGCGCTCCAGGACATCACCCTAGAATTCCATGAACATCAGACGACGGCCCTTATCGGGCCATCAGGATGTGGGAAAAGCACACTACTGCGCTGTCTGAACCGAATGAACGATCTCATCCCTTACTCTCGTGCAGCTGGAGAGGTTTTGCTCGACAATCGAAACATATATGATCCTGACGTTGATGTGGTGACCCTGCGCCGTCGAATAGGCATGGTATTCCAAAAGCCAAATCCCTTTCCCAAAACCATCTTTGATAATATTGCCTACGGCCTCAGGGTTAACGGAGTCAAGGACAAGGCCTATATTGTAGAACAGGTGGAGCACAGTCTTAAACAGGCAGCTCTCTGGGATGAGGTCAAAGACAGGCTCCGTGACTCGGCCCTGGGCCTCTCTGGCGGGCAACAGCAGCGTCTCTGTATCGCCAGGGCGCTGGCAGTGGAGCCGGAAGTCCTTCTTATGGATGAGCCGTGCTCAGCCCTTGATCCCATCGCCACACAGAAAATCGAGGATCTAATCGATCAACTAAAGGAAACCTATACTATTATCATCGTAACCCATAATATGCAACAAGCGGCCAGAGTATCGGATATCACCGCCTTTTTCTATCTTGGAAAGCTCATTGAAGTTGGAAAAACCAACAGCCTGTTCACCCGTCCCAAGCTCAAAGAGACAGAAGACTACATTACCGGCCGCTTCGGTTAACGAAGGAGGAAGCCCTATGCCCAAACATCTTGAGAGGGAACTGGAAAAATTAAAGAGGAGGATTCTTTCCCTTGGCGCCAAAGTTGAGGAAAGACTCAGAATGGCTATCAAGGCCATTGAGACAAGGGACGGAAACCTGGCAAATCAGGTCATAAAAGCTGACCATGAGATCGACGAGGTGGAGGTGGATATCGAGGAGGAATGTCTCAAGGTCTTGGCCCTCCACCAGCCTGTTGCTATCGACCTCCGTTTTATTATCGCAGTCATTAAGATTAACAATGATCTGGAAAGGATCGGTGATCTGGCCGTGAATATTGCTGAGAGGGCCGCGTTCCTCGCATCGCAGAAGAAACTGGATATTCTATTCGACTTTCCTGGAATGGCGGAAAAGGCTCAATCGATGGTGAAAATGAGCCTTGATGCCCTGGTGAACATGGACAGCCGATTGGCTTGGGAGGTCTGCGCCTCCGATGATGAGGTAGACGCGATGAACAGGGATATGTTCATCCAGGTCCAGAACAGAATAAGAAAAAACACAAACCGAATGGAGTGCCTGATCCACCTCCTTTCCGCCTCCCGTCACCTGGAGCGAATAGCAGACCATGCCACCAATATCGCACAGGATGTTGTATACATGATCGAGGGCGAGATCGTCCGCCACCGTCCGGAAACCTTTCAAGCCATTATAGAAAGGGGTTCGGAAGAGTAGCAGTATGGAACGTCTGACTATCCAAACATTTTTGAAATTCACTTCAGTTTTGAATCAATATTGATAACTGTTTCGACGCCTCAGGCAATGCGAGTGCTCATGAGTTTCCCTCAGAGCGGGATTCAAAGTTCAGGAGGGGTAATTCTCCTTGTGCCGTCCACCGATGCTCTGACTCCAAAAAGTGTTCCTCCAGTGATCGCTCCATGTCGTTGCTTCTAATTGCAAAAAATGCAAAGTGCAAAAATCAATATTACTTTTTCTTAAGGGTCTGTGAAAGGAATCTCCTGCCTGAAAGGGCATGCACCGGTAAAAATAAGGACCAAGAAAAGAAGACACTCCGTGGCATTTAACCCTGAGCATTGTATGAACTGTCCCCTTATAGGTGATTGTCCGGTCAAGCAAGGGAAAATATATCATTACCTTCATTATGATGATAAAGCACTTCGCATCGCAAAGCGGAGGGTCAGAGAAGAGAGCCCGGAATTTTAAGGATTGTTACTGGTGGCGAGCTCGCATAGAAGGTAGCATCTCAGCATATGACGCACGAACGGGAGTCAAACGGCTGCATGTGCGAGGGCTTAAAGATGTGAGGTTTTGTGCAACCTTAAAGGCACTCGGCGTGAACATTTTGAGACTATTTGTGGGCAATTGATAAATATTTTGGCCTAATTTGTATACAACTACGCGTCTAAACTAAAAATGTCTGGATGACTTTTAACGAAACCATCAACAATCATAATAGAAAATTAAAACATCACATCATTAATCTTTTAATATTATGGAATTTTTTATATAATTTCTCAATATACTCTACATAACTCTGATTACTTAATAGCTGGACCCATCTGCTTGGGTTGCCAATCCTTTTACATATCTTAGAAAAGTACTGATGCTATGATTATTTTTAATCGCTTCTGGGATACTCACCCAAAGGAAATAAAGGCAGGGACGGAACCAATCCTAGATTTTATAGAGGGAATCCCGAGTGTCCGCGTTTTCCATGAATAAAAGGAAGATATGACATATGCTATTCAACCCGAATGACCTTAGCCTGCAATTTTTGTTAGCAGGATACTATGTTTATTGCAGCTCCAAAAAACATTTAAAAAAGGAGGGTAGCCATGAAACTAAGTGCACGAAATATTTTTAAAGGGACTATCAAAGAAATTAAAATCGGGATCGTCAACAATGAGATCGTCATTCAACTCCCCGGAGGCGATGAAATCACCTCTGTCATCACTCAGACATCAAGCGACAGGCTCGGTCTCGAAGTTGGAAAGTCAGTATCAGTCGTCATTAAGGCTTCAAACGTTATGGTAGCCGTAGACGAATAACATTCGTCTACAAATGTGTGCGTAAAACCGGCTCAGGGAGAGCATACCAAGAACTCTATTCTGTGCCTCTTCAGGAGCAGCTGACGTATGATGTGAGCTAAATTATTAGATAAAAATCAGCAGCACTCGTCATGCTGGGAGGGAATTATGCATTTTTCTAAATTAATATGCGTTGGTTTGATAGGATTATTTCTCATTACCTGCAATGCCTTCGCCGAAGAAAACAGTACCCGGAAAGGGATCTGGGGAGGCATAGATTTCGGCGTGGGATACATTGAGCGTTCATTCCCTGAAACCGAGGAAGAGGAAACAAACGCTTTCCTCGGGTTTACAGTTGGATACACATTAAACCCTCATTTCTTGATTGGGATAGAATTGAGTGGTTGGCTTTATGAAGCGGGTAATCTCTGGGATCCCAGCAAAGGAGAAGGGCTCAGCCAGGTGTTATTAGTCACTCGCTATTATCCAAGTCGCGAATCTGGTTTATTTGCAAAAATAGGAGGAGGGTATGTAAGTCATTTGAATAATCGGCCTGGAGAACCGCGGAGGAAAAGCGGATGGGGGTTAAGCTTTGGAGGAGGATATGATCTTTTATCAAAGAGGAATTGGTCAATCACTCCTTTCTTGAACTACAGTTTTGGTGAGGCTAACGACCAAAAGCACAATGCAGCAACTATGGGTATCGGCGTTACCTGGCATTAGAGGTGCGATTTTATGTTGATGGATGCGCAATCTATGCTCCAGTACATAAATAAATTACCAGCTACCTGAGCTCTATTCTGCTCGCGCCCTTCGACAATCTCAGAACTTTCAGCTCTATAGAGTCTAGGTGGCCTCTACCCTTGGATTTCCTCAAAAAGCGAGGCAGCACACTTGTATACGGCATTATTAGTGGGGGGAATGTTTGGTCTTTCAGCTGGTTTTTCACCCGGCCCCCTTATGACATTAGTTATCACTCAAACGCTCCAACACAACACCAGGGAAGGATTGTTAGTGGCAGCCGCGCCCATTTTAACAGATGCACCAATAATACTGATCTCATTTTTAGTTCTCAATGGGCTATCCACCCTTGAACCTGTGCTCGGGCTTATTGCATCAGTGGGTGGCTGTTATGTTCTCTACTTATCATATGAGACGATCATAACAAGGCCGGTAAAAGTAGAGACATCCCTGATTCAGCCCCGCTCCCTCAGAAAGGGTGTACTGGTCAATGCACTCAATCCTCATCCATATCTATTCTGGGCCACTGTAGGAGTCCCTTTCATCCTTAAGGCCCATCAGAATAACTCTATCGCGCCGTGGGCATTTATCGTTTCGTTTTATTGTTTTCTTGTGGGTTCGAAGGTTTTCACTGCACTAATTGTTGGTAGATTCAAGACATTTTTAGAGGGAAAGATATACCGGTATCTGATGCGAGCCCTTGGGGTAATCCTATTCGGATTTGCAGTGCTTCTGCTGTGGGAGTCACTTGTTCATTTTAAATTAGTTTCATAGTAAACGATTCTCGATAATGTTCTATAAAATCTGCTGAAAATCTAACCAGATAGAGAAGTATGTATCGTATATGATTTGGCGGTTTTATAGCGGCAATTGTCGTAGGCAGAATGCAGAATAATTGTTTTATCTATAATCTATCTATGAAAAACTCGTAAAAAGTTTTTTTCGAGCGATTTTTACCAAAATGGGCATCATGAGCAAGAAAAAGGACTATTTTCGAGAACATCATCTATATATATGTTAGAGTCGGAACGGGTCAATGAAAAACAGGAAAACATGAAATTACCTGAAATCGGCGATATCATTACAACACAAAAAGCATTAGAATTGTGTGCAGATTTCGGGTTGAATTATCTGGTTGATCGAATTGCCGCGAATCTGGATAGGTATAAGGATTGGTCATTTGATGGGTGTTCAGGGTTGCCGGATGAAGTGATGGGGTTATTCACCGGATGTGATTGGAAGGACATCACGTACAAATGTTGTTTGCCCCATGACCTATGCTATGGGTATGGTGAGATAGGAAATGATATCGAAAGAAAACGAGTAGATGAAACATTCTACAACGATCTTGTCATCAAGGCCGGCATGCGAAACTGGTTGGCGTCTGCGTTTCTTTCTGCAGTTCGAATAGGTGGAGCAGAAGAGTTCGGTTTGTCCTTTTCGTGGGGATTTGCGCATAAATAAAGCTATTCCTTACGTATAAAAAGAGATAAAATCTGATCTTGACTTATAAAAAAATAACATTGAGAAAAAAGACCAGGATTAAACTCCAGATTCTAAGATGATATGGGTTTTTTTCCTTAATAAGCACAATAGAAAATTGAAATATAACATCATGATAATTTGTATATGCTGGAAATTCTTATATAATGTATAAATACGCTGAAAACAGTTCCAATTACTCTATATGAGCCCAACACAGGAGTCGAGATCCGTTGGAGACATTCACAAAACCCAGGCAGTTTGTAGAGAACACACGATACTCCAAAGAACGTCACGACACTCTGGCAGCACTGGATCTCCGTACGATTGATAAGCCGATTGTGGACATCATTGATGGCTTTGCCACACTGCCTCACTGCTTCACCGTGCAAAGCTGCTACGGGCATTTCCTCTCGGCCCCTGAACAAGACACCTACAGCCTTGACCCTGTTCCCACCAAAAATACCGGTTGTATACGATACAGACTCACCTACATCGTGTTTTGTATAGACAATACTCCAGCAGGGAGGGCCTTCTACAACTCTCTGGCGCAAATCCCTGCACTTGATCCAGACTATGTCCAGTTTGGCTCTGCAGAGTGGTTCTGGAAACGATACGTCAATTCTTATGCGCTCCAGCTCGAGCCCACGAGGTACAAAAGGAAAGATGAAGCTATCCTCGAGCACGCGGAAGCACTGCACGTCCAACAACGCAGAGGTCTCTTTTTCAGTAAGCTCCGAGACCTACTTGAAACACAGCTGAGTGAGCATAAGGCGGGCTAACAAGAATATAACGCTGACGAAGCCCTCACCACCAAAGAGAACCATGGTCTTCATAGCGTATCCGTGCTGGCCGCTGTAAGATAAATTATCATCATTATTGTAGGAAGGAAAAAGATAAAATAGAATGCTTTTAAAGAGGAGGCTATTATGAAAAAGATCTTTTTAATAGGGTTAATTGTAGTTTCCTGTATTTCCATCCCTGTGTTTTTCGGGCTATATAATGCAAATGCGAGCGATGTTTGCGGAGGCAGATACACGGTAGACAAACAATGGAAAACAAAAAAAGAGCTTCGAGTCCCTGAATCGGTCCTTTATGATGAATCCAGAAATGTCCTTTATGTTTCTAACATCAATGGAAAATCCACGGAGAAGAATGGTCAGGGGTTTATCTCAAAAGTCTCTCTCGATGGAAAGATAGAGGTCTTGAAGTGGGCAACAGGATTGCACGCCCCAAAAGGATCAGCCATCTACAAGAACAAGCTCTATGTCTCTGATATTGATCACCTGATCGAGATAGATGTGAAGACCGGAAAGATACTGACAAAATATCCGGCGACCGGAGCAAAGTTTTTGAATGATGTAGCGACTGATGCTTCAGGG
>Ga0315553_10004119_pt1 | contig 11079 bp, 10 predicted proteins | sample SalMarSW160140MG_FD_203099 | JGI IMG/M metagenome (GOLD analysis project Ga0315553, IMG submission 203099) | Salt marsh sediment microbial communities from the Plum Island Ecosystem LTER, Massachusetts, United States - Salt Marsh Sediment SW1601-40 ... | reverse complement strand
GGGGCGGCGGGGCAGGTGATGACCGGCTGGCTGACACGACTCGTTCCGGCGCTGGCGAGTGCCGACGTCACACGCGACGTTGTCGATTGGCGCGAACTGCGGCCGGCGCTGGAGCGGAACGGGCTTCTCGTGCCCGGCACGGTGGTGGCGGCGCCGCATTGGATCGAGGCCGGTAAGGTCAGCTATGCGCTCGGGCCGGACGTCACGGTGCTTTGTCTGTGCGACCGTCCGCAGCACTTTGCCTACCGATACGATCTTTCCAACTATGCCGGCCGCGATGTCGTCCTGGTCGCGCGCGGCCGCGGGCCGGGGTCCGACACCCGTTTCAGCCGGTACTTCGACACGGTGGAGCCGGTCCCTCCGCCGGTCGAAATCCACCGGCCCGACGGGTCACCGGCGATAACCCTCGGCGTTGCGATCGGCCATGGGCTGCGGGCGCCCGCCTCGGTGGGCGATTGAGCCCGCGGCCGACCTTCAAATAAGTGTCGCAAGGGTCTATATGTGCGTGGCGCTCGCGCCCTTCGCGGGCCGGCTTTGGCGCGGGGTGGAGCAGTCCGGTAGCTCGTCAGGCTCATAACCTGAAGGTCGCAGGTTCAAATCCTGCCCCCGCAACCAATCTTTTCAGTAACTCGTCGCAAATCTGACCACGACGGCGACTACGAGATCGATATTATCGACACCTGGAACATGACCATAACGCGGGCGGAGAAAACCGCGGCGCCAGTGCCGGTCGCGACCCGGCACGGTGCGGTGACCCGTGGCGGCAAGCCCGACGCGGCGTTTGGCGTCAACCTGCCCGGTAAGCCTTACCTCGCCGCGCGCGTGCGTCCCGCCAGCAAGTGGCGCCCCTACGGCCCCTCCCACATCAGTGTCGATGGCTCGTCATGAGCCATCAACGGCTATTGTGAGAAACCGGGATTATGCCGTTGGCGAAAAGGAAAACCGAGTAGAGCGACGTCGTTCCGCAGATGAAGAGGCGGTTCAGCTTTGGGCCGCCGAACTGCACGTTGCCGACGATTTCCGGAATCCTGATCTTTCCGATCAGGGTTCCATTGGGATCCAGGCAATGGACGCCGTCGAGGGCGCTGGACCATATGCGGCCTTGCCGGTCCACGCGGAAACCGTCGAAGATGCCGGCCGAGCAGGTGGCGAAAACCTCGCCGCCCGACAGGGCTCCATTCTCGTCGACGCGGAACCGCCGAATGTGGGCCGGGCCGTTCTCAACATGCGTCACGCCGGTATCGGCAATGTAGAGGATGCTCTCGTCGGGCGAGAAGGCGAGTCCATTCGGCTGGACGAAGTCGTCGGCGACACGATCGATCCGCTTCTTGGACGGGTCTATCCGATAGACATGATTGCCGCCCAGCTCTGGCTCCGCATAGTCGCCCTCGTAATCAGTGACGATCCCGTAGTTCGGGTCCGTGAACCAGACTGTGCCGTCGGAACGCACGACGACGTCATTGGGCGAATTGAAGCGTTTGCCTTCAAATCGGTCCGCGAGAACCGTGATCGACCCATCATGCTCCGTGCGCGTGACGCGCCTCGTAAGGTGCTCGCAGGAGACCAATCGCCCTTCGCGGTCGATGGTATTGCCGTTGTTGTTGTTTGACGGCGATCGGAAGACCGACACACTCCCGTCGGTCTCGTCCCACCGCAGAAGTCGGTTGTTGGGAATGTCCGACCAGACGAGGTAGCGCCCGGCGGGAAACCAGGCCGGGCCCTCGCTCCACCGTGCTCCGGTCCAGAGCCGCTCGACCCGCACGTGTCCAGCGAATAACTCCCTGAAACGTGGATCGAGCGTCTCGAAACCAGTTCCTTCAATCTCACCAAACCACGTCGCCATAATTCCTGTCCGCAAATAGCTGAACGATCATATGATCTTACGACGCGCAGCCCCACTCGGTCCAGAGCTGGGAGATCTTGTCGAGCGACGCCAGACTGATGTTGCCCGCCTCGATCCGGGGCTCTGCCTTACGAATCGCGTCGTCAATCGACCGCCCTTCTTGTCCCACCAGGATGCGCCGAGCCCGTATGTACTCCCGGGCATGCAAAAGCCTTTGTCCCGATGCCGCCCGGAGGCGAGATTCTGTGTGTCTTGGCGCGGCAATGCTCGTAGACTTATTCTGCGGCGGCGCGGCCCGTACGCATTGATCGAGCGAACAGTTTCATGGACGATCTGAATATTCGCAGGCAGGAAATCGTGGCACTCGCCCGCTCGCAGGGTAGGGTCAACGTAGAGGAACTTGCGGGCCGTTTCGAAGTGACGCCACAGACGATCCGCAAGGATCTTAACGAACTGTGCGAACAGCGGTTGCTTTCACGCATCCATGGCGGCGCCATAATTGCGTCGGGTGTGGAGAACGTCGGCTATGAGGCCCGGCGGTTGATCGCACACGAGGAGAAGCGCGCGATCGGTGCAGCGGCGGCGAAGCTCATCGCCAACAACAGCTCACTGTTCGTCAACATTGGCACGACCACCGAGGAAGTGGCGCGCTCGCTGCTTGATCACGAGGGCCTGTTGGTCATCACCAACAACATCAACGTGGCGACCATGCTGTATCGACACCCGCGTATTGATGTCATCGTTGCGGGAGGACCAGTGAGGCGCAGCGACGGCGGGATAATCGGTAGCGCCGCTGTCGACTTCATCAGCCAGTTCAAGGTCGACCACGCCGTCATTGGTGCCTCGGCGATCGACGAGGAAGGCGGTCTGCTTGACTTCGATTACCGGGAAGTACGGGTCAGCCAGGCGATCATCGGTAATGCCCGGCAGGTGATCCTGGTTTCCGACCGGCTGAAGTTCGAGCGCTCCGCACCCGTGCGCATTGGCCATATCTCGCAGATCGACGTGTTCGTCACCGATCAGCTTGTGTCGCCGCCGATCAGCGAACTGTGCCGCGCCCACGGCGTGCGCGTCGTTGAAGCGCGCGCTGTCGAAGATGGCGACGCTGGGAGCGAAAATCACGCATCCGGCCCGGACTCCCCCCTTTAGAACGTTGAAAATGCGGTCGTTTTCTTTCGCAATTGGCGCGATTGATTTCGCTATCGGCTCCATTTTGTGTCGATTGCTTCCATTTTGTTTTTCGGTTAGCATGCAAAGCGAAAACAATCCGAACCAACGGATTGATGCCAGCTCTGAGTTCGCTGGGAATACGGGGGAGGAATGCAAGGTCAGCTTTATGACCTCGCCATCATCGGGGGCGGCATCAATGGATGCGGAATCGCCCGCGACGCGCAGGGTCGGGGCCTCAGTGTCTTCCTGGCTGAGATGGGCGACCTTGGCGGCGCGACGTCTTCGGCGTCTACCAAGCTCATCCACGGCGGTCTGCGCTACCTGGAGTTCTATGCGTTCCGGTTGGTTCACGAGGCGCTGATTGAGCGGGAAGTCCTGCTTCGGGCGGCGCCGCACATCATCTGGCCCCTGCGGTTCATCCTCCCGCACCACAAGGGCCTGAGGCCGTGGCCGGTCATCCGGCTCGGCCTCTTTTTTTACGACCACCTCGGCGGACGACGGATTCTGCCGCCGACCCGCAGCATCGACCTGCGTAAGGATTCGGCCGGCAAGCACCTCAAGAACACGTACCGGCGCGCTTTCGAGTATTCCGACTGCTGTGTCGAGGACGCGCGGCTGGTGGTGCTGACTGCGCGCGACGCGGCGGACCGCGGCGCGGATGTCCGCACGCGCACGCGATGCGTCGAGGCCCGTCGCGAGAATGGTTTCTGGCGACTGACGCTGGAAGACCAGCGTGACACGCGCCGGTTCGAGATTTCGGCGCGCGCGCTTGTGAACGCCGGTGGTCCATGGGTGTCTGAGGTGATCTCCAAGACCGCGGGTGTCAAATCGCGGACCCGGGTCCGGCTGGTCAAGGGCAGCCACGCCGTCATCGAGGGCGTGTTTGAGCGTGATCGCGCTTACATTTTCCAGAACTCGGATGGGCGCATCTGTTTCGCCATTCCCTTCGAACGCGACTTTACGCTCATCGGCACGACCGACGAGGACTACAACGGTGACCCGTCGGCGGCCGAGATCAGCGAACTCGAAACCGACTATTTGCTGTCGTCGGTCAGCGCCTACCTTAGGCGGCCGCTCACGCGCGAGATGATCCGCTGGACTTACGCGGGCGTGCGCCCGTTGGTGGACGATGGCGCCACCAAGGCGCAGGAGGCGACGCGCGATTACCTGCTTGAGCGCGATGGGCCGCCCGGCGACGCGCCGCTGCTGTCGGTTTTCGGCGGAAAGATCACCACCTACCGCCGGCTGGCCGAAGCGGCGCTGGCGCAGCTCACCGACACCTTCCCGGACATGCGACCCGCGTGGACCCGCACGGCGACGCTACCCGGCGGGGACATCCCAATCACCGGGTTCGATGCATGGTCCGACGGAATCGCCGGTCGGCATCCCGCTCTCGATGCTTCGCTGGTTCGGCGTTTGTGCCGCGCCTACGGGTCACGAGTGGAAACGGTGCTGGCCGGTGCCTCGAGCCAAGCTGATCTCGGTCGCGACTTCGGCGCAGGGCTGACACAGCGCGAGGTCGATTACCTCGTCAATCAGGAGTGGGCCGAGACCGCCGACGACATCCTGTGGCGCCGGACGAAGCTCGGCCTTCGCCTCGCGCCGGAACAGATCGAGGCGCTCGCAGCCTATCTGGATCCCTCCGTGTCCAAGCCGGCGGTTACCGCGGCGGGCGGGCGGGCGGCGCCATGACCTTCTTCTTCGAACTTCGTTCCTTCGCGGCGGGCCGGCTCGGCGCGCTCGTGGGAGTGAAAGCAGCCGGGACGGCAACTGTGCGCCCCGTCGCGGCGAGACGTACCAGAAAACGCGCACGCAAGGAGGAAGCAACGATGCAAATCAGGGCTACAGTTTCGGCTGCGGCGCTGCTGATCTCGTTCGCGCCATCCTACGCCCTCGCTGACATGGCGGCGGCGGAACGGTGGGTCGATTCCGAGTTTCAGCCCTCGACGCTGACGCGAGAGCAGCAGCTCGAGGAGATGCAGTGGTTCATCGACGCTGCCAAGCCGTTCGCCGGCATGGAAATCAACGTGCTGTCGGAGACCATTCCGACCCACACCTACGAATCGGAGGTCCTCACCAAGGCATTCGAAGAGATCACCGGGATCAAGGTCAACCATCAGCTGCTCGGTGAAGGTGAGGTCGTCCAGGCGGTTCAGACGCAGATGCAGACGAACCGCAACCTCTACGACGCCTATATCAACGACTCAGACCTGATCGGTACGCATTCGCGCCTGCAGAGCGCCGTCAACCTCACCGACTGGATGGCGGGCGAAGGCGCGGACGTGACCGACCCGATGCTCGATGTCGACGACTTCATCGGCAAGTCCTTCACCACCGGTCCGGACGGCAAGCTCTACCAGCTGCCCGACCAACAATTTGCCAACCTCTACTGGTTCCGCAAGGACTGGTTCGATCGCGAAGACCTGAAGGCGCAGTTCAAGGAGAAATACGGCTACGACCTTGGTGTACCTGTCAACTGGTCGGCGTATGAGGATATCGCCGACTTCTTCACGAACGAGGTGAAGGAGATCGACGGCGTGCGCGTCTACGGCCACATGGACTACGGCAAGCGCGCGCCTGACCTCGGCTGGCGCATGACGGATGCCTGGCTATCGATGGCCGGCTCCACCTCGCCGGGCCTGCCGAACGGGACGCCGATCGACGAATGGGGCATCCGCATGGAAGAGGGCTCCTGCAATCCCCAGGGCTCTTCGGTCTCCCGCGGTGGCGGTGCCAATGCTCCGGCTTCGGTTTACGCGATCCGCAAATGGGACGAATGGCTTCGTAACCTGGCGCCTCCGGGAGCTGCCGACCTCGACTTCTATCAGTCGCTGCCGGCACTCAGCCAAGGCAACGTGGCCCAGCAGATCTTCTGGTACACCGCCTTCGTTCCCGACATGGTCAAGCCGAAGAGCGAGGGCAACAACACGGTTGACGAGGACGGGAACCTGCTCTGGCGGATGGCTCCCTCGCCACACGGCCCATATTGGAAGGACGGCATGAAGCTCGGCTACCAGGACGCCGGGTCGTGGACGCTGTTCAAGTCCACTCCGGTCGACCGCCGCAAGGCAGCCTGGCTCTACGGGCAGTTCGTCGTCTCCAAGACGGTGGACGTTAAGAAGAGCCACGTCGGGCTCACCATCATCCGCGACTCGACGATCAACCACGAGTCCTTCACCGAGCGCGCGCCCAAGCTCGGCGGTTTGGTTGAATTCTACCGTTCACCGGACCGCGTGCTGTGGACGCCGACCGGCATCAACGTGCCCGACTATCCGAAGCTGGCACAGCTGTGGTGGCAGCAGATCGGCGACGTCAACTCCGGCGCGTTCACACCGCAGGAGGCCATGGACCGTCTCGCGGCTGAGATGGACGACATCATGGGTCGCATGCAGGCCACCGACGAAGCCGCCAATACCTACGGCGGCTGCGGACCGCGCCTCAATGCCGAGGTCGATCCGTCCGAGTGGCTCGGCAAGGAAGACGGGCCCGCGGCCCAACTCGACAACGAGAAGCCGCAGGGTGAGACTATCGCCTATGAGACGCTCATCGAGCGTTGGGCACAGTAGCGGCTGCGGCCGTTCATGCACTAACCTTCCGGGGCGTACGATATCGTGCGCCCCGGAAGCGAATTTGTGACTATTGCAGATTGGGGATGTGGCACAACGGCAATGTCTCTTGAGTTGAGGAACATCACCAAGCGGGTTGGCGCGGAGGTCCACCTGCACCAAACCAACCTCGTGCTGCCCGAAGGGGCATTCAACACGCTGCTTGGCCCAACCCTCTCAGGCAAAACCAGCCTGATGCATCTGATGGCCGGCCTTGAGCGGCCCACGTCGGGCGAGATCTGGTTTCGCGGGCGGAACGTCACCGGCGTTCCGGTCCAGAAGCGCAACGTATCAATGGTGTATCAGCAGTTCATCAACTATCCGAATTTCAGCGTCTACGAGAATATCGCCTCGCCCTTGCGCGTCCTCCGTTTGGGACAGCCGGAAATTGAACGGCGGGTGAAGCGGGCGGCGGAACTGCTCCGCCTTGAGGCGATGCTGGGGCGGCGTCCAAGCGAGCTCTCGGGCGGCCAGCAACAACGCACGGCGATCGCCCGCGCACTCGTTAAGGACTCCGACATAATCCTCCTCGATGAGCCCCTCGCCAATCTCGACTACAAGCTGCGCGAGGAATTGCGGGACGAGCTGCCGCAGTTCTTCGCGGGCCGCAATTGCGTGGTGGTGTATGCAACCACCGAGCCCACCGAGGCGCTCTTGTTCGGCGGCAACACGGCCACGCTCCATGCCGGGCGCGTGACCCAGTTTGGCAGGACCGCCGAGATCTATCGGCATCCGGCGGATCTCGTCAGCGCACGCGTATTCTCCGACCCGCCAATCAATACCGTTGCGGTGGAGAAGCGCGGTGCCGAAATCCACATTGGCGACATTCGGCTGCCGATAGGGCGCACGGCGCGGGGAATCCCGGACGGGTCGTACATCGTTGGCATTCGGCCGCACCACATTGCGCCGACGATCGAAAACGGCAAGGCGGCGGCCGTCGAAGGCACGGTCGTGATCGCCGAGCTGAGCGGCTCTGAGAGCGTTGTTCATTTCGATTTCAGTGACGAGATATGGGTCTCGCAGTCGCCGGGCGTTCATCCGTTCGAGGTCGGCTCGATCGCGAAGCTCTTCATCAACATGGACCACGCACTCTTCTTTGGTCTGGATCACCGGCGCGTGGAAGGGAGCGAATGATGGCGACCATCGCGCTCGACAACCTGCGCCACAGCTACATGGCGAACCCCGACGGTGATGCCGACTGGGCGCTGAAGAAGGTCACCCTCGACTGGGCCGATCGCGGCGCGTATGCGCTACTGGGGCCATCAGGCTGCGGCAAGACCACGCTCCTCAATCTCGTCTCGGGTTTGCTCAAGCCGACAGAGGGGCGCGTCCTGTTTGACGGGCAGGACGTGACCAGCGCGACGCCGGAAGAACGGAACATCGCGCAGGTTTTCCAGTTCCCGGTCATCTACGACACGATGACCGTCTACGACAATCTCGCCTTCCCGCTGCGCAACCGCGGCGTCGAGCGCGGCGAGATCGACTGGCGCGTCCGCGAGGTCGCCAAGATGCTCGAGCTCGACGACCTGCTCAAGCATCGCGCCTCGGGACTGACCGCAGATGGCAAGCAGAAGATATCGCTCGGTCGCGGCCTCGTCCGCTCGGACGTCAACGTCATCATGTTCGATGAGCCATTGACGGTGATCGATCCGCACCTGAAGTGGGTGCTCCGTTCCAAGCTGAAGGAACTGCATCAGCGCATCCGGCGCACGATGATTTATGTGACGCACGACCAGACCGAAGCCCTGACGTTCGCCGATAGTGTGGTTGTGATGAATGACGGCGAGGTCGTCCAGACAGGAACGCCGATCGAGTTGTTCGAGCGTCCGAGCCATACGTTTGTGGGCCACTTTATCGGCTCGCCGGGCATGAACGTGCTGCCGTGCGAGTTCACGGGCGACTGGCCGGCCTTCGCCGGGCAGCCGGTCGTCGTCGCCAATGCAGACGCCTATCGAGGCAACGGCGGCGTGCTCGAGATCGGCGTGCGGCCGGAGTTTATCAGCTTTGCCGATGCGGGAATCGCGGTGCGGATCGTCAAGGTGTTCGACGCCGGGCGCCATCGCATCGTTGAGACCGAACACGGCGGTCATATCATCAAGATGCTGGTCCCCGAGGACGACTCGATTCCGGGAGACTCCGCATTCGTGAAGTTCGACCCGGAGCACACCAGGCTCTATCGCGACGGCTGGCTGGTGACGTGAGGGGCGCGCGATGAACAAGAGCGTGAGCCAGGGTGCATGGTGGTTCGTCCTGCCGGTCGTGCTGCTCGTCGCGTTCAACGCCATCATACCGCTGATGACGGTGGTCAACTATTCGGTGCAGGAGTCGTTCGGCGAGAACATGTTCTTCTGGTCGGGCGTGCGCTGGTTCGAACAGGTCCTCCGCTCGGACCGATTCCTTTCGGCGCTCGTGCGCCAGGTCATGTTCAGCGGCATCGTTCTCGTCATCGAGATCCCATTGGGCTTGATGATCGCCCTGGCCATGCCGCGTCGGGGGCCCTGGGTGTCGGTCTGTCTCGTGCTGATGGCCCTGCCGCTGCTGATCCCGTGGAACGTGGTTGGGGCCATGTGGAACATCATGGCGCTGCCGGATATCGGGTTGCTCGGCAAGGGCCTGAACGCGCTGGGTCTCAACTATAACTATACGCGCCAGCCGGGCGCGGCGTGGTTCACGGTCGTGCTCATGGACGTCTGGCATTGGACGTCCCTGATCGTGCTCCTGTGTTACGCCGGCCTCGTTTCCATACCCGATGCTTACTACCAGGCGGCAAAGATCGACAGCGCGCCCAGGTGGGCGGTGTTCCGCTACATCGAGCTGCCGAAGCTCAGATACGTCCTGACGATCGCGATCCTCCTGCGTTTCATGGATTCGTTCATGATCTACACGGAGGTGGTGGTGCTCACCGGCGGCGGCCCGGGCAACGCCACGACGTTTCTCTCGATTGACCTCGTGAAGACGGCGCTCGGTCAGTTCGATCTCGGGCCGGCCGCGGCGATGTCGCTCATATATTTCCTGATCATTCTGCTTCTCAGCTGGCTCTTCTATACGCTTATGATGCGGAACCAGGCGAGGTAGGCATGCGCGCGCGTTTCTGGGTGCCGACCATCTACATTGTCGTCCTGCTGCTGCCGATCTATTGGCTGCTGAACATGTCGTTCAAGACGACCAACGAGATTCTCGGCGGCTTCACGTTGTGGCCACATCGGTTCACGCTCGACAACTACCGGATCATTTTCACCGATCCGACCTGGTACAACGGCTACATCGCCTCGATCGAATACGTCGTGATCAATACGATCCTGTCGGTGGCCGTGGCGTTGCCAGCCGCCTATGCCTTCTCGCGCTACCGTTTCCTTGGCGACAAGCATCTCTTTTTCTGGCTGCTGACCAATCGCATGGCCCCGCCGGCGGTGTTCGCACTGCCGTTCTATCAGCTCTATTCGGCAGTCGGCCTGTTTGACACGCCGTGGGCGGTCGCGCTCGCACACACACTGTTCAACATCCCCCTGGCGGTCTGGATCCTTGAAGGCTTCATGTCGGGGGTGCCCAAGGAACTCGACGAGACCGCGTATGTCGACGGCTATTCCTTCTGGCGATTCTTTATCCGCATCTTCATGCCGACCATCGCCGCCGGGATCGGCGTGGCGTGTTTCTTCTGCTTCATGTTTTCATGGGTGGAGCTTCTGCTCGCCAAGACGTTGACATCGGTGGCGGCAAAGCCCATCGCGGCGCTGATGACCAAGACGGCAAGCACCTCCGGCTATCAGTTGGGCCTTCTGGCGGCTGCCGGCTCGTTGACGCTGATCCCCGGTGCCGTCGTCATCTACTTCGTTCGCAATTACGTCGCCAAAGGGTTCGCACTCGGTCGCGTGTAGGGAGACGACACGATGCAAGGAACAGCATTGCTCGCATGGATGGCCTGGACATGGCCGACGGCAGCGTTCTTTGCCTTCATTTTCCTTTGCCTCGCGGGCATGACGGTCTGGGAACAACTGGCTCCCGGCGGGGCCCCGCGCCACGGCATACTAGGTCTCGATACGACGCGCGGCGATCGTCTGTTCATTTCGCTCCTCGGCAGCGCTTACATCTTCCTCGGCTGGCTCGGCATGGTCGGCACCCCGTTGTGGGCGCCGCTTGCGATCGCGATCGCCTACGCGATTGCTGTGTTCCGCTGGGTGTAGTGGGCGGAGGGCGGACGGGCTGAGAAAGATGGCCGACCACGTCCTCGCCATCGACCAGGGAACGACGTCGACGCGTGCGATCGTGTTCGACCGGCGGTTTCGCATCGTCGGCTCGGCGCAGCGCGAATTTGCTCAGTACTTTCCCCGTCCGGGCTGGGTCGAGCACGACCCGGACGATATCTGGAGGACGACCGTCGCAACCAGTCGTGCAGCCATACGCAAATCTGAGGTCGGTGCGTCCGGGATCGCCGCGATCGGAATAACCAACCAGCGCGAGTCG
>Ga0315553_10004118_pt1 | contig 11081 bp, 10 predicted proteins | sample SalMarSW160140MG_FD_203099 | JGI IMG/M metagenome (GOLD analysis project Ga0315553, IMG submission 203099) | Salt marsh sediment microbial communities from the Plum Island Ecosystem LTER, Massachusetts, United States - Salt Marsh Sediment SW1601-40 ... | reverse complement strand
ATGTTGACGCCGGGGGTGCAGAACTGCGCCTCTTCGGCGGCGACGGCAAGATCGCAGGTGGCGACGAGCTGGCAGCCTGCCGCCGTGGCGGTGCCCTGCACGGCGGCGATGACCGGCTTGGGGCACGCCACGATCGCCTGCATCATGTTGGAGCAGCGCGTCATGGTGTGCGCGAAGAAGGCGAGGCCGCGATCGGCATCGGCGCGGTGCGCGGAGAGCTCCTTTAGGTCGTGGCCCGCCGAGAACACCGGTCCCTTGCCCGCAAGCACGATCGCCGCCACGCCGGCGTCATGCGCCAGGTCCGACACCGCCAAGTGCAGCGCGTCGATCATGGCAAGCGACAGGCTGTTGCGCGCGCCAGCGCGGTTCATCGTCAGGACCGCCACGCCTGCCCGCGGCCGTTCGACCGTGAGCGGCCCTTCGCCGCCCTCAAGCCCCGCTGCCGTTACTGTGCGCTCCTGCATCGGCTCCTCATTATTCTCCGCGAAACGCAAGGCTACTCCAGTGCCCTTTCGATCTCCTCCCGGTGGGCCTTGATGAGATCGATGTTTTCCTTGTGCTGCAAGGGCGGCGTCATTCGGATCGCTTCGCCCAGCTCCTCGACGAGCTGCTTCTTGTCATCCGCGGGGATGGACTCGTCCGCCTTGACGTCCTCCAGCTCCTTCTTGAGCGCCTCGACGGGCTCGATGAACGCGCCCGTCTCCGTATCCAAGCCGGCCATGACAATGGAGATATTGGCAGCCACGTCGTCAAGCTCGCTAAAATCCGCAAACCCGTGCTTCTTGGCGATCCCGTCGAGCTCGGCCTGCAGGGTCGCATTGGGCTTGTTGCCGGCCTCCTGAAGCTTGCCGGAAATGGCCGCCAGATCGGGTTGCGCAGCGATGAAGCTCTTCACTTGGGTCTCGGTCAGCTTGATCTGCTTTAAGGGCTCCTCGGTTGCGTCCTGCGCAACGGCGCCCGTGCTCAGTAAGGCAAGGCCGAGCGCCAATCGCGCCATCCATGGCCGCAAATGTTGCAAAGCTTGGCGCATAAGATGAGGTCTCCCGTTGCCGCGTTGAAGCGGGGCCGCGGATACCGGCGCCGTGATGCCGACCACGTTTTTACGCCCGCCTTCAAGTCCCCGTGCCGGGACCGCTCTTGGGTCGGGCCCGCGCCATCTTCACCAAGTTCTCCGGCGCTGCAAGCAAGGTCGTCGGGTTGCGCATCCCGGGGCCAGGACCACGAGTATCTGGATACCCCATTGTGGTAATATATTACCTCTTGCGCCAATCTATTGATTATACACTGTTTTCCTGTTTCCCCAGAGAGAATTGTTGACACCGCCCCGCCGATTTGGTTTGAAGCCGCGCTTGAGGCGCCGCCGGGGCCCGTCAGCAATGGAGCGCACGCCATGACGACCTACGTCGCCAAAACCGGCGAGGTGGAAAAGAAGTGGATCCTGATCGATGCCAACGGTTTGGTCGTTGGCCGCCTGGCCGCTCTGATCGCGACCCGCCTCAAGGGCAAGCACAAGGCCGTCTACACCCCCCACGTCGACTGCGGCGACAACATCATCGTCGTCAATGCCGAGAAGGTCATCTTCTCGGGCGATAAGCACACCGACAAAATCTATTACCGGCATACGGGCTATCCCGGGGGCATCAAGCAGCGCACGCCGCGCGAGATCCTCGAAGGCAAGTTTCCCGAGCGCGTGCTGCAAAAGGCGGTCGAACGCATGCTGAAGCGCGGACCCTTGCAGCGCAAATTGATGCGCAATCTCAAGGTCTACAAAGGGGCCGAGCACCCCCACGCGGCCCAGAACCCCGAAAAGCTCGACGTGGCGAAGCTCAACCGCAAGAACGCGAGGCTCTGACGAGATGGCTCCCGAAACCAAGTCTCTGGAAGACCTCGAGCAGCTCCAGACTGCGCCGCCCGCCGATGCCGCTCCCGTACACGAGCAGAAACTCGACCAGTATGGCCGCGCCTATGCGACAGGCAAGCGCAAGAATGCGGTGGCGCGCGTGTGGCTGAAGCCCGGCAAAGGCGTGATTACGGTCAACAGCAAGGATTTCACCCAGTACTTCGCCCGCCCCGTCCTGCAGATGCTCCTGCAGCAGCCGCTGACCGCCGCCGATCGCACCAGCCAATACGACATCATGGCAACCGTCATGGGCGGCGGGCTCTCGGGGCAGGCGGGCGCCGTGCGCCACGGCATCTCCAAGGCGCTCACCTACTTCGAGCCCGAGCTGCGCCCGGTCCTCAAGAAGGGCGGGTTCCTGACGCGCGATTCCCGCGTCGTCGAGCGCAAGAAGTACGGCCGCATGAAAGCGCGCCGCAGCTTCCAGTTCTCCAAGCGCTAAGCGACGAGCGCACGATTACGTGTGCGAGGGGCCACGCCGCGCGGTCCGATCGCAGCGCGCGTGCGCACTAAGGCTTGCCGTCACAGCCCACCAATGTCACATAGCCTCTCGCAGCCGGCGAACGCGCGCTCGGTTCAGGCGTTATGCCGTATGCCTTTAGGATGACGAGAGAGCTTGAGCGGTGGACTGGCTGACGCAAGACCTGGCGGCGTTGCTTACCGGCTTCATGAACGAAGCCGAAAATCTGCTCAGCCTCGAGTGGTACCGGCAGAACATCGTCGCCCTGCTCAACATCACCATCATCGACCTGGTGCTGGCCGGCGACAACGCCATCGTGGTCGGCTTGGCGGCCTCGCGCGTGAGAGCGGAGATCCGCGCCAAGGTCATCTTCTGGGGCATTGCCGCGGCGGTGATCTTGCGCATCCTCTTCGCGGCGATCACCGTGCAGCTCCTTGCCGTCATCGGCCTCACGCTCGCCGGCGGCATCCTGCTGTTGTGGGTGTGCTGGAAAATGTACCGCCAGGTCACGTCGGGCGACAACCAGACCACTGTGGGAGGCGTCACGCCCGACACCGATCTTGGGTTCTGGTCCGCCGTCGGCCTCATCACTCTCGCCGACGTCTCGATGTCGCTCGATAACGTGCTGGCCGTTGCCGGAGCAGCGAAGGGCTCCACGCTCGTGCTCGTCATCGGCCTTGCCGTGGCGATCATGCTGATGGCCATTGCCTCCCACTTCATCGCCGGCCTCTTGGTCAAGCACCCCTGGATCACCTGGATCGGCCTCTTGATCATCCTCTGGGTGGCGCTCGACATGATCTATGACGGCTCCCATGAGGTCGCCTGCAAGGCCTACAATTTCGGCTGCTCGCAGGATCTCTGGCGCGCGATCCTGCACCGATTTGGGCCGGCTTAGCCGGCTCCCGGGCCCATTAAGTGCTTATATTGACAGCGGCGCCCGGCGCGACCTAGAGCCAGACGGCGACCCGATCGGATTTGAGCAATGAGCGCGCCCAACAAAAATGCAGCCGCGACCTCGGCCAAGCCGAAGGTCTTCATCGACGGCGAGGCCGGCACCACCGGGCTTAAGATCCGTGAGCGGCTGGCGCCTCTCGCCGACGTCGAGGTCAAGAGCATCGACCCGGCCAAGCGCAAGGATGCGGCCGCGCGCAAGGCGCTCATGGGCGAGGTCGACCTCGTCGTCCTGTGCCTGCCCGACGATGCCGCGCGCGAGGCCGTCGCGCTGGCGGACGACCTGGGCGCCTCCGCGCCGCGCATCCTCGATGCCTCGACCGCGCACCGGGTGGCGCCCGGCTGGGTCTACGGCTTTGCCGAGCTCGACAAGGACCAGGCGCAGGCGATCGGCTCGGCCGCGCGCGTCGCCAACCCGGGCTGCTATCCCACGGGGGCGATCGCACTCATCCGCCCGCTCGTCGACGCCGGGCTGGTGCCGCCCGACATGGGCCTCACCATCAACGCCGTCAGCGGGTACTCCGGCGGCGGGCGGACGATGATCGAATCCTATGAGGGCGGCACGGCTCCGTCCTTCGAACTCTACAGGCTCGGCCTCGAGCACAAGCACATTCCCGAGCTGGTGCGGTATTCGCGGCTCACGCGGCGGCCGATCTTCGTGCCGTCGGTCGGCAATTTCCGGCAGGGCATGCTGGTCTCGATCCCGCTCCATCTCGACGCCTTGCCAGGGAGCCCCTCGTTGCGCGATCTGGAGCTGGCGCTCAAAACGCATTACGGGGCCCAACCGCTGATCGGCATCGTCGAAGATCCGGCGGCCCAAATGACCCGGCTGAGTGCCGAAGAGCTCAACGGCACCGACAAGCTTGAACTCTTCGTGTTCGGGAAACCGGCGCTGCACCAAGCCGTGCTCGTTGCCCGGCTCGACAACCTCGGCAAGGGGGCGGCCGGGTCCGCGGTGCAGAACATCCGCCTGATGCTCGGGCTCGATGCGCCGGCGAGGCAGCCTCACCCGCGCGCGGCCGCCCGCGTCATCTCGTGAAGGTGCAGCGTTGCCGCCGCGATGACAATCGCCGCGCCCGCCTGATGGGCAAGCCCGAGCGCCAGCGGCACGCCCGATAGAAGCGTAAAGATGCCGATCCCCATCTGCGCGAGAACGGCGGCGGCGAGCAATCCGGCCGAGCCGACGAGGCGCTCATCATCGGCCGTGCGGGCAAGGGCCGCCACGTGCCAGATGGCGAGCACGGCGACCAGGTACGCCGTCATGCGATGATCGAACTGCACCGTCGTGACGTTCTCGAAGACGTTGAGATACCAGGGCGTCAGCGTAGTGAGGCCCGTCGGAATAAGCCTGCCGTCCATCAAAGGCCAGGTGTTGTAGGTGAGGCCCGCCTTCAGGCCGGCGACAAGGGCGCCGAGCCCCGCCTGCACGAAAATGAGCGCGAATAGAACAACGGCAAAGCGCCACTCGCCGCGCGTCACCGTCTGCAAGCGAATGCGCGCGCGCGCAGGCGCCACATCGAGGGCGAACCAGATCAGCAGCGAAAGGATCGCAAACGCGGTCAGCAAGTGCAGAGCCAAGCGGTACTGGCTGACGTCGATGCGGTCGGCGAGGCCCGACATCACCATGTACCAGCCGATTGCCCCTTGCAGGGCGCCCAGCGCGAGCACGCCCAATAGTTTCGGCGCAAAACCAGGGCGCAGCTTGCCGGCCAGCCAGAAGCCAAGAAACGGCAGCGCAAAGGCGACGCCGATCAGCCGTCCCAACAGCCGATGGGTCCACTCCCACCAGTAGATGAACTTGAACGCGGCAAGCGACATGCCTTCGTTGACGATCGCGTACTCCGGGATCGCCTTGTACTTCTCAAAGGCCGCGTGCCAATCGGCCTCGCTCAAGGGAGGGATGGCCCCGAGCAGCGGCTGCCATTCGGTGATCGAAAGCCCGGAGTCGGTGAGCCGCGTGGCGCCGCCGACGACCACCATGGCAAAGACGAGCCCGGCCACCGTTAGCAGCCAGGCGCGCACCGCTAAATCCGCCGTGGGGCCGATCTGCGCCGGCGCGTTGCGCTGTGTCTCAGAGATGGCCAAGGTCCGAGTTTCCCAACTGCACCTCGGCGCGTGATAGAGCGCATCGACGGCCGGTTCAATGCGCCCAAGGAGCGCGGGAGACGATCCTTTGAAACTTTGCGCGTTTGGCTGGCATCGTGCGGCGCCTCAGTCGCTGTTGCCAGCCTTAGACCGGCAATTCATAGCCAGAGACCCGCTGCAGCGCATGCATGACGGCGAACGGCACGCCGGAAAGCAGCGCCTTCACGTAGCGGATATCCTGGTAGTCGCCGTTGAGCGAAAGCCGCGGCAGCCCCGTGAGCGATTGGGCATGCTCGGGGTAGAGCAGCCCTTTCTGCGTCGTCACCGCCGTCTCAAGCCCCACCTCCGCGGCGAGGCGGAACTCTCTCGCTCCGGCGCTGGCCGCAGACCCATAGGGATAGCTGAAGTGCCGGCAAGGCGCGCCGAGCTCGCGCTCGACGCGGGCAACGCTCTCGGCAATTTCCCTGCGCGCTTGCGCCTGGGCAAGCTTGGCGAGCGCCACGTGCGACTTGGTATGAGCCCCGATCGTCACGAGCGGATCCTTGGCCAAGCCGCGCAGCTCGTCCCACGACATGATGAGATCGGCGTGGGCGGCACGCGCATTGATGTTGTGGGCGGTCGCGAGCTCGGCCACGGCTGCGCGCGCCAGCTCCTCCGGGATCGAGCGCAGCCACCAATAGATCTCGTTGTGGGCAGCCTCCTTCTGGGCCGTGGTGGCGAGGCGGAAATGCCGCCCCTGCCCGTTCATGGCCAGCGTTATGTGCGGGGCCGTGCGCAGCACCTCCTCGAGCGTGAGCCACCAGAAGTCCCCGCGGCCATCGACGAAATCGCTCGGCACGTAGATCGCAAACGGCAGGCGATGGCGCTTGAAGATCGGATGGGCGTACTCGCGGTTGTCGCGATAGCCGTCATCGAACGTGAAGCAGGCGAAGGGGCGATCGCTCGGCGCTTCCAGCCGATCGCGAATGGCGTCAAGCGCGATGACATCGAAGCCCGCATCGAGAATGGAGCCGATGACCGCTTCCAAGAAAGCGGGGGTGACCTTGAGGATGCGGCTCGGCTCGAAATCCTGCGGCGGCTCGGGACAAACCCGATGCAGCATGAAGATGACGCCCGCCCCGCGCGTCATCGGCGCCAGAAGGCGCTCGGCCCCCGAGTAATGAACCGCCGCCAGCGCGGCCTTAAGAAGCCTGGTTGATCTCCTGCTCATGCCTCGACTTCAATCAAGCGGCTGCAAAGGGACTGCGCGAGCCGGCGCCGCCCGGAGGCTACGCGGCTGTTCCAATCGGTCTTCGCAATTTTCGTGCAGAACCCCGCTTGGGCCCGCTCAAGTGGGCACGAGGCCTCGATCTATTGTTAACGAGACCTTAACGCAGCACGCCTCGGGCCTGCCCAAAGGGCGTCATGTGGGCCTTGCTTCTGCGCCGCGCTTGGCGGTGAAGCGCGCGATCCGTTGCTGCGCGAGTTGGTCTGTTGTCGGACGCTCGAGCCTGAAGAGTTCGATGTCGGTGACTTCGAACCCGAGGAATGTGCCCGGGTCCGGCTGAGTAACCCGCCGATTCCCCTCCGCGACGATAACGCCGGCGTCAAAGCGGCCTTGGATCACCTCAAACAGCGCCCGCGCGGCCCCGTGCTTTCCGGCAATGATGATGTAATCGTACGCGGTGTCGAGCGCGTCGAGTGCCAGATTGATTTGGTCGGGATCGAGAAGTGCGTCGATGTCTGTCGTCGCCGCGCCGGCGGAAATCAGATGCACGCTGCTGCCGGGCACTCGCGCCACAACATCTTCGAATTTCACCTGCCCCTGAAGAAGCTCCGCCATGCCAGGTCGCGTCTGCGCCCCGATCGACTCGGCCACGCCATAGCCGTCGAGGCTCCAGTCGACGAGGATGACATCGGCCCCGGCGTCGGCAAGGGCCCTGGCCAGATCGATGCCGTCGCTGCCGGCATCGACCGCGTCCGTCTCGCCCGTGATCAAGGTGCGGAAGCCGCCGACGTCAGGCGGGCGTACCAGGAGATGGCGGGCCAGCATAGAAACCGATTGAACCGTCTGAACGGCGCCGGTCGAAAAAGCGTCGGATGGCTCAGCGCCGCTGCCAAGGGCCTCCGCCTCGGCGGACTCGTGAGCCGAACCGATGTGCGCCCATGCGGTCTTCTGTTGGCCAGGCGCGCGGGCGGCAGTGAATAGAGCCCGCGTTACAATGATCGCAATCCCGAACAGGAGAATGGCCATGGCAACGAGGCCCGCGTAGGGCAGTTTCTTGGGGAAGCTCGGCACGCTCGATGGACGCGCCTTTGTGACGATTTGCGCCTCAATGGGAACCGCCCGGCTTTCGGCGCGCGCACGATTGGCCTCGAACCGCGCCTGCAACCGGTTGAGCTCGGCGCGCTTCGACTTGGCGATCCCCTCCAGCTGACGCAGTTGGACCTGGTCATCGCCGGTGTTGACCACGCGCGCCTTCATATCATCGAGGCTCTTTTGGACCGCCGCCTCGCGCAAGGCTGCAACCTTGGCCCCCTTTTCGATGCCCTCGACGATCTTTCCCACCTCGCTCTTGATCTGCCGCTTGAGGCCGTTGAGATCGGCACGGATCTGACGCATGCGGGGATGAGCGGGCAGCAGGGTTGCGGACAGCTCGGAAAGCTGCCGCTCCAGGCGCACCCGCTGCTGGACAAGGTTCTGGATCAGGGGCGACTTTTGCACATCGGGCAACGCCTCGGCGTTGCCCGCGCGCACGATCTCGCGCACCGATTGAGCGCGTGCTTCCGCCTCATTGCGCGCGGACTGCACCTTGCTCAGCTCCGCGGTCAGCTCGGCGAGCTGCTGCTGATTGAGCCCGGTGTCGTTGGGACCGCCTTTGAAGATATTGGCTTGGCCGCGGAAGCGCTCGACGGCGGCCTCAGCCTGCGTAACCTCTTTCGTGAGCTTGTCTAACTTCGGCTGCAGGGCCTTCTGGACCTCGTCGGTGCCGGCAACGGTTCGCGTCGCCAGCAACGTGCGATAGGAGTCTGCAATTCGGTTCGCGACCTTCGCAGCGAGCTTAGGATCTTGAGAGGTGAAGCGGATGCCGATGAATCGGCTCTCCTTCGGTGAGTAAACCTCGAGCCGGTCGAAATAGGCCTTTTGCACCCGATCCTGCTCGCTCTCGTTGTCTGGTCCGAGGCCGATAGCGTCCGTAATGCGCCGCAACAGCGAGGGCGGCTTAAGCGCACTGTTGAACTCGGGCTTGTTGGCGAGACCTTCCTCGGCAATGATCTGGGCGGCAAGATCGGGTGACAACAAAGCGCGCAGGTGCGTGTTGATCGCTTCCTTGTCGAGCCGTGCTGCCGATGTATCAACCGTGGTGTCTCCCGGCATTCCCTCGCGCTCCGGAGGGACGAGCTGAACCTGCGCTTCGGAGGTGTATTGCGGCATCATGACGGCCATGACCGCGAATGCGATCAGTCCGACCGCCAAGCTCGCCGCCAGCAGTTTCGGCAGACTTGCACGCAGGGAGCGCCAAATCGCGGTGATGTCGATGTCGTCAGGTGAGGCGCTATTCATGGAGGCAGGGCCGGCTCGAACGAAGACCTAACTGGTGCGCCAATTTAGAGCGCTTGCCGGTAACGATTTCCTTAAACGTTCGAAGCAAAGACAGTTGCTTAGCATTTATTAACCACTTGGACGCCAGATTGGGGCAGATACGCGCATCTTTCTGGCTCACGATCAATGTCCCGCTGGCTGGCACCATTTTCGGCGATTCTGCTTCTCGTTCTGGGCGGCTGCGCCCCGGATGATTCCGGGTTCGGCAATATTTTTGCCGAGGACATTGTTTATGACAGCGCCCCGCAGCCCGGAGCCGGAGCCAGAGTCTATCCGGTTGCGAGCAAGGCTGACTGGGGCCGCACGATGGTTTACCCGGAAGGCGCGCAGGTTTCGCCGCCGCCCGTTCCCTGGGGTGAAGCCGCCGTCATACCCTACCGTCCGCCGCCCGGGCCCCCACCCGGCCAAGGCCCCTACCTTCTCAATACGGGTGACAAGCTGCGCGTGTTCGTCTACGGCCAGCCCAGCTTGTCGCGCCTCTACACCGTCGGCCAGGTCGGAAATATCGCCGTACCCCTGATTGGCAACGTTCGCGCGCGCAACAGGACGACGACGCAGCTCGCCCGCGCAATCGCGGCCCGTTTGGCGCGGGATTTCGTGCGCGATCCGGAAGTGACCGTCGATGTGGCGCAAAACCGCCCCTTCTTCATCCTCGGCGAGGTTCGACTTCCCGGCCAGTACCCATATGTATCGGGAATGACGGTGGAGACGGCAGTTGCAATTGCAGGCGGTTATACCGAACGTGCCAGTGAGCGCAGCTTCCGCATCACGCGGCGAATCAACGGCCTTGTTGACCAGATCGAGGCTCCCTCCGACTACACCCTGCTGCCGGGTGATACTGTTTACGTGTGTGAACGCTTCCTCTAGGGTCGGCGTGAGGGAGGGCGGCAGGCGTGGGTGAGCGCTTCCGCATCTTGCATTGCTTGCGCGCGCCGGTCGGCGGTCTCTTCCGGCATGTTCTCGATTTGAGCGCCGAGCAGGTGGCTCGCGGCCACGATGTGGGCCTCATCGTCGACTCCACCACGGCCGACCCCCTCACCGAGGCGCGGCTCGCGGGCGTGGCGCCCGGCTTGAAACTCGGCATCACCCGCATCCCGATGAGCCGCCTGCCGAGCTTCGGCGATGCTGGCACGTGTCGCGCCGTGCGCGATCTGGCGCGGCAACGGGACGCCAACGTGTTGCATGGCCATGGAGCGAAAGGCGGCGCCTATGCGCGCATTGCCGGGCGGCTATTACGCTTCGAGAAGCGGCGCGTCGCAACGTTCTACACGCCGCACGGCGGCAGCCTGCATTTTCCCCCGGGCTCCGCGCAGGCCCTGCTTTTCATCGGCGCGGAGAAGATTTTGGCGCGCTTTACCGACGGTCTGATCTTCGAAAGCGTTTACATCCGCCGTCTTTATGAGGAGCGCGTCGGGGAGGGCGTTGCCCCCACGCGGGTGATCACAAACGCCCTCCAACCTGCGGACTTCACGACCCACGCGCCGGCGCCGGACGCCGCAGATTTCCTCTTTGTAGGCGAGCTGCGCCGCCTCAAGGGCGTCGACGTCCTGCTCCGTGCGCTGGCACAGGTCGCACGCGTCCGCCCCGTGCGCGCCGCCATCGTCGGCGACGGCCCCGACCGGGCCGCGTTTGAGAGCCTCGCAACTGAGCTTGGTCTCGACGAAGTTGTCGCCTTCACCGGAACCATGCCCGTCATCGAAGCCTTCCGGCGCGGCCGCTGCGTCGTCGTCCCCTCACGCGCAGAGAGCCTCCCCTACATCGTTCTGGAGGCAGCAGCCGCCGAGAAGCCTCTCATCGCTACCGACGTGGGCGGCATCCCTGAGATCGTTAACGGGTCGGATACACGGCTTCTGCCGTCCGGCGACGCCGACGCATTGGCCCGCGCCATGCAAGACTTCCTCGAGGCGCCGCAGGCAGCGCACAAGCGTGCAGAGCAGCTCAAGGACATTGTGCGCGAACGCTTCGCCATAAAGGCCACGACCTCCGCCGTCCTTGACTTCTACGCGGCGCTGCTCGGCCACTAACCTTAACAGCAAACCTTACGATGGCGCGCTCCCGGCGACGGCTCGGTGGCACGAACTATGCGTTCCAAGCAGCAACTCCGA
>Ga0315553_10004116_pt1 | contig 11082 bp, 8 predicted proteins | sample SalMarSW160140MG_FD_203099 | JGI IMG/M metagenome (GOLD analysis project Ga0315553, IMG submission 203099) | Salt marsh sediment microbial communities from the Plum Island Ecosystem LTER, Massachusetts, United States - Salt Marsh Sediment SW1601-40 ... | reverse complement strand
GTCTACGACGCTTATGCCGGCGATCCCGGCCTCACCGTTACGCTCAATGCGCCCAACCATCATTTCTTTGCCACCGTTCGCCGGAACGCCTTCAAACGGGCGCTGATGAACCTGGTCAGCAACGCTGTGCGCTACGGGAAGAAGATCTCGATCACGGCGGTGACCTCGCGCCGCAACCTCGTTGTGACGATCGAGGATGACGGGCCGGGCATTCCGCCGGGGCTTCGGGAGGCGGTGTTCAGGCCGTTCTACAGCCGCGACAAGGCGCGCAACCAGAATGTGAAGCGCACAGGCCTTGGGCTTGCGATCGCGCGCGACATCATCCGCGCCCATGGCGGCGAGATCCATCTCGGTGAAAGCCGCATGGGCGGACTCAAGGCGACGATCCGAATCCCCCTATAGAGATGGACGGGCAATGCCTCGAATCGGCTTGTACCAACGGCGGACTTCCAAAGAGTCACTGGTTCGGATGGAAACGGCGCCGTAAAGTCCGCTCGTTACCTCTCCCACGGGAGAGGGAGAACACGCCTGATCGGTTCTGCTAAAAAATGATCCCGCGCGAGCTTGCCTATAGGCCGCCGGCGAGGATGTCCGACACCGCCTGCTTACGAAACGCCGGCTCGGGCTGAGGAGCGGCAACTTTCGGCGGCTTCCCGCTGATCGCCTTGGACGAACCGGCTGTCACCTTGGCTCGAACGGGAACGGCGGGCGTGGGCGTGGAAAGATGGTCTCTCTCCAGCCTTTTTGTCTTAAGGATGCTTGGCCACGGCCGCCCCGCGCTTTCCCCCTGATCAGGAACCGAGTGCGTGTAGACGTCCCAGACTTCGTCCTCTTCGCCGATATGCTCAGCTGCCGGTAGGCTATCGACACTCGCAGTAGCCTGGCCCTCGTCCGGCGCCAGTGCTTCCTGGATCGCGCGCTGCCGGAACAGTTCCGAGATCGGGTCTTGCCCCAACTTCCGGCCATTCGTTTTACGCAGGAGGATTTCGCTATGCAGGCTTTGCCGGAATGCCATGCTTGCCAGATCCTCGCCTTCTTGTGCCTCTTCCTCTCGCTTTTCAGCCGTGCTGGAACGGGCCGCGTCGGCTTGCGCCGGACGAGCCTCGTCTTGCCGGCGCGATTGGCCACGAGGGTGCGGAATGTTCTTCTCTTCCACTTGAGGCGTTGCCGCTGGCGCGGTCGCTCTCGGCTCGGTCGCTGCCGGCGGCGCACCGGCTTGCGACTCTTCGGGAAGCAGGTTCGTTTCCAGCTGGTTTACGGGGGGAGCCGCGCTCGCCTCGGGAGCTTGAGCATCGCCGGGATCCGTCAGGCTCGCCAGCTCCTCGGCTCCATCGTCCAATCCCGCATCAGCCTTGGCTTGTGGCTCGTTTCCGGACCCTGAAGGACGCCCCGCCCTGTTCGTATAATCGGCGGCGGTTTCGACGATCTTGTCGTCGGCATAGGGCTTGGCTGTGTTGTGCTTTTCCTCCGCTGCCGGACCGCTCTCATCCGCAGTGATATTCGTCCCGGCATTCGGAGTCTCATCATCTTCGTCGGCGGTCGTCGCTTCCGCGCCAGCCGCCGCCGGGCGGTCTCCGCCTCCAGTATCAGGCGACGGGGCCGGGGCGGAGCGGGGCTCGGCCAGAGCCGTCTTTCGTTCCGTACCGGCCTTCTCTTCAGCGGTTTCGGACTCGTTGCCGGAAACCGTGTCTCGCTCCGAATTGCTGGTTGCGCCACCTTTCGACGAAGCCGGCGCATCGATGTCCTCCGATTCCGCCGAAGCCTCGGCCATCTTCGCGGGACGGGCGGGCGATGGCAGTGAGGACAGACGGTCCGAATGTTTCGGAGGCGCGCCGACGGCGATCTCCAGCCGGTTGCTTTCCGCGCCATCATGGGTCAGGAATGTGTACCAGACACCGCCCAAGGCCCCCGCCGCCAGCAGGAGCGAGCCGGCCGCAGCCGCATAGAACCGGAACGCATAACGGCGGAATTGCCGCCTCGCCTCAAATTCCCGGCTGACTTCGCCCTCGCCGTCGATCTCGCCCCGGTCGTAACGCGCCCGCTTGTCCGGGCTGTTGAGAATCCGGTAAGCGATCGAGACACGCTTAAAGGTCTCCTGCGCCTCGGCATCATCCGGATTGAGGTCGGGATGAACCTTCTTCACCAGATTGCGGAACGCCGTTCGTATCTCGTCCTGACTCGCAAGACGTTCGACGCCAAGCACATCATAGGGATCGTTGTTGAAAATCGGGGGCGGCGTCGGATAGCCTTCGAAGGCCTCATCGTCGAAGGTGGGAAACCAGGTCTCCGGCGGCAGCAATGTCGCCGGCAGGACCGTGCTGGAATTGCCGTAAGCGGCCGCGATCTGCTCATGGGTCAAGCCACGGGCATTGGCGAAGCTCGCTCCGACCAGAATCGCGCCTTCCAGATCGGCGCCGGTAAGATCGGCATAGTCAAGCACCGCGTCCGTGAGATCGGCGCCGGTGAGGTCGGCACCGTCCAGCCGCGCGTGAACAAGGTCCGCCGCGACGAGGTTGGCGCGCCGAAAATCGGCTCCGATCAGCGTCGCGTTGCGGAACTCGGCACCATCGAGATCGGCGTTTTGGAAATTGACCGGACCGCCATTGCTGGGACCGAGCTGGCGCTGGCTGAGCGTCAGACGCAGATCCCTGAGATCGGGTACACCTCCCGGGTTTTCCTCACGCCAGGCATTCCAAACCTTTGGACCTTGGCAGAGCTTCTCCAGATCCTGAGAATTCGCCACAAGTGGAGCTTCCCTATCAGCAGTGTACTTTTACGCAAGCCGCGCATTCAGCCTTGCAAACCAAGCTTCATCCATATGTGGGCATTTATGAGGCACAATTCTCACCAAAGTGGAAAAGTCCTTTCAACAAGAGAAGGATTGCGCTGGTGCGTTGCCATTCGGAACCACTATAGTTGAATGCGGAGCCAGACCTCTTCCTCACCCACTGATGCCTTAAATTGCGGAAATTTTTCCAATTACGCAATATCTCTTATTGCGGATGCACAGTATCTTGACGGGCGCCTCGGGCTGTTTGCTCCGGCCCGGATCTTGCCGCATTCGCTATCGTCTCCAGAATATGCGGGATATTGTCGAACACCCAGTAATGCCCTGCGCCCGGAATCTCGCATGTTCGGCACTGCGGAATCAGTTTCCCCAGACGTAATGCGGCGCTGACCGGGACGTTGCGGTCGCTAAGGCCCTGCCAAAGATATGTCGGCGCGGTGATCCGGTCCAGCGGCACATTCCATGGGCGGGAGAATATCACCATTTCCTGAAGTCCGGCGCGAATGCCGGGCCGGCAGCCCTCGGCTACCCCGCTCAGCAGATTCCGGCGGACTTCGGGGCGCCGCAGAATGGCCCAATCGGACGGCGCCGCCCGGCTCAGGAGAAAGCCGAAAATGAGGCCGGGCGCGTGGAGAAAGGCGAGCCTGCCAATGCCGAATATTGCGGCTATGAGCGGGGTTATGCGAGGCAAGAGGCGAAAAGCGGTGTAGTGGCCGAACCCGATCGAGGGCGGTCTTTCGGCGCCGGCCATCGGTCCGATCGGGCTGACGAGAGCAAGCGCCGTTATCCGGTCCCCGAGCAGAGCCGCACATGCGGCGGCGTAAGGCGCGCCTCCCGAAACGCCGGCGACGGCAAAACGCTCGATGCCAAGCGCATCGGCAAAATCCGCCAGATCTTGCGCGTAGCTCGCAAGGTCACGGCCGGGCGAATAGCAGGATATCCCGAAACCGGGCCGTTCCGGCGCGAGGAGTCTGATGTTCAAGGCCCTGGCGTCGTCGTCGGCGATCCGGAACATGAGCCGCGACCCCGGCGTGCCGTGCAGTCCGAAGATGGGCGTCCCCTTCGGGTCGCCATATTCCGCATAGCCCAGGCGGCGCCCGTCCGGCAATGTGACGGTGAGATCCGTGGACGGGGATGGATCGCACGCGCCGGTCGTGGCAGGCGCCATTGGACCTGTATGTCGCATCAGGTGGCAGTCAATCTCGTTGAGCGCTGAAGGGATAGGCCAAGCCGGATGCGCTGGCAAGCGGAAGGAGGCGGGAATTGCTTAGGCGTCTGGCCTCAAATGACAATGGGGCCGCAACGCACTTTCCGGTTGCGGCCCCATTGTAAGCTGTTCATTCCTGCGCCGAGGCGCCTCAGTTGTTTGGCGCCGTCGTGGTCGTGGTGTCGGGCGCCGTAAGCGCGGCACCGGGTGCATCCGGTGACGGTGTTGAGCTGACGGACATTTCGATGCGGCCATAGCCGAAATAGACCAGCGCACCGAAAATCAAGCCGAAGATCAGCGCCGTCACGAAGGCATTGATTATGCGGTTGCTGAAGGTGATCGTATTCCCGATCCAGTCGACGAAGAAGACGACGATCGCCGCGATCAGCACCGGCTCAAGCCACAAATATTCTGCTGGTAAGAACATCTCTATCCCCCATTGATCCCTTTGTAAGATTGATTCCAGCGGACCCCTTATAGCAGGTCACGGTGACACGGGTAACATTTACTTTACCGCCCGGTTGCGGCCGATTGAAAATCATTTGGAATAGCTGTCTCTTTGAAAAGATGGGAGTTTTGGCGGTCCGATCACCAATGCGAATACCGGTTTGCCGCGATCGTCGGGCCGGGCCCGTAATTACTCAATTTGAACGCAAAGACCGGAGTTTGGTTCCGATTCGTGCAGACTATTTTCCTCCGGAACGCATCATTTGAGGCGAGCTTTTCGCGCTCGCGCCGGAGACCGATATGGTGATTGAGGACATTCCATTGGCAGACGCATTGAACGAAGAGGCTTGCTGGACCGCGATTCTCGACCGTGACGATGAGGCCGCGGGTCCGTTTGTATTTGCGGTTTTGACGACCGGGATCTACTGCCGTCCGTCCTGCCCGGCGCGGCGGCCGAAGCGGGAGAATCTGCGCCTCTTCAGGACCGCGGGCGAGGCGAAGCGGGCCGGATTTCGCCCATGCAGGCGATGCGCGCCCGATGGCGTCTCGCCGGCCGATCGCCGGGCCGAGACCATCGCGACGCTTTGCCGGCGGATCGAGGAAGCCGAGGAAATGCCTTCCTTCGGCGATCTGGCCCGCGATGCCGGGCTGAGCCCGTTTCACCTCCACCGGCTGTTCAAGAAAATCACCGGGGTGACGCCGAAGGCCTATATGGCCGCGGTCAAGGCGCAGCGTATGCGCGGCGGCCTTTCGGGTGCGCAATCCGTGACCGAGGCGATCTATGAGGCCGGTTATGCCTCCAGCAGCCGCTTTTATGAACATGCTGACGGCATTCTAGGAATGAAACCGCAGCAATATAAGGCTGGCGGCGCCGATGTTCGGATTCGCTATGCGATCGAGCGCTGCTGGCTCGGAATGGTGCTCATTGCGGCGACCGATCGCGGCATTTGCTCCATACTCTTCGGTGATAGGCAAGATGAACTGCTCGCCGACCTGCGGGCGCGTTTCCCGGCCGCGGCAATCGAGGCTGCGACGGCGGATTTTGCCGGCCGGGTGAGCGAGGTGATGGCGGCACTCGAACGACCGAGTCTCGCCGGCCGCCTGCCGCTCGACATTATCGGAACCGCCTTCCAGCAGCGCATCTGGCAGGCCTTGCGGACGATCCCTCACGGCCAGACCGCGAGCTATGCCGAGATCGCCGAGCGAGCCGGCGCCCCGAATGCGGCGCGTGCGGTTGCAGGCGCCTGCGCGGCCAATCCGATTGCTGTCGCGATCCCGTGCCACCGCGTGGTTCGCGCGGATGGCGATCTGGCGGGATACCGCTGGGGGCTGGAGCGCAAGAAGATGCTGCTGGCCCGCGAAGCCGGATCGGCCGCAGAATCAGAGCCCGCCGGCGAACGGATCTCAGGCGATGTGCCGCCGAACGTGCGGGGGCGTCGCGGACAGTGAGGAAGCGACGGACTGTCCCGCGATAGCCGCGCTACTCTTCTATATGGGCGAGGTAATGGGCCAGATCGGCGAGATCCTTTTCGCCGAGCGGCGTGACCACCTCGACCATGGCGGCGCGGTTGCCGAGCCGGCGCTCGGCCTTGAAGTCGAGAAGCGCCTTCAGGAGATAGTCCTCGCGCTGGTTCCGCAGCGGCGGCATCTGCTCGCCGCCAAGGAATTTCTTGCCGTGGCACTGGCCGCAGCGCGCCTTGGCAGCCAGCTCTACGCCGCGCTGCATGCGGGCGGGATTGCCGGGGTCTTCCGGCGCGGGCGGACGCGGCTGCTCAGCGACGAAGGTTGCCGCGGCGCGCAAATCATCGTCGGTCATATCCTTGACCATCTCGCGCATGATGTCCGATTTGCGGTTGCCGTCGCGAAATTCGACGAGTTGCAAGAGCGCGTAATATTCGGGAATGCCGCCGAGCGATGGCGTCTGCGGTGTCGGCGAAACGCCGTTCTGCCCGTGGCAGCCGAGGCAGAGCTCCTTCCGTTCAGGGAAGTGTTTGGTCTCGGCGAAGGCCGTGCCGGCAAACAGCATCAGCGCGATCAGGGCGAGGCGCAAGGTCGTCTCCAGGACAGATCACGGAACGGCGCGGCGAGGACGTCATCGCCCCCGCCGGTCATGGTTTTCTCAGGCGGCCGGTCGGGCCCGCCGCCTCACTTCGTATAGCTCACGCGGTAGACCGCGCCGTTCCAGTCATCGGACACCAGGAGCGAGCCGTCGTGCATCACGGTCACGTCGACCGGGCGGCCGATATATTTATTGTTCTCGATCAGGCCTGTCAGGAACGGCTCCATCGATTCGAAATTGCCCTCATCGTTGAGCTGCACCACGACGACATCCGCAGCGATCTTCTTGGTGCGGTTCCAGGGGCCGTGCCGCGCAATGAAGATGGCGCCGTCATATTTTTCAGGGAACATGTCGCTGGTGTAGAAGCGCATGCCGAGCGGGGCGACGTGTGGTCCGAGCTTGGCGATCGGCGGCGTGAAGTCCTTGCAGTCATAGCCCCAGCCGAATTCCGGATCGGCCAGATCGCCCTGATGACAGAAGGGAAAGCCGAAATGCTGCTTGCCGGGCTCGGTCACCCGGTTCAACTCGCCATTCGGTAGATCTTCCGAGAGCCAGTCGCGATTATTGTCGGTGAAATAGAGCTGATTGTTTGCCGGATTCCAGTCGAAGCCGACAGTGTTGCGCACGCCGCGCACAATTGCTTCGGCGCCACTGCCGTCGAGGTTCATCCTCCGGATTTCGCCGAAGCCGGGCTCGGGCATGCAGATGTTACAAGGCGAGCTGTTCGAGACATAGAGCTTCTCGTCCGGCCCGACGCCGAGGAAACGCCAGCCATGCGGACGCGGATTGCCGAGCTTGTCGTAGATGGTGACCAGCTTGGGCGGATTATCGAGATTGGCTTCGATATTCTCCGCCTTGGAGATCTTCTTATGCTCGGCGATGTAGAGCGTGCCGTTATGGAAGGCGAGCCCGTTCGGCCAGTCGAGATCTTCGTAGAGGACCTTGGCTTCGCGCTTGCCGTCCTTCTCGGTAATGGCCCAGACCTTGTTCGCCTGCCAGTTGCCGACGAAGACCGTGCCCTCGTCGCCGACGCGCAGTGTGCGCGCATTCTTGATCCCGCTCGCAAAAACTTCGACCTTGAAGCCGTCCGGCACCTTGATCTTGTCGATCGGCAATTTGTCCGCCGGCGTGACGAGCGGCGGCGGAGCCAACGGGGCAAGCGCTTGAGCGCCGGGCGTCTCCGGACGGCCCATAAGCGGGCCTTCCGCAGGCGGCGGATTCTCCACCGCGGGCGGCGCTTTCGGATCCTGTTGCGCTCCGGCGGGCGATCCCGCCAACATTGCCGCGCTCGCGCCAACCGCGATAAGCATGCCGAGATGTGCAGGCCTGATGACCGACATGGTGATTTCCTCCCTGGTTTGTGTTTTGTTGCCGTGAACTATGGTCACGGATCGCGTGGCCCACGACAAGCTTAATTAAGCGCCTATATGCGAGCGGATGTAAGGACCGAGATTCATTTTTGTTGCTTTACCTGTCGGCCGGATGTGCGGATAGCGAACGACGGGACGTCCGTAGATCGGCGGCTCGGTAGGTGGAAATGTGATTAAAGGCAGGCGGTTAGGATGCCGCGACGGGACCCGCTTGTCGCCCGTCCAGGCGAAGTCAGAGCCGCGTCCCGATCGGGGCAAGTTTCGCGGGCATCATATTATGCTAAGACTGTACGGGATGAATGAATTTGCGAAATGCGCGGCGACCCTTGCGTTGAAAGGAGCCGTGCAATGAGCGTTGCGGAATCGCCTGCGCCCACTTTGCGAGTGCCTTCGACCGGCGGCAAAGAACGGCCGGTGGCAATCATTGGCGGCGGTCTTGCCGGGCTGTTTACCGCTCTGAAGCTGGCGCCGCTGCCTGTTATGATCGTCACGCCGCGGCCGCTCGGCGAGGGCGCATCGAGCGCCTGGGCGCAGGCGGGGATCGCGGCAGCGGTCGGAGAGGGCGACAGTTTCGAGCAGCATGCTGCCGATACGATTCGCGCGGGAGCAGGGCTGTGCGACCTGGCGATGGTCGACATGATCGTCCGTGAGGCGCCGGCCAGAGTCGAGGATCTCCTGCGCTTCGGCGTGCCCTTCGACCGGGACCTGGAAGGCCGGCTGCGCCAGTCCCAGGAGGCGGCGCATAGTGCGCGCCGGGTGATCGGCGTGCAGGGCGACCGGGCGGGCAAGGCGATCATGGCGGCGCTCATTGCGGCGACCCGTGCCACGCCATCGATCACCGTCATGGAGGAGGTCAGCGCCGTTGATCTGGCGGTATCGGATGACGACGGACACGTCACGGGGCTTTATCATGCGCCCAGGCGGGGTGGTCCGGCTCCCAGCATTTACCTGCCTGCGCGGGCGGTGGTGCTCGCGACCGGCGGCATCGGCCAGCTCTATACGCTGACGACGAACCCGCCCGAGGCGCGCGGGGACGGGATCGCAATCGGCGCACGCGCCGGAGCGGTGATCGCCGACGCCGAATTCGTGCAGTTCCACCCGACGGCACTCGGCATCAGCAAGCATCCCGCCCCGCTCGCGACCGAAGCGCTCAGGGGCGACGGCGCGACGCTGGTAAACGGGGCTGGCGAGCGGTTCATGCTGGCGCTGCACGCCGATGCCGAGCTGGCACCGCGCGATGTGGTGGCAAGGGGCGTGCAGACCGAGCGGGCGGCGAGGCGCGGGGCGTTTCTCGACTGCCGCGGGGCGCTTGGCGCCGAAATGGCGGAGCGTTTTCCGACCGTCTATGCCGCCTGTGCAGAGGCTGGGATCGAGCCGGCCACGGACCTCATCCCCGTGGCGTCCGCTGCGCATTATCATATGGGCGGGGTGGCGACGGATCAGACTGCGCGCAGCTCCGTCCCCGGTCTCTGGGCGGTCGGTGAGGTAGCGTCGACCGGTCTCCATGGCGCGAACCGGCTCGCTTCGAATTCGCTGCTGGAGGCCGTCGTCATGGCGGCCAAGGCGGCGGAGGACATATCGGGCGCCGAGCCGCTGGGTGGCGGCGCGGCAAGCGAGGGGATCGCCTATTCGCCCGAGCTGGACGGCGCGCGCGTGGCGGCGCTCGAAGAGGTGATGACCGCGCATGTGGGCGTGGTGCGATCGGCGGAGAGCCTGATGGCAGCGATGCACTTCATCGAAGAGCTGGCGGCCGGAGCCGTCCCCTCCTCGCCCCTGATGAATATGGCCCAGGCGGCGCGCTTCATGACGGTCTGCGCCTTCTACCGAGAGGAAAGCCGGGGCGGACATTACCGCGAGGACTTCCCGGAGCCCGGTGCGGAGGCCCGCCGCAGCATGACTACCTGGAGCGCCGCGCGCGCCCTGTCCGACGAAGCTTTGGGGATCGCATGAAGACCATGACCGGTTTTCCCGACTATCTGATCGCCTCGGCGCTGGAGGTCGCTCTTGTCGAGGATCTCGGGTCTGCGGGGGACATCACGACGAACGCCATCATCCCGGCGGACGCGACATCCCGCGCCGTAATCGCCGCCCGCAAGCCGGGCCGCATTGCGGGTCTGCCGATCGCTGAAGCGGCTTTCCGCCGTCTCGATCCGGCCATCGAATTCCGCGTCATCATCCCGGATGGGGGTGACGTTGAGGCCGGCGCCGTGGTGGCTGAATTGTCGGGGAGGACGCGCGCCATTCTGACGGCCGAACGTGTCGCGCTTAATTTCCTCGGCCACTTAAGCGGGATCGCGACCCAGACCTACGCCTTCGTGTGCGCGATCGAAGGCACGAACGCCCGGATCTGCTGTACACGGAAGACGACGCCCGGACTGCGCGCCTTCGAAAAATATGCCGTGCGGATGGGCGGTGGCGTCAATCACCGTTTCGGCCTGTTCGACGCCGTGCTGATCAAGGACAATCACATTGCGGCAGCCGGCGGCATCGGTCCCGCGATCGAGCGGGCGCGGGAAGGCGTCGGCCACCTCGTCAAGATCGAGGTCGAGGTCGATGGGCTGGGCCAGCTCGAAGAGGCCCTGCGCCACAGGATCGATGCTGCCCTGCTCGACAATATGAGCCTAGAGGACCTCCGCCGCGCCGTCGCCATGGCGGACGGGAGAGTCGTGCTGGAAGCCTCCGGCGCCGTCACGCTCGAGACGGTGCGCGGTATTGCGGAAACCGGGGTGGACCTGGTTTCCTCCGGCGCCTTGACGCATTCGTCGCAGGTGCTGGATCTAGGATTGGATTTCGTGTCCTGATCCGATAGCTCAGGGCTGTTGCGTAACTTTTAATCAAATTATACTTTTGGGCGAGCGAGCTGACGTGGTGGCCGAACCGAACCGCGCGCAAACTATCTGTCCTGCTTATTGGAGCAATCCGTATGGCGGACGTCTTCATCAGTTACTCAAAGCGCGAGCCTCAGCTGACAGCCGAGTTGGCAAAAGACCTGGAAGCGCGCGGATATACCACTTGGTGGGACACAAGCCTGCTTCCAGGCGATGAGTTTCCTGAGAAGATTAGAGAAGAGTTGTCAAAGGCGAAGGCTCTGTTCGCGTTGAGTATGTGTTTCATCCAATGGCGGCGGCCAAGCAGTGCTCGGGCGCAAGGGAAGCAGCGGATTTTTCCAGCATTCGCCGCCAGCCGAGATAGTTGGGCAGATATTTCGTCG
>Ga0315553_10004115_pt1 | contig 11086 bp, 12 predicted proteins | sample SalMarSW160140MG_FD_203099 | JGI IMG/M metagenome (GOLD analysis project Ga0315553, IMG submission 203099) | Salt marsh sediment microbial communities from the Plum Island Ecosystem LTER, Massachusetts, United States - Salt Marsh Sediment SW1601-40 ... | reverse complement strand
AATTTGGCTCTCTCAACGAGGCTTTCACCAATCATTTCATCATTCATTTTCTATTAATCACTTACCCATTTTGTGCAAAACAGTACAAATATCCACAAAGCTACAAAAAAGATGGTTCCTAGGGGCTTTCCGCTAAAACCCATGAATACTGATAACATGCATAAAATAGTTGCAAGTAACCAAAGATGTACGACGCGAATTCTCATTTACTACTATCCCGCCCAATCATGTCGTTCAACTCCACGTTTTCACCTCGGTGAAGGACATGATGATAACATTGTCTCCTCTCAATATGATCGTGCCAAGTTTTCTAGCTTTCTCTGCATTTGTTATATCCGCTGTTTCCTCCAACAACAAATTGAGGTGTTGATCGAACCCCTTCAGTTTCCCCCGCAACTTCTTTCCACCTCTCAGTCGCACAAGAACAATTTTTCCAAGGCTTTCCTCCAAGATTTTGGTGGTCATTTTGCCCATATGTGCTTCTTGACTCCGCTTAAGCTAGATCTTGATAAAGATCGATTATCTTATCTAGGTTTTTTTCAAAGGTAAATTGAAGTCTTTTTCTCATAATGTTTTCACGTATGTTTTTCAATAGGTTCTTGTCCGACAACTTTTCTGGCAAATTTTCGAGGTCTTCAATGACTATGCCAACCCCATGTTTCTGGATGAAACTTTTCTGAGCTTTGTGAGGAAAAGATAGTGTTGGTAAGCCACATGCAAGGTATTCCATTGTTTTGTTTGGTAGTGCAACGTCCATGTGCGGTTTGTTTTTCGCATTGTTAAATCCTGCCCAACCAAAATCATAACGTGTTATCTCCTCAAACAATTTCCTCGGATCTGAATGCCCGTGATAGTGGATGAAACTATTTTTTTCAGCTAGCTTTTTATAGTCTAGATTTGCGTTTGCAGCGTAGATGTGAACGTGCAGTTGATGACTGGCGATGCCCTCAAATATTTCTGCTAGATCGTAGTGGTCACCATCAAAACTTGCGAGAGTGCCTTCGTAAACAATGTGTACTTGACCATCCTTCTTTGACAGCTTCTCCTTGAAAGAACTGGGCAACATTTGCATTGAACCATAGTTGTAGAACACTAGATCCATCTTCGATCCATAGGTTTTCTGGATGTAATCACGTAACTCCTCGGAAACGTTTATTCTAGCGTCACATTTCTCGTTTGCAATCCTTTCGTTCTTCAACTGCTCTTTTACATCATTGCCTGGATAAGCACCTGGAGAGTATGGTGTTTTTCGGAGGGAAATTGCATCCTGATTCTCATGTATAATTGGTAGGTCATCTACCGCCCTTATTGCTGAGACTGTCAAGTAATCCGGAGCGTTTTGACTGTGTATGAGATCGACGTGATATCTATCCACCACCCTTCTGATGTCTCTTTCTAAGTTTTCTAGGTCTAGTTTAACGAATTCCTTGAAGTATTCATCGCCATATCCATAGTATTCGGTTAAGGTCTTGCATACATAACCGTGGATGATGTTGACATCAAATCCTACGTTTCTAAAAGCTAGTATATACTTCAAACTTCGTATGCCCGGCTGAGGGCGGAGGAATAAAACGTTCATCAATTATCTCCCTGAGTTCGATTGTTCTATGTTTTGAGGCGGATTTTAAAGCAGCCTCAGCTATTAGAAGAGACTTTGAGCCGTAGATGCCGTGACTAACGGTTCTTTGCCGCCGGATATGCAGCTTGCAAAGTGTCTCAGCTCCAGCCTGAGAGGTTCCTCGCAATGGTTCCACCTTTAGTTTTCCTCTCCTGTTTCAAAGGTTATTTCATGGGTTAGGTAGTTGAGGCCATTATGGCTTTGCTTCGGTCATAAGATCGCTTCTTTTACTGTTTACTACATGTATATATCAGATGTATATATAAGTCCTATACAACAAATATACGTTAGATAGGTGAATGTGGCAAAATTGGTTAGTCTAAATAATTAACTAACGAGTATGGATATTGGTCCATCCCTCAGAAGATTCTTCATAAACACATTGTTTGACTCAACATTTACATTGTTAGGAGTCATTGTCGGGTCTGCTTTTGTTGCTAAACCCGAAATTGAAGTGATTTTAGGAACCATGATCACCATCAGTCTCGGATTGGGCATTTCTAGTGGAGTTAGTGTTTACGAGGCGGAAAGCTTAGAGAGGGAGCGGGAAGTCCACGAATTGGAAAAAGCAATGTTGACAAGCCTTGAAGACACAAAAATTATGAAATCAGCTAGAAACATAACGATAATTGTAGCCGCTGTAAATTTACTAACGCCTTTCCTTGTTTGCGCTTTATACATCTGTCCTCTTGCAGTGGCTTACGCGGGGATTATTGGAATTAAGATGGCAGCTTGGACTTCAATTGCAATCGCGTTGAGCACACTTATGGTTACAGGGGTAATTGTTGGTCGACAGGGAAAAGAAAATGCTATTCTGAAGGGTGTTAAAATGGCGGCTTTAGGAGGCATCACTTTTCTCATAGGGTATTTGATAAGATTGCTGTTATAAGCAATAATTTTGTGGTACCTATACATAAGAACGTATAACGTTAGGATTTGTTAGTTCTATCATCCACTTCCAGAACAGCCCCTTTTTGACACTTCTAATAATCAAGCCAACAAATCAAATACAACTAATATCCCAAAAAATGCGCGCGCTCAGAAAGACTTAAGAAATGCCTAAACTATTTCCAATTATCAAAGAGTGGGTTCGACCAGTTGCAAATTACAATACCCCTTTTGGTCTAGACCGTAACGCCCAACTTGGGGCGAACTTGTTCCCCGTTGTAAAGGAAAAAAGATGATGCTTGATAAATTGAATTCCCTTTCGGTTGAAATATGTCCGGAATGCGGTTCTTCATTGCTTTTGCGGGACACGGAGAACGCAGAGGTTGTGTGCGGGAATTGTGGTTTTGTAGTAACAACAAGGCTGACAGACAGAGGGCCTGAATGGCGTGCATTCACTCCTGAAGAATATAAACAAAAAGTTCGGGTTGGAGCTCCCCAAACATTCATGCTTCACGACAAAGGCCTTTCCACGAAGATAGACTGGCGCGATATATGTGGTTTTGCTCCAGAAAAAAGGGCACAGTTACATCGCATTCGACGGTGGCAGCAACGTAGCCGAGTTTCCAGTTCTGTAGAAAAAAATCTTGCTGTAGCTTTGTCGGAGATTAGCAGGATATCTGACACGCTTAGTTTGCCGAAGAATATTGTAGAGACCTCTGCGATCATATACAGAAAGGCGGTTAACGAAGGGTTGATACGTGGTCGGTCGATTAGGGGCATGGCTACCGCAGCTACGTATTTAGCTTGTCGACAGAATAAACTCATAAGAACTATTGCAGAGCTATCAAGGGCTTCAAACATCGATAAAAAAGAGATTGCATCAAATTACCGTTTCTTGGTAAGAAAAATGAAAATCTTTGTGCCGCATGTAAAGCCAAATCAACATGTAACCAAGTTATCTAATCAAATCGGGTTGGATGGGCTAACAGAGGGAATTGCCCATAAAATACTCATAGGCGCAAAAAAGCAGAAACTAACTTCTGGAAGAGGCGCTAAAGGTATTGCAGCAGCTGCATGTTACATAGCTTCTATAATTACCGGAAACTATAAAACACAAAGGGAGGTTGCTGAAGCTGCTGACGTGACAGAGGTTACGATAAGAAACAGGTATAGGGAGATGATGAAACGACTAAAAATAATCATCAGCTTCTAAGAAAAGGGATTGAGTAAACGAGTGCGCCTGTGTTTAGTGAATGTGTAAGCTTTTCAATTTCAAGTGAAAGAACGGCACCCTTGCTGCGCGCGCTTCAATTCTTTCTCGATAGCTAAAAGCTTTACTAGATCTCTTTCTAAGAAATCTACCCACGATTTCTCATGATGAAAATCAGCATTATCACTAATTAATCTGATATCACAAGTGTAATTACCCTCAACAAATCCATTGCAATCAGAATCCTTTAATGGAATTTTGCCGCATTTTGCCATACACAATTTCTCCACATAATTACATATCGTAGAGTAAAGTCGTTCCAGCTTGAAATTAGGCGAAAAATTATCCGAAACCACTTCAATATTAGCGCTCTTCATCTCTCTCCTTGCCGCGTTAGTGAATTTTTTTCCAATAAGGATGCCCTTGTCATAATCCTTCGTTTCCAAAAAGTCAATCATCTCGCGAACACTATCGACACTAATGTAACCTGATTTTGATTTAGGTTCAGTTATCGCGCGTAACAAGATTTTCTTATCATTTTCGGAGGGTGAAACCGTGAAATCTACACTTCTCTCTTTACTCGTAGTTCTCTTTCTAGTGGTCTCTCACAGCCGAAATCAGATTAGCTTTATTGACTGTTTGTTCTTCACTCATTTTGGCATCAACTTAGACAATTATGTCAGAGCAATAACAAAAACGTGGATTAACATTGCATTATTTAATATTCTCCCCGTGGTTCATAAACACTAGGGTGTGGTTATTAGCTTTTGGGCATATTTGTAAATTCTCTGTTCAAGAGTTGTGTATAGGGTTTATAAGGGGTGTTGAGAACCTGAAAATTTAGGTGTGCACAGCAGTTCCTTTAACATTATCGATCTCTTGTTTTAGAGACTGTCTCTATGAGTTTGTATGGAACACGTTGCCCATCCGTGTGCGCTCCGAGCCATAATAAACTGGTGCGATTTGTCAAATAGGAGGTGAATTTATGCCTTCACATGGTTCGTTATCTAAGGCGGGTAAAATCCGCGCCTTAACTCCCAAAGTAGAGGGTAGGGAGAGACACTCAGATGGTCCAAGGGTCACCAACCGCAATAATTACCATAAAAGGATTGTCTTAGATAGAGGAACTGGGCAATACAAACCTGGAAGAAGAAGACGTCGCAGACGCCGCAGGTAATTCAGACCATTTAACACTATTAGTGGTGACGTCTCAAAAACCCACTCTTTTTCTATTTTAGTTCAAAGATTGCACTCATCCATCATGTTACTTTGGTAGATTTTCCGTTTTATCTGTGACTACATACCTGATGAACAAAGAATTATCAAAACGATATTTGCTGTAACCAAGCTTCTCATAATTCGAGCAAAATCTAATAGATTTTTTCTTAGATGTGTTAAATAACAGCATTCACAAATTTCTCCGCTCAAATACAGTTCAGTTTCCCGTGTAGGATTGTAGAAATATCAGGGCTTGATAAATTCGGTCAAATTATTTCTGTTCCAAGCTACAAAAAATATGCGTGCGCGCAATTTTTCCAGTTACAAACCACAAAGGTTCTTTTTAGTTAAAAAATTGGAGTTAGTAATGTCGTAAATCTTAATAAACCTTTATAAAATGTGCTGAGAATATAGTATATGGAAAAGGTAAGCCAAAGAAGTTATGTAATCTTCCTTCTGTGGACTTGCTTACCACTTTCTGAAGGGGGTTAATCAATTGAAGTGGAATAGAACAGTTACTGGGGAAGATATCAGATCAACTCAAAAATGGTTGTCGAAAGATCCGCCTTTCCCAGTATAAGATGAAAACACGGGTACCCCCGAAATTTCGGGAGTCGCCCTGTGTGAGGCTTCAATGCCTCAACCAATTTTTAGATTGGAAGGAAAGAGACATGGGTAAAGTAAGACCTGAACATGTGAAGAGGTTAGCTCGGAAATTGGTTGAGCGCTTTCCAGATAAATTTACAACAGAATTCGAACATAACAAAAAATGGTCAACGCTTTCACCAATATTTCTTCAACAAAATTCAGAAACAGAGTGGCTGGGTATACAATTCAATTAGTGCGTGAACAGATACCCGAAAATGTAGAGTAAAGAATCTAAAAATGTTTCATAAGAAGAGAAAAATGAGTGAGAAAAGATGATAAACAAGATACTTGTTCCAATTGATGGGGCAGAACACTCAGATAGAGTTCTAGATTATGCTCTGGATTTAGCAGAAAAATATTCAGCAGAAATCAGATTGTTAAGTGTTGCTCAACCTGTTGTTGTAACCGGACCGCTGTTTTTAACTCGACCTATGATGTCTGCCGCAAGCACGGCTATATACGTAAAGGAGATTGAAGCGGCTCACGAAAAGATGCTTGCAGAAGCTTTCAAAAAAGCTAAAGAAACTAAATCCAACATTAACATTTCAAAGCAGTTAGTTAATGGAAGACCCGCGGATAAGATAGTTGAAATCGCAAACAAGGGAAAAATTGATCTAATAGTTATGGGAAGCCGAGGGACAGGTGGCATCAAAGAGTTTTTTCTGGGAAGCGTAAGCGACAGAGTGGCTGACGAAGCTCGTTGTCCCGTATTACTTGTCAAATAGAACGTTAAATGAAAAAACGTCTCCCATTTAGTGTTCTTTCAAGTCTATATTTGATGATTAGCAATCGGAGATTAGCTCCAAGCTCAAACCAAGGTTTATAAAACATTTTGAGAATAACAAAACAGATAGCTTAAACAGGAAGTACAACCGAAGACTTTTGTTATAAACATCGGCGAACTGCTTCAAAATGCGAAAGCAGAAATGACCAACTTGTTTCAGAAAGCTGACTAAGAAGTTAGGGAATATGTTCGGTTAACAGTTATAAATTTGCTGAAAAATGAGAGTTGAATCTTTCACAGATGTAAAATTAAGGAAATATAAAATTACCGAGGGGATTGAACTTTGAGGATTGTTAGAATGATTTGGGATATCGTTAAGCGTTTCGAATTTCGATGTAAATCAAAAGGTTGGAAAATCAACGAAAAAGAAGATGTCATCAGTTGTTCTGGAGAGTTCAATAATATTTTGTGGACCAGAAAAATCCACCCCTCTACATTCAAGAGTATTGCCACTGAACAGACAACGGCTATCCAGAAGAGGAATTCCTACCAATCGATCGATGTGTCATATAACCTATGGATATGTCCAACCCCATTGTCCAACTCGATAAAAAAGGCACTTGACCAAAATCCAGAGCTGCTAAAGAGAAATGCAATCTATGACCTCAGTAAAATTCGAACCACTAAAACAGCGGAAAAGCTGAACAGAACAGCTAGCCCAGTATGTCAAGAATTTGAAAGCTTTCTAGAGGATGAGTTGAACGTCGGTTTTAAACCAATCAACTTGTAAAATTGTTTGTCACAGCTGTATGAAAGGCATCTTTTTCTAGGCTTCAACCCAAAAAGCATCACAAAATTATTCGGAAAACTGGAATCCTTTTAGAAATTTTTCCATATTTTTTAGCTATTTAATCACACATAAACAACAAAACTTTCATCGGTTGTTTAAGCGAATTATTTTCTTTCTTTGTAACGTTTTTTGAATTTTTTCGCAGTCTTCGAGTTCTTCTTTTCCAATTCGTCAACGACAATGTCTTCAATTTTTTCCGTCGCGACGGGAACCTCAGATTTCACAATCTTAGATTTTACTGCACCTGCAATGTGTTCTGCAGACTCGTCATCAACACCGACGTTTCTCATGGATGTTGTGAGATTTTTAATGTCAAACTGCTTGATGGCTCCTGATCTCTTCTTTATAACTATCGACTCAGCTTTTGGTTTAGTGTATGGTAAAACAACAATCAGAGATGCTTCCTGATCCCTAATTTTTTCAATTTTGTCCTGTTTTATTACAACTGTAATTGTTTTCTCTGCCTTGTCAACACCTTTTATCTCTACGCCTTCGATGACTTCTTCATTCTTTAAGTAAACCCTCACTATGTCCCCAAGCGCCAATCCGGAAGGCATCATCCCACATTGGATGGGAACAGCTGCATAACCTTTAGGAATCCCCTCACTAAGTCCCTGCTCTTTCGCAGATATTGCCAAATGAGTAATTTTCGCCTTGTGATCTAATTCAACCTCTACCTCCCCCACCCCCCAGTCAGTAATCAGCCGTCTTTTCAGTCTTCTCTCAATCGCCTCTGGCGGAAGATCTGAAGGAAAAATCATTTCTCTTTCTGACAAATCGTTTTTGATTTCTTCTAGAACTCGCGATTTTCCCGAGATATCAAAAATCAAACGTGTGTTCGGCAATTTTATTTTGGTATACCGTTTATCTTTAGTTTTCAAAATGTTTTGAAAAGGAATTCCTTTTTTGGGAATCTTTTCAGCCATTTTGTTTCCTGTATTAACTCCCCAACCAATAACGATAGTGGCTACTATGATCTCAACAACGCCTTCAATTGTGGGTTGCTCCAAGATTGCAAGTATCCCTCCTGATATTTCGACGATTCCTAAACCCAGAATCATGCCGAGAAATGAAGGAAAATTTTCGTTTGTAAAATATCGATAAAGCATAGAAAGAAAAATTACGAAAAACGAAGCGATCATCCCGTACATTAAGCCTAGAAATGCGCTTAGAACTAATTCTGAAATTACAACCATCTTATTACCGCCAGAAAATTTTAGTGCTTGGAGGGATAACAAAGCGTTCTATGCTCTCGACCTCTTTTTTTGGTATTTTGTTGCTTTTTACAGGTGGCAAGATGTTTGGACCAGTTTTCTATTGTAATGTCCGAGTTTCCTTTGAAAACTTTCCCACAAAATCGGCAACGGATGTAAATCAAAGAGTTTTTGTTTGAATTTCTTTTCATTGTTTTCGTCGCCTTCATCTGTGCTGTTAGTCCTCATTTTCAAATTTCGATGTTCGAGGGAGGATTGCAAATGCCTAACAGATTCGGTTTGATGCTTAAACGGTTAGTTTTATCTTACCGATAAGATAACACTAATAAATGGCTTAGTAAATATAAACATTATCAACAGTTTGTTACGGCTCTGTGATTGAATTGGCAAGAAAGGTTGTTAGAGTAATACATAATCCCCAAATCATTAAAGTTCTCGCAGATCCAGTGCGCAGAGAAATTCTTCGCTTACTGAGATATGAACCACAAACTCAAACCCAACTTGCTAGAGAGTTGAATCTCGCCAAACCATCAATGAATCATCATATTCAGCTACTGCGACAATCTAGGCTTATCAAAATAGCGTATACAAAAGTGGAATCCCACGGAATACTTCAAAAGTACTTTGAACCGACCTCTAACCTATTCATAGAAGATTTTGAAAAAACACCGCTAAATTTCCAGAAATATTTTCTTCAGTTACACATAGAACGATTACGGGGCATGTTAAGTGTTTTCCAACTTATTGGAACAAAGCGTGGAGACCCTATAACCGTAACTCCACATGAACTTAAAGACTTGGCACATGAAATCGCAAAACAATTAGGCAGAGTTGGAAAAAAATATGAGAAAACCGGAGCATCATTAAACAGGGAAACGTTACTTGTTACAATTTACAGCGAAGCTCTCAACATAGTTATGACTGAAAGTAAATGGCAGCCTTTCTTTGATATGTTCTTTCCAGCCGAGAATAGGGTTCTGAAAGCAATCTGAATAAAAGTCGTGTGCATTTCGTAACAAAATGTTAGAAGGTGAATAAGATGTCGTTTTTGAGTGAAAAATGGATTCATGCTTCCAGGAAGCTTCTAAATGAATTGAAGCGTTTGGAAGAAACTGAAGAGCGGGATCGGTTGGATTTGGTTAGATCCCTACGGTTAACCCTATATGCGTTACAAAGAAGTTTGATGGGTTGGATGGAATTAGCAAATAACCCTGACATGTTAACTAGATTTACCCATGAGGATCTGGAAAAGATAAACAAAAACCTGTTACAGTTTTCTCACTCCTTCATCGAATACGACTTGGAAGCTACCAAGTTAGGAACTAAAGGATTGAAAACTGGAAAGAAAGATAACGAGAAGAAAAGTAGAAAGGAGATGTTTTACGTTTAAACCTGTTGAGATGTAGCCCTCAACGGTTCAGTTCTATTGTCTAAAAGTTAAAGTGATTTTACAAATGAATAAAAAAATACCACCAAAAAAGAGTGTTTTAATGTTGTCAATTCACGGTGATCCCGCAACAAAAATCGGGTCAGAGGAGCAGGGCGGACAACCCATATACATAAAAGATGTCTGCAGATTGCTCTCTAAACACTACAAAATCGATGTCTTCACAAGAATGAAAAATGAATGTGAAGAGGAAATAGTAAAGTTATTCCATGATGTAAATGTTGTTCGGATAAATGCGGGACCCACCGAATTTATTCCAAAAGAAAAAATCTATCTGTATCTGAACGAGTTTTTCATGAACACCATAAGGTGGATTGAAAAACACAACAAAAATTATTCTCTAGTTCATTCACACTATTGGTACTCCGGCAGTGTCGCCCTAAAACTAAAAGACCACCTTGAAATACCCATGGTACACAATTGCCATTCCCTTGGCAGAGTAAAATATGAAGTTCTAAACCAAAACAAACCAGCATATGCAGACATGCGACTGTTAGAAGAAGAACTAATTTTGAAAAAAGCTAACGCCATAATCGCGTCAACACCACAAGAGGTAAAAAACATTTTAGATCTTTACAAAGTTACAGGCGAAAACATCGAGTTGATCAGGACCGGGGTCGATGAACGATTATTTAGACCCATCGCCGAAGAAATAGCGATAAAAGAAACCAGCTTAAATTTTAAAAACATCGTTTTATTTGTTGGCAGAATAACCAAAGCAAAAGGATTAAGAATATTGGTTAAAGCGATTGCAAGAGTCAAAAACAAGTTTAATGAAGAAATGAAGCTTATAGTGATTGGCGGTGACGTTTCCGGAGTTATGCATTCAGAAGAGGAAAGCAGAGAAAAGAAACGTTTGAAAAGGCTGGTAACGAAACTGAATCTGGAAGACGATGTATTATTTTTGGGTCCTGTGAAAAGAGAACGGCTTCCTTATTTCTATTCCTTGGCAGATATTTGTGTGGTGCCTTCGTTATATGAATCCTTTGGGTTAGTTGCTGTGGAGGCAATGTCTTGTGGAACACCTGTGATAGCTTCAAAAGTAGGCGGTCTTGCACATACAGTTAGAGATGGATATTCAGGACTACACTTTTTGCCTGGAAGATCTGATCACTTAGCAAAGGCAATATTGAAACTTATCACAGACTCCGAAAAAATGGATGAGATAGGCATAAATGCACGTTTAAGAACCGCTAGAGAATTCGGATTAGAAAGAACTGTTAAGCAAATAAAAGACTTGTATGATCTGCTGCTGTTCTAAGTGATGCT
>Ga0315553_10004114_pt1 | contig 11087 bp, 14 predicted proteins | sample SalMarSW160140MG_FD_203099 | JGI IMG/M metagenome (GOLD analysis project Ga0315553, IMG submission 203099) | Salt marsh sediment microbial communities from the Plum Island Ecosystem LTER, Massachusetts, United States - Salt Marsh Sediment SW1601-40 ... | reverse complement strand
CAACTTTAAAAATCTTCCGAAGGGCTGGAAAGTGCGTGTCGTAGAGCTGGAGCAGGACAACCTCGAGAAGCCGGAAGGTGGGGTCGCAACGATCATGGTGGACGAATTCTTCAACGTCTACGACAAGACCGGTCCAGGCATGAGCAACTACAAACCATAAAACTTATCATCAGGTGGTTAGCGATCACCTGACCGCACTCGCGGCTGGTGAATTTGCTACCGAAACGCGGGTTGGATGCGCTTTGTAATCACGCAAAGGGGACTGGCGAATCGATGGTGCGCGTTATCTCACTGAGACTCTGAGACCAAACGAGGGAGACGGCGATCGGGTGGCGGCGGTTTGAGAAAGACTGGTCGACGGGAAACCAGAGTGTTTCTCTCAAGCTCAGCCTTTTCGCCTTCGAGAGAAATCAAGGTCTGTCGTAAAGTCGGTGTGTCAGTCCCTTCCGCAATTGCAGCGACGATTCGCGCTATTTTCCGCTTGATCTCCTCTAACTTCTTTTTAGTACCGGAGTTTTCTGTGGTAGCAGCCTCTTGGAGACGCTTCAGTTCTATACAAAACTCGTGAACGAACTCGGCCAAAAGCTCTGGGTCTCTAAGGCGCATTTTGATGCCAGCCAGCACCCGGCGCTCAAGCTGGTCCACTTCTTCAAGAGCATAAAAGACCAGCATTGCCAAAGCGGACATCTCTGATCCGCTCGACGATGTCCGCTAATGACCCATAGCGGACATGCACATACGGCATGCTGCCGGCTTCATCTGCTCAGCTGGTAGAAGTCCGCTACCGCTTCTCGGGTTGATACAACCCGGCAAGGAGCGCCCGGAGGTCTTCGAAGGTAACGAGCCGATGCGAGTTCGGTTCGGAGGCCCATGGGCCGCTACCAGCAAATGCGAGCCCGATGCCGTTTTCTTCTGCTGCGCGCTTTAGCTCTGCTTGATAGCGCTCCACTGTTTTTGCGGGCGCACAAGACGAGGCAGAAACAATGAGAAGGCTGGGTTTGAGTTTGTCGACCAGCGGTTGGAGTTCTGTCGAGGGCAGCGCTTCGCCAAGCCACACGCAACGCCAACCTGCATCCGCCAAAACCAACTCTGCTAATAATAGTCCGAGAGTGTGGCGTTCACCTTCGACTGCGAAGAGCACCGCTCTAGGGGCATCGGGGTCGCCCGGCGTAGGGACTAGTTCTTCACGAATGGAGGGGGAGCCCACGAGCCGTATGATGCATGTCAATGTAAAACACTGGTGACCGTTCTCAATCGGACGCAACCCGTCCTCTTAAGGAAAGATGATATGAGACCATTGGTTTTCGTAGCGCACATGCTGCTCGCTGTTGCAATTGTCGTACCGGCAGGGGCCGAAACGTACAAGATGACCACTCCGATCGCTCCGGGCATCGCGACCCCGGATGAGGTTGAGACCTCGATCGGAGCGCTGAAACTGCACGATGGCGTTCCGTCGGACGAAACCACGGAAACGATCTATGACAATCTCGATCGGTCGCGGGCGCTTCAGGCCTATCTACTCGGCATTCCAATCGTCAATCAGGTTGCCATGCGCAACGCTCTGCGCGAATACGGTCCGGACAACGCGACCGACGTGATTTGGGAGAACCTCGTCGATTCAAAGACCGTCGAGCTGACAGCCAACGACAACACGGTGTACAGCTTCATCTGGCTCGATACGAGCAAGGGGCCGCTGGTTGTCGAAATTCCGCCCAAGGTGCTCGGGCTGATCGACGATATGTGGTATCGCTGGGTGGCCGATGTCGGCATCACCGGTGAGGACCGTGGCAAGGGTGGCAAGTACCTGATCCTGCCACCCGGCTTCAAGGGCGAGGTACCCGACGGGTATTTCGTGGTTCGGCCGAGTACCTACGGCAACTGGATGCCGTTCCGCTCGTTCCTGGTGGATGGCTCGCCCAAGCCCGGCGTCGACCTCGTCAAGAAGACGCTGAAGATCTATCCGCTCGGGGGTGAGGCCCATCCCCAGCCAATCAAGTACGTCAACCTATCCGGCGTCCCATCGACGTTTGTCGCTCCAGCCGACTACTCGTTCTGGGGACTGCTGAACCAAGCCATCCAGGAAGAACCGCCGGAGGGGTCCAACCCGACGACCCTTGGCCTGTTCGCTTCCATTGGCATCGAGAAAGGCAAGCCCTTCGCGCCTGATCAGCGAATGAAGAAGATCCTCGCTGATGCCGCCAAGATCGGTGCCGTCACTGCGCGCACCCTCGGCTACAAGATGCGCGATAAAAACGGGTTCATCTATCCGGACAGCTACTGGCGCAAACCCTTCTTCGGCGGCTACAAGTTCGAGGTGTCCCCAGGGGTCAGTAACCTTGACGGAGCGATCTTCTTCTACTTCCTGGCCACCGGAGTCACGCCGGCGATGGCCGAAAAGATGGTCGGTAAGGGATCGCAATATCCCTGGACGGCGCTTGATGCGGACGGAAACCCCTTCGACGGGTCAAAAACCTACAAGCTGCATTTGCCGCCGCACATTCCGGCCAAGGATTTCTGGTCGGCCATCGTTTACGACACCCAGACGCGTTCCATGCTGCAGACGGACCAGCAGTTCCCAAGCGTGTCTAGCCAGGACAAGGACGTGAAGGTCAATGCCGACGGATCGGTCGACGTCTGGTTCGGCCCCAAGGCGCCGGAGGGCATGGAGCACAACTGGGTCCAGACCATCCCCGGCAAAGGCTGGTTTATGATCCTGCGGCTCTACGGCCCTCTCGAACCCTGGTTCAACCAGACTTGGCGCCCCGGGAACATCGAACTGACAGGCGACTGAGACAAGTTGAGCCCCTAATCCTGGCGGCGATCGCCGCCAGGAGAGCCTCTGCACGCTAGGGCCGTCGGACTGATGCCGGCTTTTGGCACGGAGCGGATGCGTCGCGCGGCTCGTCCTGAGTCCGCTTATGACCCTGAGCGGACATTGACCAGTTTTCATCTCGATTGTTCGTTGCGGCTAGGATTTGGGTATTCACTGAAATCCCTTGCCCGGACTCAGCCTCGCCCCCGCTTCAGCGCCATTCGTAAACTCGACACCGGCATCTTCAAGTGCGTAGCGAATTGCGATCAGACTATTTGGTGAGGGCAGGCGTATACCCTTTTCAAAGTCCCTGACCGTGCGTTCGCTCAAGTTTGAGCGTGCACTTAGCTCAATCTGTGACCACTCCAACAGACCTCGTGCCGTTCTCGACTGGGCAGGTGTCAGCATGGTGGCGGATTGCGTGTTGATCAAAGGACGGGCTCTCGGCCGTTAGCGGCTGCTGTTGATTCGTCGACTATGATGAATGCGACCGTGCACCTTCAAGCCAACAATGGAGAGTTATTGTTCAGATTCATCCGAGGGCGGCACGTCCGGAAGAGTCAATCCGAGTTCGGCTGCCTTCGTGCGGACCTCTGCTTCGCTGCGCATCAAGAAGGCGACAAGGTGAGCGACGGTGCGTCCGTGCTCGATCCTGTTGCGAAGCGAGAACAGATCCTTCTTGGACCACTCGGTGTTGGTGTTGATGTCGGGCTGTTTGGTCATGTAATCCAGCCCAGCTCCCGCGCCTTGTCGTTGGCGAGCTTCCAAGCGGCGGTCAGGAAGTCCGCGAGGGTCACCGAGACGCTCCTGTCTTCCTTGCGCGGGAAGCTTCCCGCCAGAAGCCTTAAGGAATCTGCCGGCATGTAATACGTCATCACGTAGTCGCTGTCCGGGGCCGTGACTACGATCTCGCTACCCTGCACGGCGACGCGAAACACTGGATGCGTGATTGGTTGCGGCGGCGGATGGTTTGAGGGGTAAATCGTCACGGGGTGGATGAGACTATACATGATCGGCGCGCCGAAGCTGACTAAATCGCAAGGCGGCAGCCGCCTTTTTTTCGCTTTCCTCCCATCAGTTCGATGCAATGGCGGCAACGGGCCGAATCCGGCGCCGATGCCGCTGGCAACGGCATGGCAATGAGCGCATAGTGTTAGGATGGATATCAAAGACAGCTCCCCCATTGACCAAAATCGATCAGCTTGTGGATGATGCCAAGATCGAGCTGAAGCGCGTCGGCATTGAGACCGAGGACAAACGCTCTGACGAGATCCTGAAAATGGCACGCGAAAAGCGAAACAAGCCCCGGGTCGCATGACTCACGGCGCGCCAATCACAGCAGACGCCTAGACCGACCCTTTGCTAGCCTGCTTTCGTGTCACGGCACTCCGGGCTTTTCGTCAGGAGGACGACGCGGCTCGAGCTGACGTCTGTCACAACTCTCAGCCTCGCCGCGGTCGTTGTCTTATCCGATGTCCTGACCTGAAGCGGATCCATAACGAACCTGAACCAATAGCGAGGAACCATGAGAACCGTACAGTTAGCCGAAGCCCTCACTGCATCAGAGCAGATCTCGACAACGCTCGAAGATGGCTCCATCGTCGAAGGCACCTTGGGGTTCCATCCCTCGGGGAAGGGTCGCTTTAAAGTTTCCTACGCCGGTAGATCGATGATGGGTATGCGCTCTTACATCGGCGTGAAGTACATGCGGCCAGGCGCCATGATTCTGTTACGCCAAATGGCGGACGCTGGGAGAGTGCAAGGTGCCCCTGCCAAGCCGGCGAAGAGCAAAAGTAGCCAAAGAAAAAAACGAACCTGAGCCGAACGACAATCCCTTGTCTGGGTATTCGTCGCGCTGCAGCCACGAACCTCAGGCCCGACCGAGGGGCTCGCTAATCAATGGCCTCTCAATATCCTGTCGGTGGTGATGACGATCCAGCGCTGTTAGCCTTGGAGGAAGCGTTTTACCACGTTTGGACAGTCCTGGCGGCACACGACCCCTATCGGGACAGAACCGAGGATCATGACCTTAGAATCGAGCTCAGTCGGACACTTATGGTCTTCGTTGCCAATGGCGTGAGGGATGTCGCCGAGCTGCGTAGGTTAGGCGTCGAGAGCCTGTCTCTACCGCCCAGTCATTGAGCTTCGATAATTAGACGGCCGACGTAAGGGCTGACCAGACCACGCGGAAGTTCGCTTTCAACGTCTCTCTGCGCCCGGCACGAGTCGTTGCGTCGGTGCAAAGGCCTAAGTGTCTTTGGCATAAGGCGGCGAACGCAAGATCGCTCGCTTAACCCAAATTAGACCGGATCACCCCAAATCCATTTCCGCCATCGCCATTGCATCTCAACTTTTGCAAGTGCGTTGGGCGCTCTTTCACGCCGAGCTTGCATTAAGTCTGGGCAAAGCCTATAGTATGAGGTAATGGCACGCCGCCTCCCAGGCGATGACGGCAAAGTCTACCGTGCCGACTTCGTGCACGCCCCTTTCCCGAACATCTCGGTAAGACGAGCACCAATAACGCTCGAGGCCCGCGGCTTTCCAGCCTGCGATAGTCGCCTTTCGACCTAACCCAAAAGGTGAGTTTCATGACCAACACCTATAATCCACAAGCTGCTGCCGACCAGACCGGTGCCGCCTACCGCAAGATGACAGACGAGCTCGGTCGCCTCGGTCTCGACACCGCCGTTCCGGAGGGTGTGCGCGCCCTGGCCGAAAAGACCGTGGCTCAGAGCCGCGAGGCCAGTGATCGCACTTTGGACGCCTTCGATGCGTCCTTGGCGACGTTCGAGAAGTCCTTTGAGGCCGCCGGCCAAGGCGCTGCTGCGTTTAACCGCAAGATGGTCGACATAGCCCGGCGTAACGTCGATGTGAGCTTCGACTTGGCAACGAGCCTAGCGGGCGCCAAGAACCTCGCGGACATTGTGGAACTTCAGGCGGCCTTTTGGCGCAAGCAGTTTGGCGTATTGGCGGCACAAGCAGAGGAAGTTCGCGGTCTCTCGACGAAGGTAACGGACGATCTAGCCAGGCCAACAGGGTCGCAAATGGCGCGCCCCGAGGATGGGCCGAGGAAGGCGCACTAGCTTCTCGCTGCATAGCCGATGCTCCGCCCTTTGACGATTGGGTCCCCTCGATGATGTTGCGCACGACCACTAAGACGGTCACGTTTCGCCGGCCCTTCTGGCTAAAGGGCGTTGATCGACTGCTGCCGCCTGCGGATTATCGGGTGATGACTGATGAGGGGCTGATCGAGGTCTGTCGTTTCCGGCTTACCGTCGAGTAGCGACCATTATCGTCGTACCAGCGCCGTCAGGTGCCGCAGTAGAGATGGTAACTATCGATCCCCCTGGATCTCCAAGCGGTGCAGAACAAGACGCAAAAATAACTGATGCTGACCCGGGCACCGCTCGAAAAATCATGAAGTCTTCCCATGCGCGCCATTTTACACGCCAAGTTCGACGCTGACGTCGGCAAACCTTGCTCTGCCTTGGACAAGGTACCTCGCATCAACAAGGGTCCGGAACTGCGCGATTCCTCCGTCGAGGAGTTTGAAGCCGCGCTGACCAAAGCACGGGCTTCTTGGCGGGCAGGCAGGAGACCAACCCGGACAGCTATTTACGATGGCCGCATAGCGCGGCATCGATAGGCAAACCGTCGCACGTCCGGCGGCAGACACGGTGGAAGGATTTTGTGGAATGACATTTGATTATACCGCGCTGGCGGAACTTTATCCGGCCAGGAGCTGCAAGCGTAGTACGGGGCGAGTTACCTACAAGCGATTTGAGGTCGCCGCGGAAGCTCTACGCTTCGCCATGGAGGAGCTTCCGTCTCAATTCCTCTTGGGCACTTATCTTGAGGTCGAAGAGGAAAGGTTCGACGGGCGACAAATCCGCTCGCTGTACGAGAGCGGCGATTATCCGCTGCCTCGAAAGGGCGTCATTTGACTTGACCGTTCACCACAACCGCTCTGCCGCTTGCAAGCTCTTGCTGAAATTGAGTTGGAGGTAGCTCATTATGCCTCTCAACGGCCACTGACGTCTGCTGTTGGCACTTTCCAGACATTGATGCCGATGCTGAGAACGTCCACTCTTGACTCGAGATCGCCATCGTTGACTGGCTAAAGCGACCCCTGGGGGCTTGCACCGGAGAATCATCGAGAAGCACCCACCTCGACGGTGCGCAGCGGCCCTCGCGCAATTTCGGACATTTGAATGGCGCAGTTCACTACAAAGCCTTGTAAAGTTGGCCCGCGGAGATGACGTTGGCCAACATCAGGATCCACCACAGGACGACCTATCGCTACACAGCGCCAGTGAAACCGGGCCCCCACCCGCCTGATGCTGCGTCCCCGCGAAAGCCACGAGCTGCGCCTCCTGTCAAACACGATCACCGTTGTGCCCGACGCCGAGTTCACCTGGGCCCTTGATGTCTCCGGCAACGCGATCGCGACCGCCACATTTGCCAGTATGGTCGATACTCTCGCCATCGACGCAGTGACTGAACTCCAGCTCAGCTCCAAAGCCTGGCCGATCTTCCCCATCGCCGCGTCGGCCATCAATTATCCGTTTCTATATGCCGATGATGATTGGACTGATCTCGGGGCACTTGCGATCCAGCAACACGAGGACCGAGACGGGAAGGTGCGCGCCTGGGCCAGAGGCTTTGCCGCCAACAACCGGATCGACACGCTGACACTCTTGAAGAACATCAGCGCCGGCATTCACGGCAGGAGTCAGTACGAAAGCCGTGAAGTTGAGGGCACCCAAACGCCGGCCGAGACACTCGAGCAATGCCGTGGCTCCTGCCGGGATTTCGCCGTCCTGTTTGTCGAAGCCGTCCGGTTGCTTGGCTTCGGCGCGCGGATCGTATCCGGCTATCTATGCAATCGCGACACCAGCATCATCGGGTCTGCAGATGCAGGCTCGACCCACGCCTGGGCCGAAGTCTATTTGCCGGGCGCGGGCTGGGTCACCTTCGACCCTACAAACCGGAGCGTTGGCGGCTTCAATCTTATCCCGGTCGCTGTGGCCCGGGACATCCAGCAAACAATTCCGATTTCCGGTTCATTCGCCGGCCCAAGCAATGCCATGAGCTCAATGGACGTGGTCGTGGACGTCGTGGGCATTTAGCGCTTGCTTTCATGTCCGCTATTGATGCTGTGGACGGCTCCTCCACCGGCACGCAAGTGCCTCTGATGTGGGTGTAGTCAACGCAGGGACGAGAATTACAAAGAACCGGTCGCACTTGCGGCGTGAACGAGATTGCGCCGGGGTATCCGGCGTGATGTGACGGTTGGGAGGACGAACAGCACGTAATGCAGAGTCGGTCGATCCAGCGATCAGGACACCCCTTAGTGCCAGTGCATGATCACGAGTGCGTGCTTTTGACCGGGACCCGATCCGCGAAGGGCATTATGGCCAGCGGTCAATGCGAACCGCGCTAACAGGCCGAACACATGGCTACACCGACGCGACGTTATGTTTTGACTTGCCAACCAGGAGCCGTCCACACTTGGCACGTAACGGACATTGAAGCCGACCCTGAGCATGTCCGGTTTTGGGGGTGAAGCGAACATCCCTGATCGAAGATCCAATGTCGCTACTGACCCAAAGCGGACATCAACGCCTATATTGGCGGAAGATAGCAGGCGTTGGGGAGGGACCCATGAAACGTATATTCCAAAAACGCAGTTACTTTGAGGTGCCCGACGGGACGGAGGTCAGTCCGTTCTTAAATGCGACGGATGCTAACCAGACTGACGTGCCCTGGGGCCTCCTCGGCGAGATGAGTATCGCAGCGGGGCGCATTGGTCCCGGTGTGCAATCTTGGATGCACGTCCACCCAGTCATCGTTCAGGTAACATACGTCGTATCCGGTGATCTTGCGATCCGGATGAAGGATCCAAGCACTACGGATCCCTACGATCTGGAGCAGCGGCCGGGGCAGGCCGTCGTCACAGAGCCGGGCACGCTGTTCCAGCTCCGAAACATGAGCAACGCCCCGGCGGAAGTGCTTTACATCGTCTCGCCCTCCTATGTGTTCGAAATGGAGGGTGGTGAGGTCGCCTATGATGATGCCATCATGGTCGCGAAGTCCTGGGAGGAGTTGGAGGCTAAAGAATATGACGTTCCGGCACTCAGGAGGCGCGCCGAGGCCTTAGGCCGATTGGCCACGCGGAAAGGGGAGTAAAGCAGCCATCGGAGATGCATGGGGTCAGCTAAGGGCACCGAGCAGCCTTTGAAGGCCTACGCTGTCCGCTCGGCAGCTCTCAACGAACGTTTGTTCGATTCAATGTCTGGCTGGCTAAGAAGAAGCCCCGCACGTTGATGCGGAGGTTCTCCAGCACTTTGCGGACATTGATCGGGCTCGCCGAACTAAGCCCAGATTGAACTTTGTCAGGGGCTCGTAGCGGATCCTTCTCGCAGTGACCCCGGACACTTCAGAACGATATTGGCTTCTCGCCCCGCATCGTGATCAGCGCAAGCGCACTTCAGCCAGGGCAATATCGCGGAAGCAATTTCTGTGCGGCGACAACATATTCGGAGAACGACGTCGGGAAAGCGTTTCTCGCCCCTCGATCTCGGCAACCGAATACCAATGGAGCATTCCCATGAAACAGTATGCCGTCGCTAGTCTCTTGCTTCTTAGCCTAACGGTGCCAGCCTTTGCGCGCGCCAGCACGGCTGCGCAAGACGCAAAAGATACCTCTTCGAACTTTAGCTTTGTGGCCAAGGACCACTGGGCCGTTGACGATACGGTCGGCAACTGCGCGGTCGTTGACTCAAAGCCGAGTCCCTATGACATCAGCGGCCTGAAGATTGTCGGTGATAAGAGCGGCTACTCGAGCCTCCCTGCCGCCGAGAAGGAAATCAAGGCGGATAAGAGTGCCTGTAAGGGCATCGTCGAAAGAGCGTAAGCCATAGGATGCCAAGCTCCTTGCTAGGCATCCTACCATCTAACGCAGCTAGGGTTCGACAACGGCTCCAGGAATGGCTTTTGTCTCTGTCGAATTTCGGAGGCGTGGCGACCCTGCTGTGCGTGACGGGTTCTGGCTCTGGCGACTGAAGCCGGCCGCGCGGTTTGATGCCCCGTTTGGGCTCCTATCGGATTGGTGGCCGGCTTTGTCGTAGAATCACCAGACTTTTCCTATGAGTTTTCGACTTGGCTTCCGCAGGTGGAACAGGGATGTCGCTTTGGGAAAGATTGTCAGGCGCCGTGGCTGGGCTTGGGTCGGACGCGCATATGGCCGGGGGCGGCCCGATCGGAGCGCTACTTACAGGCCTCGCCGTCTTGCGTCGCGAAAACAAAAATGACTGTGTCCTCGACAGCGAGGAATACCGCGAATTGTTCGCACCGCAAGATCAGGTTGCCTTTACCATCGGCGTGGTTGCGCTTGGCGCCAAGATGGCCAAGGCGGATGGTGTTGTCACTCACGATGAGGTGACAGCCTTCAAAGAGGTGTTCAATGTGCCTTCGGGCGATATGAAAAGCGTGTCACGCATCTTCAATCTCGCCAAGCAGGACATCGTTGGTTACGAATCTTATGCGGAGCAGCTCGTGCTTCTATTCAAGGATAACCCGAGGCTCCTGGAGGATGTGCTTGAAGGTCTCTTCCACATTGCCATGGCTGACGGCAAGCTTCATCCCAACGAGGAGCAGTTTCTCGCTCACGTGGGTAGGCTTTTCGGATTCACCGACACCGAGTTTGCCTATGTCAAGGCGCGCTTTGTAAACTCAGGCACGCACAATCCCTATGAGGTCTTGGGCGTCGCGCCGGAGATCGACAATGAGGCACTCAAGATTCACTACCGCAAGCTCATTGCCGACCATCACCCTGACGCAATGATCGCGCGGGGCCTTCCTCCAGGATTTGTGACGATCGCGACGAAGAAAATTGCCGCCATCAATGCGGCCTATGAGGCTGTCATTAAGCAGCGCAACTCATAGTCCTCTCGCGTGTCCGGGCTGGATCTGCCTGATGTCATCGACGCGGGGATTTGGCACTTGGCGGGCACGGATTTCAGGCCCTGCAATTCCCGCTTTTGGGGGCAAAGCGGTCATTGCTGACCTCCCACGATCTCGATGTCCGCCAACCACCCAAAGTAGACTTGGCACCTGAATGCACCACTGGACTTTCTCTACCAAATGGCACCAAGCAGACGTCCGAAGGTGGAGTCACGGCGTCTTGCTCGAGGTGCCCCCGGTCACGCTTTTCCAACTGGTAATGCAACGAACTTGTTCTGATCTCCCGAACGCAGCTGGATGAGCACGTGGT
>Ga0315553_10004111_pt1 | contig 11098 bp, 9 predicted proteins | sample SalMarSW160140MG_FD_203099 | JGI IMG/M metagenome (GOLD analysis project Ga0315553, IMG submission 203099) | Salt marsh sediment microbial communities from the Plum Island Ecosystem LTER, Massachusetts, United States - Salt Marsh Sediment SW1601-40 ... | reverse complement strand
GCATTCTTGGAGCTGGTTGATTTTACCGTACGCCGCCGCTTCTGATGCCCGATATGTCCAGCAAGACGGTTGACCTATCTGTCATCATTGTCAGTTGGAATGTACGTGACCTGCTTCGGCGCTGCCTGCACTCGGTATTCGGTGCTCGTGGCCTGACGCTTGAGGTCACCGTTGTTGACAACGCCTCCACCGACGGCAGCGTCGAGATGGTGCGGAACGAGTTTCCCCACGTGCACTGTATCGACAACCCTGACAATCGGGGTTTCCCGGCTGCAAATAACCAGGGAATCGCTATCGCCCAGGGCCGCTATGTCCTGCTTCTGAACTCGGATACCGAGACAGTGGGCGATGCACTGGCGACGATGGTGGTGTTCGCCGATACTCATCCCCAGGTGGGAGTGGTTGGTCCACAACTGCTGAACGACGACGGCTCCGTGCAATCCTCCCGGCGCCGCTTTCCCACGCTGGCGACGGCCTTTTTCGAGTCTACGTGGCTGCAACCCTGTGCCCCGCGCCGCCTGCTAGAGAGGTACTATGTGCTCGATCAGCCGGACGATGTTACGCTGGATGTGGACTGGGTGAAGGGAGCCGCGCTGATGGCCCGCCGGGAGGCAATTGAGCAAGTGGGACTGATGGACGATGGGTATTTTATGTATTCGGAGGAGCTAGACTGGTGCCGCAGATTCCGTGAGGCGGGTTGGCGCGTCGTCTATCTGCCCACTGCCCAAATTGTCCATTATGAGGGCAAGAGCAGTGAACAGGTCTTGCCTGTCCGCCACATTCACTTCCAGTCCAGCAAGGTGCGGTACTTTTACAAGTTCCACGGCCCCATCGTAGCGGAAACACTGCGCTGGTTTCTCCTGGCTAGCTATGCCTGGCAGTTAGGGATCGAGGGAGCCAAGTGGTTGATAGGCCACCGGCGTCCTATGCGGGCCGGCCGGATTGACGCATACCGACAGGTGCTTTGCTCAGGACTGCGATACAACAGGATGGATGCGAGTGATGGATGATACCACCCACCAACGGCTGCTGGCGCTGCTGTTGGTGGCATTCGTGGGTTTGGGGCTCACCTATGCAGCAGTGACACCCAGTTTCGAGCAGCCCGACGAGTGGTCTCATCTCTCCCTCGTGCGCTACGTTGGAGCCCACAAGAGGATGCCGCCCCGCGTGGTGCCGTCGCGGAGGGCTCTGACTGCGTCAGATATGGCATGGACCCTTGAATACCACGACCCACCGCTGTACTATGCGCCACCGCTCTACCATGGCCTGGCTGGGCTGCTCGTGTCGTGGATCGACATGAGCGATATGCCTTCTTTGATGGTGCCCAGCCCCAGTTGGGAGGTGGGATGGGTGCCGGAACCGGATCGCACGCCCAGGAACAAGAACCTGTATGCCCATCGAGCGGGGGAGACACTGGTCAAAAGCGGCACCGTACGAGCGACATACTTGCTGCGGGTCGTGTCGCTGGGTCTGGGGGCAGTGACGGTGCTGTGCGCCCACGCGTTATCCCGCCTGTTGTGGCCAGATCGATCGTTTCAGGCCCTGGGAGCGGCGGTGTTCGTGGCCCTGAATCCCAAGTTCATCTCTGTTTCGGCTGGTGTGACCAACGATAATCTGCTGAACACGCTATTTGCTCTCTCTCTTGTGTGCGCTCTGCGCGGTATGCGCGACGGTGTAGCTTGGCATAGGTGGGCGATGCTTGGTGGGCTCGTGGGATTGGGGATGCTGACAAAGCAGAACGGGCTGCTCCTATTGCCCTTGGGACTGCTGGCAATTGCCTGGCAACAAGATAGACGGCGTCTCTCCTGGCGTGGCAAAACACTGATGGATGGCGCTGCCTTTCTCGGATCAGCATTTGTAGTTGGTGGCTGGTGGTATGTGCGCAACTCCATACTGTACCACGATCCCTTGGGTGTGGAGCCGCACTTTGCCATCAAAGACCCCTTGACCCACTTTGGCCTGCAGGAGTTGCTGATGATCGCGCGGGGCTACTGGGCGGCCTTTGGCTGGGCGCCGATTCTGCTAGAGCCATGGATGTACGTGGCTGCTGGGGTGGTGATCCTCGTGGCAGTGGCAGGCATGTTGGTGGCGCTCGGAGGGAGCTTTTGGGAAGCGTCGCCAGTGACCAGGCGTGGTTTGGCCTTGCTGAGTTTGGCGTTCTTGTTGAACCTGGCGGCTCTGGTGCAATGGACGATCAACACCAGCGCGCCTATCGGGCGGCTTTTGTTCGCCACGTTACCTGTTGCCGGCGTGTTGATCGCTTGGGGACTCTCCCAGTGGACACGATGGTCGGTGGTACGCTGGGGTCTGGGCTTGCTCGTCGGGTTGGCCTTTGTTCTAGCTGCCGTGATTCCATGGCGCTATCTTCGCCCTGCCTATGCTTCGCCTCGTCTGCCCGGCGGAATGCCAGGGACGGCTGACGTTGTTGGATTGGCATTTCGAGGGGGCATCCGACTGGCTGGTTATGAGGCGGATGAAGAGGATCTCGTGCCTGGTGAGGGCGTGCGCCTGACGCTGTTCTGGAACACTCCAACAACCCCAGACCAGCGCTATCGCACGTGGATTCAGTTGGGTCCACAGGATCCGACGAGTCGGGTGGCCGAAGATGGCTATTGGTTGGGTGGAACGCTCTATCCCAGCGACCTCTGGCAGGCGGGCGACACGGTCCGGCAGGCGTTTGATCTACCTGTCCCAGAGTGGACGCCGGCGCCTGGCTTGTATTGGATACGCATCGGATTGGCGGACAGTGAAGGGACGCGGCTGGGGCTGATGGACCATAGCAGCGATATGGTCGTTCTAGGGCCATGGCGGATGCGGACTGTCTCCACATCGTCTGCGCCTACCTGTGACACCGACTATCGTCTTGGTGAGACGATTCGGTTGTTGGGTTACGACCTGGTCCAGGGGCAGGATGCCAGAGAAAGACGATTGGAGCTGACTCTGCACTGGCAGGCCGAGCAGGCCCCGTTGGCGGACTATTCCGTCTTTGTGCACGGGGTCGACAAAGACGGCGTCTTGTTGGGGCAGCACGATGGTCCGCCGCGCGACGGTGCGTATCCGACCTCGTGGTGGCTGCCCGGTGACATTGTACTGGATCAGCACGTTTTTTCTCTGTCTGTGGAGGGGTCTGGGGATGATCATGTACGGTTGTGGGTCGGCATGTACGACCAGGCAACAGCGGCGCGTCTTCCGGCGTACAATGAGGTGGGGGAACGACTGCCTGATGATATGATTCCTCTGATGACAGTGATGTCTCAAGGAGAGGGCGTGCAGTGCAGATCGGATTGATCACCGGGGAGTACCACCCGATGCAGGGTGGCGTGGGCGACTTTTCTCAGGAGCTGGCGCGAACGATGGTGGCCCTGGGACACACGGTCCACGTGATGACGGGGCAGGGCAAAGGCTCAGAGTCCCCAGCCCAAGACTCTGAATTGTGGGTGCATCGGGCAATTGAGGGGTGGGGATGGAGATGCTGGCGCCAGGTACTGACGCTGGCCCGAGAGCTTGGGCTGGACGTGCTCAATGTACAGTACCAGGCTGCCGCATACGGTATGCATCCAGCGATCAACTTTGTGCCGCGTCGTCAGAGGCCAGATAGGCCCCCGGTGGTCGTCACGTTCCATGACCTGAAGGTGCCCTATCTGTTCCCCAAGGCAGGGCCGCTCCGCTGGCAGGTCGTGCGGACTATGGCTCGTCGGGCTGACCGGGTTATCGTCACTAACCGGGAGGATTATCTCCAGCTTGAGGCCGAGATGTCCACGGAACGCCTAAAGCTAATTCCCATCGGAAGCAACATCTCTGTCGATCCACCATCGGGATATGGTCGGGACGTGGAGAGAGCCAGGTGGGGGGTGGCGTCGAACGATCTTTTGCTTGGGTACTTTGGCTTCCTGAATGAGAGCAAAGGTGGTGAGGAATTGATTCAGGCGCTGGCTCATCTGCTAGAATGGGGGGTCCCGGCCCATCTGTTGATGATCGGCGGACGAGTAGGGAGCTCGGACCCCACCAATCGTAAATATGCAGATCGTATAGAGCACTTGATCTCTGAATTCGGTCTGGGGGAGCGCGTCCACTGGACGGGCTATTCCCGCCCAGAGGGGGTGTCTGCGGCGCTGTTGGCCACGGACATATGTGTCATGCCATACCGTGATGGGGTGTCGTTCCGGCGTGGGACGCTGCATGCCTGCCTGGTCCACGGTCGGGCGATTGTGACTACCCATCCGGCGGTGCCGTTGCCGGAGGCGCGCGACGGCGAGAACATGATGTTGGTAGCGCCACGGGATTCTTGGGGGCTGGCCGAGGCGGTAAAGGCATTGGCTTCTGACCTGATACTGCAAGAGCGACTTGAAGCGGGTGCTAAAGCGCTGGCAGCAGAGTTCACGTGGGAGCGGATCGCACGGAAGACGGTGGCGCTGTTTCGGGGGTTGGAACGTGACGCATCGCACTGAGCGGTTGATCTTGGCCCTGATCCTGCTCCTTTTCCTTTTTCTGGGAGCTGGATACAGCATCGTCGTTCCGCCCTTTGAGGCGTCGGACGAGCTGTGGCACTACCCTATGGTCAAGTACGTCGCCGATCACTGGACCTTGCCGGTGCAGGCGCCCGGTGTCGAGACGCCATGGCGTCAGGAGGGGAGCCAGCCTCCCCTTTATTACGGCCTGGTCGCCGCCGCTACCTTCTGGATCGATACGTCGGACATGGAATCGGTGCGTCATCTCAATCGCCACGTGGATAACGGGATCGCCACTCCCGATGGCAACATCAACCTGGTGGTCCATCGGCCAGGTTTAGAGTCCTTTCCATGGCAGGGGACGGTGTTGGCGATTCACGTGGCTCGCTTATTGTCTGTCTTGATGGGGACGGCCGCCGTGTACCTGACCTATCTCATCGTGCGGGAGGTGTTGCCTGAGCAACCTGCCCTGGCCTTGGGCACGGCCGCCATCCACGCCTTCACACCGATGTATGTCTTTATCTCGGGTGCGGTCAACAACGACAACCTGGCTGTGCCGCTGTCGAACCTGGCGTTGCTTATGCAACTCCGGCTGCTGAAACAGCAGTCGTGGACGACCAGGCAGGCCTTGGTACGCTACCTCGCGCTGGGGGGAGTGCTAGGTCTGGCAGCACTGACCAAGCTGGGGTGGCCAGCGCTGGCGGTGCTCACGGCGTTGGTCGTCACGGTGAGGGCCGTCAGGCTCCGCTCCTGGTCCGAGTTCTTTATGGGTGGCCTGGCGACCGTGCTTCCTCTGCTTATCATCGGCGGATGGTGGTATGTGCGCAATCTGCGACTGTATGGTGATCTGCTGGGACTCGCCGTCTTTAAGGCGATCCTGGGCACACGGGAGGTGCCAGCCGATCTAGCCCAACTGTGGCGGGAGCGCTATAGTTTCACGGCTGGCTATTGGGGCAACTTTGGCGGTCTCAACGTGCCGATGTCTGGATGGGTCTACGCGGTGCTCAATTCGGTGGCCCTCGTTGCTGTGCTCGGTCTGGTCATTCTATTGCTCAGGTCGATCGTTGCATCTGAGAAACGGCTGATCGTTGAACCTTGGGCGCTGGTCGTCGTTATCCTGTGGGGCTTGGGCGTTTTTCTGCCGTGGGCTCTATCGTGGGCGCGTGACACCTGGTCCTCTCAGGGTAGGCTGGTCTTCTCTGCGATCGCCACCTGGTCTCTTCTGATGGCTCTGGGGCTGGCGGGGTGGTTCCCTCGGCGTTGGGCACCCTGGGTGGTGGCGGCCTTTGCGTTGCTTTTGCTGGGGCTGTCAGTTGCCTCTCCCATTGTGACCATCAAGCCCGCCTACACGCTGCCGGAGCCTCTGACCGAAGCCTGCGTGGTTGCTATACCTCATCCGGTCGGCGTCGATTTTGTGGATTTTCGATCAGCCACGGTGATGCGCCTGTTGGGCTACGATCTGGGGACACAGTCGGTGGAGCCTGGCGGACAGGTGGAGGTGACGTTGTACTGGCAGGCGCTGGCCTCCACCGATCAAGACTATACCGTCTTTGTGCATCTACTGGGCGAGGGGGAACTTGTCGTGGCGCAGCGGGACACCTTTCCGGGTCTGGGACGATTCTCCACGATGTGGCTGGAGCCGGGGGTTCGCTGGGCGGATCGGTATGTCCTGGAGGTGCCCCACACCGCTTACACGCCAGATACGGCCATCATTCAGGTAGGGTTGTATGATCCTGTCACTGGCGTACGGCTACCAGCAGTGCAGGCGGGAGGGGGCGCAACAGGGGACAGTGTGCGTTTTGGTCCGGTGTCGATCGATGCTCTTCCAGGAAAGGTCCCAAACCCCATCTTTGTCAACTTTGGGGATCGGATGGCCTTGGTGGGGTATGACCTTGACCAGCGGGTAGTTCGACCAGGGGAAACGCTCACGTTGACGCTAAACTGGCACTGCTTGCAACGGATGGACACCAACTACAACATCTCGGCGCAGGTGGTGGATACCGGTCAGCGCAAGGCCGCCCAACACGACGGCTGGCCATTGGACGGCGCTGCGCCCACGGCTGCCTGGGAACCAGGACAGCGCCTCACCGACACGTATACACTGCAGATCTACCCAGATGCCAATCCTGGCGTGTATGATGTGCGGATCATCGTGTACGCGCTCAAAGATGGGGAGATCGGACATCTGCCGGTGACGCCGGAGGGTGGGCGCATGCAGGCCAAGCACATTACGCTTACCACACTCAGGGTAGCACCATAACATTGGGGTCTCAAGTGGGGGATGCGGTTGTGTTCGAGGTGGGGACAAGCTCGCGGCAGCCTTGGGTTTTCCTCCTGACAGGGGCCGTGCTGGTGATGATTGGGGCGGCCATCTATCTTCTCTGGTTCCGACGGCCAACAAAGGAGTTCTGAGCTGTTGATTGGCATAGACTATACCGCTGCAGCGCGACAGCACGCCGGTATCGGCCGTTACGCCCGCGAGCTGATCACGGCGTTGATCGCGTTGGAGAGCAATCACGAATACATTATCTTTGCCGCCACCGGTGGGCTGGATGATGACCGGTGGAAGCGCGAGTCCGAGAAGCTGCGGTCAGTGAGAAGCAGAGGGCGATGTTCCGATGTTCGTTTCCGTACCCTCCCCCTCAGTGACGATTGGATGGCTCGACTGTGGCACCGGTTGCGCTTGCCTGTACCGGTCGAGGCGTTCACTGGCCCTCTGGATGTGTTCTACTCCCCCGATTTTGTTCTACCACCTACACGACGTACCACTCGAACGCTGCTGACAGTGCACGATCTATCCTATCTGCACCATCCCGAGCACTTTGTCCCCAAGCTAGTGCGCTATCTGGAGCAGTCAGTGTCGCGCTCAGTGGTCCGCGCGGACTGGGTGTTGGCAGATTCGGAGGCCACGCGCTCGGATCTGATCGCTCACCTGGGAACACCGGCGGGAAAGGTGCAAGTACTCTACAGTGGCGTGGATCCCCGTTTCAGTGAAGGGAAGGAACCGGAGGAGAGCGAACGCCTCCGCGCCCGGTATGGTCTGACTGCCGGGTCCTATGTCCTCAGCGTTGGCACCATCCAGCCGCGCAAAAACTATGTTCGCTTGATACAGGCGTTCGCTCAGTTGCAGACCCACAACTTTGCGGACAGACAACTTGTCCTGGCTGGCGGCCGTGGTTGGCTGTATGAGGATATCTTTGCCGAGGCCGAGAGGCACGGGGACCGTGTGCGTATCCTGGGCTTTGTGGACGAAGCAGATCTGCCGGCACTGTACCGCAACGCCGCGCTCTTTGCCTTTCCCTCGTTGTACGAAGGCTTTGGACTCCCGGTGCTGGAGGCAATGGCGTGTGGCACGCCTGTCGTCTGCTCGAATGTTTCTTCGCTGCCAGAGGTCGCCGGTGACGCGGCGCTGTTGGTGGATCCGCTCGATACTGGTAGTATAGCTGAGGCAATGGCGCGTGTGCTGCAGGACGTCGGCCTGCAGCGGGACATGATCGCGCGAGGGCGTTCCCAGGCGGCTCGGTTCACGTGGAAAAAAGCCGCTCGCCAGCTCTTGGATACACTCGACGGACTTGCAAATGCGTGATAAAATGGTAGGGGTTTCTTGATAATTGCTGAAAGGCGAATGGCATTATGAGGTATATCTACTCAACGGCCGGGGACTGGGTTGCCTTACTTGATGAAGGGGTTCGTTGTCTGTACGATACAACCGGGGACTTGATCGGCTGGCTCGATGACCAAGAGGTGTATACCCGCGATGGCGTCTATGCCGGTTTCGTTTCGAGAGATGGGCGTGTCTTGCGGGAGCGCATTCGCAAGCGGCGACCAATGCGGTCTGCGCCTGCTGCTGTACCGACAAAGGTCAGACCACCGGCTAGTGCGCCCCTCGCTCCCCTGTTCGCGGAACTACCTTGGGGCAAGGTGGACGTCTTTGAGGAGGAGCCTGAGATTTTTAGATACATCTCTGAGCTGCGGCCCGACTGGAACGACTGAATTGTGATTGCTGATCTCGGATTGCGGGTTGCAGATCGTCGGCTTCGTCTATTGGGCCTCGTTCTCGTTTTCGTAGGCTACTTTGGTCCCTGGTTCCCTCACAAGACAGCCGCTCTGAGCGTGACCGGCTTCGAGTTGGCAGAGTTTGCCAAATTCTTCCCGCAGGTCCAGGGTGGGGTGGTAGCGATCTATAGGTCACTTTTCTACATCCCATTGGTGGTGGCTTTTATCCTGCTGGGGATCTTTGCCAGTCAATCCACCATGCGTGTGGTGTGGTTGATTGTGCCTCTGTTGGCCGTCGCTGTGCTGCTTGCCGCAATCCTACCCTATCCTGTGATCGAAGGTGTGCGTCACGCGCTCTCCACACGCTCCCCTCTCACCCTTGATCCTCAGTATATGGGGCACCTGGTGCTCTTGCTCGTGGGATCGGTGCTCTCGCTGTCGACCCCATTGGCACGGCAGCTACCTCGACGTGTTCGAGACGTTCTGATCCTACTCCTGGCCTTCGCCGGTGGTGCGCTGGCGGGGTGGCAGTACGCGCTACTCTGTCCCCTGACTGATGCACTGTATGGCGTTCATTTGGGGGTGGGCTGGGGCTTGGTCACCTGTATGGTCGGGTTTGGGCTGCTCTTGCTGTCCTCTGCATGCGCAGTTGCTGGCACGGAGCAGCCTGGAAATGCTCAATCATCCTCCTAGACACCGTTGTAGGTCTGGGTTGTGTGAGTTTCCCTGATGCGCCACTCCACGTGTCTGCCATTCCCGACGTCTATGGTCAGCAAATTGTCCAGGGCTCCAGAAGACGGCGTACGCGGGTAGCCAGTCACTACCTTGACTCCGGCGCGCAACGCGCCCAGCGCCAGGGCCTCGTTGCCGGTTACCAGCCTCGTTTCCAATCTAGACCTCCATCCTGGGTATATGCGTGTCTTACCGGCGCGAGCCCAGCGGCACTGTCGATGATTCGAGCGTGGGCAGGAACTGCCCTTGGCCTGGCTCGGCCACGATGTCACCCTGCCACAAGACCCGGCGTCCGCGCTGGAAGGACATCTCTGGCCAGCCCAGCACCGTGTGTCCTTCGTAAAGGGTATACCCCGCGTGGGTATGCTGGTTGTCGGCCCGGATGGTGAACTCCCGGGTCGGGTCAAAAACCACCAGGTCTGCGTCGGAGCCGACGGCGATCGTACCCTTCTTGGGGTACAGGCCAAAGATGCGGGCAGGGTTCTCGCATAGCACCTGCACCATCCGTACGGCACTGATCCGTCCCCGGTTGACGCCACCGTCATAGGTCAGCGGCAGCACTGTCTCGATCTGAGGTGATCCGAAGGATTGTTCCAAAAAGTCACCCTGGACGTCCTTCTTCTTGGGGGCGTGGTCCGAGGCTACTGTGTGGAGCGTTCCGTCGGCTAATGCTTCCCACAGCGCCGCCCTATCGTCGGCGGTGCGGATCGGCGGGCCGATCTTGGCCAGCGCGCCGCGTTCCTCGATGATGTCCTGCGTCAACGTGAGATACTGGGGGCACGTCTCGGCAAAGACGGGCAGCCCCTCGGCCTGAGCGCGTCGGATTGGTCGCAGCGATCGGGCGGCCGTGACGTGGGGTATGTACAGCGGACAGCCCGTGATCTCGGCCATACAGATGGCGCGAAAAACTGCCTCTTCCTCCAATACGGCCGGGCGAGAAGTATTGAAAAGGCTGGCAGATGCCTGCGGGCCTTTAAGGTACTTGTCCTCCAGGTAGTCGATCGCGCCGCCGTTCTCGGCGTGGACCATCGCCATCCCGCCGTGCTCCGCCAGGATGTCCATACCCTTGATCAGTTGGTAGTCATCCGTGTACCAGCCTTGCTTTAGGTAGGTCAAGAAGAATTTGAAAGTGCGCACGCCCAATGCCATCACTTGGGGGATCTCTGGCACCTGCTTGGGAGCCTCGAACATGCCTCCGTGCAGCCCAAAGTCGAGCAGCGAATGGGCCAGGCCGTCCTCCAGCATCTCTTCCACTTTCTGGAGCAGGCTGTCGCCAGTCCGAGCGTAGGCAAAGTGTAGCAGCGTGGTGGTGCCACCGTAAGCGGCGATGCGCGAGCAATCCTCCACGCTGTCGAGGTAGACCGGGTGAACGTGGGCGTCGATCACGCCAGGAAAGATGAACCTGCCGGTGACGTCGATCACTTCGTGGGCGGTCCCTCCGGGCAGGTTTGGTTCCACCGCAGCGATGACCTCACCTTTCACACCCACGTCGGCGTGTCTTATGCCCTCTCCTGTGACAACAGTGCCGTTAGTCAGCAGGAAATCGAACTGCCTTTTCATACGCGCTCTCCTTTCAAACAGCGCCAGCGCATCTCAACCCTTGCATGCGCCGGACGCGCTATGGCAACGTGCGGAACCAAGTATACCGGAGAACCATATCTATTACCAGTAACCCCAATGCTGGGAACAGTACCCATCCCGCCAGCTCCTTATACCGGGTGAATACCTGTAGCTCTACTTCGGATTTCTCCATTCGGTTGATCTCCTCATAGATCTGGTGCAACCCTGATGTGTCCGTAGCCCGGAAGTATGTCGCATTGGTCGTTTCGGCGATACGCTGCAATGTATCCTCGTCGATTTCGCTCTCGATCAAACGCGTCGTCCGACCGAACAGTGGGTCGTTAACAGGGAAGGGCACCTGA
>Ga0315553_10004110_pt1 | contig 11101 bp, 6 predicted proteins | sample SalMarSW160140MG_FD_203099 | JGI IMG/M metagenome (GOLD analysis project Ga0315553, IMG submission 203099) | Salt marsh sediment microbial communities from the Plum Island Ecosystem LTER, Massachusetts, United States - Salt Marsh Sediment SW1601-40 ... | reverse complement strand
CACGGTTATGCGCGAGACCATCATGGAACGGCTGACCCTTGAAGCCGATCTGCGCGGCGCCCTGGAACGCAAGGAACTGCTGCTCAATTACCAGCCGATCGTCTCGCTGGAAAACGGTCAGCTGGTCGGCTTCGAAGCCCTGGTGCGCTGGCAGCATCCCAAGCGCGGCTTGATGTATCCCCTGGAGTTCATCCCTCTAGCCGAATCGACCGGCATGATCATCGACCTCGACCGCTGGGTTTTGACCGAAGCTTGCACCCAAATGCATGCCTGGCAGCAGCTTTACACCACCGAGCCCCCGCTGACCATCAGCGTTAATTTTTCCAGCAAACAGATCGCCCAGCCCGATATCGTGGCGATCATTGAACAGGTGCTCGAGGACACCGGTCTGGATTCGAGAAGCCTGAAGATCGAGATCACCGAAAACACCATCATGGCGCACAACGAGCACACCCTTACGCAGCTGCACGCCATCCAGGATTTGGGCGTGCACATCCAGATCGACGATTTCGGGATCGGCTTCTCTTCGCTGAGTTATCTGTCCCAATTCCCCGTTAACGCCCTGAAGATCGACCAGGCTTTCGTCGGCAAGATGAGCGAAGAGGAAAGCTCGCTGAAGATCGTCCATTCCATCGTCTCGCTCTCTCACAACCTGGCCCTCGGCGTCATCGCCGAAGGCGTCGAGACCGACGCCCAGCTCGACCATTTGAAATCTCTAGGGTGTGAATACGGTCAGGGTTTTCTGGTCTCCACACCGCTGCCAAAACCGGACGTTGAATATTTGTTGGAGCAGCTGCTCTCTGGCACGCACAAATTCAGGCCATGGGATCATAGTGGTCAAGAGGAACAAGAGCCAGAATGATATCCAGCAGAAGGTATCCGCCCGGATCGCTATCCGCCCGGATCGCTATCCGCCCGGATCGGCACCCCTCAATCAGCTATTGTGGGCAGCATCTCTAATTCCCCCTGCGCTTCGGCGTCCACCTCACCCGCTTCATCGGGGACGGCGTCGGGCAATTCATCCTCCAGGTTGCGCACTCGCGGGCTGAGATAGCCCCCCAGACCGACCAGCAGGCTGCAAAACCCGATCACCACGAACAGCAAACCCGTGCCCCGCCCCGGCCCGACCCCCATCAGCGGGCCTAGGCTGTTGGCCAGCGGGCCGCCCACTTCCAGCAGCGGGTTGAAGACGTAGTCCGCCAACGGCCCGGCGATCAGGTAAGCCAACGGCATCGTTGACCAGGCGATCATGCGGCGCACGGAGAAGACGCGCCCCTGCACGTCGGGGGCCACTTTGCTCTGCCAGATCGCCTGGCTGGAGCCGCCAATGATGGGCATCACCAACATCATGCCGAAACCGGCAGCCGCCATCAAAGGCAGGTAGGGGGTCAGGCCGATCAACCCAGAGAAGAATCCTCCCAGCATCAAAAAGGCCAGCACACCGTGGATGCGCCGTTTGGGACCGCCCCAGGCGCTCATCAACAGTGTCCCGACTAGCATACCCACGCCGACGATGGAACCCAAATAGCCGAACACTTCAGGGGAATACATATCCAGGATCAATGGGCCGATCAAAGGGCTGAATAGACCCGAGAAGAAGTTATAAGCCGCAAAAACCATCAACAACCCAAACAAGCCCTTGCGTGCGGCGATGTAGCGCCACCCGTAAATGGCCTCTTTCCAGATCGAACCTCGACCTTCCAGGCCATCCTGGGATAACTCCGGACTGGGGATGTGCACCAGGAGCAGCGTTGTCACAGCGAACAAGTAGGTGACGAAATCGACCAGCACCACGCCCTGCAAACCGACGGTAACGAACAGTGCGCCGGCCAGCGCCGGGGAGATCAGCTGTGACATAGCCTCGCCGATCTGCACCATCCCGCCGGCCCGGCCGAGCTGCGCCTTGGGCACCAGCAAGGTCGTGGCCGCCGAATAAGCCGGCCATTGGAAGGTGGTAAAAGCCGAGTTCCAGGCCGAGATCAGGATCACATGCCAGACCTCCAGGCGGCCCAAGGTCATCAAGACCACGATCGCCAGGGTGCTCAATCCGGCTCCTGTATCGCTAAGGATCATCACCCGGCGCCTGTCCCAACGATCCACCAGCGCGCCGGCAAATGGCGACACCAGCAGGTTGGGCAGCACGAAAGCCAGCATGTTGAGCGCGAAAAGGGTGGTCGAGCCGGTCCGCTCGTAGATCCAAACCCCCAACGCGAAGCTGGTCAGGCCGGAGCCCAGCGTCGAAACCAGCTGCCCGGACCAAATTACGAAAAACGTGCGCATTCCTCGCGGTTTAGATCGCGCTATCATTTCCTCACCTCTCCAGCCAATACGGATTTGTACCGACAATGGATTTCCTCTTAGCTTATGCGGCTTTGAGTAATCAAATTTAGCCCAGTTTCACCGCTTCATCGGAGAAAGCTGCGCCGGTTTCATCCTGTACTTCGGTTCGAACGTCGCGATTGTCCTCGATCCCCATCACAGCCGGGCTGAAGAGGCCGGCGACTGCCATTAATAACGTCACCACGCCGCCGAACACATACCAGCTTTGCACGCCCAACCAGTCAGCGACCGGCCCGGCTACGATCAACCCGATCGGGGACACCGCGGTGGCGGCGCTGCCGATCAAGGTAAAGACCCGTCCCTGCATCTCCGGCGACACGATGGATTGCACCACGGCCAGGATCGGTCCGTTCGTGATCGACAAAGAGAACCCGGCGATGAACAAAACGCCCAACCCCAGGTTGAACCCGCTGGCAGGCACCAGGCCCAACGCTATGCTTCCCAGCCCGAGACCGAACAGGCCTAGCATGGAGGTCAGGATGCGGCGCTCAAAGCCTCCCCAGACACTCAGGGTCAACCCGCCGAGGATCACCCCAACGCTCATGATCGCTTCGAACCAGGCCAGCTGGATAGCCTGGCCTCCAAAATGTTGGGTAACCAGGATGGGCAGCAGGGCAAACGCCGGGGAGATGACAAAGTTGATCAGCGTCGCCATAAGAATGAGCACAACCAGGCCAGGCCAGCCCCACACGTAGCGCATCCCGGCTTGCAGGTCTTCCCAGAAGCTGCTCTGCGCCTCGCTTCCATCCGCCGCTCGACGGGGAGCAGGTTGGGGGATATCGATAAAAAACAGCGGGGAGATCGCCAGTATTGCCGTGGCGACGTCGATCCCCAGGACGCCCTGTAGCGGCAGGACCTCCAACAACAGCGCGCCCAGCGGCGCAGAGAGGACATTGAGCCCGCCATTGAGCATCTGGTTGATCCCCTGTACCCGGGAGAGATGCTGTTTGGGGACCATCAAGGAAGTGGAAGCCTGCATCGCCGGCGCGTGGAAGCCCGTCGCCGCCGATCGAAAGAAGATCAGCGCGTACACCTGCCAGATCTGGATCGCGCCGCGCCAGAACAGGACAGCCAGCAAGACCGTCGCCAGGGCGATGGCGCTGTCAGCCAGGATCATGATCGTGCGCCGCTTCCAGCGGTCCACCAGGACCCCGCTGAAAGGCCCCAGGAACACCTGGGGAAGCATGCCTGCCAGGGAGGCGGTGGCCAGCACCGTGGCAGAGCCGGTGGTCTTCGTCAGCCACCAGATTAAGGCGAATTGGACCAGCTGGCTGCCTAACAAGGAAACTGCCTGGCCCGTCCAAACGGTGAAGAATGGGGCCGCCCAATTCTTACGCGCCTGGGAATTCTCCTTTGCTTGCATAGCGGTCACTCCAATTATCCAAATTATTAAAGTATTTATTTATAAATTTTATACTAGGTTATGAATTATTTAGTAATTATAGATATTTACTGAATAATGTCAAGGGTATTAATTGATTTTTACATGGTGGTCACGTCGGCCAATCTTTACCTCCGCATGCGAAATCGCCCCCCTATTCCTTCTCTCCCATAGACCGACGTTTGATATACTTGGCTAATCTTCGCCTGGAATGCCTTCGTCTTTCGCAAACCTTCCACCTCCTCAACGAGATCCTTCAAGAGCCACAATTCAATCGTTCGTATCGATCCAGGAATAGGAGTCACACATCGATGGACACCAAAGAACTCACTCATGAAGAAAGCCTCGACCCAGAGAATTGGGACGCGCTGCGATCACTCGGGCACCAAATGTTGGACGACATGTTCGCCCAGCTGGAAGACCTCCGAGAGCAGCCCGTCTGGCAGCCAGTATCCCAGGAAGTCAAGGCCTTTTTTCACCAACCCCTGCCCCGCGAGCCGCATGGTGCGGACGAGGCTTATCGGTCTTTTATCCAGCGCATGCGTTCGGGAGGCGCGCTGAACGCCCACCCGCGTTTTTGGGGCTGGGTGATGGGCACCGGCACCCCCCTCGGCATGTTGGCCGAGATGCTGGCTTCCGGGCTGAATCCCAACATGGGCGGCGGCGATCACGTCGCCGTTTACGTTGAAAACCAGGTGATCGACTGGTGCAAAGAAATGATGGCTTTCCCGGGTGAGTCCTCCGGGCTGCTGGTCAGCGGCGGATCGATGGCCAACCTGGTCGGCCTGACCGTGGCGCGCAACGCTCGGGCGGAGTTCGATTTGCGCGCAAATGGCCTCGGCGCGGCCCCGCGGCGCATGACCTTATACGCTTCCGAAGAGACCCACAGCTCCAACCTCAAAGCCGTCGAATTGCTTGGGCTGGGTCAGGAGTCTCTGCGGCTGATCCCCGTGAACGCCGAATATCAGATCGATCTGAAAGCCCTGGAGGCCGCCATCGCCGCCGACCGCCAGGCCGGGCACCACCCATATTGCGTGATCGGTAACGCCGGCACGGTCAACACCGGCGCCTTTGACGACCTGGCTGCGCTGGCGGATCTATGCCAGCGCGAGAACCTCTGGCTGCACGTGGACGGCGCCTTCGGCGCTTTGGCCGCCCTCGCTCCCGAGCTGCGTTCGTTGGTAGCGGGCATGGAGCGGGCCGATTCCCTGGCCTTCGATATGCACAAATGGATGTACCTGCCTTTCGAGGTCGGCTGCGCCCTGGTGCGGGACGAAGCGTCTCACCGCCAGGCTTTCTCGCTGACCCCGGACTATCTCGCCCACGCCTCGCGCGGCCTGGCTGGCGGCAAAAGCTGGTTCAGCGATTATGGCGTGCAGCTCACCCGCGGCTTTCGCGCCCTGAAAGTGTGGATGTCGCTCTACGCCGAGGGGATTGAAAAATTCGGGCGCTTGATCTACCAGAACGTGCTCCAGGCGCGCTACCTGGCGGACCGGATCGACTCCCATCCTGCCCTGGAGCGCCTCGCCCCGGCGCCGCTGAACATCGTCTGCTTTCGCTTCACCGCCGACGGAGTGGACCAGGAGGCTCTGAACGAGCTCAACCAGGAGCTGCTCATCCGCCTGCATGAGAGCGGAATCGCCGTGCCTTCTTACACCGTTTTGAACGGTAAATATGCCTTGCGCGCGGCGATCACCAATCACCGCAGCCAGCGTGAAGATTTCGAAGTCATGCTGGAAGCAGTCGTCCGCATCGGGAACCAGCTGTTAGAGGAGGGGCTAGAATGAACGCTTTTGGTGCTGGTTTACCAGCTCGCCATTAAAGCAAACGCCCGCCCTGCCTAGTTGGGGGGGACAACCAGGCAGAGCGAGCCTACGTATTATCACATCAATTCGACCAAAAAACAAGGGTACGGTTGTCCTATTCCGGTAAAAATTATCAATTACGAATTATCAAAATTGTTAGGTCATGGATAAGAGCCCGCATGGTCCAAACCCCGCCCGCCCAGCCGGAACAGCCTTTCATCCTCGGAGTCAATTATTGGCCCCGCCGTAAAGCGATGTACTGGTGGTCGCAGTTCGAGGCCGGTGAAGTGGCCGAGGAGTTCAGCCTGATCGCCACGCTGGGTCTCACCCTGGTGCGCATCTTCCTGCTTTGGGAGGACTGGCAGCCCGAACCGGATCGCGTTGACCCGAAAGCTCTGAAAAACCTGGGGATCGTGTGTGACACCGCCACCAACCTGGGATTGCAGCTCGACGTGACCTTCTTTACCGGGCATATGAGCGGACCTTCCTGGACTCCACCTTGGATGCTCCACCGCGATCGGCCCATGCTCCCGGGCGTGCGGCAGGTGGTCAGCGGCGGGAAAGACGTAGCTTGCGGCTACGCAAACCCATTCACCGACGCCGTAGCCCTGGATGCCGAGGCGCTGCTGCTGAAAACGGTCGTCAGCCGTTTTAAAGACCATCCCGCCATCGGACTGTGGAACCTGGGCAACGAACCGGACTTGTTCGCCCAGCCTCCGGACGCAGCTGCCGGGCGCGCCTGGGTGCGCCGCTGGCGCGCCTTGATCGGTGAAATCGACCCGCTTCACCCGGTCACCTGCGGCCTGCACACCCCCAGCCTGGTGGATAACAACGGCCTGCCCGTGCATCAGGTCTTCGCCGAAACGGACCTGGCGGGAATGCACGGTTACCCCATGTACGCTGGCTGGGCCCGGGGTCCCCTTGATCCCGACTTCGTACCCTTCCTGTGCGCGCTGACCTCCGCTTTATGCGGCAAGCCAACCTTGATGGAGGAGTTCGGTGGTCCGACCACCGCCCCCGGCGAACCCGCGGCAGTGTGGGAGTGGGCCAGGCACGGAAAACCATACCGGCAGTACGCGCCTTCGGAGGCGGGACTGTCCGCCTACCTCGAAGGAGTGCTGCCGCGCCTGGTCGAGGTGGGCGCTGCCGGAGCGCTCCTGTGGTGTTTCGCCGATTACATCCCGGAACTTTACGATCGTCCGCCCTGCGATGAGGCCTGGCATGAACGCTTTTTCGGCCTGGTGCGCCCCGATGGAAGCCTGAAACCCCATGCTGAGACGCTGCAGCGTTTCGCTGCCACCCGGCCCACCGTGCAGCCAGCCTCACGCCGAGTGGACCTGGACCAAACTCCGGAGGAGTATTACCGGGCTCCCCTGGAAAATGCCAAACGGCTGTATGCCCGCTATCTGGGAGAGTGAATGGCGGATGTGGACTTTCGCACTTTCCCGGAAAATTGCGTTACCGCCAATAGTACTTAAGTCCTATCAAGTTGCTTAGCTAACATTTTTTTGAGGTCGCTGCAGCTCAAATCGTGCTACACTTCTTTTGACTGAGCGAGTACCGAAAAAGACGAGCCCGCAAAAAAAAGCGGGTTCGTCTTTTTTTGTTAGCTGCATCACGCCATGATCACAATAGAAGAAACGGGAGGAAAAATGGCATACCATGCCGAAAGCCCAACTTTCCAGAGAGATGCAATCGCCAGCCTGGTTTTGCTCTCCCAGAATTTACTGGAATGGTCGGGGCTGCCGGCGGTCTGGCGGCGCAGCCGGTCCGGACGCAAGCCGGCGGTTTGGGGCGCCAGCCTGGGAGTGGCCCTGTTCATCTGGTCGTGCGACATACAGCCCCAACAGCTGCTCATCGTACCGGCGCTGTCCTGTTTGATCAGCCTGGTGTACATACTCTGGAAAGCGCGGGGGTAAAGAAATAGGGACGCTTCCCAAATATAAACCTCGCCGGTCGCGAAGTTCGGCGAGGTTTTTCATTCCAAATAAACCCTGATGAGACGCTACTCAGCGGCCCGGCGTTGGCGTGGGAGTTGGCGCCACCGGGACCTGTTCGAACCGGGCGGTCACCAGGCGCGCGTTGAAAGTTACTGGGACCCCAACCGCCTGGCTCAGGCTATCCTGGACCTCGGCGATCAACCCGGCGTCAAAGCCCTCCTGCACGTAAACCGTCGCGCTGACCACAAACCCGCCACCTTGTGGATCGATCTCGATATTCTCTACCTGGGAGACATCCGTCTCCAGGGATTGATTTAGCACCGTTTCCAGATCCACCTCGCGGGCGATCTGCCGCCGGAAACCCACGGAAGTGTAGGCCAGCGGCATAGCGATCACGATCAACGCCAGAATTGAAAGCGTGATGCCCCGGCGCATGTGCATACCCTCCTCTGCCCGGGTTGGGCGGAAACCCAGCAGGAGGAATATCGCCGCCGCGGCCAGGATGATGGCGCTCAAGTTCGTGGTGAACAGCAGCAGCGCCCCGCCGGCGATGGTGTATTGGGATGAGCCTAACCCGTACCCGGCTACGGACAGCGGAGGCACCAACGCCGCCGCGATCGCCACGCCTGGCAGGGCTGTAGACACCTCCTTGCGGCTGGAAGCATAAGCCCCCGCCGCGCCCGAGGCCAGCGCGATCATCAAATCCAGCAGGTTGGGATGTACGCGCGCCAGGATCTCTGCGCTGGGTGGGTTAGGCGGCAGCACCAGCGTCACCGCAACCGAAACGCCTATCGCCAGCAGCACCCCTTTGACCGTCGACTCTACTGCCCGGGTGATCATCCGGACGTTGCCCTGCACGATGCCGTGAGCCATCGCCAGAATTGGGCTCATCAGCGGTGCAACCAGCATGGCCCCAATAATCACCGCGGCGCTGTTTTGCACCAGCCCCAGGTAGGCGATTATCGACGACAACACGATCAGCGTGTAGAAGTCGATCCCGGCCAGGGCGTAATTGCGCATCTGCAGGTAAACTTCCGCTCGCTCGCTGACGTTCAAGGTCGGCATCGGTTCGTATAGCAGCTCCCAGAAACGCCGCAGCCAGAACTGGCTGGTCCCCTCGAAATGCTTAACCAACAAGGTTGGCCCGGCGCGCGCCTTGGCCACTTCTGTCGGGATGCCGGCAAAGACAGCCTGATCGAGCAGCCCTTCGGTCGAAGAGCCCATCAATAAAAGATCGATACCTTCGGAGGCGCGCACGATGCCGCTTTTGACGTTTACAGAGGGTACGACGCGCAGATCAAATTCTGCCCCGTCCCCGGCATCTTCAATGGAGGCGCGCAACCGTGATTCGGCTTCTTCCACCTGCATCGGAGTACCGGATCCGCGGAGGATGTTCAAGGCTACCACCCGTCCATTCTCAGCCTGGACCAGGCGCTTGCCGTAAGCCAGCGCCGCAGAAGCGTGCGGGCCGCCTGCCGTGGATACGATCACCTCTTGCAGTGGGCAGTTGAGCCGACCGTGCAGCACGGCAACGTCGCACGGGGCAGCTCGCACCACCCGGTCTACCACGGGCTCCAACTCGACCGCCCCATCCTCGGATTCGGCTTCCCAGCTCATCAGCACCAGGTCGATGCCTTCCTCCCGCACCGTCTCGAGGATACCGGCGGTCGCTGACGGCGCCAGGCGCACCATCGTCTCCACTTTGACTCCATCTGTACCGGCTGCCTGCACGTGTTCTTTAAGGTTTTGCCAGGCCCGCTGGGCAGCAGTGCGTTTCAGGTCAACCGGACTTTGATCTGGCTGCACCATGACCTGGAGAACCAGCACCTGCCCATCCTGAGACTGCGCTAATGTTTTACCAATCTGGATCAAGGAGGCCACGGCTTCGTCCACATTCGCCACGACAAGGACGTGGTAGATCTCTTCTTTTACTGCGCGGGCCCGTTCGCTGACAACATGTTCCCGGCGGCGTACGTCCAAGCTGCCTTGCCGAGCGTAGATCAGGTAAAAAATTCCACCGGCTGCCGCCCAACCAAAAGTAATCCACCAGACCTGCAGGTCAATGGATAGAGACAGGTAGAGGCTCAGACCGACCGCGACGCCCGGGAAGAGCGGGTGGAAGGGCAATTTCAACCTGCGCCTGGTCGGCAAATCCGGCTGGGAGCGAAACAGATCGTGCGCGTTGATCAGCACGGTGGTCACCATGAAGATCAGCGCAGCCAGACCGGTGATGATCAGCGGAGGCGCCAGCGCGGCCACCAAACCGGAGAGCGTAACCACCAGCAGCAAAGCCAGAATCGGGGTGCGCAGAATGGAAGGCGCCGCCAACCAGCGCTCTGGAAGAAATCCGTCTTCCGCCATCCTGCCCATCTGGCGCAAGCTGCTCACCAGCGTTCGGTCAAGGGCCAGCAGCGCCAGCATCACCCCGGCGATTAGATAAATAACTTCAAAGACGCCGCGCCAGCTTCCTGCGATGGTCGCCAGGGGCATCAGGTCCTCCGGCTGGATGGCATGCCCGTAGACCATCAGCGCCGCCGCCGTACCCCCCAGTAAGCCCACCGCCAGCGCGCCGAGCATGGCGGGCAGCAAAGTCCGGGAAGGCAGCCGCACCTGATCCCGATGGTCGGCGATCAGACCGACACCCCACAGCGTCGCGCCTAACAGAGCGGTTACGAGGATCACGTTGTCCGGCCCACGGAGGGCAAAGCGCGCCCGCACTTCCGCGCCGGTCGAACTCCACCCAACCAACAGGACGCCCCCGAAAACCAGTATGGTCAGGTACGCCAGGCGCGCCCGCGTGCGCCAGCGGCCTTGACCCCCAAGCACGCTGTTCAGGGCAACCAACCCGATCCCCAGCAAGCTCAACCAGCGAATCGAGACCGAGACGGCGAACAGGCGGTCCAGGAGCAGGTTGACGTACAAAGAGCCCCCCCAGGCCAGCAGCCCTATCAAGCAGACCAGGCCGCCCAGGGAAAACCAGCTGCTGGCGTATACCAGCCAGGGGGGCTCGTTCGGACCGGCCAGCGCGAAGGCGCCGCCGCCTTCGCGCAGCGCCGCTGCCCTTTCTGCGTAGGTGAGCGCCAGCGGCGCGTAAACCAGCAAGGCCAGCCCGTAAGCCAGATGCGTGCTGCCTCGGGATAGATTCAGGAGCAGGCCGAACAAGAAAAAGACCCCCAGACCGGCGGTGATGCTAGAGCCCAGGCTGATCGCCCAGGGCAAGCTCAGGACCCGGCTGTAGCGCACGCTCGAGAGATGGAATTCGCCTTTGGCGTGGTTTTCGCTCATCAAATACCCTCAGTGCCCTCGTGAACTGCGTAACTCCTAGCTGTATAGTATATCCACAACTGCCCTGAATACCAGTTCGATTTCTCCCACCCCAAGCAGGGATCAGACCTCTTAAAAAAACCTTCCGTACCACCATACACCCCTTCGTCCCTCACAATCCTGTTAGGTTTGTAGTAATTAGCACAATTCACCCACCGACTATGAGACATGTAAGCACGATTCCGGGCCGATTGCTGTAAAATGGAGCTGGATTTATTTATATTTACTGAAAGGATCGGGGGGTGTTTAGGCAATCCTCGCCCGGACACCTCCGTTTTTCCTTTCTCTAAGGCATTTTTGCGAGTGTAGAT
>Ga0315553_10004105_pt1 | contig 11107 bp, 11 predicted proteins | sample SalMarSW160140MG_FD_203099 | JGI IMG/M metagenome (GOLD analysis project Ga0315553, IMG submission 203099) | Salt marsh sediment microbial communities from the Plum Island Ecosystem LTER, Massachusetts, United States - Salt Marsh Sediment SW1601-40 ... | reverse complement strand
ATCGTCTTCACCAGCCCGGCGCGGGCGAGCGCTTGCGCCGATGTCTTCACCCCGCAGATCTGCGCAAAGCGCAAGAGACTCGACAGCGTCGTTGGGCCGGCAAGCCCGACCCGGATGGGGTGATCGATCCCAAGATCGCGCATGCGCTCGATCCAGCGCAGGATCGGCTCGGCAGCAAAGGCGAATTGCGTCACGATGTGGGCGGCAAGCCCGGTCTGCGCCGCCGCTTCGAGCTTTGCCGCCAGCGCGCGGTCGAGCTCGTCGGAACTGATGCGCGGGTGGCCTTCCGGATAGCCGGCAACACCGATCTCCTCGATCCCGCAAGCCTGCAGCAGGCCGCTTTCGATCAGCTCGATGGCAGCGTGAAACGGACCCGCCGGCTCGGTGCGGTCACCGCCGATGATCAAGAGCCGGCGCGCGCCGGCTTGGGTCGCGAGCCGATTGAGATGCCGTTCGACCGCATCCGCACTCGCAAATTCACGCACCGCGATATGCGGGACCGGCTCGGCACCGCAGGCGCGCAATTGCGCGGCGATCGCAACCTGCTCCTCGGGCGGCCGGCCGGGAACGGCGCTGACATAGACGCATGTCCCGGCAACCAGCGTGCGAGCGGCGTCACCGTCGGCCGCGCTCAGTCGCGTCGTCTCGAACGAGGCCTGGCGCAGGAAAGCGGCGACGCGATCTTTGCCGCGGTTGTCCGTGTCGGTGCGGTTCGTCGCGGCGGCTTTCTCGGCGAGATTGATCATCGGCGCGTCCTCGCGGACCGCGGCCGCCTTGCCGGCGGCTTCTCCGGTCCGTCGTCCGAATTCGAGCGGGGGCCGCGGGTTCCGTCAACCACAAAGCGTCCCACCGCCAGAGTGGGCAGATTGATGGGCATCGTCCCACCGACTGGTTTGGTCCGCCGTCATGGCAGGGCCTGTGCCGAAAAACAGCGGACCCGTGCATTCATCGAATTTTAGGCAATCGGTTAAGCCCGGTTTAGACCGCAGGGCGTAATGAGAGACCAACACTTCGCCTCAGCCGACCGGGGCCGTTTGTTGCCATGCGATTAAGTTCACGCCACGCCCTTTTCTCGTGGAGTCGCGCCGACCGCGCGCCGGACGTTTCGTTTTTCCGCCTGCGAGCCAGGCGCTGGCGACCGGTCTTGCGCCCGCTCCAGCCGGACGAGCCGACGCCGGCATCCAAGTTTGTCGCCAAGCTCCCGAAATGCATCCAGCCGCGGGTGAAATGGACGCCATGGCTGCTGGAGCGCTAGATCGAACTGGGTTCCGGTGGAATCACACCGGTGCCCCTCCCCGGAGCAAGGTCTGAGGTCATGCTTCGCCGGAAAATGCTACCGCACACCTGTCCACAATCTGACTCCGCGGTTCCCGTTGCCTTGCTTAGATGCGAGCGTTAACGTTATGTTGATGTCGCCGCAAAAGCTCGACGCCCCAGGGCCTTCAGCAGAGGAAGCTGGTCCGATCCGGCTGCGTGATGCGATTCGCCTGGCGCGGGTCGAACAGGCCGAGCGGACCGGCGTGGTGATCGACCTTCACGACGCCGATGTGGCGCGGCTCGACCTCCTCAATGAGGCGCTGGATCCGATTTTCGCCGGCGTGCCGGAATCGGTTGAACTGTTCGATCGGGGCATATCGCATGGCGACACCCCGCGGCTGTGGATCGACGTTGTCGCCCACGTCACGATGGCACGCGACAAGCGCACCTATCGCTTTTTGCAGGACACCCGCGCCGGCCGCAAAATCCTCGCCGAATCGGCGGACGCGGCCGACATCGTCACGGCCGTGACGCGCTATGTCGCGCAGCGGCTGATCGAGCGTGAGCGTGCACTCGCCGGCAGCACCATTGCGGCGCTCAATGATGGGCCGGCGCCGCCGCGCGCTTGGCAGATCGCGCGCACGATCGGTATTTTCATCCTGGGCATCGCGGCCGGGATTATCTTGCTGCTCGTCGCCGCCTATATCGCCGCCTCAGGCGTGCCCGGGCGCTGATGTTATGTGACGCGCAATCTCGCCGATCCGATCCTCGCCGATGCGAAACCCGCGCGTCACGACCTCGCACGACCAGTCTCCGGCCTCGCCTGTGATCCGATAGAGATTGTAGGCGGCGGCATCATCGCGCCAGCCGGGCACCGCGGAGGCGGAGGGAACGCCGATCACCGGCACCGGCGCCTGCGGGCCCTTCAGCCAGATCACGGACTGCTTGTGCGTATGGCCATGCAGAACGAGCTCGGCGCCTGCTTGGGCAATCGCGTCGCGGAAGGCCGTGCCGTCGATTAGCCGCTTGAGCCGCTTCGCCGGTGGCATGATCGGCGGATGGTGGATCAGCACGATGCGGAACAGCCGCTCATCGGCGAGCCGGCCCAGCAGTTCGATCAGGCGCGCGACCTGTTCGCGGCCGAGCCGTCCCGACGCGGAGATCGGCAGTGTCGGCACCGCCGTCGACAGGCCGACCAGCGCAACCGGACCGCGCCGTCGGACATACGGAAACCGGACCGTTGTGGGTTCGTGGATCGCCTCGGCGTCGCCCCGCATGAAGGCATCCCAATGCGCATCCCAATGCGCCATGGCGCTACGTACATAGGCATCGTGGTTGCCGGGCACGAAGCTGACATCCTCGGGACTCCCAAGCTTGTCGAGCCAAGCCTGGGCGAGCGCGAATTCTCCTGCCAGCGCGATGTTGACGAGGTCGCCGGTGACCACGGTGTGGTCATGCGGCTGGGCGATGAGATCACGCGTCAGCGCTTCAAGCACGGCGAGCCGATGCACCCGCGCGCGGCTGCGCCACCAGTTGGCATAGCCGACGATCCGCTTGGACAAAAGGTCGACGAGGCGCGGCCGCGGCAGCGGACCAATATGCGGATCAGACAAATGGGCGAGAACGAACATGCGCGGGCTGTACGCTCAGGCGCCGATCATGCGCTGCCGATCAATATGCCGGCGAGAAAGACCAGCACGCCGCCGATGACCACCTGAAAGGCGGCGGCGAGAAACGGCGTGTCCATGTACCGGTAGCGGATATACGAGATCACGGCGAGTTCAAGCGTCACCACGACGATCGCCGCCGCGGTCGCGGTGAAGAAATCAGGAATGAGATAGGGCATGGTGTGGCCGAGCCCGCCGACCGCGGTCATCAGCCCGCACACGCTGCCGCGCAGCCAGGGCGAGCCGCGCCCGGTGAGCGAGCCGTCATCCGACAGCGCTTCGGCAAAGCCCATCGAAATGCCGGCGCCAACCGAAGCGGCAAGGCCGACGAGAAACGTCGCAAACGTGTCGTGGGTCGCGAATGCCGCGGCAAACAGCGGCGCCAGTGTCGACACCGAGCCGTCCATCAAGCCGGCGAGTCCCGGCTGCACATATTGCAGGACGAACATGCGCCGCGCGGTCGCATCTTCCTCAGCGCGTGCTTTCGGGGTGAGGATGGTTTCTTCCAGCTGCTCCGCGAGCCGTTCGTGACCCTCCTCAACCTCGGCAAGCTTGATGAGCAGTTCGCGCACCGAGGCGTCGCGCGCCTGTTCCGCCGCTTTGTGATAAAACCGTGCGGTCTCGTATTCCATGGTCTCGGCGTAGCGGCGCACCTGCTCGAGCCCGAGCGGACGCACGAGCCATATCGGGCGGCGGCTCACGAAGCCTTTCACGTCTTGACGGCGAATCAACGGGATGTAGTCGCCGAATTTTTTCCGGTAGAGATCGAACAGCCAGCCGCGATGCTTGACCTCCTCCTCCGCCATGCGGTCGAACACCTCGGCGGATTTCGGATACTCGCCGCGTATGGCCTCGGCAAAGCCACGATAAATCCGGCTATCCTCCTCCTCATTGGTGATCGCGAGCGCGACGATTTCCTGCTCGGTGAGGTCGGCGAAACGTTTCATGGCAAAGCCTGGTTGAGTCTGGCATGGTGGGCGGCGAGGCGGGTGCAGCACGCAGATAATATCGACGGCGTGCAGAATAAAGTGCGGCCGGTGCAGGCGAGCAAAGTCAGATGACGTGCAATCAAGCGAAGAGATTATGACATCTGCGTCTGCAGGCCTTTCGCAGGTGCGGCGCGCCTGCGAGCCGACCATCCGCAAAATGCTGCATTTCTACTGGCGCGTCCGCCGCGGCATGACGCTTGGCGTGCGCGGATTGGTGATTGACGGACAGGCCCGCGTCTTTCTCGTCAAGCACAGCTACGTGGAAGGCTGGCAACTGCCCGGCGGCGGCGTCGAAGTCGGCGAGACCATGCTTCAGTCGCTTGTCCGCGAATTGATGGAGGAAGGCAATATCGAGGTGATCGGGCGTCCGAACCTGTTCAACGTCTATTTCAACACCCGGGTTTCGCGCCGCGATCACGTCGCTCTCTACATTGTGCGCGATTTTCATCAAGCGGCGCCACACACACCGAACAGCGAAATCATCGCGACCGGCTTTTTCGCGCTTGACGCGTTGCCGGCCGACACCACACCGGCAACGCATGCGCGCCTCGACGAATTCTTCCGCGGCAAGCTGCCGACCGAACGGTGGTGACATGGTCTCGCGCCGAGGGCACGAGACGTCGACCCGAATTCATTGAAGTTCACCTCTCCCCGTGGGGGAGAGGTGAAGATGAAGGCAACGAACTGTGCGTGTTGACGTGCAGCGTTTGAGAAGGCTGCGTGGCTGATCAACCCCGCAGCGTGCCGCCGGTCCGTTTGGTGACTTCGGCGACGATCTTCTGCGCGACCGCTTCGATCTCTTCGTCGGTCAGCGTGCGCTCGCGCGGCTGCAGGGTCACCGAAATCGCGATCGACGTCTTGTCGGGATCGATGCCGGTGCCTTCGTAGACATCGAACACGGTGACGCCACTGATCAGCTTGCGATCGACGTTTTGCGCCGCGCGCACGATGTCGCCGGCCTTCACCGTGCGATCGACGATGAACGCAAAATCGCGCGCGACCGGCTGGAACGGCGGCAGGTCGAGCAGCGGCTTTGCCCGCGTCGCTTTGGCCTTGGGCTCGGGAATGCGTTCGAGAATCACCTCGAAGCCGACCAGCGGGCCTTCGGCATCGAGCGCATCGAGCGTGCGCGGATGCAATTCGCCGAACACCCCGAGCACGTTCTGCGGCCCGATCTGAATGGTACCGGACCGGCCCGGATGTAGCCAGGACGGCCCGCCGGGCACGATCTGCAGTGCCTGCACCGGCGCGCCGGCGGCGGCGAGCACCGCGAGTGCATCCGCCTTGGCGTCGAAGGCATCGACCGGTTTTGCCCCGCTCGTCCAGTGCCGGCCGGAGCCCGTGGGCTTTGCCAGCGCGCGGCGCACGCCGGTCGCCGCCGTGAGCTGATCCTCCGGCCGGTCGCCGCGGAAGATCTGCCCAACCTCGAACAGCGCCAGGTCGGCAAAGCCGCGATCGGCATTGCGTTGCGCGGCGGCGAGCAGCCCCGGCATCAGGCTCGGCCGCATGTCGGAGAGTTCGTTAGCGATCGGGTTGGCAAGTGCAAGATCGGGCGCGCCGCCGCCGAACATCTCCGCTTCTTTCTTGGCAACGAACGACCAGGTCACCGCCTCGGTAAGGCCGCGCGCGGCAAGGGCGCGCTTCGCTTTGCGGGTGCGGTTCTGGATCGTGGTGAGCACCGGCTTGCGTCCGCTATCGCCGCGCGGGAACGGCGTCAGCGGCACCCGGTCGACGCCGAGAATACGCACCAGCTCTTCAACGATATCGGCAACCCCGGTCACGTCCGGGCGCCAGGACGGCACCGCGACCTTCACACTCTTGCGCTCGCCGGCGACGAAGAAGCCGAGCCGGGTCAGCACGCGCTTGATCTCGGTAATGCTCGCATTGAGCCCGGCAAGGCGCTTGGCCGCATCGAGCGGAAATTCGATGATGCGGTCCGGGATCGGCGCTTCGCCGGCGACGATCGCCTCCGACGGCGTGCCGCCGCACAGGTCGATCACCATTTTTGTCGCGAGATCGAGCCCCGGCACCATGAAGGCGGGATCGACGCCGCGCTCGAAACGGTAGCGCGCGTCGGAGTTGATGCCGAGCTTGCGGCCGGTGAGCGCGATGTTGATCTCGTTCCACAGCGCCGACTCGATCAGCACATCGGTCGTCGTCTCCGAGCAGCCGGTCGCCTCGCCACCCATGATGCCGGCGAGCGATTCCACAGCCTCCTCATCGGCGATCACGCACATCGTGTCGTCGAGGCTGTAAGTCTTGCCGTCGAGGGCGAGCAGTGATTCACCCGTGCGTCCACGGCGGACGGTGAGATTGCCGTGCACTTTGGCGGCGTCGAACACATGCAGCGGCCGGGCGCGGTCGTAGGTGAGGAAGTTGGTGATGTCGACCAGCCGGTTGATCGGCCGCAGCCCAATGGCGCTGAGTTGGCGCTGCAGCCAGTCCGGCGACGGCCCGTTGGTGACGCCGCGCACGAGGCGCAGCGCGAAGGCCGGGCACAGGTCCGGCGCTTCGATATTCACCGACACCGGGCAGGGAAACTCGCCCTTGATCGGCTTGATCGCCGGATTCTTGAACGTGCCCATGTCGGCCGCGGAAAGATCGCGCGCGATGCCGTGCACGCCGGTGCAATCCGAGCGATTGGGCGTCAGATTGATCTCGATCACCGGGTCGTCGAGCTTTGCCCATTCGGCGTAGCGCATGCCGACCGGCGCATCGTCCGGCAGGTCGATAATGCCCTCGTGGTCATCGGAGATTTGCAGCTCGGCCGCCGAGCACAACATGCCGCGGCTCTCGACGCCGCGAATGGTGCCGACGGATAGCGTCATCGCCTTGCCGGGAATGAAGGTGCCGGGGGCTGAGAACACGCTCTTCATGCCGGTGCGTGCGTTGGGCGCACCGCACACGACCTGCACCGGCTCCCCGGACCCGGTATCGACGATGCACACGCGCAAGCGGTCGGCATTCGGATGCTGCTCAGCCGAGATCACGCGCGCAATGGTGAAGGGCGCGAGCGCGCTCGCCTTGTCCTCGAGGTTTTCCACCTCGAGGCCGATCATGGTGAGCTTGTCGACGAGCTTTTCCAATGGCTCGTCGGTGTCGAGATGCTCTTTCAGCCAGGACAGGGTGAATTTCATAGGATGACCGCTTATGGCCGGCTCTTGAAGAGAACCGTAGTCGCTATGATACGCCTCTGCTCGGTGTTAAGTCCTGCCAAGGCGGCTATTGCGGTTCTTGCCTGTTGGATATAACCACGAGTGACCTTCCGTCCGAACGGAAATGGCCTCGGATCGTAGTCCGCTGTTTGGCGCTTTTCCTGGAGCTGAGTGAAGGCAGTCGCAAACATCTTCACGGCGGAATCGAGCTTCTGCACATCGCTTCGGTTCAGCGCAGTTTTTGCAGCAACGTGTTCCAGCGCCCGGTAGACTCGAATCCAAGGCTCCGAATTTCGGCTCGTCACCCCAACGAGTTCATCGGCGCATAGCCTGGCAAGAGCATGGAACAGCGCGTAATAACTCGTGCTCAGCGATCGGCGAAGGTACGCCTCACGCGGACGGCCGGGGCCATCCTGACCCGCCAGATCATCGGCGATCTTAAGCAGATCCTCGGTCACGACGCGGACCGCACGTCAGCCGCCTTGTCATCTTCGGCAAGCGGGTCATCCGGATAGTCATAATTCATGTAGGGAAACCGCTTTTCGCCGGCCGCTAGCAGCCGGTCACGAACCAAGCCCTGAGCCTTTGTCGGATCGATAGGGTCGAGGCCCGGGCGGTAGTGTACCGTCACGAATAGCGCCGCTTCGCCGTCGTGATCGATTCCTTCAGCGACTTCGACCCTGTCCAGCACCTTAGCTCCCAGCGCATCTCGCAGTGCCTGCTCGACGATCTCTGTCAGCTTATCTCTGGTCATAACCGATCCCGTCTGTGCATTTTTCGACCCAGGCTGCGCCTTCGCAACCGGTTTAGACCAGGCCTGCGTCCTTGCAATCGGAAATATGTCGCTACTCAAGCCCCCCCGCCAGCGTCGGGAAATCGAGCGGGCGGAAGCCGTAATGCGTGAGCCAACGCACGTCGGCCTCGAAGAAGGCGCGCAGGTCGGGCATGCCGTATTTCAGCATGGCGATGCGGTCGATGCCGAGGCCCCAGGCAAAGCCCTGGTACTCGGCGGGATCGATCCCGCAATTCTTCAGCACGTTGGGATGCACCATGCCGCAGCCCAAGATCTCCAGCCAGTCCTCGCCCTCGCCGAACCTGATCTCGCCCTTGTCGCGCCGGCACTGGATGTCGACTTCAAGCGACGGCTCGGTGAACGGGAAGAACGACGGCCGGAACCGCATCTTCACCTCGTCGACTTCGAAGAAGGCCTTGCAGAACTCGGCGAGAATCCATTTCAGGTGGCCGAGATGCGACTCCTTGTCGATGACGAGGCCCTCGACCTGATGGAACATCGGCGTGTGGGTCTGGTCGGAATCGCAGCGATAGGTGCGGCCCGGGCAGATCACGCGGATCGGCGGCTTCTGGCTGAGCATGGTGCGCACCTGCACCGGCGAGGTGTGGGTGCGCAGCAGCATGCGCGAGCCGTCGGCCTTCTCCGGAAAGAAGAAGGTGTCGTGCATGTCGCGGGCGGGATGCCCTTCCGGGAAATTGAGCTTCGTGAAATTGTAGTCGTCGGTCTCGATGTCCGGCCCCTCGGCGATCGTAAAACCCATATCGGCGAAGATCGCCGTCAGCTCGTCGATCACCTGGCTGAGCGGATGGATGCGCCCCTGCTCCGCCGGTGTCTCCGGCAGCGGCAGGGTCACGTCGATGGTCTCGGTGTTGAGGCGCGCATCGAGCGCGGCATCTTTCAGCGCGACGCGACGCGCGGCCACGGCCTGCGTCACGCGCTCCTTCAGCCCGTTGATCAGCGGCCCTTGCTGCTTGCGCTCCTCCGGCGACATTTTTCCGAGCTTCGCCAAGAGCGCCGAGACCGCCCCTTTCTTACCGAGCGCGGAAACACGCACCTGCTCCAGCGTCGCCTCGTCTGGCGCCGCCGTAATCGCAGCGAGGAAGTCCTGTTCGAGATGCGTGAGGTCGGACACGGCATCACTCCGGCATGAGAGGCAGATCGGTGTCGCCGGGCCTGCCGCCGGCCTGCGTCAGCATCGCGTGGATCTGCCCGCGATGATGGGTCTGATGATTGAAGAAGTGCACGATCAGTTTCCACCGCGTCCTGGTGATGTCGCGCTGCGCGGCGCCGGAATACCAAGTGAGATCACCGGCGAGCGCAGCGTCAGCGACGCCGTTTGCCCACGCGATGATGTCCTCGTCGGTACGCCGGCGCTCTTCCTTCAGCGCCTCCCAGTCAGGACAGAACGAAACCGATTCCTTGATGCCGCCGGGCGGCCGCGGGCCATCGGTAAACCGGCTCATCCACATGCGGTCCGCCCACAGGAGATGGCTGAAGGTCTCGTGGATGGAACGGAAGAAAGCGCCGCGGTCGCGCCGCCGCTCGGCGTCAGGAAGGTCGTCGGCGACGCCGTACAGGTTTTGGTTCTGCCAGCGATTATAGCGGGCCATCAGCCGGACATGGGCGCCATCGATCATCGGACGCTCCGCAACAGGGAAGGCGCGGCAGGCGGCAGCACCTTCAGCACGGCACTAAGCCGGCAGCGCCGCCTTGGCCTTTTCGACGATCGCCTGAAACGCCGCCGGCTCGCGGATCGCGAGGTCCGAAAGCACCTTGCGATCGATGGTGATGCCGGCCTTGGCGAGCCCGTCAATGAAGCGGCTATAGGGCAAGCCAAATGGCCGGACGGCGGCGTTGAGGCGCTGGATCCACAAAGCGCGAATGGTGCGCTTCTTGTTCTTGCGGTCGCGGAAGGCATACTGGTTCGCCTTCTCCACCGCCTGCTTGGCGACGCGGATGGTGTTCTTGCGCCGGCCGTAATAGCCCTTGGCGGCTTTGAAGACCTTCTTGTGCTTGGCGTGCGCGGTGACGCCCCGTTTGACGCGGGCCATGGCCGATCTCCTGGCAAATCAAATGGCAAAGGTTGAATGAACAGCCGCGCAAGCGCGGCCGGACAGGCGATCAGATGTTGGGCAGCCAGTATTTGATGATCCGGTCGCCGTCGGTCTTGAACATCACCTTGGTGCCGCGATGCTCTCTGATCTGCTTGGTCGAGCGCTTGATCATGCCATGGCGCTTGCCCGACTGGGCGTATAGCACTTTTCCAGTGCCGGTGACCTTGAAGCGCTTCTTGGCGCCTGACTTGTTCTTCAACTTGGGCATTTTGCTCTTCTCCAAAATCGGCGGCCGGCGCCTGAGTCCGCATGGTCCAGGCCGCGTCCCGAAAAATGCTCATGATTGAGCGACATGCTGGCGAGCAGCACCGCCGCCACGGCAGCCCTTGTTCAGCCGGGCGACGGGAGGCCGGGTTTATCGCAGAGTTGGAATGACTTGGCAACCTGGCTCGCGGGGCGCAGAGGTGAGCGAATTCAGTGCCGGGGCAACCGGAATTCGCTCGGCGTTCCTGGTGGCTGCATTTTCTGCGGCAGCCCTCACCGCGGCGCCAGCACCATCACCATCTGCCGGCCTTCCATGCGCGGTTCCTGCTCCACTTTGGCGAGCTTGCCGGTATCTTCCTTGACCCGGTTGAGGAGCTGCATGCCGATGTTTTGGTGCGCCATTTCGCGCCCGCGGAACCGCAGCGTGACCTTTACCTTGTCGCCATCCTCGAAGAAGCGCAGCATCGACCGCATCTTTACGTCATAGTCGTGGTCATCGATCATCGGCCGGAACTTGATTTCCTTGACCTCGACCACTTTCTGCTTCTTGCGCGCCTCGGCCGCTTTTTTCTGCTCCTGATACTTGAACTTGCCGTAGTCCATCAGCTTGCAGACCGGCGGCGTCGCGTTGGGCGCGATCTCGACCAGGTCAAGTCCGGCTTCCTGGGCAAGACGCAACGCATCCGGCGTCGCTACGGTGCCGCGGTTGGCGCCGTCTTTATCGATCAGATGAATTTCGCGGACACGGATCTCCTCGTTCACGCGCGGCCCGTCTTTCTGGACGGGGGGCGGGGCTCTCATCGGGCGACGAATGGCTTGTCTCTCCTCTGTCGTTGCAACTGTGGCCTGATCGGCGGCGGACCAGACGGACCGACCGCGCGCCGACGACAGGTAGAATTGGGATAAATGCGCGGCAAGTCAACGGTGG
>Ga0315553_10004104_pt1 | contig 11109 bp, 11 predicted proteins | sample SalMarSW160140MG_FD_203099 | JGI IMG/M metagenome (GOLD analysis project Ga0315553, IMG submission 203099) | Salt marsh sediment microbial communities from the Plum Island Ecosystem LTER, Massachusetts, United States - Salt Marsh Sediment SW1601-40 ... | reverse complement strand
GAAACAGAAAAGAATCTGGCATTAAAGGTTGAAGAAACAGATTCACCTGATAAATTGCTGGTTTATGGTAGAGGCATTCTTCATTTATCTATTTTAGTAGAAACTATGAGGAGAGAAGGGTATGAGATTCAATTAGGTCAGCCTAAGGTGGTTATTAAAGAAATAAATGGGTTTAAACATGAACCGATAGAACTTTTAAATGTAAATGTTTCTGAAGAGTTTTCTGGAAAAGTAATAGAAATTATTACCAAACGTAAAGGAGATATTCTGAATATTGAGGCAAAGAATGGCAGAATAAATCTTGAATTTAAAATATCGTCCAGAGGTTTGATTGGACTTACCAATCCTATACTAACAGCAACCGAAGGTGAAGCAGTGATTTCGCATCGGTTTAAAGGTTATGAGCCATGGAAAGGTGAAATACAAAGTAAAAGAAATGGTGCGTTGATAGCTATGGAAACAGGAACATCTGTTGCTTATTCAATTGATAAACTACAAGACAGGGGTGAATTTTTCATTGAGCCAAATGAAAAAATATATGCAGGGCAGGTGATAGGAGAAAGCACAAGGGATGATGATCTAGTAATAAATGTGACCAAAACTAAAAAACTATCAAATATGCGGGCTTCAGGTGCAGATGAAAAAGCATCAATAGCTCCGGCAATAAAGTTCTCATTGGAAGAAGCTATGGAATATATTGGAGAAGATGAATATGTTGAAGTAACCCCAAAATCTGTTCGCTTAAGAAAGATATTGCTTAGTGAGCTTGAAAGGAAGAGGAAAAAGAAATCGGAAGGGTAATGTTACCCAACGTAATATTTACTATTAGACCGCATGCCAGGTAGTGCTAGGGGACGCACGAGAAATCGGCGAGCGTGACGGAATCAGGCTGGACACCGCCAACAAACTGTGCCAGTCTGTTTCGAATCCAGCTGAAGAAACCGCTGAAGTGTTCTTAGATGAAGTTCCAGGAATGGTGGAGGCATTTGGCAATAACGCCAAACGATCTCATCTGCTACCCTCTACTACCAAACACGGGGTTTCGCCACCACCGTCCGGCACAATTGACTTTCAAACAAGGAGAAACAGCTATGGGTGATAAGGGGAAAAAAGACAAAGGCAAAAGGGAACAACACAAAAAGGCCGAGCTTACTCCAAAAGAAAAACGAAAATTGAAAAAAGAAAAAAAGAAATAAATGCCCAGTGTTGATCGGTGACCTTAAATCAAACACGGAAGTTGTGTGCCAGTTACTAGAAGAGACAATTCAAGCCATCGCAAATGGCGGCCTAAGCGTTGCAGTTGACGGGGGCTCGCACACGCTGCGGACGTCGATTTGCTCCGATAAAGGTTTTTGGTTATTCCAGCGTCCACGCTGTTGGTCCGCCCACACAAATGAACTATGACGTTAAAAGTTTTCATTCCTGTAAATTTGTTCCCTCTAGTGAAAAAGTTAATAATTCTATTTCAATCACTTCCTTTGATTAACACAATATATGGCATGAAAGCTTTTCTGAGTAAACATTCTTTAACTTGCCAAGAGGTAAAGCTTTGATAAGCTTTCGGCATGTTAGATATCGGTCCGATATACAAGTTTTCTGGGCCTTTGGTCTGCTGTCCAAATCCTGTTTGAAAAACTGTCTTCTTGTCAGAAAAAACTTGATTTTAGCCAGATGCTGACTATCATAGGAAGCTATCAGTAAAATGCTTAAGCCTTTATTGGTGGCGTGGTTTCGTTCTGAGGGAAAGATCCATTTGTCAAAGGTGGCAACCTGCAGTTTGGAACCATCAATTTAACAGAAAAGAGGAGGTGTCACTGTGGCAAATGGAACTGTTAAGTGGTTTAATGACCAAAAAGGATTCGGCTTCATTGAGCAGGAAGATGGTCCGGATGTATTCGTTCATCATTCTGCCATCAATGCAGACGGTTTCAAGTCCCTTAAAGAAGGTGACCGGGTCACCTTTGACATAGAGCAAGGGCAAAAAGGCCCTGCTGCGGCAAATGTCACTGTCGTCTAAGCAACAGCTTTAATGTAAAGAAAGGGCATTGTTTTCATCTGAGTAAACAATGCCTTTCTTTTCCCGGGCAAAACAGGGATCTCTCAAATTTGCAGTTAGCTTGCCATGACATGCCCCTTTTCCCCTGCTACTCCCCTCTCGGATATCACCTCGATATCCCATGATTTCAGAGCTTTAGAATGCTGAACAAGATAGCAGTTATCTGCAATCAGGGGCAAACGCCGATCTGTCAGGCATATCAAAGGTTTTCTGGCCGGCTGATATCCTGGGGGTCTGGAGGGCTATCTGGAACGATCAGTTTCTGTATCGAGTTTTGTTTAAGATTATGAAGCCGCTGCAAAAAAAGGTGGCCTTAAAGATAAGGTTTCATTGCCCGGTAAAATTTTTGCGCCATCAGGGTGTATCCCCTGTCATTGGGATGAATCGGATCGCTCATCAGGCTTTTGTCGCCCATAATGTTGTCGAATATGTTAGGGATCAACAGGGCCTGTGTTTCCTTGCACACCTTCTGATACATGTCTCCGAAGCCACGCCCCCAGAAAGGGATGCTGATTCCGCCGACAATCACCAGCGCGCCCCGGTTTTGAATCGAAAGGATGATGTTTTTTAAGTTTTGATAAGCGGTTTCTTTCGATATCCTGTTCTTCAGATCATTGCCGCCCAGGGTGATCAAGACCATCCGAGGCGATTTGGACAGGACATCCTCCTCCAGCCTGGCCAGTGCCATTGCGGTCGTATCTCCCGGAACGCCGGCATTGATGACCGGCTTTGAAATCATACGGGACAGTTGGGAGGGGTAGTCCATGTTTTCAGCGGCGCCTGTGCCGAAGGTCAGGCTGTCACCAAAGCAAATGATATTTTCTCCGCTGGGCGTTGAATTTCGAACCGCCGGCCTGGAAAAGAAAAATTGATAACCCACCAGTAAAACCAGGATGGCCAGGATGAGAATGATGATTTTCTTCATATTTTCTACCTTGAAAAAAGGATATGATGATTAAGGATGATACTCTAACACCCACATTGAGCGATTGACAAGTTTGCCGCCCCGGTGAAACAAAAATAAGCAAGGAATGGTTTGCGCCTTTACGGCTTAAAAAGAGACACTGGGCAAGCAGATACAAGAAACATGTCGTTCCGCGATAGTCGGCTATGCGGGTCCTGCTTGCTGGGAGATGCGGTGAGATTGGAAATCCCGACTTGTCGGGCGAAGAGCGAAGATTGAAGGGTGTTAAATGTTAGAAAATTAGGCACGTTCTGCACGAACGCCCCGTAAGCCACACAAAGGTTATCACGGAAAAACAACGGGGCCAAATCTTAACGGGCGGGGAAGAACCAAAAATAAGTTAATTTCGACCGCAAAGAATTTTATCCTTCATTCAAATAATAGCCTCATGAAAGGTCGGGTAGTGCCGGTAAAAATCCAAATAATTTTTTAAAAGCGTTTCTCTTAGCTCAAATTTAAGATCAATTTTGTCCAAGCTAATGCCTTTGTCTATCTGTCTGTCAATCGATTCCTTTTCACGAAAAGTCAAAGGTGGAACAGAAATGAGTTTGGGTTCCTCACCGGCTTCAATAAAGTTTAGGTCATATATGCCTGAGCCTTGAAGTTGCTTTTCCTTTTCCGGAACATCGATGATCCCTCCAACGGTTAACATTTGCGCCCCATCCGCATATCGAAAGTTAAACAACTGCCAGAACAGAACATCATCTGGTCTTTTTGTCATCGACGTTTCAAATTGCGATTTGAGGACTTTTGCGAATAGACGGGGTAATGACTTCCAGGCAAGATCTCTTTTTTTTACCGGTTCTTCAAGCAAAGTATCAAAATGATCATTATAAAGATCAATCAGTTTCTTCTCACGATCCTGACGCGAGAGTTTTTCATTCTCCTCCCGATCGCGCAATTTGGGTTCTGCCTCAACCGTTGCGTTGATTATGCTCCCGGGGCATAGTGCTCTCGAAAAATTGTCCAAATCATCAAGAACTTCTGCACATAGGCCATAATCATAGTCGAGCCATACGATGAATTGTGTGTTCTTGAAATTAATCCTGGGTAAAACATCCGAAACCCTTCCCATTTCCAGTTGAATGAATTCATAGGGCTTATTTAAATCCATTCTTTTAGGGATGTCAGATCCTTCAATACATATCATGTCATTAATATAAAGGTACTTATGAAACATGATAAAGTCTGCATAGAATACAGACCCGAAACCCATATACGTATAATTTCTAACTGGGTAATTTGCGTGCTGCCCCAAATAATGGAGGGCTTCAATAAACAGCTTCCTTTCTATCTGTTTAGAAGGCCGAATGGTATAATTAAGTTTCTCGTATGATTCCATTCTTATTACCTTGTTTAGTCACATTCCTTTTCAAGGAAATATTCAAAGGTGTATTCGCCTAATTCTTTATAGGGCATACGAGGCTTCCCTAATCTTTTTCTGATTTTTTGAACATCTGTAAGTGGTTTTTTATAATTGATATTCGCTTCAACTGGTTTCTGAACGATTGGCTCTGCTCGAAAGAGCGACTCTTCTTTGGGCAGTTGATCTACCGTCAAAGTACCAGTATCAAAGAGGAGTCCCCGTTGAACAATCTTTTCCTCTTCCGGGGCCGAGGGGTAAAAACTGCTTAGCAGGTCTAAAATAGGCCTGGCTTGGATTCTCATCTCGTTCAATGCCGCCTGATAAACAGGCGAATCTTTGACTACTTCGCTCTTGGTGGTCGTCCAGGGTAGTTTTTCGAGTTCCATGCTTGAAAAATATACTAAACCAAGGAAATGGTTAAATTTATTAGCAAATACCGGGAAACGGTCTTCACCCCATCCCGTCAGCTTAGATTGATCGGCTTCAACGATCATTCTTCCGTTACAAAATACATACCACCCTTGTGGCTCTCGCATTTCCTTCGGGGTCAGGCCTACTATGATCAGAATATCAACACCTTCAACTTCGAGTTTTTTTCTCGCGGGCGAGATTCTTTTCGAAGCAAATGGTGGAAGCCGGCTTTCTGCCTTTTTTCCGTTAACAGTTATCTCAAGCCCTATCATAATAAAAAGGGCGTAAGAGGATTGTATCTCTTTAACTAATTCATTTCGAAATGAGATTAAAGAAAGGCGTTTGGCAACATCTGGAAGGAGGTTAGAAATTTTTATTGCCACTCCAGGAGTCTTGAGATCTTTTTTCTCAGGCTCTGGTGCAAAAGGAAAAGTCCAGTCTTTTTCTTTTCGCCATTCATCAACGTCAATTTTTATCTGATAAATATCTCCATTTGTTTTTGAAATGAAATCGATCTTCCTTCCCAGTTTAAAAAAGGCACGTTTCATTCCGACGCCGTATAATCCGAGCCCTGCAAACCCTTTTTCATTTTCTTTTTTCCCAAAGAGAAAGACGCCGTTTCTCGCGTCTTTTTTTTCCACGCCACCGCAGGAATCAACGATTGAAAAAAAGGAATCTGAAAAATTAAGGGTAATGGTTGGTTTATGATCTAAGGCGGGCTTTTGGTCTCCGGTAATAATGTTCATCACATCAAAGTGATGAGTACGGATGAGACTGTGGATTGAATTGTCTATTAGATCCAGGATACATTCCGTCAGACCGATATCCCTCGTTAGCATGTCGATGAAGAATTCCTTTTGGGGCTCAGCATGGGCGACATTATCATTTTCCGGCATTGACGTGCTCCCCAGAAATTGATGTTTCAGTATTTCGAAATGCCTTGAATGTCTCTTTTTGTTCCCGGATCGAAAAATTATAGTTCGATTCTGATGTTATATTGGCTAAATTTAACTATAGATATCAAAAATTTGGCATTATGGTCAAGAGAATTAAAAAACTCATATAACCCTGTAGATAGAGAGTGCATCCCCTATGCCAATTGGCCTGTGTAATACCAACTTTCTCCGTTCATTTTTATTCATACTATAGTCTGTAGACTTATAGTCTTCATTTCTACATAATCCCTCAAATGGAAAGCCATCATCTCAAAGGCTCCAAGGACCGGTCTGTAGATGAACTGTTCGGGCAGGTCTTGCAGCAATTTCGAAAGGAAAAGGGCCTGTCACAGGAAGACCTCGGTTTTGAGAGCGGATATCATCGGACTTATATAAGCCTGCTTGAACGCGGGAAAAAAAGTCCATCCCTTAAAACCATCTTTCAATTAGCCAAAGCCCTGAATGCCGAACCTTCTGAGATAATGGTAAGGATCCAAAAAATGGGCGCAAATGTTCCCCTAAAAAAATAATACGAGGCCGTGCTCATTCATGAAAATTGTGGAAACCCATGATATCTTTTCTGTGGGGGCATTCCCTAAATCCGGAGAATGGCATTCCGCATGCATGCAGGTCAAAAACGCAATCTTAGCTAATGACTGGCCTCATGGGTCGGGGAAATTCACTATCTATCCCCAGAGCGGCAAAAAACGGGGGGAAGGCAACGGCGTCGTCCCGATCAAAAAACCTTGTATTGACCATCTCAAAAGATCCGGATGGCTGACGGAGAAGTTGCCGCCCCTTCATCGCGGCGTTATGAACCCAGGGGATTTGGATGCCCTCTATCAGTGTGACAAGGGATTTATCGGGTTTGAATGGGAGACAGGGAATATCTCTTCGAGTCACAGGGCCGTCAACAAGCTGCTGCTCACCATGCAACTTGGAGGTTTAATCGGCGGTTTCCTTGTGGTACCAAGCGATAATCTCAAGGTTTTCCTGACTGACCGCATCGGAAATATCGGAGAGCTAAGGCCCTATCTGCCCCTTTGGAGTTCTATTCCTATTTTGGAGGGGGTTTTGCGAATCGAAGTTGTGGAGCATGATGCCACAAGTTTCGATGTGCCCAGGATTCCCAAAGCCACGGACGGCAGGGCAATGCAGTAGATTTACTGCCTTTGAAGCATCACAATATATTCGCGTCGCATGGTATTTGAGATTCCCGTAATGGGGCGGCTTATCTTCTTAAGCAGTTTAAAATCGTGCTTTAATCCCATCTCAATAAGAATTTCATGAAGACCGGGCACATCTTCCGAAGGCATACCCAAGATTTTCCCCAGTTGATTGTTGTTGGTTCCGACTATAATGGTACAGATCGTGCCCGGGCGCAGAACACGTGAACATTCCGCAAGAACCTTCTCCATGTCCTCCTGATAGACTTCAAATTTTTCAGACAGGTTTCCACCCCTGAGACCTATCATTGTATCTCGAAGACAATCCATTTCAATTCCTAAAAAATTCAAATGAAACGCATCATTTTTGAGATAATCGATGGCAAAGCTATAGGGAGGCGAAAAGATAATGCCGTCAACGGTTGAGTCCTCAATGGGAAGATCCCTTGCATCACCTTCAAGTGCTTTTCCAGGAGCCAGATCCGATTCCGAACCCTCCAGCACTTTCTGTATCTTTTCTGCAACAAAGAGGTATCTCTCGAGAATCGCCTTGAACTGTTCGAGCAGCGACTTTCGTTGGCTTCTTTCAGAATACCCGGCACTATCTAGATAGGCCAATAAAAGAAAGTTGTAGGTATCGGAGGTCTCCCTTTGCTCCTTGGTTAATCGGCTACGATCCTGCGCAGTGGCATACTCGGCAGCCGGTTCCATGATTGACATCACACCTCTGGAGGCTTTTTTCGAAGTAGAACGAACTCCAACATTGGGATTCCCCACCTTTTTCTTAAAATACTTAAACACCTCTTCATAATTGTTGAGAGCCTTTATTGCCCGCGTCAGGGACATGTTGAGAGTATCGAGTTTGGTCTGTGCCATGAATCGGCAAAAGGGACTTGCATCAATACCGATCGAACATATTCCCATCAAAGAGGCCTCAACCAGGGTCGTTCCAGATCCCATCATGGGGTCAAGCACTGTATCGCCCGGCTTTAGCCCCATGATGTTGATGAGCCCTTTTATCATTTGAGGGTGAAATTTGCCTCGATAAGGAAAAAGCCCATGGGTTGCATAACCTGTTCTGAAAATATTTTTTTCAAAAAAAGACTTAAGACGGGATGAGGAATGCACGGGGAGTTTCAGTGGGCTGCCGGTGCACATGAGGAAATGCCGCGTAAAAGCGTCCCCTACGCGGGCAAAATAAGCTCCATTTTCAATGAGCTCTTTATCATTTAAAATCTGGCTTTCATAAAACGCAAGTGCCAGTTCATAAACGTCATTAAGATTTGGCAGGAGTTGATACTTGGCGGGGAATAGTTTCTCAGTCAGATCCTGGGCAAGGGCATCCGCAATGTTTGGTGGGTTCAAGTGCTGTCCTCATTTCAGTCTTCTACATAGTCTTCAGAATTGTGGGGGCTCAGATCTCCTGTTTCAAGCCTTTCGATAATCGCATCGCAGCTCTCAATCTCAATCCCGATCCAGTGTCTGCCAAGCCTTTCACACACGTCATAGGTCGTCCCGCTGCCCCCAAAAGGATCAAGAACAATGTCGCACTCTCGGGTAGTCATTTGAACGACACGATCGAGAAGTTTTGTGGACAATTGATTGGCCGTTCTCTTTCGGCTTTTGAATTTCCGGTGCCGAACCGGCGTAATGTCATTCCAGACATCCGTCAGGTTGACGCCCTTTGGATTCATTGCCTCCCTGTGGCCGCCATAGTCTTTCAGCTCTTTTCCGCAATGGCGACAAACCTCGATTGGCGTCCGGATTCTCTTAAAGGTCCTTGGTTTCCCTTTTGTGTAGTATAAAAGGCTGTAATGGGAAGGATAAAGCCGTCCGGGTATGGGCAAAGAAAGCTTGATGTTTACCGCAATCCAGTGGCGGAACATCATCCCGTACTCTGTCAGGTAATTGCCCAGAGTAATGTTCCACTTCGGAAGATTATAAACAAAAATGGCCCCTCCCGGCTTTACCACACGCATGCAGTGATCCAGCCACTCCTTACACCAGGAAATGTATTCGTCGTCGGACCGGTTGTCGTTTACCCGGTCACCGTATACTTTAGAAAGATTAAAGGGAGGATCAGCAAATACCGTATCTATGGATTCACTGCGGATATGCGGAAGAAGTTTCTGAATATCACCCTTGAAAAGCAAGCCACGCGATGTTGCATAGGCGATCCTGTCTTCGATTACAGAATCAAAGACAGCACCCGGAGTCCATATATCCTGATCTTTGAGAACCTGCTGATTCATAACTTCCTAATTTGAAAGCGGCAAGAGATGGTTTGATAAGTTAGGAGTTAATTCTTATCCTGAAGTATAGGATAAATCAAGTTGTGTGTCAACGACATATCTACCAAAATCCACCGCCTAAAAAATATCCGGATATTTTAGGCGGTGAGTTATGGGTATTTTTTCCAAAATTCAGCGGAACAGCGCAAGCATAGCCATAACACTATGAAAAACTGCCAAATAGTATTTTTTGGACACACCACTCCCTTGATAATCCTTTTTGCTTCCTGATTTCTTGCTTATCAGCCTATCCAGAGGGAAGCGGCTGAAGCATTGCAATCTTTTTTCGTGCATTTATCAACAACTCCATCGAAGGATTGTTTTTTGTTAACCGGATTATCAAACTGCGGGAACGTGTTACCACCCGTCCGGGAAGATTAATAAAAGAAAACCGAATTGCTTTCATTCTCTTTGACAACCAGGAGCCTTCCATCGCCAGCTTCTTCATTATCGTGTTCAGATTAAGCGCCAGTATCATTATCCACCACCAGGCGGCGTTTTCACCAAAATCGTCTGACGGAAGTTTGCCTCCAGCCAGATCGTCTTTCATTACCGCATGAGCTTCTTCACTCTTACCGCATCTTTCATGTAGCCAGTGGATTAGTCTTTCACCTTCCCAATCCATATTTGTAACCATGCCAAATACCTTGTATCTGCGGTCATCAATATCCATTGTCGGGAAGGGAAGCTTTATCTGAGAGTCCATGCCCGGCAGTTCCTGCTGTTCGTCCAAAGCTTCCCGCTTTGCGAGATATCTGTATACTGGGTCTTTCTTGCTGTGACCAATCGCATTGGGAACATAGCAGACCTCCGCCCATTCCGTTCCGGTCTTGTACTTTTTGCCATATGCAGTTTTATATATCGGCTTCCATTCCGATTCTTCAACCTGTGCAACAGCTTTTTTGAACTCTTGTGTCACATCACACCCTATGGCAAACTCTATTACTCCAAAACGACTGTTCTTGCCTGTCGCACAATATCTCAACAAATTGTGTTGATAACCGGCTGTGTCTGAACGTAATCTGGCCTGTTTTACCTCTTTCGGTAAACAGTCCAGGGCATCCTTAAACACCCTGAGCTGTTCAAAACCTGCCGGCACATTGCCATCTCTAAATTCTGTATGCAAAATGATTCCCTGTTCAAACCACCATGTATTCAAAGGCTGATATGCCTTGTCTCCTTTGTAACTGAATAATGCGTCTATCTTATTTGTGGATACAAGTGTGGCATCCATATCCAGGGTCGCTGTACTTCCGGAATCTTGAAAGCCGGAGAAGGCTGACAGTTCTTTATTAATCTCCACAAATCCCTGTAAATGCTCGTTTGGCGAGGGTATAAAGGCCTTGCCCGGTTGCCTTAATCCTTCCTGCTCTGTGTTATGAAATTTTGCCAGATAGCGAAAGATTGATGACGGAGATGGAACTGTGCGTATTTTTTCTTTACGCCAACGATGTAATAGCACTCTCCTTACTTTTCGCTTCAAACCATGCATTTCAGCTTTTTTCAGCACTTCACAAAATCCGTCGTCTGCCTCAAGTGTCCTTATGTCATCTACACAATCACCACCTGCAAGATTGAGCAACACAAGGGAAAGAACAATCTGACTGTCGGTCCAGCCCTGTCCGTTTTCTCGTATTTTTAAATGTTTTTGGATCGACTTACTCAGACCTGACACTTTAACCAGATCCAGATATACCGGCAAACCTGCCAATGCTGTCATCCCTGTTGTGTTTTTTTCAATTTCATACTTGAAAGGAAGAATGCCTTGTGCCATAGTGCTTACACCTCGTTGATGATAGTTTCGTTGTTCCAAAACTACTCTATCACCCTGTTTTTACAGGGTCAACGAGGTTTTTACTTTTTTTGATGGTGAATTGGGGTTTGAGTCGATATCAATTCTGATTGATCTTCTTCTATACC
>Ga0315553_10004103_pt1 | contig 11109 bp, 8 predicted proteins | sample SalMarSW160140MG_FD_203099 | JGI IMG/M metagenome (GOLD analysis project Ga0315553, IMG submission 203099) | Salt marsh sediment microbial communities from the Plum Island Ecosystem LTER, Massachusetts, United States - Salt Marsh Sediment SW1601-40 ... | reverse complement strand
TGCCCACAAGGAGACCGAGGATGCGATTATGGGCGGCAGGAAATACCTTGCCTACACCCTTACCGCGGGCGTGGTCATCCTGTTTGGCATCATCTTTATCTATACCCTCACAGGAACGCTTGATTTCAAGCCCGGCGGTTTCCTGTTAGGCCATGGTTCATCAGCGGCGGTTATCTTCTTGTTCGCCATCCTTATCCTGGGTTTCGGCGTCAAGGCAGCACTCATGCCGCTGCATGAGTGGCTGCCCACCGCGATGATAGCCCCGACCCCTGTGAGCGCGCTGCTCCATGCCGTGGCCGTGGTCAAGGCAGGTGTGTTCGGCTGCCTCCGGATTATCCTCTACGTGTTCGGCCCTGAGCTCCTCCACCAGCTCGATCTGTGGCTTATCCTGGCCTACTTCGCCGCGTTCACGGTTATCGTGTCCGGCCTATACGCCCTTGCCCAGGATAATCTCAAGAGGAGGCTGGCGTTTTCCACCATAAACAATCTTGCTATCATCGTCATGGGTGCTGCCCTGTTAACCCCGAGTTCAATCACCGGGAGCATCTTCCATATGGGCAGCCACGGTTTCATGAAGATCACCCTGTTCTTCGTTGCAGGCGCCATCTTTGTGAAGACCCACAAGGAAAATATCAGCCAACTCGATGGGATCGGCAGGCAGATGCCCCTGACTATGGGGGCCTTTGCGATCGGGGCAATGGGCATTGCAGGAACACCGCCCATCTGCGGATTTATCAGCAAGTGGTATCTCGCGATGGGTTCCCTGGAGGCCAAGGAGGTGGTCTTTCTCTTTGTCCTGCTCGTAAGTGCCCTGTTGGATGTGGCCTACTTTGTTCCCATCATCTATAATTCATTCTTTAAGGTCCCCAAGGAAGCGATCAATCCGCATTTCGATGAGGCACCGATGAAGATGGTGGTGCCATTGATGATAACGGCGATTATCTCGCTTATCCTGGGGCTTGTTCCGAACGCCTTCTTTCACTTCTTTACCATCGCATCGATGGCGGCGGAGAGGATACTGGGGGGGATGTGAATGAAAAGGATATGGAAATATGCCTTGATCATCAGCATTGGTGTGAGCATGGTGATCGGGCTGTTTTTTCGGCCAGAACACCCGCACTTCTGGTGGGAGAAGATCCCGATCTTTGATGCAGTCTTCGGTTTTCTCGGCTGTATCGTGATCGTGTTGGGATCAAAGGCCCTGGGCCATCGCTGGCTCCAGAAGGATGAGGATTACTACCGTGATTGAGATAGTACCTCCTGCATTTATCTATATAGTGGGAGCGCTGCTCCTTGCCCTTGTAAGGGAGCGAAGGCTCCGGGCATTCCTGCAGCTCTTTATCCCTGTTGTGGCCTTCGTAGACCTTCTCGCCATGCCCGAGGGCACCTACTGGATCTATCAGTTCCTGGGACATGAGCTCATCTTGGGCAGGGTCGACAAGCTCAGCCTGTGCTTCGGGTACGTGTTCGTGATCATGTCCTTTCTGGGAATGGTGTATGCCCTGCACGTGCGGGATACCGGGCAACACATGGCCGCTTTTTTCTATGTCGGGAGTACCCTGGGGGTAACCTTTGCCGGCGATCTATTCAGCCTGTTTGCGTTCTGGGAGATCATGGCCGTCACATCGGTCTTCCTGATCTGGTATCAGAGGGATACGGCCGCCCTTGAAGCCGGGTTCAGGTATATCATGGTTCATATATTCGGCGGCTGTGCGCTTTTGGCCGGCATCATCATACACGTGGTAGAAACCGGCTCTACCGAATTCGGCCTTATCGGGTATGGGGGGCTTGCCTCTCAATTCATGCTCCTCGGATTTATCATCAATGCGGCGGTGCCTCCCTTTCACGCATGGCTGTCCGATGCCTATCCGGAGGCTACCGTGACCGGATCGGTATTTCTCACCGCCTTCACGACCAAGAGCGCGGTATACGTGCTGCTGAGGACCTTTCCCGGGGTTGAACTGCTGGTATGGCTGGGGGCCATTATGGCGGTGTACGGGGTCGTGTACGCAGTGCTTGAAAACGATATCAGAAGGCTGCTGGCCTACCATATCATCAGCCAGGTGGGCTACATGGTGTGCGGTGTTGGGTTGGGCTCGTATCTGGCCATGAATGGTTCCACCGCCCATGCCTTTTGCCACATCTTGTATAAGGCCTTGCTTTTCATGGGGGTGGGAGCGGTCATTTATGTGACGGGGAGGAGAAAGCTCACGGAACTCCAGGGGAGAAACCTCTACAAACAGATGCCCATCTGTCTCTCGCTTTACATGATTGGCGGCTTTTCCATATCGGCGGTGCCGCTCTTTAATGGATTTGTGAGCAAAACCATGGTCGTTGCCGCCTCAGGTGAGCTGCATAGACCCGTGATACACCTGTTGCTGCACCTGGCCTCCATAGGGACATTCCTCCATACGGGTCTGAAGCTTCCCTACGGCACCTGGTTTGGGCGGGCTCCCAAGGGAGAAACAGTGGACGAGATAGAGGCACATGAGCCCCCCCTGAATATGCTGATAGCCATGGGTATGGCCGCCTTTTTGTGTATCTTTACGGGTGTGTATCCCAGGGTGCTCTATAATCTTCTCCCCTATCCGGTGGATTTTCAACCGTACACGCCCGACAAGGTAATCGCTATGATGCAGTTGCTGCTCCTCACGGCCGCTGCATTTTGGATCTATATCGATAAGCTCGGCGGTGAGGCCACTGTCAGCGTGGACACCGATTGGTTCTACAGAAAGCCGGGCCTCTTGCTCTTGTGGATTTGCGTTCATCCCCTGCAGAACCTCAGGCTTGCCCTCCAGAAGTCCCTGGCCGGCAAGGTGGCAGGCGTGACCAGCCTGAGCAGGAATCCCATCCTTCTGCCCGAGATAGCGCTGAAGTACCTCCACCTGAAGGCTGTGAAGGGATTGTACCGCATCTCAGGTCCGTCGGAGGAGAGGACGGAGGCGTTGAGGAACCTGGAGTCCAGGATTACCGAGTTGAGATCCATGAGCTACGATGAGAACCTCTATAGGAGGCCTATAGGACTAGGCGTACTTGTGGCCATAATCCTGCTGTTTTTATATGGCTTGATCTACTATCTATGGTTGCGCTAACTATACAAGGAGATCTCAGTAGATGAACCGTGGCCTCGTTCCACGTTTATACCAAGTTGCAATAATGACTACTTTGCCTCATTGCATCCGGTAACCTGGCATGAAAAAGACCCTCAAGATGATATTTTATAGTTTCTTAGTCCTGTGTATACCTGCGGGGTTTTTCATAGAACATGAGCATGCCGTCTTCTTTTGGCACAAGATCCCCTCGATTGACGCCGTGTTTGGGTTTCTCGGGGCCATGCTCTTGATAGGAGGTGCGCGGTTGCTGGCGCGCCTCGTCCGGAGGGAAGAGGATTTCTATGATTAAGACCGTTCCTCCTGCTATGCTCTTTATCCTCGGGGCGCTGCTGATCCCCTTGTTAAAGGGGAAGCTCAAGCAGATCTATCTCCTTCTAATCCCTGCGCTGGCCTTTCTGGATATCCTTCAGCTCGAGACGGGCACGGCCTGGGTCTATCACTTTTTAGGCTATGAGCTGGTATTCTGCCAGGTCGACAGGCTGAGTTTGGTGGTAGGCTATATCTTCACCATCATAGGGTTTCTGGCACTGCTCTACTCCCTGCACGTAGAAGAGGACGGGCAGCACGTGGCGGCCTTCCTCTATGTGGGAAGCTCCTTGGGGGTGGTGTTCGCAGGGGATTATTTTACCCTCTTCGCATTCTGGGAGGTCATGGCCGTGTCCTCGGTATTCCTGGTCTGGTACCAGAAGGAGAAGCGCTCCCTCGATGCGGGATTTCGATATTTGATAATGCACATCATCGGCGGCTGCTCTCTGCTGGCGGGCATCATCATCTATGTCGTGGAAACGGGTTCTATCGCCGTCACACACCTGGGCACCGGCCCTGCTGATATTTTCATACTTATCGGCTTCGGCCTTAATGCGGCTTTTATTCCCATTCATACCTGGCTCCCTGATGCATACCCGGAAGGGACGGTTACGGGCAGTGTGTTCATGTCCGTTTATACCACCAAGACGGGCGTCTACGTGCTGGCACGGTGCTTTGCGGGCATGCCGCTTGTGGCATATATGGGTGGTATTATGACCGTGTACGGAGTTCTGTTCGCCCTGCTTCAGAATGACGCGAGGAGGCTGCTCTCGTACCATATCGTAAGTCAGGTGGGGTACATGGTGGCCGGGGTCGGCATAGGCACGGAATTGGCTATAAACGGTGGGATTGCCCATGTTTTTAACCACATCTTATACAAGGCATTGCTATTTATGTCCATGGGCTCGGTCCTGTATATGACGGGCAAGAGGAAGCTCACGGAGATGGGCGGCTTGGCGAAGTACATGCCCGTCACCGCTTTGGCGTGCGTTATTGCCTCGCTCTCCATTGCCGGGGCGCCCGGGTTTAACGGGTATGTAAGCAAGGGCATGATAATCAGCTCTGCAGCCGAACAACACATGCCCGTATTGGAGCTCATGATGGTGCTGGCTGCTGTGGGGACATTCCTGTCCTTTGTGAAGCTATCCTATTTTACCTTTTTTGCGCCCAATGAGGAGATGAGGGCCAAGGAGTCACCCATCAACATGCAGCTCGCCATGCTCTTGACCGCGTTTCTGTGTATCTTTATTGGGGTTTATCCGGAGGCGCTTTTCCGGGTGCTCCCTTTTCATGATGTTCTCTACCATCCCTACACCCCCTCGCATGTTATAGGCACCATTCAACTGTTTCTGTTGGCCGGCTTAGCCTTTATGGTAGCCAAGGACATGCTTGCGCCGCACCGGGGGACTATCCTGGATTTCGACTACTTCTATCGGATGGGGGGAAAGGGCATCCTATGGGCGTGCGTGGTACCGCTGAGCGCCTTTCGATCCAAATTGCAGGCATCTTCCTCAAGGGCGATTGATGTCATCACCCGAATAGCCAGGAATCCTGTCATGATCCTCGAGATACCGGCAGCATACGCGTATCTCAGGATCACGCAAGGATTGCGATATTTAGGAGGTTATTCATCAGGCGAGACCTATAACGAGAACCTCTACAGGAGGCCTATCGGCCTAGGCGTGCTTGTAGCCATTATCATACTGTTTGCCCTTGCGTTGATCTACTTTATCTTTTAGCCCTCACCGTCGGCCGGAGCCGGTGAGAAGGAAAGAGGATTGATCCTTTTCGATGTATGGGATATATTTTAAAAAACGCATAGATATGTTTTTTTCCCGTTCCACGGTTCCGGTACGTAGCATATTCCTCTGTTCTCTTGCTTCAGCAGTGACACCGCTCTCAAGTCTTATAAGGAAGTCGGCATGGAAATGGAGCAATCGTACAATGTTTAATAGGGGGGACCTCTATGGAAATCAAAAAGATGCTGTTTGTGACGGATTTCGAGGGATTATGGTTTGATGCCCTAAAATCGCTCATGGGCCTGAGGAGCGTTGGCCTTGACCATGTGGTACTCTTGCACGTGATAGAGCGTAAGGTGGGCTACTACACGAAGGAGGAAAAGGAGAGGCTCAGGGCAATGGCTGAAGTTCGTTTTGTCGACTGGGCTCAGAGTCTCTATGAAGAAGGAATGGAATGTGGATCCTATATCGTGGTGGGCGATACGGTTCGCAAGATGATTGAAACCGCTGAGGAGGAAGAAGTAGACCTCGTGGTGATCAACCGACAGAAAAGGGCCAGGATGGAGAAGTTCTATATAGATTCCAAGACCCTGGAGTTTCTCAGAAAGGCCCCGACGACGGTTCTTGTGCATAAGTACCAATCAGAATCGGGCAGGGTGAATGAGGGGCTGTTTGAGAGACCGCTTTTGGCTATGGATTGGTCTCCTCCCGCTGCGAGGGCGCTGGATTTTCTGGTCGGCCTTAAGGGTATCATAAAGAAATTACAGGTGGTCCAGGTGGTCACCGACAAGGAGATTGAGGGATTGGGAAAAAGGGGGCTTCAGAGGATGGAGCGGGAGCACAGGAAGAAGTTGGATGAACTGTGTACCTCCCTGGGAGACGAAGGCATAGAAGCAGAAGCGCACCTTTACCTCGGTGATGTAGCCCAGATTCAAAATGCGGCCAAGGAGTATGAGGCCACCATGATTGCCGCGGGCACAACGCGCAAGAGTTCCTGGCAGGCGAGGTGGTTGAGGAGCATCTCCCAGGAGCTGGCGGAGCAATCGGAGTTGCCCACCTTGTTGGTTCCTTGACCGGGTGTAACAATTTGAAATCACCTGGTGTATGGGCACGGGGGTGTCTTTTTGTTGTCAAGCGGAGTGATGGAGTATTGGATGATTGGAGCATTGGAAAGCGTCATGAGGGATATTCTCCGTAAAAATGTCTACGGGAGACCGTATCGGGTCGAGCTTTTTGATTTTCAAAACCCTTTATTCAATTTGAGACTATTCCTCCATCACTCCATTCCTCCATCACTCCATTCCTCCATCACTCCATTCCTCTAACAACGCCGGGATCTGAGGATACCATGAGAGATATCTTACACAATTCAAAAGTCGCTATCGTCGGAGGAGGCAAGGTATGTAAGGCCATCCTCAAGATCGTATTTGGGAAGAATTTCCCCCAGAAGGCAGATATCCTGGGAGTAGCTGATATAGATGAGCATGCCGAAGGCCTCGTATACGCGAGAAAAAAAGGGATATTTACCACCCTGGACTATAAGGACTTCTACCAGTTCGAAGGGCTGAACCTGATCATCGAGCTGACTGGAGATGATAGGGTCCTGAACCTGATTAAATCGACGAAACCGGCGTACGTGCGCCTCATCGATCACTTCGAGGCCATGTCGGTTTGGGATTTCCTCCAGATCGAAGAGGAAAGGCAAAGGATCAAGAAGAAGTTGAGGGAGTATATACGCGAGCCGGAGCAGATCCAGAAGCAGTTTGGCCTTTTCTCCCAGCAGCTCGCCAAGATCGTGGAGGATAGGACAAGGCATCTTCAGAGCGTGGAGAGGGAGCTCGTTGAGAGGGAGCGGGCCCTGTCGCAGATCATCGAGGGTAATACCATACCCACCTTTGTGATCAATAAGGAGCACATCGTGACCCACTGGAACAGGGCCTGCGAGAAACTCACGGGCTATAAGGCCGAGGAGATCGTGGGAACGAATAAGCAGTGGCTCCCATTTCGGCCTGAAGAAAGGCCCATTATGGCCGATGTGATCGTAGATGACATGGAGGAGGAGGAGATAGAGAAATACTATGGCCATAGCTGGAGGAAGTCTGCCCTCATTGAGGGAGCGTACGAGGCAGAGGAGTTCTTTCCCCATATAGGGGGGGCAGGCAAATGGCTCTTCTTTACCGCTGCACCTATCAGGGATGCAAACGGCGAGACCGTGGGCTCCATCGAGACCCTGTGGGATACTACCGAGCGCCGTGAGGCGAGGGAGGCGCAGCAGAGGGTCTGCGATGAGCTGGAGGAGAAGAGAGAGGAGCTTGAGCAGGCAAACACCCAGCTTAAGAGATTTGATGAGCTCAAAACCTCCTTTCTCGCGAATATGTCACACGAGATCAGGACGCCGCTGAATTCCATTCTCGGATATACGGATCTTATTTTGGATCGGGTGGATGGAGAGATCACCGATGAGCAGGAGAAGAGCCTCACAAAAGTACAAAAGAATGCCAAACATCTACTTACGCTCATCAATGATGTCTTGGATATCTCCAGGATTGAGTCCGGAAGGATGGAGCTGGACCTGAAGCCGGTGAATGTAAAGCATCTTATAGGGGAAACGGTTTCCGCTCTTGAGCCACTACTAGATAAAAAGGGTTTGGTGTTAGAAACGGCCTTTGATGAAGGATTGCCCCTGGCCCACGCAGATCAGGATAGGGTCAGGCAGGTGCTTACGAATCTTGTTGACAATGCCATTAAATTTACCTCGGAGGGCCGTGTCACCGTGCAGGCCAAAGCCTCCGAGATTGGACTTGAAAAGGGCAATCGCCCCAGATTCGTGGAGGTCTGCATCTCGGATACCGGCAAAGGAATCAGGAAAAGGGACCTGGATAGGCTCTTCGATAAGTTTAGGACGCTCGATACCCTTGCCGCCAGTCAGTATAAGGGGGCAGGCCTAGGGCTCAGCATCTGCAAAGGGCTGGTTGAGATGCAAGGGGGAACTATCTGGGTAAAGAGCACATACGGAAAGGGCACTGCCTTTTGCTTTACCTTGCCTGCAAAGGCAGAAGCTGCCCGCCTGGATTATGAAGAGGCGGGCATGGGAGAAAGGCTCAAGACCTCTCAGGCGGCAGCTGAGACGAGGGTCTTGGTGGTTGACGATGAACCGGATCAAGTTACCTTGATCAGCAAGCTCTTAGGGGAACAGGGATACCGCATTGCAAAGGCCTACGACGGGCAGCAGGCCATTGAGTCGGTCAAGCGCTCTCGACCGGACCTGATTATCCTGGATCTCATAATGCCGAACGTGAATGGGTTTGAGGTCATCGAGTACCTTAAAGGGGGTGAGGGGACCAGGCAGATCCCGATCATCGTACTTACCGGTCAAGAATTGACAAAGAAGCAGACACAGGACCTGAATGGCAAGGTAGAGAGGATCGTGAAGAAGGGTATGATCGGCATGGAGGAGATCCTCGATGTGGTAAAGAGCACCATTGAAACCCTTTCAGTGAGGTAAACCAGGAGTGGTTATGAACAATAGAGGCATCGGGGAAGGCTCAGCGAAAACGGTACTCGTGGTGGAGGATGATCAGGATAACCGTGAAATGGTGATCAAGGTATTGAAGCATCATGGCTATCGGCCAATTGAGGCGGTTGACGGGCACGAGGCGGTACAAAGGGCAAAGGCCGAGCGCCCGGATCTGATCCTCTTGGATCTCTACATCCCCAAGATGGACGGCTACGAGGTAACGAGGAGGCTAAAGGGCGATCAGGGCCTTCACCATATCCCGATAATCGCCCTGACAGCCCATGCCATGAAGGGCGATAGGGAGGAGGCCTTGGCAGCAGGTTTTGATGGCTATATCACCAAGCCCATTAATGTCAGGGAATTGCCTCGTCAGATCGAGCATTTCCTGAGGCAGAATCCATAATCCACGTGTGAACGTATTATGACTTATAGGGCCAAGATATTGGTAGTAGATGATGATGCGGATACTGTGGAATTGCTGACCAAGCGCTTAAGCGCCGAGGGGTATCACGCGTTAGAGGCCTTTGATGGTGAGCAGGCCCTCCAAAAGGTAGCTGAATATGGGCCCGATGTCATAATACTCGATATAAAGATGCCCAGGATAGACGGCTATGAGGTGTGCAGAAGGCTCAAGAGCTCCGAAGATACCCGTATTATCCCCATCATCATGCTCACGGTGAAGGCCAAGGTGCCCGATAAGGTGAAGGGGTTGGATATCGGAGCGGATGATTATATCCCCAAGCCCTTTGACTATAGAGAGATCTCACGGAGGGTCAGGTACTGGAGCACGGTAAAGAGGGAGGTGGAGGAGAGGGTTGATGAGATAAGGAGGCTGGAGCAGGAGTTGATAAAGTCGGAAAGGCTCGCTGCGATCGGGCAAACCGTAGGCAGCATTGCCCATTATATCAAGAATGTCTTGTTCGGACTAAAGGGCGGTGTCTATCTGGTGAACGTGGCCTCAAAGGAACATGAGCCTGATTCTCTTCAAACCGGCTGGGAGATAATGGAAAGGAATATAGGCCGGATGTCTGATCTGGTGCTTGATCTGCTTGAGTACTCAAAAGACAGTGAGCCGGAATACGAGAGCTGCGTTCCCAATGAGATCGCCAAAAAAGTCTGTGAGGGCTTGAGCGCGAAGGCAGGGGAGCATGACATCGAGATTATCATGGATCTCGATCCCTCGTTGCGGGAGGTGATTCTTGATCCCAAGGGGATTCAGCAGTGTTTGCAGAACCTGGTTTCCAACGCAATCGATGCCTGCATCTTCGACCCCAGCGAAGGCAAGAGATGGACCGTGCACGTGCGGACCATGCGCGAAGATGATAGGGCGGTAGGATTCAAGGTCTCTGACAATGGCTGCGGTATGGATGAGGAGATCAAAGGGCACCTGTTCAGGAGTTTTTTCACCACCAAGGAGGGAAGGGGCACCGGTCTCGGGCTGCTGAATACCCAGAAGATCGTGAAGCAACACGGCGGGACTATTACCGTAGACTCGGAGCCTCAAAGGGGATCGGCCTTTACCATTCGGATTCCCTTTAGGGATGTGACCACAGGGGAGGCAATAGCAAAGGAGGGCCGATAGGGCTCATGCTAAGCTAAGAAGAAATTATTCAGCCACTAAGCTTGGTGGCTGATAAGCAATAGGAGGGGGATCATCATGAAGAAGGTTCTCGTTGTTGACGATGATGCTGATGTGACAAAGCTCGTATCAAAGCTCGTAGAGCGAGCCGGCTATGAGGCAATAGTGGCTAAGAATGGGGTGGAGGGCATGGGCAAGGTCAGGGAGGATAAGCCTGATTTGATCATCCTCGATGTCGTGATGCCAAAGCAGAGCGGAATCAGGATGTACCGTGAATTGAAGACCGACGAGCTCTTCAAGGATATCCCCGTGATCATGCTCTCCGCCATCGCCCCAAAGAGCTTTTTCCGCTCCCAGCAAGTGCTGGATGAATTCAGAGGGCAATCCATACCCCAACCGGAGGCATACATGGAGAAACCGGAGGAACCGGAAGAACTGGTGGAGTTGATGAAGAAACTATTGGGGTAAATTGCTGGCTGCGCAGCTCCTAATGTACTTATTGTTTGGCTGAATGGGTCAGACAACGGAGGCGGCATAAGGCTCAAGGTTCATATTTTTACCCTGCGCCTTGCACCTTTTTAATGGGCATTGCCTGCGTCTCAGGAACAGAGATGATGAAAGAGAGGGGGATATGCCGTGATCAGTACACCGGCAACGTCACGATATGGCCCTCGCATTTATTGCGCCCCCTATCGGTTTTCCTCACGTAGAGTATTGAGGGAGCAACCTTCTCTCCTTCAGTTCTGGAGCTCGGGGAGGTTTTCGTAGAAATCCAGGGATTGAGGATTCATCAGGGCATCCCTATTGAGCACAGGCCTGCCATGGATCAGGTTAGTAACCGCGCTTTCCACCTTC
>Ga0315553_10004099_pt1 | contig 11120 bp, 10 predicted proteins | sample SalMarSW160140MG_FD_203099 | JGI IMG/M metagenome (GOLD analysis project Ga0315553, IMG submission 203099) | Salt marsh sediment microbial communities from the Plum Island Ecosystem LTER, Massachusetts, United States - Salt Marsh Sediment SW1601-40 ... | reverse complement strand
AACTACCTTCCAATCACATACTTAACTTATTATATATTAACTAGTTACAGTTATTATTATATATATTTGCATTAAAATCACACAATGCATTAATTGTCAATCAGTTATATCATTTTTCGCGGAAAAATCTTTAGATTTCTGATGGTGCGCGTGGCACCACCACTGCCCACCGTAGCTTCAGCGAAGGCGGGAGGAAAAAACCACAGATATCAAATCTGTGGTTTTTTCGTTAAATGTTATTGGTTAATAGGATTTTAAGGATAGATTTGTTCAGTGACAATTAACATTTAACCATTAACAATTAACCTTTGTAATTAGTTAATAGGACACCGGAATTTTAATTTGGGTTGACGGATCGGTTGACACTAACCAATTTTTATGATTAGTGAGTTGTCAATCAGCTAGTTAAAGAGTAGAAGAATTCCCTAAAACCTGATATTAATTACTTTGTTTAAATAGTTGCTTCCAGAAGCTTACGAATGGTATATTTGCTAATTCTGGCCAAAGTGAGCCACGATCTCCTGTTAAAATTGAGCCACAAATTTCCTATAAAGAAAATATAATTTTGTAGAATTAAGTATTTATATTACAATTAGATAGGTAGAATTGTATTATTCTAAATGGGTGCTTATTGAAACCCGGAATAAGGGGATCAGCATCACCGGAATTTCCATGGGATTAGTGAGTCAGGAATTTTAAGTATTAAAATATCTAAAGAAAAATTTTGCTGACGACTTGCAAATACATTTGTTAGTGTGATACAAAATTCACTATTTTACAGCTTACCATTTAGATGATTCTGAAACATTTTAATTGCATTTGCGTTAAACTTTATAACATCTTACTAACAGAAACTTTAGATTAACGACCATATTATTTGATGAGAGTACTGCCATTTTTGACAGACTGCTATTAATTAATAGATTAAATGCTTTAGATTTGTCTTATATTAATGATAAAAATTCACAGGAACATAATAATATTCATTTTATATTTTCATGATTCAAGAGTTAATACTGGAACGAACACCAAAAACTCCTCAAATTGAGTTGAATCATTTGACAGGGGATCTTATTTTTTCCGGCATTTCAATACCTGAAAATGCAGCAAAGTTATATAAGCAAGTATTGAATTGGGTGGAAGAGTATATATTAAATGCCTGTTCAAACACAAATCTAAGGATCAATCTGGATTATTATAATACAGCTTCATCAATATGGCTGACAAAAATACTTAAAGCACTGATGAAGATTAATAAACCTGATTTTGTATTAATTATTCATTTGTACTTGCCAATTGAGGACTTTGATGAAATAGATGATTTTGATGATATAATAGATGCTTTTTTCCCTGTAACATACATTGATCAAAACACGGTTCCCAGTGTTGGGATTAAAGTATATGGGACTGACAACAGAGGAGAAATAATTAAAGAGAAACTGGTGTTTTTTGGGCATGAATAATTTGTAAATAAAAATATTCCTGAAAATTTGTATTAATATTTTATCTTTTCTGCTTCACTCTCTTCCCAAAGTCACCTTTTATAATTCCGGATTTTACCAAACACATTTGGCATAAGTTATTATCTGGTCATCGTATTTATTTTGCTTAGAAGGTAATCTCTGTAAGATTTCCCGATGGGTAAATTTTTTATTTCGCTCCCAAACATCAGGTCCAGTGATTTTTCTTTTATAGTTTGTATCATACTCTTGTTGACAATGAAGGATCGGTGTACTCTGATAAAAATGCCAGAAGTTAAATTATTCTCTATGGCTTTCATAGTAAAATGAATAGTGTACTTTTCATTCGAAGTATAAAGAGTAATATAATTTTCAAGAGCTTCGATGTATATTATGTCATTAAGTTTCAGTTTGATGAGGGTTGATCCTTTCTTAAGAAATATCTCATTACTACCTATATTAGTTGATTCCTTATGGGAATAATAATTTAACGACTTGTCAACTGCTTTACAGAATCTTGAATAAGTAACAGGCTTAAGCAGATAATCAACAACATTGAAGTCAAATGCTTTAAGGGCATTCTGACCAGTAGATGATATAATTATAATATTAGGTAAATAATCTAGAGTACTGATAAAATCAAATATGTCAATATCGGGGATATCCATATCAATAAAGAACAGGTCAATATCCTCTTTTTTTAATAACTGGATCTTGATCAAATCCAGATCAGAGAAGGTCCCTACAAGATTGAGAGAAGAATAATTTTGCACAAATTCTGCCAGAATATTGCTGCTTACTTTATTAGCACAAATAATGCAATTCATATAAGCTAATTTAATCAGTAATGTAAAATAAGCTAAACAAAATAAAAAACAAAAAGGTTCAGAGATGCAAATTCCTGGTGATAATCATTTTTAGGATAAATTTATTAAGTGAAATAGTAGAATAACCTACTTAGGTATGGATTTTTTTATCTCAAGCAAAACCTGGCCAGTTAATAGGACACCGGAATTTTAATTTGGGTTGACGGATCGGGTGATGCGTTACTTTTCTGTTATCCGCCTGGCTTATGTTTCTGATAATAGATTGAATAAATCAATATTTATATAGATTATTTCCTTTCCAATTTTTTTCGGAACCAATATTGTCAGAATTTGACAGGAAAACAAATAATTGTCAAATTATCGATTATTTTGACAGATAGACAAAAAACTGTCAACATGTTTTGCGTATCGATCTTTTTCGCATTGGCTACAACGTTCAGTTGCAAAACTGACTATTTCTCCCTCAATTGCTGCTAGTCTATCTTTCTATCTTGAATTCAACAAACCATTCTAAACCAATATATTTTAATGCATTCAAGGTTCTCTATCACATTCATCAAATGTGATGTCAAGTATCTTTTATCCAATTGTATTAATCCAGTACAATGAAATTTGGGACAGTCAAAATAAAATTTTTATTCTGTAGTTTTTAATGTTTTGTTTTTCTGTAAAACTTATTGTTCTGAATCAGTATCTTCTTAAGAAGATCATTTCTTATTTTTGCATCAGACAAAGGATTCAGGTTCTGATCAGTGATGTCGTAATTCCGGTTGTAATAAATGCTGGTAATTCTGTCCTTTTCAACAATGCCAAAATTATCTTTGCTGCCAACTAATAGATAATCAATTTGAGCAGTATCCTTCAGGTTCTTGCCAGATGAATACTCATCGGGTTTGTTAGTGCAATTGAAAAAATCCTCGAGAATGGTTGGTACGATATCGTAATGACTTGTCCAATGGTTATAAATCTGGGGACTTACACCCGGGTAGTGATACACAAGTGGAACGCCCAATTGAGCGCGGGAATAATTTCCGTTGTGCCCCCAATAATTTTTTTTATTTTCATTAAATTCCTGTCCATGATCGCTGGTAATTATTATGGCTGTATTATTTAGCATGCCCCTGTTCTTAAGATCGTTAATAATAATACCAATTAGGGAATCAACATAATTTATTGTATTTCTGTAAAGATTGAAAAATGGTGTAGGATCACTATTGTTTGTTAATTCCTGGTATTTTGCATATTGCCATTCGGGTTGAAACGGACCTTTATAATTGGCTGGATGAGCTATGGCATGAGGAGAATCATAAAACAGAAAACCAAAGAACGGAGTGATATTATTTTTTGCAGTAAATTCAAGCCATTCATCAGTTATCTGAACATCCCTTTCATTAGCATTACCTTTTTTTTTAGGAAACAACGAATTCACTCTTCTAAATATGGTACGGTCAAAAGGAGGATTATGTAATCCTGCACTAGTGAAAATTGCGAATTTGTATTTATGTTGAATAAAAATATCTATCAATATCGGACTTACCTGGGCATCGAGAAAATCATACCAGTATAATCCGGGTATTGCATAAAACAATGAAAAAATGCCTGTTCTTGTACCATTACTACCACTATAATGATTTATAAATTTACACGAAGAACCTGCAAGTTTGTAAATATTTGGAGCAGTTACTGAATCTAATGTTCTGTAATTCCATGAATCAATAACGATGAATAGTATATTAATTGGTTTCTCGGGCAGGCTTGTATTTACTGGGTTTAAAGGGTAGTTAATCGTCTTTCCTGATGAATCATCTATTCTAAGTCGGTATGCTGACTTTTCTTTACTTACTATACCATGTTTATACATAAAATCTGAAGCTTCCAAAGGCATAAACATTGGAAATACTCTGGCAGACGAAGTCACTGGCTTGTAAAATGCTGCATCGGACCATGAATATATTAAATTCGAGACTATCCATAAAGATATCTGAACGATCAGAATGTATTTAAGATAAATGAATTTATAGGTTTTCTTATAAATAAACCTTACAGCTATGATTTCAACAATAATTAATGCTAAAAAAAAGAAAAAAGAAATAAGATAAATAATCCAATGAAACTCAAAAATCTGATTGGCAGTACCGCCAAACAGCAAATCCAAAACAAAGGGTGATATATGAAAACGATATAAGTCAAAAGTATATGTATCAAGAATAAGAATAAACTGAAGACTTGTACAGAGAATGACAACTACCCATATAAGCAATTTCTTTACAGGAAAAATTAAAGTTATTGGTAGGTAGATAATTGTAAACAATAAAAGAGAACATATGAAAAAGTGGCTCAGGATTAAACCGAATATAAAAAAGGTACTGAGAAAATCGCCTTCAAAATGAAGATGTTTCAAATAACGAAAAGAAATCAAAATAGCAATTAATGTATTGAATATAAAAAAAACAAGTCCGCTTTTCAAAAGCTCTTTTCTGTTTGTCAAGTTAGTATACCTCCAATTATTAATCAATGATTAACTGAAATAGAATTATTAATATTATCATATCTGTTGGGTTTACTTAATAAAATTACTTCTAATAAGATTGAATTACAAACATTCCTCAAATCTTCGGTTGACGTTTCAGTTGACGCTTTTAACCTCCTTCCAATCATAAGCTTAACTATTTGTATATTAATTAATTACATATAAATTATGCTTAGTTATTATTAATTTGCGTAATATCCTAACAACCAGGCGATTACGCAATTTCCCGTAAAAAATCCACGGTGGAAGCCGTGGATTTTTTGTTAATAGTTGAAAGTTAATGGTTAAGTTAAAAGTTATAAGTTCAGGGTCATATGTTATTGTTTAATTGGATTTTAAGGATAGACTTGTTCGACGACCATTAACCTTTAACCAATAACTTTTTACTCTGTTTTTCCGTATTTATCCCCCAAATAAGTACGAACACACCTGAATCCAACGTAATCAAAGGCGTCATTACCGTTTAAGATCAATTTATCATTAACCATTGAGTTCTTATAGTTGTTGCCTATTACGATAATGTTATCCAAAGTTATGCCGGGATCGTTTTGAAGTTGGTTCATATAGGTTTCCGGATCAAAACATGTGTAAGTCCATTCAGAAACATTATCGAACATGTTCATCAAACTCCAGCCATTTACCGGAGTATGTTTCGTAGGTGCAGACAATTCTGAAATTTCCGGTTTTTCAACGTCATCAGGATCCTTGCCCCCAAATGAAGCATAAATCCATTCCACTTCGGTAGGTATGCGGACATCGGCAACAGGCGGTAAGCCTTTTTTCTCAAGCCGCAGGTTTTCAACCTGTGTCACCCACTTGCAATAGTTTTGTGCCTGCAATAAGGATATTCCAACCATTGGATATCCGAAGTATTCTTTATTCATAAAATAGTCTTCAAAAGGAGCCTTATCCTTATCAGGAAGGGCTGCTTCATAGACTTGTTGTGACGAATCCCTTTTTATCGCTTCCAGGTATTTGTTATACTCTTCCACTCTGACTTCGGTTTCCTTCATCCAAAAGGCATCGACGGATACGTCGAATGATTTTGTTGTGTAACCGTCGGTTCGATTCAACTGATAACTTCCTCCTGGGATATAATACATTCCGGCGGCTTCCGGTTCATGTAACTTTTTTCTTTTTGTTGAAATGGGCTGATTATCGGAAGGAAATTCGAGGTTGGTATTCGTAAATGCCAACAGACTGACAGTTAACACCGGTATGGCAAGAATCATTTTAAGATTCGTCCACCATTTTGATTTTGTCTTTTTCATCATTTCAATCCTGAATTTTATTTGTGAATGATTAAAAGAATGGGCCAACTCAAGGTTGATGTTACCTAAATACTGCTTCAATAAAATTTCCTGATAACTATCCATATCTTCAGCCTTATCATGAATTAAATAATTATCCACCTGATGCTCGTGAACCTCAAGTAAAGATTTTTTATACCACCAGATAATGGGATTAAACCAAAATAAGATTTTATAACATTCAATGAAAATTACATCGAAGGAGTGTCCAAGTTGAATATGGATCTCCTCGTGTTTTAGAATAGTCCTGATATCCTGGCTTTCTATTTCTTCACTATTCAGGAAAATGTATTTAAAGAATGAGAAGGCAGATAAACTCGTCTTATGACGGACAATTTGATGATTACCGGAAATTTCTGTTGCATTGCCCCTTACAAGTTTTCGAATTTGATGTATATTTCTTATAAACCGGTATGACATCAGGCAAGCACCCAATGCATATGAAGTGAGTAATAATAAGAGAAAAATGTTCCTCTCTTGTTTATTGTAAATGGACCTGATGTTTTCCTGCTCGGGCATATTCCCAAAAACAACTTTTTCAAACGTGTCGTTATAGATGGTATAATCCCTTGAATTCAGATTATTGGCTAATACTTTATCATCAACAGCTCTTGAAATTTGGAAAGAAGGTAATTGAGGAATGATTAATGAGATGAATAAAGAAACCAATAAATAGGACCGTTTGAGACTGTGGAAGGTATCCCTTTTGAGAAAAATCAAGTAAATGGTGTAAAGTAAGGTAATGCAAATGCTTGCTTCGATCAGGTAAACAAAGAATTGCATCATGATTTCTTGTTTTTTAAATGGGTTAAAATTTCAATGGCATCATCTATATCGACTGTGTCCATGTTGTTGTTGTCGGCAAAAAAAGATACCACGTCTTTTACAGAACTCTTGAAATATTTCTTGAAAACAGCATTCAGATGTTTCTCAGAATAAACTTCCTTTGAGATTAGCGGATAATACTGATATGCATTTCCATAGGATTTATGAGATACAAATCCTTTCTTTTCTAAAATTTTCACAATGGTTGCAACTGTGGTATAAGCTGGTTTTGGTTCATCGAAATGTTCCAATATGTCTTTTATAAATCCCTTTTCCAATCTCCATAAGATGTGCATTATCTTTTCTTCAGCTTTTGTAAGTTCCATTTGTGAATGATTTAATAATTCAAAACAAATATACTAATATTTTAGTAGTGAGTACTAAAGAATTAGTATGTATGAATTTCTGATTAGATAAACGACTAACTAATAGCTTTTTATACTTATAATTTAGAGTAATTCTAAGTTAAATATGTGAATTAAATTGTATCAGAAAGAGAGAAGCAATGGTATAGGGGTGATGCTACCTCATTCAACTCCAGAAAAAAACCAGTCAGTTCTATCCTTATTATAAAAAACAATCCCACAAATAATCCGGAGAAATCTGGTGTGATACTATAATGCTTACTGGATCTGAGACCATGGATTACGTTTAAATTTAATAACTTTAAACAGAGCTTTCCATATTTGTTATATTTACTATTCATGAAATTATTCAATACGTTCCCGGAAATACTTAAAAAGCCACATCCTCTTGATGTTAATATAGCAAGGAATATTCTTGGTTCTATAGCTTTTGGAGCCTTTGTTTTTTCCTTTCTATTTGTTTTTAAGCCATTCGGATTACAGGTATTATCGGGCAAAGAGTTAATTACACTTACATTTGGATACGGTTTGGTTACAACAGTGTATCTGATAATACATTGGTTTATTATCTTATTTTTTCTTCATGAGAACGTTTGGACTGCAGGGAAAGATGTAATAAATACGCTGATAATAATTGCAATGATCGGGTTATGCAATTATATATATCATTCAATTTATTTTTCCCGGACTTTTGTTTTAATCCAACTAATAAAGTTTCAATTTGAAACACTGGCTATTAGCTTTCTTCCTGTTTCACTTATAACCTTGTTAAAACAAAATTTTCTGCTTAAAAAGTATCTGCAGGATGCGGAAGCAATTAACCAAAGGAAGGATCAACTATTTTCTGACAACAGGGATGACAAAATCATTACCATTTCGGCCCAGAACCCAAGAAATGATTTTGCATGCAATGGCAATGATATAGTATACCTGCAGGCGCTGGATAATTATGTTGTCATTCATTTCATTAAGGATTCAAAGGACATGAAAGAAATAATCCGGACAACACTGAAGAAAGTAACAGACAACCTGAATGAATATCCCAATTTTTTTCATTGTCATAAAAGCTACATTGTAAACCTGGATAAAGTCATAAAGGTTAGCGGAAATGCTCAAGGTTTAAGACTTCATTTTGATTATATTAATGGAATCATTCCGGTTTCACGTCAGTTGCATCAGGAATTCAAACATCTTTTTGGCATAAATTGATTAACCTTTTGATGTAAGGATAAAAAATTCTCCTGAGTTATCGATAACTGTACATCCCAGGAAGCTTCCCAAACACCACACTCAATTGCAACATACCACAATTTTTTGCCAGACACCACATATAATTGGTAAGCACTTTTATCTTCCATACCTTTCCTGATAATAGAAATTTATATAATTAAAAATGAAACACACATTTATTTTATTGCTACTGAGCAGCTTCTTTGTTATCGGTCAAAGCCAGACTGAATCACTACCGAAACCAACAGGGAATTATTTTGTTGGAGTAACCTACCTAAGTTTTGTTGATAATAACCGAAAAGAGTTATTTGATAATAATCAGCAAAAAATCAGGGAAATCACAGTGAAGGCATGGTATCCTTCTGATATCAAATCTGATTTTGAAACATACTTATTGAATTCTGAGTCAGAGTTTGCGATTAAGTACCTTCAATTTCCTGAAATGTTCAGAACCCTGAGAACAAATTCAAGCCGTGATGTGCCTTTATCTTCTAAAGAAAGGGAATATCCGGTATTGATATTTTCTCATGGCTGGGGTGAGCATTATTCCCAGAATTCAGTACTGATGGAGGAACTGGCAAGTCACGGATATATTGTTTTTAGCATTTCCCACCATTATGAATGTAAATTTTCATCATACCCTGATGGACGATTTATCTACATTGATATGAATAGCCAAAGGTTACAAAAAATTATGGGTGAAATGGCAAATCCTGAAGTTTTGGCACTGTTACAAAAGTTTTCTAGTGTAAGCAATGACGAAGACCGTCTTCAGGTTTTTGCCGATATGGAAAAAGTATTATCTACGGGTCTTTTAGAAAGTTTGAAGTATTGGGCAGAAGACATTTCTTTTTTCATGGATCAATTAAATGGATTATATAATGAAAACAAAATTTTTAAAAATAAACTGAACCTGAACAGACTTGGAATTTTCGGAATGTCTTTGGGTGGTCTTGCATCAATGGAAGCAAGTCTGTCGGATGATAGGATCAAGGCATGCGTAAGTATGGATGGTGGATTAAACGGTTTAATATTAAAAAGTAAGATTAATATACCTACTATGTTTTTGAATAGTAAAAGGTATTTAGGGTATGGTAACGTTTTCATAAATAGGTCTGAAATGGATTGTTACTCTTTAACTGTCAAAAATTCAGACCACTATAATTTTTCCGATTATTCCATCTATCCTGTTCCTATGGTTAAATCTCTTTTAGGAACTATTGATGGTGCCCAAACGATAAAGATTATGAATATAATGGTTCTGAATTTTTTTGATAAATATCTGAAAGAGCAAAATAACATTGACTTACTAAAAGAAGCAGAATTGTTTTCAGAGATCGAAGCAGTGACAAATTGTAAATAACGAATCTCATTCATATCTCAAGGTTTCAGCCGGGTTCTTCAGTGCGGTCCTCATCACTTGATAACCTATAGTTAAATATGCGATTAAAAGTGATATAGTTCCAGTAAGTATAAATATCATGGGTGAAAAGCTTATACGGTATGCGAAGTTTTGCAGCCATCCTTTCATGATCCACAACGTTGGTACTATTGCTAAAACATTGGCAAGTACCAACCATATAGTATATTCTCTTTTGAGATATCAATTCCAACAACTTTTTTTGCTTTTTCCAATAACCTGATTGAAACCCGTCCATATCCCCACCCCAAATTTAATACAACATCATTCTGACTAATTTTGTTCAATACAAAGGATATTTCTGCTTCCAGAAATTGTATAACTCTTACAGGTGCTATTTCGTAACATTTTCTCAAATTATTTGAGTTAAGTAAATTTGAGTCGTAATTTTTCATAGTTTTAATAATTTCATAGTTCTTTTATTAAGGCTGAATTTTACCCAACACTTCTATGGAAAGAAAGAAAAAAGATCGCAGGCAATTCATACGGGAAACAGGATTGGCTTTTTTAGGTGCAGGTTTATTGCCAAACGAAAGTATGAATTCTTTTCATTATGACTCCCAGGATGACCCACCAAGGATAAAAAACTACCGAAGGCTTGGCAGAACCGGAGCCATGGTATCGGATATCGGTTCCGGAGAACCAACCAGTAGTTCGGTTCTCAAATCTGTTCTTGACTCAGGAGTAAATTTTATCGAGACATCAGAAAGTTACAGCAATGGCAGGAATGAGGTCCTTATCGGGAATGTTATTAAAGCGTTTGAAAGAGATAAGTTGTTCATTGCCACCAAAGCATTTCCATCCATGAAGCTGTTTAAATCCGTGGATGATGTTATTCAACGGGCAAAAGGAAGCCTTAAAAGATTACAGACGGATTATATTGATCTGTACATGATTCACCAGGCACAGAATATTTTCAGGGTGAAAGATGATTATTTCCACAAGGCTGCAGAGATACTTAAAAAGCAAGGGAAGATTCGATTTACGGGGTTATCATGTCACGGACCTGAATGGGGGCCTGAATCAAGCGAGAACCTGGAAGATATTCTCATGGCTGCAATAGAGGATGGACGGTTTGATGTAATTCTTCTTCCCTATAACTTCCTTGCTCCTGAAATGGGTGATAGAATACTCAAAGCCTGTAAGGAACATG
>Ga0315553_10004098_pt1 | contig 11120 bp, 10 predicted proteins | sample SalMarSW160140MG_FD_203099 | JGI IMG/M metagenome (GOLD analysis project Ga0315553, IMG submission 203099) | Salt marsh sediment microbial communities from the Plum Island Ecosystem LTER, Massachusetts, United States - Salt Marsh Sediment SW1601-40 ... | reverse complement strand
TCCCGGACCGCAAACCGTCTGGGTTGGCGTCCGAAGAATGTGCGACTTTGCCACCGCATGGCTAGCTTTTGGGCCGAAACAAGAAACTTGTGTATAAATAACAGGGCGTTGCCCTAGGCTACGATGGTCATGGCCTACGGCCAAGCCAGTTGTTCTGTTCTACTCACAACCGGACTCTTGCAACCACCAAACTGGAGGGCCATAATACCAGCCTCTTCGTAACCCCGGGGATCATCCTCATGGCAGAGAATCAATGGTTTGTGAAGACCAAGAACGGAGAGGCAGGCCCGTTCTCCGCGGCCCAGCTGCGAGATTTCGCCAATCAAGGAAAAATCAAACCGAATACTCCGATCCGCCGTGGCGACATGCAGCAATGGGTTGCTGCTGAAAAGATCAAAGGTCTGTTCAACACTGGGAATGGTGAAAAGAAACCCATTGCGCGTCGAACTGAACCACCCAGGAGAGTTGCTGTCCCTCCTACTCGTCCACCTGAACCACCGCAAGTAGCGGTCGCGGTTCAGGTACGTGACCCTGAGCCATCACCGCAACCTACGCAATACATTTCCCAACAGGTCGTAGTTGCCGGATCACCGTCTAATGGTCTGGGCGTTGCGGGATTTATTGTTTCGTTATGTGGGTTGCTCTTCACATGTGGATTGATCTGTCCGATCGGGTTCCTGCTTAGTCTCTTCGCCCTATTCAAACCGCCGCGTGGGTTTGCTATAGCGGGCAGCGTTATCGGTGGGTTGGGAAGCCTTTGGATGGTCTTCTTTGGATTTGGAATGCTCCTGGCGATGGTTGGAGCGGGAGAAGCTGTTAATAGTGCAAGAGAAGCGGCGCGTGTGAGTATCACAAAGACGGAAATACGTGCTGCTGAGGAACAGATGCGAAACGGCAATCATGACATTTCAGACATGAAGGACGGCTGGGAAACGCCATTGCGATTCGATCCAGCCAGGAACATAGTAATCAGCGCCGGACCAGACCAAGTCTTCGGTACAGAGGATGATATAGACAGCACTGATGCAGAGATTGTTAACTACGGTACATCGCCCTGATCTCTTGCCTTGGGACAAAGTTCATCCTTTGTTTTTCGAGATTTACCCTTCGCCCCAACGGGGCGATGTCGTGTGGCCAGGGCCGTAAGGCCCTGGGACAAGGTTCACGAAAGAACAGAGCCCCGAAGGGGCCTGAACATATCAGCCCGGGGCAGAGATTTGTGGCCCTCGGCCGCAAATCGCCGCCCTGGGTATGCTGGGCGAACACAAACCCTTCCCACAAACCCCATGCACAGCAAGCCCTGAAAGGGCGGCACAAAACGGAGCGCGCCGGCCCGTGTCCCAGTCCCTGGTCAAGAATCTGCTGCATCTGGTCTACAGCACCAAGCACCGCCAGGCGTGGATTCCCGTCGATGTTCGCCCCCGTCTCTACGCCTATCAGTCGGGCATCTTCAAAGAATGGGAGAGTCCGGCGCTGGCAATCGGCGGCGTCGCGGATCACGTCCACGCGCTGTTCTCGCTGTCGAGAAATCATGCCCTGAAGCGAGTCGTCGAAGAGGTCAAAAAGGGAAGTTCCAAGTGGATGAAGCGCGAGGGCACGGGCAATACGGATTTCTATTGGCAAAATGGATATGCTGCTTTTTCGGTGAGTCAGTCTAGTGTGGAAGAGGTCAAGCAGTACATCCAGAACCAAGAGCAATACCATCGCCGAATGACGTTTCAGGACGAATTGCGGGCATTGTTTGAAAAGCACGGTATCGCATTCGATGAACGATACGTGTGGGATTGATGCGCGGGAACGGCGCTTTGTGTCGCCCTTACAGGGCTAATCGGTGGGAAATGGCTCTGCGACCCAGGGCGGCGCTTTGCGGCTTCAGCCGCAAAGCTCTGCCCTGGGCTGATGTGTTCGGGCCCCGTTGGGGCGGACATGTTCCGAGGTAAACCGGCGAAACATACGCGGGGCGGCGCTTTGCTGCTTCGGCCGCTGCGCTCTGCCCTGGGCTGATGTGTTGAGGCCCCGTTGGGGCAGACTATCTCTAGCGGCTCTCCCAGGATATTATCGTGTTATTAACCGACTGCAGAATATTGCTGTGCCAGTTCGCCGTAGCGAAGGAATTCTCCCATGAAACTCGGCATGAACATGCTCCTCTGGGCAGCGGAACTGCACGACGGTTTATTGCCGGTGCTGGAATCACTCAAAACGATGGGTTACGACGGCATCGAGGTCCCGCTCTTCGACTACGATCACGACTACACTGCATGGGCACGACGGCTGGACGACCTGGGCCTCGAGCGTACGGCCCTGACCGTCCGTACCGCCGCCGACAACCCCATCAGTCCCGATCCGGCCGTCCGTGCCGCAAGTGTCGAAATGAACAAGCGGGCCGTCGACTGCGCGGCGACCCTGGGCGCGACGCACCTGGTTGGCCCGCTGCACTCGGCACTCGGAGAATTCAGCGGCGCGAAACCGACCGAGAGTGAATGGAATTGGGGCGTCGAGAGTATCCGACCCGTTGCGGAGCACGCGGAAGCAGCCGGGATTATGTTGGCCCTGGAGCCGCTCAATCGGTTTGAACTCTATCTGCTCAACTCACAGGCCGATGCGGCACGCTTTTGCCGCCAGCTCGATCATCCGCACTGCGGAGTGCTGTTCGACACGTTTCACTCCCACATCGAAGAGAAAGACGTCGCCGGCGCGATTTCCGCCTGTGCAGACGTCATGGTTCACGTCCACATCAGCGAGAACGACCGCAGCACGCCGGGTGCGGGCCTCGTCTACTGGGAGGAAGTCTTCCGCGCGCTCGCCAAGGTGGGATACGACGGCTGGCTGACAATCGAGGCTTTCAGCACGATCCTGCCGGAACTCACCGCGGCCACGAAGATCTGGCGGCGGATGTACGACTCAGAGGAGCAACTCGCTCGCGACGGGCTGGCGTTTATACAGTCGCAGCTCGCGAAGCACGCGCTTTAGCAAAATCAGCCAAACCAGGGCGGTGCTACGTTCCATATACCCAGGGCGACGCTATGCTGGCCCTGGGCGTCCCGTTGGAGCGGATGATCCTTACTCCCTGAGCCGCTTCAGGTCTGCGGCGCTGGGACCGATCGGCAGCAGGCTGGCTAACATCCCCACCACCGCCCCCACAACGAGCGAAGCGGGTATGTTCCAGAACACGGGAATGCCGAAGTGCTCACCGAAGGAGATTTCATAGGCGGTCGCCAGTCCGGCCGCCAATCCCACCAACGTGCCAAATGTGGTGGCCCAGGGCACGAACATCGCCATCAAGAACAGGATAAAGAGCGGGGCGACCAGCGTGTTGCACATCTTATAGACGACTTCGTACAGATTGCCTCCAACCTGCGCGACGCCAAAGCTGCCCAGCACGGCAATCGCGCCGACCACCACGGAGATCCATCGGGCACGTCGTACGTGAGCCGCTTCGTCCTGCCTGGCCCATCCAAGTCGTTGGAAAAAGTCCTCGCTGATCACGCTGGCTGAAGAGTTCACGCCGGACGACAGGCTGGACATGGCGGCGGCCATCATGCCCGCGGCTACCAAACCGGACATGCCCGGTGGCAGTCCCAGTACGATGTACCGCGAAAACAAACGGTCGGGGTGGGAAGTGATAGTTTCGCCGGCCGGCAACGTCTGCGATTCGTGGAGAAAATATCCCATGACCGCGACCCCCACCAGCGCCAGCACGACCTTGACCAGAAACGTGGCGATCATGTTGATTCCGAACGATCGTCGTGCGGCCGCCGCGTCGCGGGTGGAGAGATACCGCTGAATAGCCATCTGGTCGGAGCCGGCCGTGCAAATGTACCAGGCGAAAAACGAGATCATGGCATTACCGATCGTGCGACCATCCTCGAAACTCAGGTCCCAGCGCGGCGGCACCCAGTGGCGCGGCCAATGGTGCGGCCACCAACCGCCGACTCCACCAAAGTGAACGGTGATCAGCACGATCGTGGCGAGGGCGCCTCCAAAGAGAATCAGCGTCTGGATGACGTCCGTCAGCACCACCGCGCGGATGCCGCCCATCGACGTGTAAGCGAGCGTGACAACGCCAATCGTGGTACTCACCAGCGGAGTGTAGGCGGGGTCGATCGCCATGATCGGCACCAGTACCTTGTCGACGGTCGTGTAGATGATGGTAGCCATCCACATCAGCCGCAGCGCGAGGAACAACAGCGAACCGACGAGTCGGCAACCCAGGCCGAGCCGAATCTCCAGAATCTCGTAGCCGCTGGTGACTTTCAGGTGCATGATCGCCGGGATCAGCAACCAGCCGACGATCAGAAAGACCAGCGGAATGGCCGCCAGGCCGCCGAACATCACGGGTCCGTAGCGAATCATCTCGCCCGGATAGGAAAGGTAGCTGAGTGTGCTAACCAGCGTGGCGAAGAGCGACAGCCCCACCATCCACGGCTTCATCACGCGGCCGCCCAGCAGATAATCCTCGGTGTCTTTCGTGCGGAGGTTATAGTACCAGCCGATGCCGATCATGGTGGCGGCATAACAGAAGATGATGAGCCAGTCGAGCGGGTGCAGGTGGGCTTGCGAGTCCGTTCCAGTTGCTGAGCCCTGCGGAAGTGCGTCGCTGCTCAATTCATCGTCAACGACGGGCGGCTGGTTCGTCGCTGCGTCACAGGTCTGGGCAAAACCAACCGACGCGGTTGCCAGTACCAAGAGGCCCAACATCAAGAAGAAGCGAAACGGGGAGTCGGCCGACCAGTTTGGTTCTCGTCCTCGTTGCATCCGGATATCCTGGCAAGAAGAGCGACGCGTCGAACAGCAAGGCTTCCCGATCGACGGGCAGTGTGGCCGAAAGAGGATTATTCAAAGGAATCCTGAAACGCGCATTCCAACGGAGTAGCTTACCATGTCGGCATCGGCACAGCGAGTGGCAAGCAGTGACAAAGCGGGCAGAGGTCAGAAGAAATGCGAAGTTCGGATTGCGGAATGCGGAATCAAGTTGCCAGTTACCGGTTGTCGGTTGCCAGTTGTAGAAATGCGGAACTCGGATTGTGGAATCGCGACTACGGCAAGCGATTCCCTGACCCCGACCCCTCGCCCCTCTTCCCAACTTTGAACATTGAACCTTTTCCCCATTCCGCCTTCCCTTTGACACTGGACACGGGACACTCGACTCTGGACTCTTGAAAATGGCCACCTCTTTCGCTATACTGCTGTCCAGCGATGGAGACAAACATCGTGGTAAGTTCTTTGGCAATTTGGAAAAAGCTGTCGGCGATCGGCTGTCAGCTTTTTTTAGGCTATCGGCCGTTAGCTATCGGCCGTCGGCAGAGAGGTGGGTCACCCGCTGTTGGTCATTGGAGCTTGGGCATTGAAGATTACTCCTTAGGATTTAAGGATTAGTCATTGCACGGCATCGCCGTTTGAAAACCCCGCCGGTAGCGTGTCGACAGGGCGTGTATCGTGGTGAATTAGTAGATGACAGCATGTAAAGTGCAACGATTGGGCAAGACAGGAAATATCGAAGATCGGGAATCTCGCGGTCGATTGTCAATTGTCGTATCTTGTTGTTCCGATTAGTTTTATTCTTGTAAGATTCAGCTAATCAATTTGCACACAAGGTAGATTTCCATGAGTCAGACCGAAGCCGCGGATGCAGCGGACGTAAAACACAGTGACTGGTCGGAAGTCTCGGCCCAGGCACTCTATGAGAAGTGCAATGCCGTGGCTCGCAATTTGTGGTGGAGTTGGCATCCCGACGTGGTGAATCTGTTCCGCGACCTGGATCCGATTCGCTGGCGACAACTGGCCCACAACCCGATCGCGCTGCTGGCGGAATTTACGCCCGAGCGACTCGAACGTCGGGCCGCCGAGCTCGTCCTGTACAGCCGAATCAATCACGCCCATCGACGATTGAAGGAATATCTCAAGCGCCGCGAAACGTGGGGCGGGGTGTATGCGGGTGTGCTGGGAAGCAAGCCGGTCGCCTACTTCTCGGCCGAGTTTGGCATCCACGAGTCGATGCCGATTTACTCGGGTGGCCTCGGTGTGCTCTCGGGCGACCACATCAAAAGCGCCAGTGGACTCGGCGTACCGTTGGTGGCCGTTGGTCTGTACTACGACCAGGGCTATTTCATGCAGCAGCTCGACACCAACGGGTACCAGCAGGAAGAGTACATCGATACCAAGGTTGAGAACCTGCCCATGGAACCCGCCCTGTCGAAGAAAGGCCAGCCGATTATGGTCTCGATCGACACCCGCGACGGACAACTGCTGGCCAAGGTGTGGCTGGTGCGCGTGGGCCGCGTGCTGCTCTATCTGCTCGACTGTGACGTCGAAGGCAACAGCCCGCACGATCGGCAGCTTACCAGTCGATTGTACGGCGGCGATCAGCGGACCCGCGTCCGACAGGAACTCGTGCTCGGCGTGGGCGGCGTCCGGGCTCTGCGAGCCCTGGGCATTGAGCCTGGCGTCTATCATCTGAACGAAGGCCATAGCGCGTTCGCCCCGCTGGAGGTGATGCGCGGGTTGATGCATGATAACGGCATCTCGTTTGACGACGCGCTCCGCGAAGTGGCTCAACATACGGTCTTTACGACGCACACGCCCGTGCCCGCCGGCCACGACCGCTTCGACGGCGGTGCCATGGAAGAGCATCTCGGGCCGCTGCGCGACAAGCTGGGCATCACGTACGAGCAGTTGATGGGACTGGGCCGCGTCGAGCCGCAGAACGAGAACGAGTCGTTTTGCATGACGGTACTCGGGCTCAAACTGTCGCGTCGTGCCAACGCGGTAAGCTCGCTGCACGGGCACGTGTCGCGGCGGATGTGGGCGCATCTGTGGCCGTGGCGCGTGGAAGAAGAGCTACCCATCGGGCACATTACCAACGGCGTGCACATTCCCAGTTGGCTCTCGCACCAGATGCAACAGTTGTACGATCGGTACTTCGGCAGCGATTGGCAGCGTCGCATGCACGATCCGGAGGTCTGGTCGCCGATCTATCACGTCGACCCGGGTGAGATGTGGGAAACGCACACCGCGCTGAAAAATCTGCTGGTGGAATTTATCCGGCGTCGCGTGAGCCGCCAGTGTCGGCGGCGCGGCGAGAGCGAACAGGTCGTCGAGGCGGCGCGCAATCTGCTGGACCCGCGAGGGCTGATCATCGGTTTTGCGCGGCGCTTTGCCACGTACAAGCGGGCCGATCTATTCATGAAACAGCTCGACCGCATGGCCACGCTGATGAACGATCCGCAGCGACCGGTTCAGTTTATCTTTTCCGGCAAGGCGCATCCGGCCGACGAGCCGGGCAAGCAATTAATCAAGTCGATCGACCAATTGCGACATGATCAGAGATTCGCCGGCCGCATCGTCTTCGTCGAGGACTACGACATCAACGTCGCCCGGCATTTGACCCAGGGGGTGGACGTGTGGTTGAACAATCCGCGGCGTCCCTTGGAAGCATCGGGCACCAGCGGTCAGAAGGTTGTGCTCAACGGTGGACTGAATTGTTCGGTGCTGGACGGTTGGTGGGCCGAGGCGTACAACGGCGTGAACGGTTTCTCTATCGGCAATGGTACGCATCACGTGTCGGACGAGATCAGTGACCGCCGCGATGCCGAAGAGCTTTACCGCGTGTTGGAAGAGGAAGTGGTGCCGCTGTACTACAATCGCGATGCCGACGGTCTGCCGCAACAGTGGATCGAGCGAATGAAGAATTCGATTTATTCGCTCGCCTACCGTTTTAGTGCGCATCGCATGGTGATGGACTACGTTCAGCACATGTACTTACCGGCGGCCGGTGGCCTCAGTTGCGACATGATCAATCGATAACGCGATTCATCAATATCGACCCGAGACGTTCGGGTACCGACAAACAGAGAGTCATGACTACGCGTTGCACCATCACGTCGCCCGACGACTCGAAATTAGATGAACTGTGCGACCAGTTGGCCCAGCGGAGCGGCGAGTTGGACCAGGCCGGCGCGTGGCCCGCCGAGCAACTGCGGCTGTGCGGCGAGTACGGTGTGTATGAGTGGTTTGTGCCGGGTGAGTTGGGCGGCCAGGGTTGGAACGAAACGGACGTGATCCGCGGTTATCTGCGGCTCAGCGCCGCCTGTTTGACCACCACGTTCATCATCACGCAACGAACCGGCGCGTGCAGTCGCGTCGCCGGCAGCGACAACCAGCGGTTGAAAGAGCGGCTGCTGCCCGATTTGGTCAGCGGACGCACGTTTGCCACCGTCGGCGTTTCCCATCTGACGACCAGCCGGCGACATCTGGCCAAAGCGGTGCTACGGGCCGAGGAAACGGGCGACGGATTTGTACTCGAGGGCTTTAGCCCGTGGGTGACCGGTGCTGCCCATGCCGACACGATCGTGACCGGGGCGACGCTCGACGACGGCAGGCAGTTGCTCGTGGCGCTGCCGACCGACGCAGCGGGAGTCACTGTGCCGCCACATGTGGAACTGGTTGGATTGACCGCCAGCCACACTGGGCCGGTGAATCTGGATCGGGTGAAAGTGGATCGCCAGTGCGTGCTGGCCGGACCGATCGAGGACGTGATGCGCAGTGGGGTCGGTGCGGGTACGGGTGGATTGCAAACCTCGGCACTGGCTATCGGACAGGCGACGGCGGCACTCGATTACTTGGATAGAGAGGCGCTGAAACGCCCCGATTTGACGCCGCCGGCCGCACGCTTGCGGAGCGAACTCGGCGAGCTCCGCGAACAACTGTTGGCCGCCGCCGATGGGCGCCCGCTCTGCTCGAATGAAGAGCTGCGTGGAGGGGCCAACAGTTTGGCCAATCGCGCTGCCCAGGCGGCGTTGTCGGCCGCCAAGGGGAGCGGGTACGTGGTCGGTCATCCGGCAGGACGCTGGTGCCGCGAGGCACTGTTCTTTCTGGTGTGGAGTTGTCCCCAACCGGTTACGGACGCCCATCTGTGCGAACTGGCGGGACTCGATTAGCAAGCGCCGACGAACTGCCGAGATTATATTTGTGCGTTTGCGAGGGATGCGAACCGACGGACTCGCGTGGTACGGCCGCCGGCCGCGGTAACGATCATGAGCAAGAAAACTCACGTCACCTGGCACGAGCAAGCGGTCTTGCGAGAACAGCGCGAGCGGCTGGCCGGGCATAAAGGTTGTGTCGTCTGGTTCACCGGGTTGAGCGGCAGCGGCAAGAGCACGATCGCCAATCTGGTCGACCAACGGTTGTGCCAGCGCGGAGTGCGCAGCTATCTGCTCGACGGGGACAATGTGCGACACGGGCTCAACGCCTCGGTCGAAATGTTGCAAGAGCGTCACGGGCAAGCCTTTGCCGAACGATTCGGGCTCGGCTTTTCCGCCACCGATCGCCAGGAGAACATCCGCCGCATCGGTGCGGTGGCCCAGCTTTTTTGCGATGCTGGCGTCATCACTTTGACGGCGTTTGTCAGCCCATACCGGCGAGATCGCGAGGCAGTGCGGGAATTGTTGGACGAGGGCGACTTCCTCGAAGTGTGGGTCGACGCGCCGCTAACCGTGTGCGAAGCCCGCGATCCCAAGGGCCTGTATCAACAGGCACGGGCAGGCCAGATCACGTCGTTCACCGGAATTGATGACCCCTATGAGCCCCCGGAGAAACCCGCATTGGTTTTGGATTCGGCCAGCAAGGACCCCGACGCGTTGTCGGACGAAGTGATCGCCTATTTGGAAGTAGCGGGAAAACTGCGTTCCTGAGGCGGCTCAAGGAGCGCGTCGGGCGAATTGCTAGCATCTCACATTGGTATTCGGAGCCTGTCCCGACGCAAGTGTCCAGCACCCACCTGCGCGGCACCCGCTACACAAAAACAACACAAAGCGACAATGTCTTCTTCATGTTTTTCGCGCCCCGGCCTGCAAAAACTGGCGCGGACTTGACAACATGAAAACCGGCGCACTACAGTACGCAAGGTGGCATGAATGGCCGCGGCACCCTCATCGAACTTTGTGATGCGGTTCCTACGCCATCGGACGCAATAAGCGATTCAGTCTGAGCGGCACTTTCGAGCTTATCAAGAGTTGCTAAGGGGCTTCTTTGCCGAAGGAAGACTATTGTGCTCGGGGAAGAATTAGTCGCTTCCCAATTGACAGCCGGACAGACGATTTCCCGTGGTGCGCATCGCGGGATTTCACGGAAGGGACGGATTTCGATGGATACGATGCCTGGAAGCGCGGTGGTAGCAGCGAATCTTCCCAAGGTGACCATCGCGCGCTCGCGATTACGCGAGCGAAAGCTCGCGCAAGGAATTCGCCAGCGCATTGTGCGCCAGACCGGCCGACGAATCCGCGATCTTTCGGTCGCGGTGAAGTCAGGCGTGGTTACCATTCAGGGTCGCTGCTGGACCTTCTATACCAAGCAGCTCGCTCAGCACGCTGCCATGGCGTTGATCGAAGACGAGCAAGTCTGCAACAACATCGACGTCATCGCGCCGTGACGCTCTTTGCTTGATTACTGACAACTAAGCGGCGGCCTCGTCCGCCTGGCACTCGCGCAACTTCTGGGCGACCTCTGCATACACGCGGTCGACGCTCAGGTCGCGCATGCAGGCGTGATGTTCGAGCGGGCAGACCCATTTTCCACAGGGACGACACTCAATCGGGTGAAAGAGTTGTGTCTCACCGACATGATAATTCTGGCTGCAACGTGCATCCATTGGTCCAAACAGAGTAACAATGGGCGTCTGGAATCCGGCAGCCACATGACGTAGGCCGCTGTCGGTGCTCACCATCAGGCTGGCCCGTCGAATGCAGGCTTTTGCCACTTGGAGGCTCAGGTCCTGTCTCGCCATGCTCCGCACTCTCGGATGTTTCGAGTCCTGCTCGATCGACTCGGCGATCGCCGCCTCTTTTGGGCCACAGAGAACCAGAATCGAGGCGTCGTGTTGGCGGACGATTCTCTGAGCTAGAGCGACAAAATGACTCTGAGGCCAATGTTTTGCTGAGCCGAATGCCCCGCCTGAATTCAACAGCACGACATGTCTCGTCTGATCTAGATTCAAGTCGCGCCAGATGGCATCCGCCTTGACTTCATCTGAAGGCTCCGTGGCAAGTTCGAGTTGTCGTAGTTCTCTCGGGCACCCCGCTGCATAGGCCAGTCGAAGATAGCAGTCGACGGGAGATTCCATACTG
>Ga0315553_10004097_pt1 | contig 11126 bp, 8 predicted proteins | sample SalMarSW160140MG_FD_203099 | JGI IMG/M metagenome (GOLD analysis project Ga0315553, IMG submission 203099) | Salt marsh sediment microbial communities from the Plum Island Ecosystem LTER, Massachusetts, United States - Salt Marsh Sediment SW1601-40 ... | reverse complement strand
GTCATCAGGTCTTCCTCTCCTCCTCCACCGATAGTCTCACCACTCGCCTTGTTTCCTCCGTGATTCTTACGCGGTCGTCGATTCGGTAGCCGACGACCCACACCGGCTCTTCGCCGACCGCGATGATAAGGGCCCGCTCCCGCTCCCCAACGGGCGCCTTCAGGTCCGTCAGGAAATCGCCCACCTTCTTGCGGCCACCGGCGCCGAGCGGTCGAAACGCATCGCCGTCCCGCCTCGATCGCAGCACCAGCGGGCCCACAATCGCATCGAAATCGAACACTTCATCATAGCGTGTTTTCGCCGCCAAAAAAGCATCCAGGTCGAGATCAGCCCGGTTGAGCAACTCAGCCTTCACCGTTAGTCCGGCTGCCGGCACCACAGTCTCGCCCGGAACCTTCAGTACCGCTTCGACCCGCGGCGCAGGCCTGCGCGGCCGGCGCTTCGCGAACTCTACCCCGTGTCTCGTCCGCGTGGCCACAATCCCGCCCGGCAAGTCGAGGTGCGCGCCTGGCTCACCGTTCGACGCGAGTTCGATCACCGTCTCGTAGTGTTTCGCGTCGAACTGTGGGAGGCCGGTCGTTGCCGACTTTGCCGCGCTGTCGATCACGAGTGGCTGCACCGCGTGGTGCAGGAGCCCGAACTCGTGGATGTCAATCGTTGCACCTGACAGGCACCGCTCCGCCCCTGCGCGAGCGATCTCCAACAGCAGGTCGTATGCGTCGGACGCCGACCGCGACAGCCGCTGCAGCGACTCGCCGAACGCCGGGTTATGCTCCGATTCGATCAGCGGCAGCAGTTCGTTCCGGATGCGGTTGCGGGTGAACATGGTGTCCCGGTTCGATGAGTCTTCACGGAACGAGAGCCCCCGCTCGCGGAGGTGTTCCAGGATTTGTGAACGGCGAGACTGGAGCAGGGGCCGGACCAACCGGACGGATGAGCCCTCTTGGATGGCGCGTGTCAGTGGAATGCCGCGCAGTCCCTTGAGCCCCGCGCCGCGGATGATGCGGTGTAGTACGGTCTCGATCTGGTCGTCGGCGTTGTGCCCGACGGTGACCACCTCCGCCCCGGCCGCTTCGGCAACCGAGGTGAGGAAAGCATAACGTTCGCGCCGGGCCGCCTCTTCGAGTGAGCCGCCGTGGCTCGTGCGCGCCGCTTGCACGTCGCGCCGGGCCACCGTGATGGGCAGGCCGCATGACTCGGCCAGCTCGTGGGCGAAGCGTTCGTCCTTGTCGGCTTCTTCGCCGCGGAGGCCGTGATTGAGGTGCGCCGCGTGCAGTACCACCTCGATATCGCCCCGCTCGCCCATCCACGCGAGCAGGTCGAGCAGGCAAACGGAGTCCGGCCCGCCCGACAGCCCGACGACGGCCGCCCGGGCTCCCGCCAGCAGCTTGTGCCGCCGGATCAGCTTAAGCACCTCGGAGTAGAGCGACATTCCTTGCCCGCCGGCAGTGTTCTGGACGACATTCTCGCGCGAAGCCTATCGGCAGTCAAGCGAGCCCGGCGACCGCTGAACTGCTGATTCTTGTCGGGGTGGACGAGGTGACAGGTGCCCTGATCCGACGCTGAGGCGCAACCGGCCGCTCCGGCGTCCGGGTTGTTTCATAGTTCATGAATTCATGAACTATGAAACTGCCGCGCGCCGCTGGCGGCGCCGTTCTTCGTGGGCGCAGCGACACGGCGCTGCTAGTCCTTGACGAGGTGGATGCGGTGCGGGCCAGTCCCCGGCAGGCCGGCCTGTAACACCCCCTCCCGACTTGCGGTGACCTTGCGACGACCGACCTGGTACGTCCCACCCGGGACGGCGTCGAGGAGAAGCAACTGTCGGCCCAGGACGACCTCTTGAAGGGTCATTTCCGTGACCGGTTTCGGTTCGCGTGCTACACACACGACTGTGTCTCCGACGGTAAGAATCTCGACCGGGCCCTCGCGCCCGGTCTTGTAGGCCGCTTTGGGGCCGCCGGGCGGCTTCCCCTCCGCAGAAAGGACGAACAGCACGTTGAGGAACCGCGTTGTCGTCGTCGGGTCGGCCGGCTCGACCTCGGTCCGCCATCGGCCGAGCTGGGCGGTCTTGCGCTCCTTGTCATACGCCTTGCGGCCCAGGCCCAGGTTGACGCCGTTGAAGCCGTTGGCTTGATCGCCGTCTTTCTCGACGTAGCAATAGTAGTCCGGTCCGCCGATCTTGAGCACGCGGGCCTTGTCCGGCGACAGAACGTGGTGGGCCAGCAGCCCGCCCTTGTGCCTCGTGACCAGCCCGCGCTCGTCGGTCTCCACGATGCCGTTGCGAAGCTCCTTGCCCGCCACCAGGCGTTCCGTCAGGGTTAGCGGCTTGCCGAGGTGATGCAGCACGAACTTCGGCACGTACTTCTTGTCGGTCGTGTTGATCCGGTCGTAGATAACGAACGCCTTCGCGTCGCGGAGGTAGAGGAACTGCCTCGTGACGAGCGAGACCTTGGCAACGGTGGCGGGCTCGGCCCACCGGGTCGAGTTGTACGCGGCGGTAATGTCGGCGGCGATGTAGTCGTATTCGCCCGGTACGCTTTCGAAGGCGGTGATAGTGGCCCGCTCGAGGTGCGGCCCGGCGTTGAGCTGCTCGACGTAGTGCTTTACGCTGCAGCAGTTGAACCCGGTCGGTCGGATCACCCGCTGCCCGCCGGACAGCCACTTCCAGACGGGCTTCTTGTCGCGGCGGCGGTGGCGCAGGTTGGCGGCGGTCTCGCCCGGCGCCATCACGAGCAGGCTGTTGGCGGACACGGTCTGGACGGTGTAGCCAAGCCGGTGGTCGCTCCAATAGCCGACGCTGTAGAGCCCGGTTTGCGGTGCGAGCAGGCCGCCGAACGCCTGGATGCTGAAGTGGCCGGCGTCGTAGTGGTCGTGGTGGGCCATGAAGTCGCCGGCCTTGAAGCTGGCGTAGACCTCGTTCGGGTCGCCCCACCTGCCGCGGAAGAAGGCGACGCCCATCGAGTCCCGCCCGAACAACATCGCCTGCGGCATGTGCTTCCGCATCCACCGCTCGGGCGTCGCGGGGTCGTAGCCCTTCTTCGGCCGCATCCCGGGATCGTACGTGAAGGCGACGTGCCAGTAGTACGGCCGCCGACCGTAGGGGTGCGGCGAGCGGTTGCGGAAGTAGTCGGCTCCCGCCATCAGCGCCGGGTCGCGCGAAAGCCGCGCGTAGTGATCGGCGGTCAGCAACCACCAGCCGGTGTGGCCCAGCCGCAGCGAGCCGGACGAATCGCCGTACGGCTCGAACGTCCCGTTGGGCGCGTACTGGTAGATTTGCCATAGGCCGATCTTGCGCATTACCTCACGTATCGGGATGCCGTCGATCGTCTCGAGCCCGGTCGCCGTCATCACGCAGTCGGCCGCGAGCGGATACGGCCCGGCGCGATTGTAGATCCAGTAGCTGGCGCCCTCGGGCCAGCCCTCGGAGTATTGGAGGGCCCGGAGGGCGTCGATGTAGTGCGCCGTGGCGCGGCGGAGGGTCTTCGCGTCCAGGTGCTCGGCGACGCCGAGCGCCGCAATCATCACGCCGTTTGCCGCTTGGTTGCGGCCGTGCCACACCGCCATTCCCTCGTCGTCGAGGTCGTCCAGCTCCGTCTTGATGCGTTCGATGATCCGAGCGACGACCTTCTTCTTCTTGCTCTCCGTGAACGCGGGATGGTGGTGGAGCCAGTCGTAGGCGAGAGCGTAGGACCAGACCCTGGTGTAGTACGGCTCGCCGCTCTTGCCGAGCTTCCGCGCGAGCATTGTGTCGATGGCCGCGTTGGCGTAGCGGTCGTCGCCGGTCACGATCCACACCGCGGCGAGCATGGCGGGGTGCTGCCGGTCGAGCTTGACCTGGAGCGCCTTGTCGAAGATGGCCTTGAACGTGGGGTCCGTCTTGTAGAGCGTCCGCCGCTCCTCGAACGTGAGGCCGAGGCCGGGGTTGTCTTTCGGGCGGAAGACGAGGCGCGGATGCCTCGGGTAGACGGTCAGCTTCCGCTTCGTGGTCGGCGGATGCTGCTGTGGCGACAACTCCCAGAACGGTGGCTCTCTTCTCTTCGTCACGGGTCCCTCCGCGGCGCAGCCCGGCGCCAGTGCAGCAAGGGAAAGAATGGCGACCCAACACGGTCGGTCCACGAGCACCTCCAGCGAACGCACCCCAGCGGGGGAGTGTAGCCGAAATCAGTGGGATGCACAACCGGAATGTGTTATAAGTATAGAATCGGCGGGCAGGGAGACGGACGTGATCGAGATCAACGGCCGGTTGCGAATTCCCGAGGAGGAGCTGTCGTTCGCCGCGTCCCGGAGCGGGGGGCCCGGCGGACAGAACGTCAACAAGGTCAACACGCAGGTGATGCTTCGGTTCGACGTGGCCCGCTCACCGAGCCTGAGCGACTGGCAGCGGGGCCGTATCATGTCCCGGCTCAAGACGCGGATCACCAAGGGCGGGGTGCTGGTCCTCACCTCGCACCGGCACCGGACGCAGGCCGCGAACCGGAACGCCGTGACTGAGCGTTTCGGCGAGTTGCTCCGCGACGCGCTGAAACGGAAGCCGGTCCGAAAGAAGACGAGAATTCCGCGGGCCGTCGTGGAGCGGCGACTCGAAGCCAAGAAGCGACGCAGCCGGGTCAAGAAGCTGCGGTCGCGGAGACCCTCAAGAGAAGCTTGGGAGGGATGACCGATGAGGCACCGCATTGCCCTGGTGTTGCTGTTCGTGCTGGTGTGTGCTCTTGGATCGGCCGGCGAGGTGGGGGTGAGGGTATCGGCGGGGGACGAAGCCGCGCCGAAGTGGGCCGTCAATGAGTTGGCGATGCTCGATGCTTCGTCGAAGTGCTATCACACCTTGATCGACAAGTTGATCGAGGGCAAGATCGACATCCCTCCGGTCAAGCAGCTCACCGTCAGCGGTGGCTGCGACGACGACTGGGCCGAGGGCATCGCCATCTGGGACCTCTACCTCCTCAACCGCTGCGATCCGCGCGTGCAGAAGGCCTACGTCAAGCTGTGGAACGTCATCTTTCAGGAGCGCCGGATGCCCGGCCGTAACCCGTTCTGGTGCACGGGCGGGTTCGACGCCGAGCATTATTCCGAACTGTTCCAGCTCCTGTGGGGCGCCCTCGAGCTCGCCCCGACGAACAAGAAGCTCATCGCCGACAACAAGCGCTGCCTCGACTTCATCATGAACGAGGTCTGGGACCCGAAGACCCGCCTGATGCGCAATTCGTATCACCTTCGCGGAAGACTCGACCGGCACCCCGGCGAGGTGGCGCTCAACACGATCTGGCTGACCGCCGCCTTCCACGCCTACCTGACCACCGGCGACGAGAAATACAAGAAGTGGGCCATCGAATACGGCACAAGCTGGAACGAGCTCGCGGCGGGCAACGGCGGCGCGTTCCCCTACTATGTCCCGCCGGGTACGCGGAAGCTCGCCAAGACGTGGCACATGCCGCCGTGGGGCGGGTTCGGCTACGGCAAGTACGGCATCATCGCCGGCATGCGGTCGCTCCACTCGCTGCCCGCCACGCTGTGCCTGCTCGACAAGGGCGACCCGAAACACTGCGCCGGCATGAAGAGCATGCTGAAGGTGCTCTTCGCCAAGGGACAGGACGGCCTGCCGGCGGGATCCCACGACGGCAAGGACTTTCTGCGCGGCAAGCGCGGCAACTGGGCTGTGCCGCGGCTGATGGACAACACCTACGCGCTGACGTTCGATCCCGAGCTCGGCGAGCTGTTCAAGAGGTACATCGCCGCCACGGCCAAGTCCGAGGACGCCCGCACCGAGCGCCACTTCATGCAGTACTCGGACTTCTACTACTTCGGCGGCGGGGGACTCGACCAGGTGGCGATGCACTTCCGCAACCGGGCCGCGCGGCTGAACGGGAAGGCGGCGGAGTACCGCAAGAAGGCGGCGCCGCGGACCGGCGACGACGTCCGCGAGCAGTTCACGCCGTACGTGTCCGGGATGGAATACGTCATCGGCTCGTGGTGGGGCCGGTACGACAACGGCCGGTGCGGCGGACCGGTCGCGGGCAGCGTCCGCTACTTCACCGGCGACGGCGAGGTCGGCCTGCCGATGGACGTCGCCGCGCTCGTCAGGAAGGTCGCCAAGGACGAGGTCGTCGTCCTGCTGCACAATCGTGCGAAGGCCGACACGTCAATGATCATCACCGCCGGGTGGTACGGCCAGCATCAGTGGAAGAGCGTGAAGGTAAACGATGGCGCCGCGGTGAAGGTCGATGACCGCCGCTTAAAGGTCACCTTGGCGCCCGGCGCCACCGGCAAGCTCACCTTCGCGGTCACCCGCTTCGCCAACGAGCCGACCCTGCAGCCGCAGCTGGCAGAGAAGTGACAGGCGGCCGCGCGGCACCCTGACAGTTTACTCGTGAACTCGTCGGTCTCGAAAGTGCGATACTCAGGCGAATCGTCCCCGCTGCGTCTTGGCATCCGCCAGACCGATCTGGAGCTTCGGCGCGAGCCGTTCGCACGGCCGTTCGGGTTCAAGGGGTCGGCGTTCCACGAGAAGTGGTGCCCGGTCGTGCGGCTGGTCGACGACGCGGGCCGGGAGGCGATCGGTGTGGGCGGCCTGGCCGTGCTGTGGTCCGACGCACGTGTCTTCCGGCAGCACACCGAGACCGGCGGCAACGCGCTTCAGTTGGCCGTGCTCGAGGAAGCGCTGCGGCGCGTCCGCGGAGAGGCGTTCGACGACCCGATGGCCCTCCAGGATGCCGTCATCGGCGACGTCCACGAGTACGCGTGCCGGATCACCGGGCTGCCCGATCTTCGCCTGACGTTCACGCTGGTGGCGCTCTCGGCGCTGGACTACGCTGTGTGGCTGCTCCACGCGCAGGAACGCGGCATCAGTGATTTCGACCGGCTCATCCCCGATGAGTTCCGCGGCCAACTCTCGTCAAGGCAAAGCAATGTCTCCCTGGCGCCCGCCGTCGGCTACACGCTACCGATGGAGAAGCTCCGCGCGCTTCTTGATGCGGGGGTGCACGTCCTCAAGATCAAGATCGGCCGGCCGGGGGCCGAGGACGAGATGCTCAGAAAAGACATCGAGTGGCTGGGCCGCATTCACGCGCTGGCCGGCGGCTATGAGACCGAGATGACCGACTCGGGCCGGGTCCTCTATTACCTCGATGCCAACGGCCGCTACGGCGGGAAGGATACGATGGCCCGGCTTCTCGATCACTGCGAGAAGCGCGGCTTCCTCGATCGCATCATCCTGGTCGAGGAGCCGTTTGCCCGGCCGGAGGAGACCGAGGTGCACGGGCTCCCCGCCTGCTTCGCAGGCGACGAGAGCGTGGAGTCGGCCGACGACGTGCGGACGCGCGTCGAGCAGGGCTACGGAGCCATCGCCATCAAGACCGCCGGCAAGACGGTGTCGCGCAGCTTCCGGATGATCGAGGCCGCCCGCGACGCCGGGGCGATCTGCTTCGTCGCCGACAACGCCTGCGTGCCCGTGATGGTCGAGTGGAACAAGAACGTCGCCGCGCGCTTACCGGCCTTCCCCGGCCTGCGCGGTCAGTTGCTGGAGTCCAACGGCCCGGAGAACTACGCCCACTGGGCCCGGCTGCTTGCGGAGTTCCCGCTTCCGGAGGCGTCTTGGCTCCGGCCTCAGCAGGGCGCCTTTAAACTTGACGAGAAGTACTACGAGTGCGGCGGAGGCATCTTCGCAACCCCGGCCGGCTATTCGGGCCTCTTCCGTGGAAAGCAGGGACGGTAGCGGGTGGCGGCCCGCCAAGCCGCGGCGCGCCGCAACGGACGGAGGATGGTCCCCGTTGTCCGCGTCGCGGCCGCCTTGGCCAACGCCAGCGTTGTCCCGCACGCCGCACGGCCGTACAATCGCTACCAGCGGCAAAGCACGCAGCGAATCCAGCGCATATGGAAGGTGTGGTCATGAGCAAACGAAGGAACCTGACCGGCGTCTGTCTTGGGGCCCTGATCCTTTGTCTGGCGTTCTGCGGGAGCGCTTTGGCGGTGAATGTGGATATGGACCCCGTGCCGCGGATTCCGTTACGGCCGGGCGAGTCGCAGCATTTCCTGGTGCACTTGTCGGGGGCGAAGACCGCGTGCAGCGGGGCGTTCGGCTTTCCCGACCTGCCCGACGGGCTGACCTGCGAGCCGAAGCAGCACGAGTTCGAGCTGAAGCCGGGCGAGTCGAAGCTGCTCGTCTTCAAGATCACGAACACGAAGTGGGGCGAGATGGTGACGATCCGTCCGAAGCTCGTGGCCGCGGCGATCAAGGAGCCGGTCAATTTCCCCGAAAACCTGAAGACGCAGATCGTCCGCGACAAGAAGATGCTCGACAAGAAGCCGGTCGGCGAAAACGGGCTCTTGTTCTATTACTCCTGTGGCGACGGCGAGCCGTACCGCGCCAGCTACCTCGTCGCCGACAAGGCCGCCGGCCGAGCGAAGATGTGGGACGAGGGGATGTGGATCGCGCCGGGCGGGGTCAAGGGGAACTGCTTCCGCGGCGCGAACGGCGACATGAAGTCGAAGGCCGCGTTCGACCCGCTCAACAGCGTCGACCACCGCGGCGGTACCATCACGTGTTGGATCCGCAAGGAGGAGAAGATCGGCGAGATGGGGTACTGGGACGCGACGCGTCGGATGAAGTACGACGACACGTGGAAGTTCGGCCCCAAGTCCGGCCACGGCGGCTCGGGCGAGGGCATCTTCGGCGGCAACTGGACGCCGCAGACCGTCGCCGCGCGACGGCTCAAGCGCGCCACCGGCCGGGACTGGAAGGCGAAGTCCGGCTCGGACGGCTTCATCGGGTTGCGGCGCTACAAGGCGTTCATGGGCAAGCCCGGCTACCTCGAAGCCGTTTACCAGGCGCTGCAGGGGCGGAAGTACAGCGTCCGGGCGCCGTTCGCCTGGACCGAGCGCTGGCAGCACGTCGCGGTCGTCTGGGACATGGAAGCGCGGCGGCTGGAAATCTGGATCGACGGGAAGAAGGCGAACGACGCGGTCCGGATGAACGGGAAGCCGGCGCCCGATGAGCCGTGGTACGGGGCGCCGTGGAGCGTCGCCCTGCCCGACAACGCCGCGTTCTCCGTCGTCCAGCATCGCGATGAAGGCGGTCGGAGCCTGACGCGGCGGGATGAGTTTGCCGTCTACAACCAAGCCTTCGGCGAAAAGGAGATCATCGCGAACATGAAGGCGTCGATGGGGAAGGTGGTCACGCCGATCCTCCTGCCCGAGCAGCGGGATTTCCACGATTCGTTGACCGTGAGCGTGAAGAGCCACTGGGGCGGGGTGACGCATCGTTACACGCTCGACGGCGTAGAGCCGAACGAGAAGTCGCCCGAGTATAAGGGGCCGATCACCCTGGAGAAGAGCAGCACGCTCAAAGTGCGGTCGTACCTGGAGGGCTTCCAGCCCAGCGACGTGGCGACCGCGGAGTTCGCGTTCTTCGGGCTCGACAAGACCAAGCCGGAGGTCGCCCGGGTCCTGGCGTTCAACGACCCGAACACGGTGCTCGTCATCTTCAACAAGGATGTCGACAAAGCGACGGCGGAAGACGTGAAGAACTACGGCTTCGAGGGGAAGAACAAGATCGTCGAGGCAAAGCTCGGCCCCCATCGGCGGGTCGTGCGGCTCAAGACGCTGCGGCCGCTCGGCCCCGGCAAGGTGCCGCTTTCGATCTCGGGCATCAAGGACGCGTCGAAGAGCGGGAACGTGATGGACGCGACTTTGGGAACGGTCGAGCTGAAGCACCTGCCCGGGCTGACGGCGTGGTGGAGCTTCGACGCGCTCGACGGGCCGGCGTTGAAGGACCTCGGCCCGCTGGGCATCACCGGCACGGCGTACCACGACGTGAACATCCCGAAGGCCGTCCGCGTCCCCGGTCGATACGGGAAAGCGCTCTACATCGGGCGCGAGCGCGACTTCGCGGTTCTGACCAAGTTCGCCAAGGATCCCGGCGGGACGAACCTCGATGACAGGTCGGTCGACCAGAAGTCGCCGCTGAACACCGACAATGGCAGCGTGTGCCTGTGGGTCAAGGTCAAGCCCCGGCCGCGCGGCGGTGGCACCATCCTGAACAAGACCTATGCCTATACGCTTCGCATCTATCGCAACTGCCTGATGGTCAGTGGCAACGGCTGGCGCTCGAAAGCCGCGGACCCGAACATGAAGATCGCAGACGGCAAGTGGCACCACGTCGCGCTGACGTTCCAGAACAAGGTGAAGGACGGGGCGAAGGTGTACATCGACGGCGAGTTGAAGACCGCGGTCACACCGCGGTTCCTGCGGCACATCTACACGCGGCTGCAGCTCTGCGCCCCCGTCGGCTGGGGCGGCGGGCTGGTGTACCTCGACGGTGCCATCGACGATGTGATGTTCTTCGGCCGCGTGCTGAGCGACGCCGAGGTGAAGAAGCTCTTCGAGACGGGGTTCCTGTCGGCGGCGAAGTAGCGTTCGCTGGGGGCGAGTCTGGCTTGCACGCATGGCGGTAACGTGGTATACTGTGTATAGACAGGAACCGGCGAATGATTGCGTCGTTCGGTGACCGAGCTGCCGAGGACTTGTATCACGGGTCGCGGACGCGGCGTGTGCGGCGGTTCCCACGTGACCTGTGGCGGGTCGCGCGCCGCAAACTCGATATGATCGAGTTCGCCCAGGCGCTCCAGGACCTCGCTGCTCCGCCCGGGAATCGCCTGGAGGCGTTGAAGGGTGCTCTGCGAGGCTATCACAGCATTCGCGTCAACGACCAATGGCGGGTGGCGTTCCGGTGGCACGAGGGCGCTGCTCACGACGTGTCGATCGTTGACTACCACAGACGCTGACGGAGGTGACCAATGATCCCAAGACACCGAGCACCAACGGCGCCGGGCGAGATCCTGCAGGAGGAGTTCCTGCGGCCGCTCGGCATCACGCAGACCGCATTCGCGCAGCATATTGGGGTGCCCGTCCGGCGGGTGAACGAGATTGTGCGAAGGAAGCGCGCGGTCAGCCCGGAAACCGCTCAGCTTTTCGCGGCGGCGCTGGGCACCACGCCCGAGTTCTGGATGAACGCCCAGGCCAGCTACGACCTAGCCACGCACCCTATCAAGAGGCGGGTGCGACCGCTGGTCGAGGCAAGTTGACCGCCGGTCGCCGAGGTGAAGCAGCTCTGCGAGACAGGCTGTCTCTCGCCA
>Ga0315553_10004096_pt1 | contig 11126 bp, 5 predicted proteins | sample SalMarSW160140MG_FD_203099 | JGI IMG/M metagenome (GOLD analysis project Ga0315553, IMG submission 203099) | Salt marsh sediment microbial communities from the Plum Island Ecosystem LTER, Massachusetts, United States - Salt Marsh Sediment SW1601-40 ... | reverse complement strand
AAAAGACGATTCTACAGATCGGCCGCGCCCTGAACGAGTTGGGCGAATTCGGCGCCGGCTACGGGCAGCAAGTGCGGCTGGAAGTGCACGGCCAGTGCGCCGAGCTGCCGACAATCAAGGCCATCATGGACGTAGCCGACAACGAGAACGTGGCCATCTGCTGGAACTCAAACCCGCAGGACCTTCAGGGCGAGGGGCTGGAGCACAACTTCAACCTGGTCAAGAACCGCCTCGGCGCCACGCTGCACGTCCGCGAGCTCGATAGCGACGGCTACCCGTGGCAGAAGCTGATCGACCTGTTGGTAGGCTGCGACTACGAAGGCTGGGTCATGATCGAGGCCAGCACCCGCCCCGACGACCGCGTGGCCGCGCTGGCCGAGCAAGCAAAACTTTTCGCCGAAATGCTCGTCGATGCACGAAAGCGGCTGGGTTAGGCGGCTGCGCTAGATGTCGGTTTTTTGACACGACATTCCTTGGGGCAACTTCCTACGGCTTCCCCTTCTCCGCGTCGTCGTCGCGCTCGAAGAACATCATGTGCTGCCAGGGTAGCTCGTCGTATTCTTCGGCCAGTTTGAAGCCGTTGGGGGGCAGCTCTTTCATGATTTGTTCTTTGCTCATCTTGTGCAGCGGTTTGATGGGCACTTTGGGGTCCTCGGCGCGAAACTCGACTAGCACAATCCGCCCGTGGTCGGTCAGCGACTCGCGCATCGCCTTGAGCATGTGCTCGGGATGCGAGAACTCGTGATACACGTCGACTAACAGGACCAGATCGACGCTATGCGCGGGAAGCCGCGGATTGTGCAGCGAACCGAGGATCGGCGTGATGTTTTCGACCCCCTGCTGTTCGGCCCGCTCGCGGAGCAAGACGAGCATCTCGGGCTGAATGTCAACGGCCAACACCTGCCCCTTGGGGCCGACCATCTCGGCCAGCTTCAGCGTGTGGAAGCCGTTGCCGCAGCCCATGTCGCACACCACCATGCCGGGCTTGACGCCCAGGTGCTTGAGCATGAGTGCGGTGCGTTCCTCGCGCTCCCGCTCGTCGCGAATGAGCCACTCGGCCCCGGTGTAGTGCATCGTTTGGGCGATGCGGCGGCCTTTGTAGGTGGTGAGCGGCGGCGGCACCTTCGATGAAGAACGCGCCTGCCCGTCCTGCTGCTGTTGTTGCGCGCTGACCGGGACTGCATCATGCGACCAGACAAGCGCCAGGCTCGCTATTGCCGCCACGAGGAATGTACGTCGGCCGATCATGGCATGCCTTTTTCTGGAAGGAAGGGGTTTGCTTTCGCGTAAGAGCTTATCCAAAAACCGTCTCAGAGAAGGGGACAGGCACATTTTGCTCCACGGACTGCGCAAAATGAGCCAGTCCCCGGAGGTTTTTGGATAAGCTCTAAGTCTACCATAGCCCGCGCCCGATTCGACACTTCATTGCGATGGTTGCCCCGGACCAAGCGGCGGATCGAGTACCAGCTCGAATCCCTCGGCAACGATTTGCTCAATGAGCGAATCGGCGCCCAACTGTTCGCAGGCCGTCATGGCGCCGCGACTGGTAGCGGTTCCCTTCGAGAGCGATTCCACCGCCAGCGCACAGGGCAAGGCGGCCATGCGTTGGCCTTCGCGTCGGGCGACAATCGCAGCCCGCCGATGGGAGCCGTCTTCCATCTGCAATTCGACCTGGACGACGCCCCCCGAGCAGCCCATGATCCGCCGCACCAATCCCAGGCCGGCCATTTTGGGCAGCAGCCACTTTCCCAGCCCCGGTGCGCAGGCCGAGAAGAACCGCATAGAGGCCAGAACGCCCGGCATTTCAAAGCTTGTTTGCACCATCACTTCGCGGGCGCCAGTGGCCTCGGGCATCAAATCGTAGTCGGGGGAGTCGAAGTTGGCCGCCGCCTTCCGGCCGAACGGCGGAGGCAGTTCGACAATGCGTCGATCGGCCAAACCTCGTAGCGTGCCCTGGGGGGCGGCAATGGGTTTACCGAGCGACTCGACGGCCGATCGGACCGCAGCCTGGCCCTTGGGATTGTCGTTGCCGATGAAGAGAGTCGCGTAGACGCGCTTCACGCGCGGCGCGGCTTCGTTCGTTGCCGCGTTGCCCTTCGCCGCGCGGAGCGCCACGTGCGCAAGCGCCAGCGAAATCGAGGGCAGGCTCGACGCGCCATACACGGCCGCCAGACCGGCATCGGCGAACCGTGGGCCAAATTCGCGCACCATGGCGGCATAGCGGCGGTCGTCGGCGATGTCGACGTAGTGCACACCGCGCGCAAGACAGGCCTCCAACAGCGACGCATTCAGTTGTTGGAAAGGCCCGGCGCAATTGACGGCGACCGACTTTCCTTCCAGCGCCGCCAGGCACGACTCACGATTCGACACGTCGGCCCGCTGCGAGGTGTGCTCTGGCCCGAGTGCAGCCGCGCTTTGCGCCGCCTTGGCCGCATCGCGCCCCGCCACGCACACCGATATTCCCCGCTTTGCCAGCTCGCGCGCTACGTGGGCGCCAAATACGCCGTAGCCACCGAAGACAAGTGCCGTGTGCATAGAACGTATTTCCAAACCGTCTCGGAGAAGGGGACAGGCACATTTTGCTCCGCGGACTGCGCAAAATGAGCCAGTCCCCGACGGTTTTGAAATACGGTCGAGTGCAAAGTGCAGAGTGCAGAGTATCAGGCGCAGAACGCACAGTGCACGCGCCCGGCCGCATCACTCCTTCCCATGTGCAATCTGTGCCTGCCGCAGCGTCAGGTTGGCCCGATGCGCCGCCGACGCCCCCGCTGCCGGATTCGGCGGTATCCCAAAAGTTTCGGAACCGCGTGCGATTGAGTATACTCAAGGCCGCGACCGGTTGTCTTGCTCCGTTCGGGAGTGCAACCAACCGCAATCGGCCGACTCATTCGGGCACCATACGCCTTCATTTTAGCGAGGTCGAAGGGCGTGATTCGCTCATTCCTCAGCGGATTGCTGTACCACACGGGCCGGCCGTCGCGAGCTTCATGGGGTCTCATGGCGGCCGTGGCGCTGGCGTTGTGCGTTGCGATGTTCGGGAAATTGCAGGGGCAGAATGACAGAGAAGCTGGGCAAGCGCGCGACGCCGTGCTGTTCCAGCGCGATATCCGCCCGCTGCTCTCGGAGTCGTGCTTGCAGTGCCACGGGCCCGATGAGGGGAAGCGCGAGGCCGAGCTGCGGCTCGACACGCGCGACGGGCTGTTCGCCGAGCGCGAGGGTAAGCGTGTTGTGGTTCCCGGCGACACGGCAGCCAGCGAGATCGTTCGACGCATTACCGCCGACGACCCCGACGAGCGGATGCCACCGGCCGATTCCGATCGCACGCTCACGCCGGCGCAGATCGAGCTGATTCGCCGCTGGATCGAGCAGGGCGCGACCTGGGAGCGGCACTGGTCGCTGGTGACGCCGATTCGCCCGGCATTGCCGGCGGTCGAATCGCGCGATTGGCCGCGCGGCGCGATCGATGCCTTCGTGCTCGCGCGGCTGGAGCGCGAAGGACTTGCGCCATCGCCCGAGGCAGACAAATGGGCGCTCGTCCGTCGCGCCACGCTCGACCTGACCGGCCTGCCGCCGACGCTTGACGAGGCCGACGCCTTTGTCGCCGACGAGCGGCCCGATGCTTATGAGCGGTTGGTCGACCGACTCTTGGCATCGCCGCGATACGGCGAGCGGATGGCGGCGCCGTGGCTCGACGCAGCGCGGTACGCCGACACCAGCGGCTACCAGAACGACGGCCCGCGCTCGATGTGGCGGTGGCGCGACTGGGTGATCGACGCCTTGAACCGCAACCTGCCGTGGGACCGGTTCATCGTCGAGCAGATTGCCGGCGACCTGCTGCCTGGTGCGACGCGCGACCAAAAAATCGCCACCGGTTTCAACCGCAACCACCGCGGCAACGCCGAAGGGGGCATCATTCCCGAGGAATACGCGGTGGAGTACGTGGTCGATCGCGTCGATACCACGTTCACGGTCTTCCTCGGCCTGACGATGGGGTGCGCCCGCTGCCACGACCACAAGTTCGACCCGTTCACGCAGCGGGAGTTCTACCAGGTTTTCGCGTACTTCAACAACGTGCCCGAGTACGGGCGGGCGATCAAAGAAGGGAATTCGCCGCCGTACATCAAGGCTCCCACACCGCGGCAGGAAGAGGAGCTGGCCCGACTCGACAGCGTGCTGGCCGCCGCCGAAGCGCATGCCGCGCAGCTTGAACCGATGCTGGCGGCGGAGCAGACCGACTGGGAGAAGATGCTGCCGTCGGAGGCGCGAATCGATTGGTCGGTGACCGACGGCCTGATCGGCTACTGGCCGCTGGATGAGGACGTGGCGAATGACATCGCGACGGCGGACGGCGCCGACACGGTTGGACCGACTGATACGGATTCGCCCGCATTGGTCGAGGGGCGTTTCGATCGTGCTGCCCAGTTCGACGGCAAAGGTTTTGTAAACGCCGGCGACGTAGGCCACTTCGGCTACTTCGACTCGTTCACGCTGGCCGCTTGGGTGCATCCGACCGCAGATCGCGGCGGCACGATCATCTCCCGCATGACCGACGAGGCAGAGGCCGACGGTTATTACTTGGCAATGCGCGACGGCAAATTGCAGCTCAACCTGATCAAGCGGTGGCTCGACGACTCGATCCGGGTGGAAACGCGCGCGTGCGTCCCCGCCGATCGCTGGAGCCACGTGACCGCCACGTACGACGGTTCGCGCAAGGCGTCTGGCGTGCGGATTTACGTCGATGGCGTGCCGCAGCCGCTTGTGGTGCACCACGACTTTCTGAATCAGACATTTGCCTTAAACGAACCGCTGCGCATCGGCGGTGGAGGCGGACCGGACGGACGATTCACCGGCCGGCTCGACGACGTGCGGGTGTACGACCGCTGCCTCTCGGCCGATGAGGCGGCGTGGCTGGCCGTGCCCGAGTCGGTCGGCGCGATCGCAGCACTGGAGCCGGACGCGCGAAGTGCCGCCCAATCGGGCAAGCTGCGCGCCTGCTTCCTGGCCGAACATGCGCCGGAATTGCTGCGCGATGCCCACCAGCGAGTGGCGGCGCTCCATCAACAAAGGGAGCAGCTTTACGCGAGTGTGCCCACCGTGATGGTGATGCAGGAAATGGAAGAGCGGCGCCCGACGCACGTGCTCCAGCGCGGTCAGTACGATCGGCCCGGCGAGCGCGTCGACCCCGGAGTGCCCGCCAGCTTGCCCGCGCTTCCGCCCGAAACGCCCGACAACCGCCTGGGCTTCGCCCGGTGGCTGGTCGATCCGCAGCATCCGCTTTCGGCCCGCGTGGCGGTCAACCGCTGGTGGCAGCAATCGTTCGGCACGGGGCTGGTGCGGACCGCCGAGGACTTCGGCGCCCAGGGCGAGCCGCCCAGCCATCCCGAACTGCTCGACTGGCTGGCCCGCGAGCTGGTCGACACGGGCTGGGACGCCAAGCGTTTGCAGGCGGCCCTCGTTACCAGCAGCACGTACCGCCAGTCGTCACGCGTCACGCTGGAACTCGCGGAGCGCGATCTCGACAATCGGCTGCTCGCGCGTGGACCGCGCTTCCGCCTGTCGGCCGAGATGATCCGCGATCAAGCGCTGGCCGCTGCGGGTCTGTTGACCGAGCGGCAGGGCGGGCCGTCGGTCAAGCCGTATCAGCCCGAGGGGTTGTGGACCGACATCGCCACCGACAACGAGTACGTGCAGGATCACGGCGCCGATCTGTACCGCCGCAGTCTGTACACGTACTGGAAGCGGACGATTACGCCGCCGACGATGAGCGTGTTCGACGCGTCGTCGCGGGAGACATGCATCGTGCGAACCACCCGCACCAACACGCCGCTGCAGGCTCTGACGCTGTTGAACGACGTGACGTTCGTCGAAGCGGCCCGTGTGCTGGCCGAGCGCGTCATGCGGGAGGAGGAAGCGCCGAGAATGCGAATCGAGCGGGCATTCCGTCTGGTGCTGTGTCGGCCGCCCGACGACGAAGAGCTGCGGTTGCTGCTGGCGGGCTTCGAGCGCCACTTGGCCCACTTTCGTGGCGATAGCGCGGCGGCCGCGGAATTGACCGAGATCGGCGAGTATCCGCGCAGCAGAGAGATGGACGTGGCCGAGCTGGCCGCGTACACGGCGACGGCGAGTGTATTGCTGAATCTCGACGAAGCACTGACGAGAAAATGAGCAAGCACCAAATCCAAATGACCAATGCGGCGATGCAAACCGCTGCATCTGTGGTTGCCGAAACCCGCACCTTACTAACGCGGCGGCAGCTCTTGGCGCGCGTGGGGAGCGGCATTGGCATGGCGGCGCTGGCATCGCTGTTGGCTGAGGAGAGCATGGGGGCCGGAGGCGGCAATTCGAGCGCGCGAACGCACGACGGCGCGGTCCACGCTGGCCTCGAAGGGTTGCCGCATTTTGCTCCCAAGGCGAAGCGCGTCATCTACCTATTCCAGTCCGGCGCACCGTCGCAGCTCGACTTGTTCGATCACAAGCCCAACCTGGCCGATCTGCGCGGCGAAGAATTGCCCGACTCGATTCGCCGCGGCCAGCGGTTGACCGGCATGACGGTGGGGCAGGAGAGTTTTCCCGTCGCCCCCAGCCGCTTCGCCTTCGAGCGCCACGGCGAGTGCGGCGCCTGGGTCAGCGAGCTGTTGCCGCACACCGCCCGCCTGGTCGACGACCTGTGCTTCATCAAGTCGATGCACACCGAGGCCATCAACCACGATCCCGCGATTACCTTCTTTCAGACGGGTGCCCAGCTCGCCGGTCGGCCCAGCATCGGGTCGTGGCTGGCGTACGGACTGGGGAGCGAGAACGACGACTTGCCCGCGTTCGTGGTCATGGTGTCGGTGGGGAGCGGCAATCCGAACGACCAGCCGCTGTACGAGCGTCTGTGGGGAAGCGGCTTCTTGCCCACGCGGTATCAGGGAGTGAAGCTGCGATCGGTCGGCGATCCCGTGCTGTTCCTGTCGAATCCGGCCGGTGTCGATACCGCCACGCGCCGCCGCATGCTCGACGACCTGGCACAGCTCAACGAGCGGCAGCTCGACGCGGTGGGCGACCCCGAGATCGCCACCCGCATCGCCCAGTACGAAATGGCCAGCCGCATGCAGACTTCGGTGCCCGAGTTGGCCGACATTTCCGACGAGCCGCAAAACGTGCTCGACGCCTACGGACCCGACGTGGCCAGGCCGGGAACCTACGCCCGCAATTGCCTGCTCGCGCGGCGGCTCGTCGAGCGGGGCGTGCGATTCGTGCAACTGTTCCACCGCGGATGGGACCAGCACACGAAGCTGCCTGCGCAGATCGTCGGCCAGTGCCGCGACACCGATCAGCCTACCGCCGCGCTGTTGGACGATCTCAAGCACCGCGGCCTGATGGACGATACGCTCGTGGTGTGGGGGGGCGAGTTCGGCCGCACCGTCTACTGCCAGGGCAAGCTCACCGCCGACGACTACGGCCGCGACCACCATCCCCGCTGCTTCACCGTCTGGCTGGCCGGCGCGGGAATCCGCGCGGGCACGAGCTACGGCCAGACCGACGACTTCAGCTACAACATCACGGGCGATGCGGTACACGTGCACGACCTGCACGCTACGCTGTTGCATCTATTGGGTATCGACCACACGCGTCTGACGTTTAAGTACCAGGGCCGCCAGCATCGGCTGACCGACGTGGCCGGTGAAGTGGTATCGGGCGTGCTGGCGTAGCCGGCCTTCACGGCCCTTACAACCTGACGCGGAGACACGGCGACACGGAGACGCGGCGATTCCGCCGCTTTCGACTGTCCGCTTTTAGCGCTACAGTTTCGCCCGGATGCGGAAGAAGCCGCTGGCCAGCTTCAGCGCCAGCACGGCGTTGAACAGCCACACCACGTAGTTGATCGTGTCGGGCCACCAATACGTTTCCACCACCATCCAGCCGTACACGAAGAACCGCGGCCGCACGACCCAGTGGTAGGGAATGCCCATGGCGTTACGGACCATGGCGAATCCGACCACGATCGTATAGAGAAAGATGTAGACGCCGCCGGTCAGCACGTCGATCACGTGCGGCTCGGCCGCCATCAGCGTAATCGTGGTGATGGCCACGACCATCTGGTCGGTCATCGTGTCGGTGAAGGAACCGCGGCGCGAAGCGGTTTCGGTAAATCGCGCCAGCGCGCCGTCGACCGCGTCGAGGGCCACGTGCACCGCCAATGCCGCAAAAGCCGCCGCTTTCATCCAGAACCAGAGCGGACAAAACGCTAGCCCGACGATCAACGAGGCCAGCGTCACGTGATCGGCCCGCACTCCCAGCCGCACCAACAGCTTTAGCAGCGGGGCCAGCAGCCGCCCCCGCACCCGCTGCGACCACTGCATGGCCGAGCGTTCGCCGGCCGAGTAGCAGTCGGCACCGGGCTGGGGGGAATCGCTCATGTTGCGCGGTGGCGGACTGCAAGTAAGCAATGACGAATGACGAAGCACGAATGACGAAGGAATGACGAATTTCCCAATGACGAATACGGAATCGGTGAACCGCCCGATCGGCGATCTCTGCCGAAACAGTCGGCATCGGGACCCTTCGTCATTCGGATTTCGACATTCGGGGTTCCTTCGTCATTCGCGTCTTCGTCATTCGTCATTTTCGCGCTAGTACTCTTGCCGCTCGATGTAGACGCACGTAATCGTGAGCATTACGACCATGAAGATCAGGCCGCTCCACACGGGCGCCCAGGGATGAAGAATCTCGATCTGCGCGGCGGAGTCGGTTGACGCCTTCCCCTCGGCGGTATCGCGCCGCGTGAGAAGGTACTGGATTGTCTTGTACGTCTCGCCGGGCTTGGGAAAAACCGTGTACACTGGCCGCACGGCATAACGATACGCCCATTCGCCCCAGTTCATGGGCGCCTCCAGCCATTGCTCGAGCTTCAGCGGATCGAGCCGGTATTGGCTGATGCGAGTGGTGCGATCGGCCACGAGCAACTGATCGTCCGAGAGGAATACGGCGGTCGAGATATCCCCTTGGCCGCTGACGCGCGGGCGAGAAACCTTCCCCTCCCGGGCGTCAACGAGCCACAGCTTGCGGTTGGAAAACAGGACGGCGAACCACCTCCCCTGCGGCGCCGCTGCAATCACGAGGGGGCGGCTCCGCTCTTCGGGTTGGAACGTGTCGCGGACGGCGAGCGACTCGCGATCAATCAACATCAGGGTGCCGTCGGAGCGTCCCGCCAGCAGGGACTCGCCGCTGAAGCCCAGCACGACGGCCGACTCCGGGTCAATTTCATTGAGCGCCGCTGTGTCGCGGCGGACGTAGATTCCTTGCTCGTTCGGCGCCAAAAGCGCAAGCGTGCCGCGGCTGTAGACGGAAAGCTCGCCGGTGTCGGGGTTCATGGCCACCGCCCAGGGGTCGCGCAGCCGCAGCGGCGAAGTCGGACCGGCAGGCTTGTAGAGATCGATCTCTGGCTCGGTAGCGACGTCTTCTTCGGTGGCGGCAAATGGGTCCCTGTCCGGCGCGACCCCTTGGTTTTCCGGCTTGTCGGATTCACTATCCGACGCATCCTTTTCGTCGTCCGGCCTGTCGGACTTATCGTCTTGTCCGTCGGACGGGTTCGTCTTATTGCCGCTTGTCGAATCCGTGCTTTCCGTGCGAGTCGCTTTGAGGGCGCCACGAGGGGGAACAGCGGTTCCCTCTTTCGGTGCCGGTGCTTCGAGCGCCTGTTCCAGCGCCTCGGGATCGATCCGCAGCAAAATACCCAACCGAGAGAGCACGACCAGATCGCCGTTCGAATCGGTATAGATGCCGGCGCTGGCCAGGGGCGCCTCGCCGACCTGTTTCTCCGAGTAATCGCCGCTGGTTGTCGAGGCCACCAGCGCCTCGCCCAGCGATCCCGTATAGCGAATGCACAGTAGGCGGTCGTGCCGGGCGTCGTACACCAGGTCGCGAGCGGGAACGAATGCCATCATCCGTGCAAACGAGGGGAGATTCCGTTTCTCCGGCGTCATGAAGGCTTCGTCCCACGTGCCCTCCTCCGCGTTCCAAACGTATGTCAGACCGCGCATGTCGCTGAAGGCGACCGTATCGCCCGCCGGTACCACGTTCACTACCCGGCGGGTTTCCAGCAAACCGCGCCAGAACAGCTCGACCCAGCCCACGGTGAAACAGGCGGCCCAGAACAGGATGGCAGCGACGATGGCCATAATCGTGTTGCGCCACGTGATGGCTGCCGCTGCGGACACCGTGTAGTAGATGGCGAACACGAAAACAAAAAGCGGAATCGCCAACAACAGCTCCTTGCTCCACAACCCCAGTCGAAAGCCCAGGATGAGCCACAGTCCGCCGATCAGGTACACGGACAACAACAGCATAAACGCGCAGCCGCCGAGAAACTTCGAGAGAAACAACAGCGTCCGCGATACGGGCTTGCTCAACAGCAGACTGATGGAGCCGGGCTCGAGCGTCTGCGGAATGATGGGAGCCGTCACCAGAATCCCCACCAACAAGCCAATGGAGAGCAATCCCTTATCGAGGAGAAAGGGGAGATAGCCGTGAATCGTGTCGGCCAATTGCGCGCGACTCACGGCGAGCGGTTCGCCCGTGTCCCATATAAAGTACGACGGGATGATCGACGTGGGAGGGCTGCTCCGCAGCAACCCGCGAAAGCCCGACTCCAACATGAGCCGGTTGAATCGGGCCGCCTCATCGTCCGACAGCGTGTCGATGCCGCGCTTGTGTAAGGCGCTGGCTTCGTCGTCCATGTCGACATGTGCCCAGGTCTCTTCGTCGTAGAAGTCCTTCTGTTGGATGACATCATTGAGAGATGCAACCAGGCTGTCTCGTGCCTGCAGCACGATGCTGAGCTGGAGGTAGGGGTTGGCTGCCTCTTCGTCCGCGGGGGGTTCGATTGCCTGTATGAGCTGTTGTTGCAGCGACTCGTCGAGACGCCGCCAAACGCGTCGCTCGGGCGACGGCTTGTCCTCTTGTCCCTCTTCGACCAGCCGCGTGATGAATGCCAGGGGATCGACTACGTCTTCCGACCGGAGGCGGGTTGTCGACTGTTCTTTGTAGCCCACCGGCGCCAGACCGAGTAACAACAACGTGATCAGAAACAACATCACGTACAACACACGCGACGCCAGCGCCGCGCGGAACGAATCCTTAAT
>Ga0315553_10004095_pt1 | contig 11126 bp, 11 predicted proteins | sample SalMarSW160140MG_FD_203099 | JGI IMG/M metagenome (GOLD analysis project Ga0315553, IMG submission 203099) | Salt marsh sediment microbial communities from the Plum Island Ecosystem LTER, Massachusetts, United States - Salt Marsh Sediment SW1601-40 ... | reverse complement strand
CGACCAGGCCCTCGACGACGCCGCGCTCCTCGCCGCGACGCGTACCGCGATCAAGGCGGCGTTCGTGGATGAGGCGACAAGGGCGCGGCTACTTGCGAAGCTGCCACCGGGCTAGGCCGCGCCATTCAGCGCACGGTCAATTCAGGCCTGGCAGATGTAAGTGACCGTTCTGATCCGCCGTTCGGTGACGTTGCGGACCTGATTGCGCGCCATTTGCGGAAACTCGTCCCCGAGGAACGCCCGCCAAAGAACGGGGGACTTGCCGGTCTCGGCCATCAGCGCGTTCATCGCTTCGAAGAAGTGCTGGCTCTCTTCGGTCGAGTCCCACTCGCGAAGGACAGTGAAGCCGGCGTCATCGAGCAACGACCGGGTCTCTTCGGGCGTCGCCAGGTAGCTGATGGAGGGCTCGCGTGCCCACGGCACCGGGAACAGTACGTCGCCACCCTCGCCCTTGAGTACGTCGTAGACGGCGAAGATCCCAGCGGGCTTCACCACGCGCCTGGCCTCCTCGTACATCCGGTCTTTCGCGGGAATGTTCATGGCGGCGTGAATGGTCATGGCTGCATCGAAGCGATCGTCGGCGAAAGGCAAATCGGTCGCGTCTCCCTGCCGGAAGGCTACCCGGTCGGCAAGGTCCACCCACGCGCTAAGCACTTTGGCGGCGTCACAGAACGCCTGGGTCAGATCGATACCGGTAACGTGGCAGCCATAGGCTTCGGCCAGCGTGCGAGCCGGTCCCCCGATACCGCTGCCGATGTCCAGGACCTCGGAGTCCCGGTCCAACCTCATCTCGGCGGCCAACTCCAGGGTCGCCTTGCGCCCGCGAATGTGAAACTCGTCCACGACGCTGAGGTCGTCGGCCTTCAACGCTTCGCGGTCCCTGCCGGAACTGCGAAGCTGCTCGGCAATCACGCCGGCCAGATTCTCCTCGCCCGAATAGAAGGCTGCGATCGAATCGTTCAGCATCTTCTTCTCCCTCGAGTTCCCTCTTCCCCTCCCCCCGGTGGTGCTTCACCGCTTGCGGGAAAATCTGGCGCCCCTGGGCATCGATTCAACCGTCCCCAGCCGACTCGTGCGATGCTTCAGGGGCCGATGCGTTCGTGGATGACGGGCGCAGCCGGAGGAGGCTCGTCGCCGATGGCGTAGGCGCCGCGGAGTGAGGCTTCGGCGCGAGCGGCGGAACCTTCGTCACGTGCATGCACCAGCGCCAGGGGCTGGTCGTCACCGCCGACTTCTGCGCCTAGGCCGGCGAGACGGGTGAAGCCGACGGCATGGTCGATCGCGTCCTCGGTGCGCATGCGCCCGCCGCCCAGCTCGACCACGGTGATGCCGACGGCGCGGGTGTCGATCGCCGCGACCACGCCGGTGCGCTCGGCCAGAATCGGCCGGATGACCGGGGCAACGGGCAAGTGCTTCGCGGCGTTGCGCAGGAAATCCGGCGGGCCGCCGAGGCCGGCGACCATCGAGGCGAATATCTCGGCGGCGCGGCCGGACGAATAGGCCTCCTCGATGAGGGCGCTGCCATCGGCCGCGTCGGCGGCGATGCCGCCAAGGACAAGCAGCTCGGCGGCAAGAGCAACGGTGACCTCGTAGAGTCGGGGATCCCGCCAGACGCCGGTCAGGAACTCGACCGCGTTCATGACCTCAACGGCGTTGCCGGCAGCAGAGGCGAGGGGCTCATTCATGTCGGTGATCAGCGCGCTCGTCTTCATGCCGGCACCGTTGGCGACGTCAACCAGGCTGTCGGCGAGGGCACGCGAGTCTTCCAGCTCCCGCATGAAGGCGCCATTGCCTGTCTTGACGTCGAGGACGAGGGCACCCAAGCCGGGCTTCTTCGACAGGACCGAGGCGGTGATGAGCGGGATCGATTCGACCGTGGCGGTGACGTCGCGGATGGCGTAGAGGCGGCGGTCGGCGGGCGCGAGGTCGGCGGTTTGACCGATGACGGCACAGCCGGCCTCGGTAACGACGCGGCGGAATAGGGCGAGGTCGGGCCGGGTGGCGTAACCGGGGATCGCATCGAGCTTGTCGAGGGTGCCACCGGTGTGACCGAGGCCGCGGCCGGAGATCATTGGCACGTAGGCGCCACAGGCGGCGACGGCGGGCGCCAGCATCAGCGAGACGTTGTCGCCAACGCCGCCGGTGGAGTGCTTGTCGAGGATGGGGCCGGGAAGGCCCGACCAGTCGAGCACAGTACCCGAATCGCGCATGGCGAGTGTCAGCGTCACCGCCTCGTCACGGGTCATACCGCTGAAGAACACCGCCATGGCGAAGGCCGCGATCTGACCGTCGCCGATGGTCCCGTCGGTCAGGCCCTCAACCATGAAGGCGATCTCCTCGGCGGTGAGCGGTGCGCCGTCTCGCTTCTTGCGGATGATCTCCTGAGGAAGCAATGGACTCAGTCGCGTTGACGGCGAACGGCCGGGTCGCGGCCATCGATCGTCGCGGCGGGCGCGTCTTTGCGGCGACGAACGCGGTGGAGGCCCGAGTGCACGGCGGTCACGCCACACCCACCCCGAGGGCGCGGTCGCGAAGGTAGCGGCGAATGATACGCTCCAGCTTGGCGGCGCCGATCGGCGCCAGCGCTTTGGTCTCCTCGTGGGTAATCTCGGCGCCGGTCATGCCAGCGGCGAAGTTGACGACGGTCGAGATGGCGGCGCAGCGAAGGCCAAAGTAGCGACCAAGGATGATCTCGGGGACGGTCGACATGCCGACGGCGTCGGCACCGGCCTTGCGCGCCATGCGAATCTCGGCCGGTGTTTCGAACGATGGGCCGGAGAACCACATGTAGACCCCGGTGGCGAGAGCCACGCCCTCGCGTTCGGCGGCGCCCAGCAGGGCGGCACGCAATTCCGGATCGTAGGCGGCGGTCATGCTAACGAAGCGATCGTCAGTCGACACACCGACCAGGGGGTTGGGGCCAGAGTAGGCAATGTGATCGGTGATAAGCATCACCTCGCCAGGGCCGACCTCGGTCCGCAGTGAGCCGGCGGCATTGGTCAGGATCAGGGTATCGCAGCCGAGGGCACTCAGTGTCGCGATCGGTTGGCGCATGGCGGCGGCGTTGGCCTGCTCGTAATAATGCTCACGGCCCGACAGGACGACCACACCGATACCCTCCAACCAGCCGGCGATGACTTCGTTGTGGTGCGAAGAGACGTTGGAGGACGGGAAACCGGGCAGCGCGGCGTAAGGAACGCGGACTGCGTCCGCCACGCGATCGGCAAGACCGCCAAGGCCAGAGCCGAGGACGATGCCGATCTCGTAAGGCACGTCGGCTTCGGCGCGGATAAGCGCGGCAGCGTCTTCGCCGTCTCGCGTCATCGGGTCTCCTCCAGGGCAAAGGCGGCGGGCAACAGTTCCTTCATCAGGAACGTGCGGCTCTCGCCGGAAGGCTCGGCGACGTAGACCGGCGTCTCGGGGCGGGAGAACTCGGCGATGCGTTGGCGGCAGCCGCCGCACGGCGTGGTCAGCCGGCCGCCGACGCGATCGGCGACGACGCAGACCGCGGTGATCTGGCGGCCCGGACCGGGCGGCGCGGCGGCGACCATGGCGGCGAGTGCCGATGTCTCCGCGCACCAGCCCTCCGGGTATGAGGCGTTCTCGACGTTGGCGCCGACGTGAACGGTGCCCGCGGCGGTACGGACGGCGGCCCCGACCTGGAAACGGGAATAGGGAGCATGAGCATGCCGGCGGACCGCAGCAGCGCGCTCGAACAGCTCGCGATCCATTGAGTCGCCCCTCCCCCGATGGGCCGGCGTATTTCACGGCCGGCTCTGGGCATAATCATGCGGGTTGGGTCAGCGTGCAACCGAGTCCGGCCGGACGCGGAAGACGTATCTTCCAAAGGTCTTGGCGACAACCCACGGACATGCGAGGCTGTGTGCCAAGCTGCGACCGGGGCCGGGCCGGCCACGGAAGCGGCGGCGTGATGCAGACGGAGGGAACTGATCCTGCGTGCCTTTACTCGGGGGGGCAACCCGGCGGCAGCAGGTCCACTGATGGAGGGAGATTTGAGAAAGACAGCAACCACCGCAATCGCGGCGCTGCTCGCGGCCGCCGTGTTCGGCGGCATGACGGTGCAGGCCGCCGCGTTCACGGCCTGCCAGATCACCGATACCGGCGGTGTCGACGACAAATCCTTCAACCAGGCGGCCTGGGAAGGCGCGCAGAAGGCGGCTGCGGACCTCGGCGGCGAGGCGAAGGTGCTGGAGTCGAAGACCGAGACCGACTACGTGCCGAACATCAACTCGTTCCTGGCGCAGGATTGCGACATCATCGTCACCGTCGGCTTCCTGATGGGCGACGCCACCAAGGAAGCGGCCGAAGCCAATCCGGATCAGAAGTTCTCGATCGTCGACTATGCCTACGACCCGGCGATCCCGAACGTGTTGGGCCAGGTGTTCGCGACCCAGGAGGCTGCGTTCCTTGGCGGTTACGTCGCCGCCAGCGTCACCAACACCGGCGTGCTCGGCACTTTCGGCGGCATCAACATCGGCGGCCCGGTAACCGACTTCATGGACGGGCTCGTGTGGGGCGCGGAGTACTACAACGAGCAGAAGGGCACCGACGTCCAGGTGCTCGGCTGGGACCCCGCCACCAAGGAAGGCCTATTCACCGGCGACTTCGAATCCCTCGACAAGGGCAGGGATTTCGCGCTGAACCTCAACCAGGAAGGCGCCGACATCGTGCTGCCGGTTGCCGGGCCGGTCGGTGGCGGCTCGGCCGCGCTTGCCGCCGAACTCGGTCCGGATACGCTGAAGATCATCGGTGTGGACGCTGACTGGTATCTGACCGATCCCGACCATAAGGGGGTCTACCTGACGTCGATCCTGAAGAAGGTCGATGCGACCGTGTACGAGTCAATCAAGCAGGCCCACGACGGCACGTTCGAAGGCGGACTGCTGATCGGCACGCTGGAGAACGGCGGCGTCGGCCTGGCTCCCTTCCACGACTTCGACGGGGAGGTTTCGGCCGAAACGAAGTCGGAAGTAGAGGCGCTCGCCGCAGGCATCATCGATGGCTCGATCAAAGTCGGCGGCATGTGATACGACCGTAGCGATGTAACAAACCGAACCCGCCGCGTCATCACGGGGCGCGGCGGGGCCAATATCGGAGCGCGGGCGGGGCTTTCGGTCTTGGACATCGAGCTACTCGGCATCACCAAGCGCTTCGGCGACCTTGCCGCCAACGACGCGGTCAGCCTGACGATCAATGCGGGAGAGATCCTCGGCCTGCTAGGCGAGAACGGCGCCGGCAAGACAACGCTGATGAACATCTTGTCGGGGCTCTACCGTCCCGACGCTGGTGAAATCCTGATCGACGGCAAGCCGGTGCGCTTCGAGGGCGCAGGCGACGCGATTCGCGCCGGAATTGGCATGGTGCATCAGCACTTCATGCTGGTGCCGGTGTTCACGGTGGCGGAGAACGTCGTGCTCGGCGTCGAGCCGGCGGGCCGTCTCGATCACCTCGATCTCAAGAAGGCGCGTGAACAGGTGCGCTCGATCAGCGCCGAACACGGCCTCGACGTCGACCCCGACGCGATCATCGAGGAGCTCCCCGTCGGCATCCAGCAGCGGGTGGAGATTGTCAAGGTCCTGTTCCGCTCCGCCAACGTGCTCATCTTCGACGAGCCGACCGCGGTGCTAACGCCACAGGAAGTGACAGAGTTCTTTGGCATCGTCCGCTCGCTGAGGAACGCCGGCAAAGCGTTGGTGTTCATCACCCACAAGCTGCACGAGGTGCTCGAGGTCGCCGACCGCATCAGCGTGCTCAGGGCCGGCAAGATCGTCGGCGAAGGCGACCCAAAGACGGCGACCGAGGCGAAACTGGCGGAGATGATGGTCGGACGGCCGGTGCGCTTCGAGGTCGACAAGAAGCCGATCGCGCCCGGGCGACCGCTGCTTGAGGTCAAGGACCTGACCGTGCTCAACGAACGCGAGGAGATTGCGGTCAGCGGCGTCGATCTGAGCGTGCGCGAGAACGAGGTGGTCGGTATCGCCGGCGTGCAGGGCAACGGGCAGACCGAACTGGTGGAGGCGCTGACCGGCTTGAGGCCGGCGGTGCAGGGAACGGTGTCGTTCATCGGCGAGGACATCACTAATGCTTCGGCCCGCCATCGCCACCGTCTCGGCATCGCCCACATACCGGAGGACCGACAGCGCGACGGCCTAATCGGCGAGTTCGACATCGCCGAGAACATGGTGCTCGACAACTACTACGACGACCGATTCTCGACGGGCATCTCGCTGCACTGGAACGACGTGCACAATGTGTGCGTGAAGAACGTCATCGATTTCGACGTACGCACGCCGTCCATCTTCTCCCTTGCCGACCACTTGTCGGGCGGCAACCAGCAGAAGCTCGTCGTCGCGCGCGAGCTCTCACGCGACATCAAGCTGGCGATCGCGTCGCAGCCGACCCGCGGTCTCGACGTCGGCTCGATCGAGTACATCCACAAGCGCATCATCGCGGCGCGTGATTCCGGCGTCGGCGTGTTGATCGTCTCCACCGAACTCGATGAGATTTTGTCGCTGTCGGACCGTATCCTGGTGATGTTCCGCGGCCACATCGTCGGCTCGTTCGAAGCCGGCAAGGTCAGCGTCGGCGAGATCGGCCTCGCCATGGCGGGGGCAAGGTCGTGAGCGACTACATCAAACAGGAGACAATAACCGAGGAAGTGCTGCGGCGGGCCGTGGTTTCACGGTTCGACTTCGAGCAGCTGGTGATCGTGCCGCTGGTCGCGGTGGCGTTGGCGCTCCTCGTTGGCGGCATCGTAATGCTGGCAACCGGGGTCGCCCCCGAAGCGATCGGCAGGTCGTACATGGCGCTGTTCACCGGCTCGATGGGATCGCTTTATGCGATCTCCGAGACGCTGACAGCGGCGGCGCCGTTGATCCTCGCCGGGCTTGGCCTGGCGCTCGGCTTTCGTGCCGGGTTGTTCAATATCGGCGCCGAGGGTCAGATCGCGGTCGGCGGCATGGTGGCGTTGGTCGTCGGCTTCTCGTTTCCGGGCCTGCCGCTCTTTGTCCACCTACCGCTGGCGCTTCTCGGCGGCGCGCTTGGCGGCGCCGCCTGGGCGTCGATCGCCGGGTGGTTGAGGGCGGCTACCGGGGCGCACGAGGTCATTACCACGATCATGCTCAACCTCACCTCGTACCAGCTGGTGGATTACCTTCTGCGCAACCCGCCGGTGCAGCGGCCGGATCGCTCCGACCCAGTTTCGAAGTCGGTGCTGGAGAGCGCCCAACTGCCGCAGCTCCTCGACTGGATCGACCCAGCGCTGAGGCTGCACGCCGGGATCATTCTGGCGATCCTGGCGGTCGTGTTCGTGTACTGGCTCCTGTTCCGCACGACGATCGGCTTCGAGTTCCGCGCGGCCGGCCTCAACCCCGCCGCCGCCCGCTACGCCGGCATGCGCTCGGGCCTCATCATCGTCGCCGTGATGGCGCTGTCTGGCGCGCTTGCCGGACTCGCCGGTGCCAATCAGGTCGTCGGCGTGCTCGGGCGCGCAACCCCGAACTTCTCCGGAGGAATCGGTTTTGACGCAATCGCGCTGGCGCTTCTCGGGCGATCGCATCCGATGGGCGTGCTGTTGGCGGGACTCCTGTTTGGTGCTTTGCAGGCCGGCGGCCGCGAGATGCAGGCGCTGGCCGGCGTCAGCCTCGACCTCATCGGGATCGTCCAGGCATTGATCATCATATTCATTGCGGCACCGATGCTCGTGCGAGCATTGATCCCGCGCATGCTGAGGCGCGCGGCGCGTTAGGCGGAGCTGGTCATGGCCGTCACCAACGTGACAGTGACGCGGACGAAGGCGCTGGAGTACAGCCGGCGACGCCAGACGCTGATCACCGGCTGGGTGCTTCTGGTCCTGGCCGTGTTCGTCGCCGCGGTGTTTGGCTGGCAGGTCGACGGCGATGCCTCGTTCCGGATGGTCCTGCCGGGCGACACTTTCGCCGTACCGAACCTGGTCGTGCCGGCGGCACCTTACGCCTACGTGGTTGCGGCATTCCTCGCCTTCTTTGGCGTCCGTCAATTCCTGCCGGGGGCGTCCCGTACCACGAGCCTCCTTCTCGGCCTCGGCCTGTTGCTGCTGGTCACGGCCTTCCTCACTTGGGCGACGGCCGGCAAGTCTTTCTCACTTGTCGGAATGCTGCAGACGACCATGATCCGCGCGGTGCCGATCGCGCTTGGCGGCCTCGCCGGGGTGCTGTGCGAGCGGGTCGCCGTGATCAATATCGCCATCGAGGGCATGCTGCTCGCCGGCGCATTCAGCGGCGCCGTCGTCGGCTCGCTTGCGGGCGGCATCGTCGGAACCATCGGCGCGACGCTCGTCGGCGGTCTCTTCGGCTTGCTCCTCGCGGTGCTGGTCGTCACCTACCGGGTCGACCAGATCGTCGCCGGCGTCGCGATCAACTTGCTGGTGTTGGGATTGACGTCGTACGCGAGCAGCCAGGTGTTGACGCAAAACACCTGGCTCAACAACGCGCCGATCTTCAGAGCGTTCGCGATACCACTGCTGTCGGACGTGCCGGTCCTTGGTCCAGTGCTGTTCAAACAGAACATCTTCGTCTATGGCGCCTGGATCCTAGTGGCGGTCGCCACCTACTACCTGTTCTACACGCGCAGTGGCCTGCGGGCGCGGGCGGTCGGCGAACACCCGGAAGCCGCCGACACGCTGGGCATCAACGTCTATCGATTGCGCTACATCAACGTGACGCTCGGCGGCATGGTGGCCGGCTTCGGCGGCGCCTGGTTCACGCTCGGCTCGGTCGGTCGCTTCGACGAGAACATGACCGGCGGGCGCGGATTCATCGGGCTTGCCGCGATGATCTTCGGGCGCTGGTACCCGGCCGGCGCACTGGCAGCGGCGCTGGTATTCGGCTTCGCCGATTCGCTGCAACAGAAGCTCGCCATCCTGCGCACGCCAATCCCCTCAGAGTTCCTGGCGATGGCGCCGTACATCGCGACGATCGTGCTGGTCGCGGGCCTCATCGGGCGGGCGCGGCCGCCGGCGGCGGATGGCAAGCCCTACATCAAGGAATAGGAGATGCCGGCCGATCGCGCCGGCATCAACCGCCCGTGCGGCAGCCCGATGATGACTGACGACCATCTCAACCGGATCCCCTTCCCGGTATTGATCGGCGACATCGGCGGGACCAACGCGCGCTTCGCGGTGATCGCAGACGAAGAGGGGCCGGCCGAACGGCTCCCCAACACACACACGGCGGACCATGCCACCATAGACGACGCGATCGCGGCGGCGCTCGGCGACCGCGGTGTGCGGCCCAAATCGGCAATGCTGGCGCTCGCCGGGCCGATCGCGGGGGAACAGGTGCCGCTGACCAACTGCGATTGGGTCGTGGCGCCGCGGCGGCTGGTCGCCCGATTCGGGCTCGATGAGGCGATCCTCATCAACGACTTCGAGGCGCAGTCCCTGTGTCTGCCCGATCTCGGCCCTGGCGACATCGACCCGATCGGCGACGGGACGACCGCCGCGGAAGGCACGCGGGTGGTGGTCGGTCCGGGGACCGGGCTCGGCGCGGGGGCGCTGGTCAACGCAAACGGCACGTGGGTGCCGGTGCCCGGCGAAGGCGGACACGTCGACCTTGGCCCGCAGAGCGAACGCGACATGGCTATCTGGCCGCTGATCGAGCGACCGCTCGGCAGGATCGAGGCGGAGACGGTGATCTCGGGCGGAGGCATCTTGCGCCTCTACCGGGCGGTCTGCGCGGTCGACGGCGCCACGGTGCGGCATGAGACACCGGAGGAGGTGACCGAAGCCGGACTTACGGGCGGCGATGCGCAAGCGACGGAGGCGCTCGGTCTGCTTGCCACTTATCTCGGCCGGCTCGCCGGCGATCTGGCGCTGATCTTCATGGCGACGGGGGGCGTCTACCTTGCCGGGGGCATCCCCACCAGGATTGCTCCGGTGCTCAAGTCGGGCGCCTTCCGCGACGCCTTCGTCGCCAAACCGCCGCACGATGGCCTGCTTGCAACAATCGCAACCGCGATCATCGTCAAGGAGGACGCAGCATTGGCGGGAGTCGGGGCGTTGGCGCGAGCGCCCTCGCGCTTCGGAGTGACGTTGTCCGGCCGGCGGTGGCGGGGGTAGTGGCACGGCGTCGCGCGGTCAGTCGGCGGCGTCCGTGGGTTCGGCGTTCAAAAGGCCGTAGCGCTCGACGCCCAGCTGGTCGAGCAGGTTGAGCTGAGTTTCGATGAAATCGATATGGCCCTCCTCGTCGGCGAGCAGGTCCTCGAACAGCCTCATCGAAACGTAGTCACCGGCGACGCGACAGATTTCGCGCGCTTCTGAATAGTACCGCTGGGCCTCTTGCTCGCCCTCCAGGTCGGACTCCAGCACTTCCTTGATCGTCTGGCCGATCTTCAGCGGGTTGAGCTGCTGCATGTTGGGGAAACCGTCGAGGAAGATGATCCGTTCGGCGAGCCTATCGGCGTGGTGCATTTCCTCGATCGATTCGGCGCGCTCCTTCTTGGCCAGCTTGGCGTAGCCCCAGTCCTCAAGCAGACGGAAGTGCAGCCAATACTGGCTGACCGCCGTGAGCTCCATGCGCAGCGCCTGGTTGAGACACGCGATAACCTTGGCATCGCCCTTCATGGTTCGTGCACTCCCTCGGCTGCGCGGCGACTACGCTCTAGTGCGACGCCGGAGCGCCGTCAAACTCGACGGGCTCATCGTGTTCGGCCTCACTCGCCAAAGGTTCGGGACAAGTGAAGCTCAGACCGGCGCCGGCGACGATGGAGCGGATCACCGGGAAACAGGTGGCGCACTGCGGGCGCACGCCCAGCGCCTTGAACAAGCGTGCCGGCGTGATCGGGCGGGCCGGATCCTCGGCCGCAAGGACCTCTGCCGTGGCGAGGATGCGCGCCCCGGTGAGGACCGAACAGGAGCAGACGATCATTGGGGCTCACATGGAGTCGCATCGGGAAGCCCGCAACGCTTCATCCGGCAGCGGCGACGGCCCGCTTGGCCATAACCTTGACCAGGTTGGCGCGGTACACGGCGGAGCCGTGGATGTCTGACAGCATGCCCCCGGGATCGATATTCACGGCGTCGGCGGCGGCCGGGTCCCACGACTTCGCCAGCGCCTGTTCGATCGCCT
>Ga0315553_10004094_pt1 | contig 11127 bp, 11 predicted proteins | sample SalMarSW160140MG_FD_203099 | JGI IMG/M metagenome (GOLD analysis project Ga0315553, IMG submission 203099) | Salt marsh sediment microbial communities from the Plum Island Ecosystem LTER, Massachusetts, United States - Salt Marsh Sediment SW1601-40 ... | reverse complement strand
AGATACAAAGTACCCCACTGACAATACTTTCACACCGTATTTTGTTACAGGGATAACCACCTCTTTTTCTCCGTCTCTTCTAACCCCCGGTCTTTCATTTTCTGTATCCAGCATTTTTGGAGCTGAGGGGCCAAAGATATCGGCATCCAGTAAACCCGTGGAATAACCCTGCCGTGCCAGGGCAACAGCAGTATTTACTGCTATAGTTGATTTACCCACGCCACCTTTGCCTGATGCTATAGCTATGATATTCTTTACTCCCGGAACTAGCTCCGACTCAAGTTTTTTTGCCTGTACACGGGGTTCGGGGCCTTTTATTTCGATCGAAGAGATTACAGTTTCAGGTCCGAATGCATCTTTCAGGGCCTGCACACAAGCATGCTTCAGCGATGATACCACGGGATCTTTCTGCCTCTCGGTCTTCAGTGTTATTACTATACCTTCGTCAGTATGCTCGGCTTTCTCAACCATTCCAAGGCTTACAATGTCTCCTTTCCCCGGATATTTTACTTTTTTCAGAACTTCTGTTATCTGTTCAGCTGTATACATGTCGTTAAAATTTTACTACTTGTTTTTATTTAAATTAAATATAAGGAAGCAAGTTTAAGGATTTTTTTTCTAAGCTCAAAAGACTAATCCAGTTCGCTTGAAGGATCCCAGAACTTCTCCTTAAAATTTACTATACTGTCATTCTCAATTATTGCACCTTCATTCTCAAGTAACTGTTGCATTGTGGTTGAATTTCCAAAATGATGTTTACCGGTGAGGAGTCCATTCCTGTTAACCACACGGTGGGCCGGGATATACTGTTCCATTGTATGACAGTTGTTCAATGCCCATCCGACCATTCGTGCCGATGCGGCCGTTGCAATATATTTTGCTATAGCCCCGTATGATGTAACCCTTCCATGAGGGATTTTACCGGTTATTTCATACACTTTCGAAAAGAATGAATCATCACTCATCATCAGGATTTATTTCAATAAGTGGTTTTGCACCATTAACCATGAAGCAGATATACGTGATTTTCCTGCCTGCATCCAGGAACAACTGTTCGTAATGTGTCCGTATTTTAAGGATGTCATTTAAGTTTTTCTCTGAATACAGGTCGGAAGTATTCCATACAATCTCCAGGTTATTTTTGCTTATAAGATTCAGGGTATAATCATATAATTCACGACTGTCAGTTTTCAGGTGAATAAGACCTTCTTTTTTAAGGAATGAGCGGTAATAGTTTAGGAAGCGAGACACTGTCAGTCTCTTTTTGTTTCTTCTTTTTTTAAGCTGGGGATCGGGGAAGGTTATCCATATTTCATCCACTTCATCATTGGCGAAGAATGATTCTATTAGTTCAATCCTTGTCCTGAGGAATCCAACATTTGTAATTGATTCATTAACTGCAATCCCTGCGCCCTTCCACATTCTTGCCCCCTTGATGTCGATACCCAGGAAGTTTGTTCGGGGGTTTTCCCTGGCCATCCCTATTGTATATTCGCCCTTTCCACAACCAAGTTCAAGAATAAGAGGATTATTATTCCGGAAAAAGTCTTGTTTCCATTTTCCTTTCAGTTCATGGTCTTTCCTGTAAACATCTTCGAAACGCGGTTGAATAACATTAGGATATTCTTCCATTTCAGCCCATTTCCTTATTTTATTCTTACCCAAGACCCTGTGGTTTTGTTATTTTCTTTTTATAATACGTATTCCAATGTCAGTTACTCCATTTAGGTCAGGTTCCCTCATACCATGCTGTATATTGAAGACATAAGTTCCATTTTCAGGGAATATCACATTGGTTTTGAATGGAACGGATAAGTCATTAATATCACCAAGTCCCGATCCATACCAGTTTCCTTTTTCATCAGCAAGGAAATATTCCACGGTATCTTTTATACTGTATCCGGCAGGGGATGATGTTTTAACGAAAAGAAAAATGTTACGGTAAGGATATGATTTGCTTGTTCGTATGACAAGATTTATGTCGCATGCATTGGTGGTATCAGCAATGGGAGCCATGAATGTGATAATATTGCCTGTATTCCAGGTATATCCGGGGATTTTCTCGCTTTCAGTGTAAATGTTTCCGGGGTTACATGATACCAGTATGGAGGATGTTATGAAGAAAGCTATTATTAAGAGGCCCGGGTTATTTTCTTTTTTCATCTTTAGTTTTTGTTTTTCCCCTTTTATTCCTTTTTCCCTTTTTATCCTTTTTTTTCTCGAACCGGGTTAGACTGTCATTCCCCACAACGTTGTTGAAACTTATAGCATCAATGTTATCATATTCGTTATCAATAAGTTTGGGAGGGTTTTTCCCCTTATTGTTCATTTGTTGTATTTCTCTTACTCTTTCCACAGGGATGGCAAGCATATTGACGGGGTTATCCCTGTCGAAGGAGTACCAGTAAAGGCCTTTGTATATTTCCATTTTTACGAACCATGCTTTACCTTCCTGTGATTCGAGAGCTTCTTTCGGGGGGAATGATTTCTGTTTATCAACGTAACAATCGAGTTCATAGTTCAGGCAGCACTTAAGTTTACCACACTGACCTGCCAGTTTTTGTGGATTCAGGGAAAGGTCCTGGCATCTTGCATGGGCGGTAGTCACCGAAACAAAATTTGAAAGGTATGATGAACAGCATAGTTCTCTTCCACATGATCCTATGCCTCCTATTCTTCCGGCTTCCTGGCGTGCACCTATCTGGCGCATTTCAATTCTCACCCTGAAATGTTCGGCAAGGACTTTTATTAGTTCTCTGAAGTCAACCCTTTCATCTGCTATATAGTAAAATATTGCTTTTGTATTATCACCCTGGTATTCAACATCTCCTATTTTCATTTCAAGCTTAAGATCTTGTGCTATCTTTCTTGATTTGAGCATAGCGGGTATCTCCTGGCTCATTGCTTCCTCCCATTTTTCTATATCAACAGGTTTGGCTTTACGGTAGACCTTTTTTATTTCATCAGGTTCCGGGGCTATTTTTTGCTGTTTTAATATAGAATCCACAAGCCTGCCTGTCATTGATACCCTGCCAATATCATGGCCCGGTGATGATTCAACGGCAACAATATCACCCTCTGTAAGTCTCAGGTTATTTACGTTACGATAGAATCCTTTTCTTGTGTTTTTGAAGCGGATCTCAACAATATCTGTTTCGTGCCCTGTATCGGGTATGTACGAAAGCCAGTTTAATGAATTCAGCTTGTGATTATCCTGCCTGTAGATTGAACTTTTCGGAGTATAATTATCCTCCTCCTCATATCGTTTCTCCTCGCTGTCCATTGTCTTCTCTTTTTAATCTCCCGCTGGAGGGAGTGAATTTATATGGTGTGTACAAAACTTTAGTTAAGGGACTGACAAATTTAATTATAATTTGATTTATTATCAATTATTAATGCATGGCAAATTAATGATCTAGCGTATCAGGCTTGCAACCCTGAGTGCAAGGTCGAGGAAGATGATTTTTGGATTGCCATTTGCTGCTATATGACCATAGGCTGATGAAAACTCTTTTTTCAGGTCTGATATATTATTATTGTTTATGAAGCGATTGAATTTTTTTGCAAATTCAGCCTCCTTTCCTTCGATAAAGACCAGTTTATCGTTATTGCCTGCGATATTAAGAATGTAGTTCTCACGTAACTGTGAAAGAGAGAAACTCAGGAATCCTTTTTGCATTTCGCGTCCCCTTGTAGCAATCTCTTCAGACCATTCGGCAAGAGCCGGGATATTCCTCTTATATGCCAGCCTCATAAGCTCAATGAAGCTGGACATGTTTTCCTTCCTTGACTCATTTTCTCCAATAAATTCTGTAGCCCTGAGATAGTTACCCTGTGAAAGGTGCGCAATAACATCTGCTTTGCGTTCGTCAATTTTATATGCTTCTTTAATATGTTTCCTTAAAGCTTCCCTGCCAATTGAAGGTATTCTCACAAACTGGCATCTCGACAGGATAGTAGGTAGTATAAGGTCAGGCTCTTCTGATACCAGGAGGAAGAGCGTTTTATCAGGAGGTTCTTCAATAAGCTTCAGCAGTTTGTTCGCCGTGGAAGCATGCAATCTTTCAGGCATCCATATTATCATTATCTTATAATCAGACTCATATGTTTTAAGGCTCAGTTTCTTAATTATCTCACCTGCCTCTGAGGCATATATCAGTCCCTGCTGGTTCTTAACCCCTATGTATGAGAGCCACTGGTTAAGGTTGAAATAAGGTGATTTATTCACAAAATCCCGCCATTCCGAAATAAAATTGTCACATACTGTTTCCCCGGATCCCTTATTAATTACAGGAAATACAAAGTGCAGGTCGGGATGGACAAGTTTACCATATTTGATGCATGAGGGGCATGTTCCACAGGAGTCGTTTCCCTGTTTGTTCTCACATGATATATACTGTGCAAAAGCAAGTGCCAGGGCAAGTTTGCCGCATCCCTCCGGCCCCGCAAAGATCTGGGCATGGCTAACTCTTTCCTCTTTAACCGACCTGGTTAGTTTATTGATGATCTCATCCTGCCCTATTACCCCGGTAAACTTCATTTGCATGTCTTTGAATCAGAACAAAAATAGAAAATTAGATTCATTTTTAATGAAAATATTGTAGGTTTGTATATCGTTGTAATAATATGGTTTTTAATATTTTAATAGATATATATATTTAATTGACAGGCCTTTATTGATACCAGGGTCATCAAGGCATGAATATGTAACATAAAAAATACAGCTGATGAAGAAAATTAACAGTTATAGTTTTAAGGGTAAAAAAGCTATTGTAAGGGTGGATTTCAATGTTCCGCTAGGCAGTGAATTAAAGGTAACGGATAATACAAGGATAAGGGGTGCCCTGCCAACAATTAAAAAGATTGTTGAAGACGGTGGTTCGGCTGTTCTTATGTCGCACCTGGGTAGGCCAAAAGAGGGCCCTGAAGAAAAATATTCACTGAAGCATGTTATTCCTGAACTGGAGAAGCTTGCAGGGCGAAATGTCAAATTTGCTCCTGATTGTATCGGTAAAGAGACACTTAAAATGAAAGAGAGCCTTCAGGCAGGCGATATTTTATTGCTGGAGAACCTCAGGTTTTACAAGGAAGAGACAAAGGGTGATGAAGAATTTGCCTCTCACCTTGCTGAAGGATGTGATGTATATGTGAATGATGCCTTCGGGACCGCCCACAGGGCTCATGCGTCAACAACGATTATTGCAGAATTCTTCCCGGTGGAGAAACTATTTGGATTCCTTATTGACAGTGAACTGGCGAATATGGATAAGGTCATGCATGATCCGGAAAAACCATTTACAGCCATCATGGGAGGAGCTAAAGTATCGGACAAGATGCTTATAATTGAAAATCTACTGGCCAGGGTCGATAACCTGGTAATAGGGGGTGGAATGGCATATACATTCATCAAAGCACAGGGGGGAAAGACAGGTAATTCAATGTGCGAGGAAGACAAGCTCGATCTGGCACTTGATCTAATCAGGAAAGCGCAGGAGAAAAAAGTTAATATCTACCTGCCGGTTGACAGTGTTATTGCTGATAAGTTTGATGCAGAGGCAAACACAATGACCTCTGACTCTGATTCCATTGAGGAAGGCTGGATGGGTCTGGATATAGGAGATAAAGCAATAGTAGAATTTGCAGATGTAATCCGGGATTCAAAAACCATACTGTGGAACGGTCCGATGGGCGTTTTTGAAATGGAAAAATTCTCAAGGGGAACAAGTGAAATTGCAAAGGCTATTGCGGAAGCAACGGCCAGAGGTGCTTTCAGTCTTATCGGCGGAGGTGATTCGGTGGCAGCAATTAATAAAAATAAACTGGCTGATAAGGTCAGTTATGTCTCTACCGGTGGAGGTGCAATGCTAGAGTATATGGAAGGCAAGGTTCTTCCGGGTATTGCAGCTATCCGGGACGACGAGGAATAAAAATTATGGAGAAGTCAGTTTGTATATTTTACCTGCTGAGCCTGTTGGTTATGACAGGTGTGCTGGCATCATGCGATAAAGAACCGGAAAATATTAACGCGGGTCAATTCACCATTGATAATACTCTCTATGGTAATGGCCCGTATTATGCCATTGGCTATTCTTTTGAGCAGGGACGAGAGTTGCAGACAAACGAAGCTCCTGGACCGGACATTACCGTGCATGCCAAAACAGATGCGCAGGGAACTGTCTCGGGAGCTTACCTGGATACACCAAACCTGACGGCATCGTTTGCCCTGGCAGGTGATTTTAATTCAGTAACGGATGCAAAAAGTTTTTTTGATGACCTTCTTACATTAGGTAATTACTCATGGATGCTTTTTGCTGATGGTATAAGTGAGAACCAGGTTTATGTTTTTGAAACACGTAAAGAAAACTACGTCAAATTCAGAATAATAGACCTTGTACTTGACGATAACGGTGATGGGCCATATGCAGAGGTTACCATTGAATGGAGAATACAGCCCGACGGATCAACTACTTTTTCTCAATGATGGATCCACTTGTAAGGTGTGTTTTTAATATATCAACGGAAAAAGATTTCACTGAAACAGCACTGAAAATTTTCAGGTTCCAGGCTGTGCACAATCCTGTTTATTCACAGTGGATAAATGAACTGGGAATGGATTATCGGAAAGTGGAAGGAATAAGTGAAATACCATTTCTTCCTATTACAACTTTTATTAATCATAAGGTTATGGCTGGCAGCCGTGAGGCTGAGAAAGTTTTTCTGAGCAGTGGAACTACAGGCAAGAGAAGAAGCAGGCATTATGTTGCCGACCTGGGTATTTATGAGAATAGCTTCATTGAATGTTTCAGTCTTTTTTATGGTGATCCGGGTGCTTATGTAATACTTGCCCTGTTACCCTCTTATCTTGAACGTGAAGGATCATCGCTTGTCTATATGGCTGATAGCCTTATTGCCATGAGTGGCTCGCCGTTGAGTGGGTTTTTCCTTGATGATTTCAGCTCACTGGAGAAGAGGATTGAAAAGGCAGGGAACGAGGGTAAGAGGATAATCCTCCTGGGAGTGAGTTTTGCCCTCCTTGACTTTGCGGTAAATTGTGACATAAGCCTGGAAAATCAAATAGTGATGGAGACAGGGGGTATGAAGGGAAGGAGGGAAGAAATGACAAGGGAGGAGCTTCATTCAATACTGGGAGAACATTTTAAACTTGACACCATCCATTCAGAATATGGAATGACTGAATTGTTGAGCCAGGCATATTCACAAGGAGGAGGGTTATTCCATGCCCCTCCATGGATGAAAGTTCTTATACGAGACCCCCACGATCCTTTCACTTTACTTCAGGAAGGCCGAACAGGTGGCGTCAATATCATTGACCTGGCAAATATTTTTTCATGCGCCTTTATTGAGACATACGACCTGGGCATATCCCATCCTGATGGTAGTTTCGAAATTATCGGCCGCTTCGATAACAGCAATATAAGAGGGTGTAATCTACTGGCGATTTAGAGCAGGAAAAAGATATGTTGAGCTGACTGCCTGCGGCAGTCTCGTTGAGTAACGTTGAGAAAGTTGAGCGCCCCGAATTCGGGGCGCTCAACCTTTCTCAACCAATTGTTTATTTCTTGTCAATATTAGAATCCAAGTTTTTCCCTGATCGGGCCTGGCACTGCATCCTTATGCACCATAATGAATATCACCTTGGCCTTCACATAGCTTTCAGACATATTGAGGTAACCCCCGAATTTGTTGCGGTCGGTGCCCCATGAATTTTTGGTAATATAATATTTTGTGCCATTCTGGTCTTTCACTATACCTGTAACATGCATAAGATGATCGTCGGTTGTTGTGAAACTCTCATATCCTTCCTGTCTTATCTCCTGGGTAACATCTATCTCAGGCAAGGGCTTATCAAAACTATATCCTTCATCCCTGTTAGCTCTCGACATATCCTCAAAACGTGCCCTGTCAGTACCTGATAAATCGTCCATTTTGCTAATGTCAGGATTGATTGCCACTCCATTGGCATGTGAGAATCCTCTTTCACTGACATCGCCATCCCAGTTCACCGTATATCCCTTTTCAAGTGAGTAATCCATTATTTCAACGAGTTCATCAATCGGCACATTGTACATGCGATTATGTGTCCAGTTATCAGGCACTTCCACCTCACCTTTGGTGTAAAAGGGGAAATGGTTGAATGAAGTGATCTCTACATAATCATCCGGATTGATATCAAGGCTTTCGGCAAAGCTCTGTGGTGAGTATGTTTTTCCCTTGTATGTGAATGTTGATGGTACCTCGCCGAGGTATGTATTAAGTACAGCATCGACTATCTGGTAATACTGCTCACTTTGATTTTTCCTTTGAACGGGTACTTCAGCAATGGCATTGATAAAGCCCTGCAGTTCACTGTGATTGTGTATTTCCGAGTCGTAGTTGATGCCGGAATAGACTTCCTCTGGCACCATGCCGTAATCTGAAAAAACACGCATCCAGTCATGTGACAGACTACCCGGTCCCAGGTTACCCTTACCCCTTCTCAGGTAATTGTCTTCCAACCGGTCAATATAGTTATGCCTTACAACGAACATCTCTGAAAGGTCGTATTCACCCTTATCCATCCTAAGAAGTTCAGATTCAACAAATGAGGTTGTGGCGAAACACCAGCAGGTGCCCGTGCGTGACTGGTTTTTCACGGGTGTTGCGTTCAGGCTTACAACAGTAGTAAATTTGTAGCCTTCGGGTTGTTCCTCTGCTTTTGCCCTGTTCCTCTGTGCACTGGCATTAAGGAAAAGAAAGGCAACAAGAATAATGCTAATTATTTTTGATTTCATGACTATAATGAGTTTTTAATTTAAATGCCAAATTAAGACTTTATTATGATAGTTGCAGAAAAAATGTTCAGAAACATGGAGACAAAATTCCTAAAATAATAAAAGGTATTGAAAATCCTGCTATAACTGCAGAAGGGTTTCCAACCAGCCAAGGACTTTTTCCTGTTCTTCTTTAGTACACAGATCAAGACTCTGGACACATAGGAACTTGATATCCGGATTATTCTCGCAATAATTTATTTTCTTCTCAATGTAATTCTCAGGACGCTTATAAGGTTGCAGGTATGCTAATCCAGGATCAGCAATCTGTTTGTTGCCGGCAAGAAGTTGCAAATGATTGGACAGGGCAATGAAAGTGAACTGCTCAAAATTACGGAAGCGGTATGAAATATTTTTTCCAAACAGAAGGATATTCTGTCTGAAGAATTCTTCCGCTGTCTCACGTTCAACAGCATGGGGAGTATGGCTGTTGGTGAAATACCTTAACCTGTAACCCGCCAGATACGCAGATCTCCATTGCCCCATATGGAAAGAGACTCTTGGCTCGTAATCCGAATTTCCCAGTATATATTTATTGATACCTGTCCTGGTACTGTTCCACAAAATTCTGAGCAATGGAAAAGGCACCCACCTTCCCCTCATTACCGGTTTGTTATTTATAAACCAGTCTTCCGGCGCTATCCTCCTTATTAAAAAGGTATCGTCATTGAAATAAACAAAGTTCTCGGAAAGACCCTTTATCCTCCATATCATATTCCCTATTGATATGCTGTTGAATGTTGGTAAGAAGTCTTCAAAGCCCTCAAAAATTTCCTTATGATCCACAATTCTGAAAGATTCCTGTCTCTCAGGGTAATAGTTTTTGATATCATCGTAAAGACCAGGATCCTGATTATCGGTAATAATAAAGATATTTCTTACGAAAGGAGCAAATTTCATTATGGACAGAACACAATACTTTATCTCATTTATTGATGCAAAGCGTGTTGAATGAGCACCTGGGCTGAGCCTGGCATTTTCGCCCCTGCTCAAGTAACGATTCCTTTTTTCTGCCAGTTCAGTATCACTCCCGTCAACCCATGCTATTACCACATCAACAGGATGCCTTTCTCCGTATTTATAATTTTCTGCCATTGCCAGCGCTGCTTAAAATACTGTCCATATAGTTAAATATTCTTTTTTGTACCTCATCGTCAATCATATCAAGACTTTGCGCGCATACAGATTTAATAGCCGGGTCATTTTCACATTTACTGATCTTTCTTCCGAGGCGTTTATTTGAATAATAGGGATGTAAATAGACCATATTAAGTTTTGTCAGATTTTTATTTCCATCCAGGATCTCCAGGTGGTAGGCAAGGGAAGGCATTACAAACTGGTGCTCACTTCTGAAGCGGTAAGAAATGTTTTCTTCCAACAACTTTTTATTCTCTGTGAAGAAATTTTCCAGCCTTTTCCTTTTCAGGGGATGAGGTATGTGACAATAAAAATAATACCTGAACTTCATTCCAAGCAAGCTGGCAGCTTTCCACTGTCTGATGTAGAATGACAGTCTTGGCTGATAGTCAGGGTTTTTCCGGATATTTTTGTTTATAAATATTTTTATTGACTTGCTCATCATCTTTTTATACGGAGGGATCTTCCATCTTCCCCTTAGAACAGGTTTATTGTCAATGAACCAGTCTTCTTGCTCTGTCTCTCTTATAAGGAATACATCATCGTTGAAATAGATGAAATTTTCGGACAGGCCTTTTATTCTCCAGATCATTGATTCTATGGATGAGCTGTTGAAACTTGGCAGGTATTGTTCAAATCCCCTGAATATTTCTTTATGGCCCACTATTTTCAGTGTGTTTGATTTCCCGGGGAAATATCTTTCAATTTCTTTGCCTAATCCCGGATCCTGACCATCGGTAACAAGGAATATATTTCTAATAAAAGGGGCGAAAGTCAGAATTGATAATATACAATACCTGATTTCATTATTTGAAGCAAAGCGTGTGGGAAGAGCACCGGAATGATTACTGGTTTTATTCTCTTTTTTTAAATAGTGCTTACGTTTCTCAGCCAGTACAGGGTCATTGCCATCTACCCATAAAACAACTGCATCTATTGGTTGACCAGACTCTGCGCGGACATTGGCTGACATTTTTTTCTTTTAAAGGTATCGATTTTAATTTTTTTTTGCAATTTTGGTCTGAACATACTCAGAGCTCAATGATCAGCAACAATATCCCGAAAATAGCGGTTATATCAATGGTAAAGAATTCAGGTTTTTTTGCTGCCAGGTGGATACGATACTACAGCCATCACCTGGGGTATAAGAACCTGTTCC